>Ga0209805_1000039_pt1 | contig 65548 bp, 56 predicted proteins | sample GraSoiAngelo_148_FD_185905 | JGI IMG/M metagenome (GOLD analysis project Ga0209805, IMG submission 185905) | Grasslands soil microbial communities from the Angelo Coastal Reserve, California, USA - 14_1009_09_20cm (SPAdes) (version 2) | ecosystem: Environmental > Terrestrial > Soil > Grasslands ...
GATGCGCAGGAGGTTGAATCCTCCCACGATCACGTTCTCGACCCAGAACAGCAGCAACGTCGCGAACACGCTCCAGCCGAAAAACAACACCCCGGCGAGCGGCACCAGATTCGCTGCCAGCAGCACGACGGCGCTCGGGGAGATGCGCGGCCCCGCCACGGCGGCGGACGGAGTCGGGGTGCGGTTGGGTTGGGTCACGGTTCCCCAACGATGCAGCGTGGCCACGACACCGCCAAGGACTTGCCGGCCCGCCGGCACCCGAGGATCTTGCCGGGGTGAGCGAGGTCGGCAACAACCTGGCGGTGGTGGGGCTGTCGGGCAGCCCGGCCGCGAGCTCCAAGTCGCGCGTACTGGTGGCGTACGCGCTGGCGCGCGCCGCGGCGCGCGGCGCTCGCGTCGAGCTCGTCGACCTGGCCGCGCTGCCCGCCGACGCCCTGCTCGGCCGCGGTTCGGCTCCCGCCGTCGCGGCGGCGCTCGATGCGGCGAGCCGGGCCCGCATCGTGGTGGCGGGCACACCGGTCTACCGCGCAACGTACAGCGGACTCTTGAAGGTGTTCTTCGATCTGTTGCCGCAGGACAGCTTGATCGGCAAGGTCGGCGTGCCGATCGTGACGGGTCACGATCGCGCTCACTCGCTCTCGGTCGATCACGGGCTGCGGCCCTTGTTCGCGAGTCTGGGCGCCGCCGTGGTCGCGGGCGGCGTGTACGGCACCAGCGCGCAGTTCCAGGACGGGAAGGCCGCACCCGAGCTGCTCCAGGCGGTGGACCGCGCGGTCGAGGAGGCGCTGGCCCTCGCCGGCGCCGCTATCTCCCGAGGAGACCAGGACGTCTCATGAGCGCCACGCTCGAGCACCCGCTCGCAATCTATTATGAGCACCCCGACTGGTTCCGTCCGTTGTTCGAGGAGCTGGATCGCCGGCGCGTGCCGTACGTGCGTCTCGGCGCCGCGAGCCACCGGTTCGACACCGCCGACGGGCGACCACCCTACTCACTCGTCTTCAACCGGATGAGCCCGTCGGCGTACCTGCGCGGAGCGGGGAATGCGATCTTCTATACCCTGCATTACCTGGCGCATCTCCGGCGCCACGGCGTGCGGGTGATCAACGGCTACGACGCCTGGGTCACCGAGACATCCAAGGCGCTGCAGCTGTCGCTGCTGCAACAGCTGGGGCTGCCGTTCCCCGCGGCACGGGTCATCAACCACGTCGCCCAGGCGCCCGATGCGGCGCGCGGGCTCCGCTTTCCCGTGGTGCTCAAGCCCAACATCGGCGGCTCCGGCGCCGGCGTACGCCGGTTCGAAACGCCCGGGCAGCTGGAGCAGGCGGCGCGAGCCGGGACGCTGGACCTCGGCATCGATCACACGGCGCTGGTTCAGGAATACATTCCGGCGGCCGACCAGCGGATCGTGCGGGTCGAAGTGCTGGGCGGGCGCTTCTTGTACGCGATCCGCATCTACACGTCGGGCGACAGCTTCAACCTCTGTCCCGCCGATGTGTGCCAGACCGTGGGCGGCGCCGAGCTGGCACGGGCCGCGTGCCCGGTGGACGCGCCCAAGAACAATCTCCGGGTCGAGGGCTACACGCCGCCCCCGGACGTCGTGGCGCAGGTCGAGTGCATCATGCAGGCGGCCCACATCGACGTGGGAGGCGTGGAGTACATGATCGACGGACGCGACGGCCGCCTGTACTTCTACGATGTCAACGCGCTGTCGAACTTCGTGGCCGACGCGCCCCGGGTGGTGGGGTTCGATCCCTTCGTCCGGCTGGTCGATTACCTGGAACGGGAGGCCGTCTGACCATGCGCTTCGGCTACTGGCTCCCGGTGTTCGGCGGCTGGCTGCGGAACGTCCCCGACGAGGGGATGGAGCCCACCTGGGAGTACGTCCGCCGGCTGGCGCAGCGGAGCGAGGCCATCGGCTTCGACGTGACCTTGATCGCCGAGCTGAACCTCAACGATATCAAAGGACCGAGCGCACCTTCGCTCGACGCCTGGAGCACGGCGGCTGCGCTGGCGGCGGTGACCGAGCGGCTCGAGCTGATGGTGGCGGTCCGCCCCACCTTCCACCTGCCCGCGCTGCTCGCGAAGCAGGCCGCGAACATCGACAACATCAGCGGCGGCCGGCTCACGCTGAACGTGGTGTCGTCATGGTGGTCGGGCGAAGCCAGGCAGTACGGCGTTGCCTTCGACCAGCACGACGCGCGCTACGCGCGCACCGCGGAATGGCTCGAGGTCGTGACGGGCATGTGGTCGGAGCGGCGCTTCAGCTTCGCGGGCAAGTACTACCGGGTGGAGGACGCGATCCTCGAGCCGAAGCCGCTCGCGCGGCCGCGGCCGACGCTGTACGCGGGCGGAGAGTCCGAGGCCGCGAAGGATCTCATCGCGCGCGCGTGCGATGCGTATCTCATGCACGGTGATCCGCCGGAGCGGATCGCCGCCAAGGTGGCGGACATGCGGGCGCGGCGCGAGCGGCTGGGCGTCGCGCCGCTCACGTTTGGGCTCGCCGCGTACGTCGTACTCGCGGGATCGGAGGCGGCCGCTCAGCGCGAGGTGGCGCGCATCACCGACGTGCGCCAGAGCGCCGCCGGCTACGCCAACTATCAGGACTGGCTCGCCAACACCCAGCTCGAGCAGCAGGTGAGTCTCGAGGACTACTCCGTGTCGAACCGGGGGCTGCGCGCGGGACTCGTGGGCACGGCGCCGCAGATCGCCCAGCGCATCCGCGAGTTCGAGCGGGCGGGAGTGGATCTGCTGCTGTTGCAATTCAGCCCGCAGCACGAGGAGATGGAGCGGTTCGCGGCGGAGGTGATGCCGCTCGTCGAAACCGTCCCCGCCGGGCCGCCCAGCTGAGCGACCGCTCCGGTCTGATGGGCCGGCTCAAGTGGTGTGTTGCGTCGCCGCTACACCCATCGCCGCTTGACAGCAGACCGGGCACCTCCACACCGTAGTGCTCCTGAGCAGCGTCATCGGCCCCGTTGCGCCCGCGATACGGCCAACGGGGCGTCGTGTTTTTCGGGGGGGGAGGGCAAGGCATGGACGCGAAACTCTTGTTGGACAATCTCGAGCTCGGCGTCGTGGCGATCGCACCCGACTGGACGATCGCCGCATGGTCCGCGGCGGCCGCGCGCATCACCGGCCTGCCGGTCGAGCGCGTGCTGGGTCAGAGCTTTTGGGTCGCGTTCCCGGCGGCCAAGGCCACCCACATCGAGCGCATGCTGCAGGAGGTGCTGCACGATGGCAAGCCGCAGACGTATCTCGCGCCTGCGGCCGCCACCGATTTCCCGGGGATGGTGTTCGAGACCCACGTCAGCCGGGGGCCGCACAACCATCTCATCATGGCGTTCCGGCAGGTGCGCGAGCAGCTCGGACCCGAATCGCGCGCCGCGCACCTGATGAGCGCGGTCGAGACCGAGCGCCGTCTGTACCTGCAGCTGTTCAGCTCGTTGCCGACACCCGCCCTGGTGCTCACCGTGGACGGCCAGATTCTCGAGTCGAACCCGGAAGGCGTGAAGCTGCTGGGCGCCGCCGATCCGGTCGCGTTGCGGGGGCGTCCCATGGGCGACTGGACCCCGGCCGCTCACCGGGCGCCGCTCGCGGCCGCGCTGCGGGACGCGGTCACGCACCGGCAGGAGCTGCGCCTCACCGTGGAGTATGCGGGCGAGTCGCCCCGGGACGTGCGCGCCGTGATCGTGAACGTGGATCCGATGCGCCAGTCGCCCAAGCTCTTGTTCCTCGCGCTGGACGTGTCGCGCGAAGCCCTTTTGCAGCAGCGCCTGCTCCAGGCGGACCGGCTGTCCCAGCTGGGCGCCTTGGTATCGGGGGTGGCCCACGAGCTGAACAATCCTCTGGCCGCGATCGCCGCGTTCGGGGAAGCCCTCACCCTTGATCCCAGTCAGGCCGACGTGCAGGAGAGCGCGGAGGTGATCCGGAGTGAGGCGATGCGCGCCGGCCGCATCGTCCAGACGCTGCTCGATTTCGCGCGCCAGCGGCCGCGGGTGCAGACCGCGGTCGACCTTGGGGAGATCGCCGACCGGGTGCTGGCGTTGCAGCGGAGCGGGTTCAAGAAGGCGCGGATCCGGGCCAGCGTGTCCGTGCCGAAGGACGTCCCCGCGGTGGCGGGGGACCCGCAGGAGCTGCAACAAGTGCTCTTGAACGCCGTCGTCAACGCGCGCCAGGCGATCGAAAACGGCGGTCGCGCGGGGCAGATCATCATCGCGGCCCAGGCGACCGACCACCACGTCGTCGTGACCGTCGAGGACACCGGACCCGGCGTGCCCGCCGAGATCCTCGATCGCGTGTTCGAGCCGTTCTTCACGACCAAGGCGGAGCAGGGCACGGGCCTCGGCCTGGCGATCAGCTTCGGGCTGGTGCGCGGGATGGGTGGCCGGATGTGGATGCAGAACGTGGAAGGGGGAGGGGCCCGGCTTTCGTTCGAGCTTCCCGTGGACGCGGGCGACGCGGGCGCCGGGTCCAAGGCGGCCTCGGGGGCGGACGGCCGGCGCCTCTCGGTGCTGGTGATCGAGGACGAGGACAGCGTGCGCCGCGCGATGGCCCTGCTCGCCAAGCGTCTGGGGCACGAGGTGACCACGGTGGGACGGTTCGTCGACGCGACGGAGCGCCTGGCGGCGCCCAACGTCCGTTACGACGCGCTCCTCGTCGACGTGCATCTGGACGAGGAGCACACCGGGTTCGATCTGTTCGAGCGTCTGCGGGAGGAAGGACGGGGGCGGGAGCGCCGCATCGTGTTCACCACCGGCGACTCCATCTCGCTGCAGACGCGCGACGCGTTACAGCGGGCCGATCGGCCCGTGCTGCGCAAGCCGTTCAGCCTCGACGAGCTGCGCGAGATACTCGAACGTGTGGCGGGAGCCTGAGGCGGGCGCTGCCCGTCTACGCCGCCGCGACCACCGTGCGCGCGCGCTTGCGCGGCTGCGTCTCGCGCCCTGTGCGGTAGAACGCGATGGTCCGCCGCAGCCCTTCCTCGAAGTCGACGACGGGCTCGTAGCCGACCAGCCGCCGCGCCTTCGCCAGGGCCGCAACGGAGTCGCGCACTTCCCCCGCCCGTCCCTGAGTGTACACGGGCACGAGGGGAACCCCCGCCAGGACGCGGACGCGCTCCCACAGCTGGTTCACGCTCACGCCCTGCCCGCACCCCACGTTGAACACCTCCCCGCCGACTCCCGCGGCGGGCGCGCCGGCCGCGAGCACGTTGGCGTGCACGACGTTCGCGATGTACACGAAATCGCGCGTCTGCCCGCCGTCCCCAAAGATGGTGGGCCGCTCGCCCGCCAACGCGGCGGCGATGAAACGTGGCACCACCGCGGCGTATTGCGAGTTCGGGTCCTGCCGCGGACCGAAGATGTTGAAGTAACGCAGGACCACCGTCTCCAGTCCGTAGGTCGCGTGGAATGCGACGCAATACTCCTCCCCGGCGAGCTTGGACGCGGCGTACGGCGACAGCGGCCGGGACACTTGCTCCTCGGAGTTCGGCAGCGTGGCTGTGTTCCCGTATGCGGAGGTGGAGCCGGCGTACACCACGCGGGACACACCTTTGTCCCGGGCCGCGAGCAACACGTTCAACGTGCCGGTCGCGTTCACCGTATGGGTCACGAGCGGCTCGTCCACCGATCGCTGGACCGACGTCACCGCGGCGTGATGCAGCACGCAATCGACGCCCTCGACCGCGCGGCGGCAGGTGTTCAAGTCGGTGACGCTGCCACGAATGAAGCGTATCTCACGTCGCACGGCCGCGAGGTTCGTGCGGCGGCCCGACGACAGGTCGTCCAGCACCGTGACGTCGTGCCCCGCGGCGACGAAGTGTTCCACCAGGTGCGAGCCGATGAAGCCCGCACCTCCAGTGATCAGAAAGCGCAACGTCGTTTCCTTGTTAATCGGCCTGGTTCTTGCCCCTTGCAGGAATCCGGCCAGCGCGTCCGGGCACGTGTCCTGCCACCCTGCCCCCCTGCGGGACGCCACCTAATGTGTGGCGCTCGGGCAACAGGTGTCTCAGGAGCTGGTGGGGAGGTCCATGGGGTTCACGATCACGACGGTTAACCCGCTCGATCATGCCGACGAGATCAAGCGGCTGTTCGTAGCCTGTGGCCGCGCCGAATTCCCCGGTTTTTTCGACAGAGCCTACGAACCCGCGGTCCGCGCCGGCGGCGTCAGCTGGTTGGGGCGTGACGACGCCGGGCAGGTCGTGATGCACGTCGCCTGCTTCCCGCGGCGGTTCCGCTTCGGGACGCGCGACGTCGGCGGCGGGTTGCTGATGAACGCCCTGGTGGCGGAGTCCTACCGCTCGTTCTTCCCGGCCCGTGCCCTGATGCGTCGGGCCCGGGACGACATCGAGGCCCGGGGCGACATCGACTTTCTCTACACCGACCCCAACGATCAGGCGCGCGCCGTGCTGGAGGCCTCGGGCTTCCGGTGGATCGGGACGCTCGCGCGGCTCGTGCTGCCGGTCGGCGACCGCCGTTGGTTGGTGGACCGCGCGATTCGGCTGCTCCACGCCGGAGCGCGCCTGCCGCGACGGGTGCGCGCGGGCCCCGACCCGACGTCGTGGCGCGCCGCCGAGCATTCGGCGACGGTGTTCGAGGCGCCGTGGGGCGATTCGCCGCGCCTGCGACCGCATTATGGGAGCGCGTTGTACGCGGCACGGCTGGAAGGGTACCCCGGTCCCCGCGACACGTGGTTCACGTTCTCCCAGAACGGCGTGGGGAGTGCGCCGACGGCGGGGCTGCTCGTGCGCGGCCCCGATCCGTCGGGCGTCGCGACGCTCCACGCGATTCGCCGTGCACCCGAGCTACCGCTCGGTTATGTGATCCCCGGCCTGGTCCGGGCCCTGCGCGCAGCCGGCTGCGCCAGGTTGCACATCGTCACGCTGGCGGAATCCGAATTTGCCGCGGAGCTGCGACGCGCCGGATTCGTGGCGCGGCGGGATTCGGCGCCGGTGATCGCGGCGCCGCTCACCCCGACCGGTGAAGCCGTGCTGAGCGCGGTGCGCCAGTGGGAGATCACTGACCTCGATTGCGACCGGTAGCGGGAGTCCGCGACGCCGCGCGCGCGCCATGCCTGCGGGCACCTGGCAACGTTGTCGCGCGTCCGCGACAGCCGCCGTACCGAGTCGTGAGCACGACGGTCCCCAGTGTTTGCGCACCGCTTGACGGCACGCCCGTTGCCCCCAGTGTATAAGGAGCCCACTGCGTAGTCGACCTGACCGACGGGGGTAAACGTGCGGACCAAGCCGAAGGATACCCGCTGATGCATCTTTCTTCCTCCAAGACGACCGCGTCTGCCGGCCGGGGGAGGCCTCCTGTCCCGATGGAACGAGGATTTGTGTCGGGGCTGTTGAGCCGGATCAGCCGGGTGCCTGATCGGCTGCTGCACAACGGCCGGCGACGTGCGGTATTGGCGGTGCTCGCAGGGGCGGAGCGAGCTCCGGCCTCGGTGCTCGTGATCTGCAACGGAAACATCTTCCGGAGCCCCTTCGCGGCCGCCGTCCTCCGTCGCGCGCTCGAGCTACGCGGCCTGGGGCGCGTGCGAGTCGATTCGGCGGGCTTCGCCGGCCCGGGTCGACCGACGCCGGCCGACGCGGTCGCAGCCGCGGCGCGACGCGGCGTCGATCTCACCAGCCACAGCTCCCAGCTCGTCATGGCCGATCTGGTGCGGGCGGCCGATCTCATCGTCGTCATGGACGGACTGCAGCGCCGCATGATCTGCGAGCGCTTCGGCCGCAGCCCGCGCGGTGTCCTGCTGCTCGGCGATTTCGATCCGCTGCCCGTTATGTCTCGCGGCATCGAGGACCCGGTGGAGCAGGGGCCCGACGTCTGCGCCCGAGTGTACGCGCGCATCGAGCGCTGCGTGGAAGAGCTGGCCCAGGCGCTGCGAGCTTTGGCGAGCGGGTCGTAAGTCGCTCGGTTGACGCTGACAGGTCGCACCCACGCAACGAAGCATTCCTTTCCCATGCACGAGTGAGCGGGATCACTCGTGGCCCGGTCGCTCTTCCGTGGAACCTCCTCCGCCGGCACCCGGGTAGAAATCAGCGACTTCCACCTGGGGGTAGACCGGTGTGGTCCCAACTCGTGCATCGGTGCGGACGCGGGTGGGGTAGTGTCGCGCTGACCGTCATCGTGGTCGGATGTGCGTCGCGGAACGAGACCACCGGTCCACCACCACCGCCTCCACCGCCGCCACCTCCCGCGACGGAGTGCGCCAAGCCCCAACCGGGCTGGATCTGGTGTGACGATTTCGAGCAGGACCGGCTGAGCCAATACTTCGAGTACAATAATTCCGGAGGCCAGTTCGTGCGGGCGAGCGGCGTCGGCCTCGGCCGGTCGTACGGCATGCGTATGCGCTTCGCTTCCGGTCAGGTGGACGGGGGCTGGCTCCATCTCGCGATGGGGAAGCTCCCCGCCGGATTCCGGCCCGTGGACGCCGGGACGACCGTGTATCGCGACATCTATTGGCGGCTGTACGTGCGCAATCAGCCCGGCTGGGTCGGAGGCGGCGGCTACAAGCTCACGCGGGCGCTCAGCCTCGTCACGGCAAACTGGGCGGAAGCGGTGCTGGCGCAGCTGTGGGGCGATCCGCCGGCCCCCGGCTACCTCTACCTCGATCCGGCGTCTGGCACCGATATCGCGGGAAACCTTCTGACCACGGGCTACAACGATTTCGCCCACCTCCGGTGGCTGGGGCACCAGGGGGGCGTGACGCCCTTGTTCGACGCGAGCCACGTGGGCCAGTGGTATTGTGTGGAAGCGCATGCCCGGCTCAACGACCCGGGGCAGACGAACGGTGTGTTCGAGTACTGGATCGACACCACGCTCGAGACTCGGGAAACGGGGCTGAACTGGCTCGGGACCTTCAGCGCGTACGGCATCAACGCCGTGTTCTTCGAGAATTATTGGAACACGGGTTCGCCCGCTGCGCAGGAGCGCTACCTCGACGACATCGTCGTGAGCACGCGGCGCATCGGATGCCTGGCGGCGAGCTGGCCTTCCCCATAAGAAGCTCTTCCCCCGCAGAAGCACCGTCACCCAACCGCGACAAAGCTGGCCCGTTGCCAGTGTCGCAGGCGCGCGACAACTTCTATCACAGCGCCGGGACGGCCACGTGGCTTGTTTGTCATCCTGTCTTTGAGGAGGGGATCGGTTTAGCAACCCCCTCGGGGAGACCGATGGTGCATGAGACGTTGAAATAATCGGTGCGAGGCCTGCCATGATCCGTCCGCAGACGTTTCGGAGTGCGATGCCGCGGCCGGCGATGCTCGTCGTCACGCTCTGGGCGCTCACGATCTCCTGTCTTGCGTCTCCGACTGGGACGGGCGTATTGCTGGTCACGCCGCCGGCGGCGAGCGTGGCTGTTGGAGACGCGGTGCGGCTCACCGCAATCCCCCAGGACGACGGGACTGGTACGGTGCGCGCGCCGACGGTGACGTGGACGAGCAGCGACCCGAGTGTAGCCACGGTCGATGCCACGGGGCTCGTGACCGGTGTGGCTCCCGGGTCGGCGACCATCACGGCGACGGCCGCGGAGCAGAGTGGCAGCGCTCAGATCATCGTTGCCGCTCACCCCCCGGGAACGGTGGCCGACCTCGCCGTCGAGGCGACGACGGACAGTTCCATGACGCTCGGCTTCACGGAGGTGAGCGACGGGATGGCTCGGCCCGCGAGCTACGATGTGCGCTACGCGGCCGGGAACACGCTCATCTGGGGGCCGAACGCGACCAGCGTGAGCCAGGGGACGTGCGCGACGCCGCTGGCCGGCCGCTCGAGCGGTGCCAGGCGAACCTGCACGGTCGAGGGCCTCGCCGCCGGCACGACCTACAGCTTCGAGCTGGTCGCGTTCCGCGGCACGCTGAAGGTGAATGCCGTGTTCGGCGAGTTGTCGAACGTCGCAACGGGCGCCACCGCGGCGTCCACCGCGCCAGTGGCGTCGGTGCGCATCGTGCCGCCGAGCCCGTGGGTGCTCATCGGCGGCACGCGGCAACTCGTCGCGACGCTCAAGGACGCGAAGGGCAACATGCTGACCGGCCGGAGCGTGTCGTGGGAGTCGAGCGCACCGGCCGTGGCCGCGGTGAGCGCCAGCGGCCTCCTAAAGGGCGTGACCGAGGGCACCGCGACGATCACCGCCACGAGCGAGGGAAAGGGCGATACGGCGCAGGTCAGCGTGGTGCCGGCCCCGCCGCCCGTGACCTACTATCGCACCAACTTCAACGACGGCACGACCGGCCCGCTCGACGTGTACGCCTACGGCGGCGGCAATTGTACGAAAAGCACCGATTATCGGGACTCTGCGAGCGCCTATTCGGTCAAGTGTACCATTCCGGCCGGGGCCACAGGAGCCGCGGCGTTGCAGGCGTGGTTCGGCATGGGCCAGCTCGCCAATCAGCCCAAAGACCCGTCGCTCGATCAGGACCTGTTCGAGGAGGTGCGCTTCGTTCTGGCCCCGGGCGCGGCCGAAGCGATCGGCGGCACGACGTGTACCGTGTCGAATCGCATTTCGCAGTTCAAGGTGCACAAGTCGGTGTACGGCCAGGCGGGGAGCGCGTGGAATGGCTGGGTGATGTCGGAGATCGGGCCATGCACCGACGGCAACATCGGACTGTTTTCGGAGCCGGAGATGTGGAACATCAACGGCCAGTCGTTCCGCTGGCCCGGCACCTACCCCTCGCTCAACGAGGGGACGGTGTACGACGTCGTCTATCGCTACCACCGCTACACCGCCCAAGGCTGCGGCACGATCGCGATCTGGGTGAACGGCGCGCAGGTGATGGACAGCCCGTGCTGGAGTTACATGGGGACCACCAACGGGTCGGGGCAGGGGCTGCTGTTCTGGGACGGCGCGACGTACCTGCAGAGCGGCCTGGCACCGTTTGTCGTCTACAACCTGTTCGCGCAGGCCACCAACTACCCCATCGGAACCGCGACGTCCAGTCCCTAGGCTTGGCCACTTGCCCGATATTTGTTCACAACCGAAACGAGGGGTCTTGCACAAAAACGCAGCCCCCTTAGTCGCCTCGATCGGGCAAGTGCAGGTGCTGCTGCTCCACTAACTTGCACCACTTGCGCGGTCTTACCTGTGTTGCTACCGTGCCACGCGGCGGGGGTGCTACAGAGAAGGTTTGGACCCCTGCCAATGTGATGGTACGCTGCTCAGAGCAAAGCCGTCGAAAGACGGTGACGCAGAGCTACGGGACTACGGCGACGCGAGTCGCTAAGTCCGCCGGGCCGCCAGCGACTCGAGAAGTCATCGAGCTGTTGGCGGCCGTTTTGTTCGCGTAGTAGCAGTCGACACACGCTGTTCGGCAGGGCGCAGCCCTCTTCCGGAGGGAGCGCGACAAAGGCAAAGCCGGCGAAAGCCGGCGACGCAAAGCCACGGGCTACCGCACGCCACACGCGTGCCACGCCAGTCGGGCTGCCGAACCTCACTCGGGAGAGGGTCATGTATTTTCGGAGATCCCTGGCGCTCGGCGCCGTCGTACTCAGTACCGCTTGCGAGGTACCCGTCGATACGGGCGCCAGCAATCCGGACCTCGGCGTCGCTTCCGTCGCCATTCAACCAAAGATCGCTATGGTGCTCGTGGGCGACAGCCTGCCGATGAGCGCCAGCGTCGTCATGTCGAACAACCGTCCGCCCAATTCTGTCACATGGGCGAGCGCCAACTCCGGCATTGCTACGGTCGACGGGTGGGGCGTGGTCCGCGGCCGCAGCGCCGGTGCGCTCTTCATTCATGCCACCAGCGGCAGCAAGCGGGACTCCGCGGCCGTCACGGTCGTGGATCCGGCTCCCGTCCCGGTGGCGTCCGTCAGCGTGGCGCCCAGCTCGGTCACGGTCACGGTCGGCGGCACCGTTTCGCTGGTCGCGTCGCTCAAGGACGCGAACGGTAATACGCTGTCCGGCCGCGCGATCACGTGGCGGAGCAGTAACACTGGTGTCGCTGCGGTGAGTGGAGCAGGGCTGGTGACCGCGGCGGCAGCGGGATCAGCCGCGATCACGGCGACGAGCGAGGGACAGAGCGGCACGGCCTCGGTGTCCGTGACGGCGGTCCCCGTCTCCGTCGCATCGGTGACGGTGAGCCCGGCGACGGCGAGTGTGCAGGCCGGGCAGACCTTCCAGCTCACGGCCACGCCGAAGGATGCCAACGGAAGCGCGTTGAGCGGCCGCACGGTGACGTGGACGAGCAGCAACGGGGGCGTGGCGACGGTGAGTGGCACCGGATTGGTGAGCGGCGTGGCCGCCGGATCCGCGACCATCACCGCCATGAGCGAAGGCCAGAGCGGCTCGGCGACCATTGCGGTGACGGCGCCGGTCAGCCCACCTGGCACCGTTGGCGATCTGACGGTTGTTACCACCACCGATAGCTCCGTGACCTTGCGGTTCACGGAGGTGGACGGCGGCACCGGCGCGCCGGCGAGCTACGATATCCGATACGTCGCCGGCAGCGCGGTCTCCTGGGGCGCCAACACGACCAGCGTGAACAAGGGAACGTGCGCGATGCCGGTGGTGGGAACCGCCGTTGGAGCGAGCCGTACCTGCACGGTGCTCGGCCTCGCGTCGTCCACGACCTACAGCTTCGAGCTGGTGGCGTTCCGCGGTACGCTGAACGTGAATGCCGTGTTCGGTGCGTTGTCCAACATCGCCACGGGCACGACGCCCGCGTCGACCGCCGCGGTGGCGTCGGTGACGCTGTCTCCTTCGCCGGCGAGCGTTCGGATCGGCGCGATCCTGCAGTTGACCGCGACCCTCAAGGATGCCGGCGGTAACGTCCTCTCGGGCCGCACCGTGACGTGGGCGAGCGACAATGCGGGCATCGCGACGGTCGGCAGCGCCGGGCTCGTGACCGGCGTCGTGGCGGGCTCCGCCACGATCACGGCGACGAGCGAGGGGCGGAGCGGTTCGGCGCCGGTCAGCGTGGTGGCGTCGAGCCAGCCGGGCCAGGTGACGTACTATCGGACGAATTTCAACGATGGGACGACGGGGCCGCTGGACGTGTACGGGTCCGGCAGCTGTGCGGCGAGCAGCGACTACCACGATCCAGGCAGCGCCTACGGCATGAGGTGCACGGCGACGGGGACGCATGCGGCCGCGTTGCAGGCGTGGTTTGGGAACGGTCGCTTGGCGAACCAGCCGTTGGATCCGTCGCTGGATCAGGACCTGTTCGAGGAAGTGCGGTTCGTGCTGGCCCCGGGGGCGGCGGCTGCGATCGGCGGGACGTCGTGCAACTCATCGAACGCGAACTCCCAGTTCAAGGTGCACAAGTCGGTGTACGGACAGGCCGGGAGCGCGTGGAACGGCTGGGTGATGTCGGAGATCGCGCCGTGCTCGGATGGCAATATCGGCTTGTTCTCGGAAGCGGAGATGTGGAACCAGGACGGCCGCGAGTATGTGTGGCCGGGGACGTATCCCGATCTGCACGAGGGCAGCGTCTACGATGTGGTCTATCGCTATCATCGCTACACGGCGCAGGGCTGCGGCACGTTCGCGATGTGGGTGAACGGGACGAAGCTGATGGACACGCCGTGCTGGAGCTATATGGGGACGACGAACGGGTCGGGGCAGGGCCTGTTGTTCTGGGACGGGCTGACGTACGTGCAGAATAGTCTCAGCCCGCTCACCGTGTACACGCTGTTCGCCCAGGCGACCAACTACCCGGTCGGTGCCGGCACCGCCAGTCAGTGAGCAGGATGTGATCGGCCGGACCGGTCCGGCGCAAGCGCCGGGCCGGTCGCACGCCGCGACGGGGCCGCCGCGACGTGAACGCAAGAAGGAAACGCTGCTAAGAGCAAACCCGTCGAAAGACGGCGACGCAGAGTCACGGGACTACAGCGAGCAGGCATCGCCAAGTCCGCCGGGCCGCCAGCGCAAGGAGCATGGAACGCTGGCGGCCCATTTTGTTGTCTGAGATCAACCTGTGGAGGGAGTGCAACAGTATGCCATTCCTGTTCAAGCTCGCGAAGCGTATGGCGCGGCTGCGAGCGCGCGCCGTGCTGCTCACGACGGCGATCATCCTCGCCGCCTGCGACTCGACCGATCAGGCCCTTAGCGGGCCGACACCTACCCATCCGAGCTTCGCAACCGCCACTGGACTTCCCGCCGAGGTCACCGACCTTGCGGTGGCCGCGATGACCGATACCTCCGCGATTCTGACTTTCGCCGAAGTGGACGACGGTACGGGCGCACCCGCGAGTTACGACATCCGCGTCGCCCCCACGCCACTGGTGTGGAGCGGGACGGGGCGTAGCGTGACGCGCGGGACGTGCGCGACGCCGTTCGCGGGAGCGGTGATCAGTGCCACCCGGGTCTGCTCGGTGCTGGGGCTCACCGCAGGGACCAGCTATGACTTTCGGTTGGTGGCGTTCCGCGGCACGCTGAACCTGAACGCGGTGTTCGGGCCGCTCTCGAATGTGGCGAGCGGGACGGCTCAGACGCCCGTCGCGCCCGTGACGACGGCGCCGGCAACGGTGACGGATCTCGAGGTGGCCGGGGCGACCGATACGGTGATCACCCTGTCCTTTACGGAAGTGACGGACGGGAGCGGGCACCCGGCGAACTACGACATCCGGGTCGTTCCGGGGAGCACGCTGAGCTGGGGAGCATCGACCCCGAGCGTGGTCCGTGGCAGCTGTGCGACCCCGCTGGCGGGGGCGGCGATCGGTGCGAAGCGCACCTGCACGGTCCAGGGCCTCACTGCCGCTACGACCTACAGCTTCAAGCTCGTGACGTACCGCGGTACTCTGAACGTAGACGCCGTGTTTGGCGGTTTGTCGAACATCGCGACCGGCGCGACGGCGGCGGCGAGCGTGGCGCCCGTGGCGCCCGTGGCCTCCGTGGGTGTGGCGCCAGGGGCGGCCTCACTGCCGGCGGGCAGCACGCAGCAGCTGGCAACGACGCTGAAGGACGCCACTGGCAACGTGCTGACCGGCCGGGCCCTCGCGTGGGTCTCGAGCAACGCAGCCGTGGCCACGGTGAGCGGCGGCGGTTTGGTGACCGCGGTCGCACCGGGCTCGGCGACGATCACCGCCAAGAGCGCGGCGATCGCCGGCACCTCAGCCATCACGGTCACCGCCGCCACATTGACGGCTCCGGGAATGGTCTCGGATCTCAAGGTGGCGGGAGCGACGGATACGGCGGTGACCCTATCGTTCACCGAGGTGAACGACGGCAGCGGCCGGCCGGCGACCTACGACGTCCGCTATGTCTCGGGCGCCACGCTGAGTTGGGGGGCATCGACCCCGAGCGTGACCCGAGGCACCTGCGCGATGCCGCTGACGGGGACGGGCATCGGGGCCAAGCGCAGCTGTACGGTGCTCGGGCTGACGGCGGGCACGACCTACAGCTTCAAGCTCGTGGCGTACCGCGGCACGCTGAACGTGAATGCCGTTTTCGGTGGGTTGTCCAACATCACGACGGGCACCACGACCGGCTCGACGGGAAGTGCTGGTGGCAGCGGTGGTGGCAGCGGTGGTGGCAGCGGTGGTGGCAGCGGCAGCGGTCCGGGCCAGGTGACGTACTATCGGACGAATTTCAACGATGGGACGACGGGGCCGCTGGACGTGTACGGGTCCGGCAGCTGTGCGGCGAGCAGCGACTACCACGATCCAGGCAGCGCCTACGGCATGAGGTGCACGGCGACGGGGACGCATGCGGCCGCGTTGCAGGCGTGGTTTGGGAACGGTCGCTTGGCGAACCAGCCGTTGGATCCGTCGCTGGATCAGGACCTGTTCGAGGAAGTGCGGTTCGTGCTGGCCCCGGGGGCGGCGGCTGCGATCGGCGGGACGTCGTGCAACTCATCGAACGCGAACTCCCAGTTCAAGGTGCACAAGTCGGTGTACGGACAGGCCGGGAGCGCGTGGAACGGCTGGGTGATGTCGGAGATCGCGCCGTGCTCGGATGGCAATATCGGCTTGTTCTCGGAAGCGGAGATGTGGAACCAGGACGGCCGCGAGTATGTGTGGCCGGGGACGTATCCCGATCTGCACGAGGGCAGCGTCTACGATGTGGTCTATCGCTATCATCGCTACACGGCGCAGGGCTGCGGCACGTTCGCGATGTGGGTGAACGGGACGAAGCTGATGGACACGCCGTGCTGGAGCTACATGGGCACGACGAACGGGTCGGGGCAGGGCCTGTTGTTCTGGGACGGGCTGACGTACGTGCAGAATAGTCTCAGCCCGCTCACCGTGTACACGCTGTTCGCCCAGGCGACCAACTACCCGGTCGGCGCCGGCACCGCCAGTCGATGACGTAGACGGGACCAGGTCCCAGCGACAGTCGTAAAGAGCATCACCGGGCCGCCAGCGTGAAGCAGCAACCGCGCTGGCGGCCCTCTTGCGTCGTGAGCGACTGCTGGCGTTACGTGTCGACGTTGCGCCACACCCCGACCGATCACCTGGACGAACCTCTCACCGCCGGAGGTTGTAGAACCCTGGGCTCCAAGTAGAGAGGAATGGCCACTATGACACTCGGGAGCAGAAGCATCCACGTAGCTGCGCTCCTGCCGTGCGCCGCGGTCGCGTTGACGCTGGGTTTGCTGGCCGGGTGCCTGCCGTGTGATGGTGGGACCGGTCCGCAGTGCGTTGCTCCGGACGAGCACAAGCCGCCGCCCGGGCAGGTCGTCTATTACCGCACGAACTTCAACGATGGGACGACCGCACCGCTCGACGTCTACGCCTACGGCGGTGGAACTTGCGTCAAGAGCACGGACTATCGGGATCTCGGCAGTGCCTATTCCATCAAGTGCGCCGTGCCGGGGGGTACGGGGGCGGCAGCGCTGCAGGCATGGTTCGGCACGCGGCAGCTGTCGAGCACGCCCCGAGATCCCGCGCTCGACCAGGATCTGTTCGAGGAAGTGCGGTTCGTGTTGGCGCCTGGAGCGGCCGGCGCGGTCGGGGGCACCTCATGTACTTCGTCGAACGGCGCCTCGCAGTTCAAGGTGCACAAGTCCGTGTATGGTCAAGCCGGCAGCGCGTGGAACGGCTGGGCGATGTCCGTGGTCGGGCCTTGCTCAGACGGAAATATCGGCATGTTCTCCGAGCCGGAGATGTGGAACCTGAACGGCCATGCGTATCCGTGGCCCGGGACCTATCCGTCGCTGCACGAAGGCGCAGTGTACGATGTAGTGTACCGCTATCACCGTTACACTGCGCAGAACTGCGGGACGATCGCCATCTGGGTGAACGGTACCAAGGTGCTGGATAGCCCTTGCTGGGCCTACATGGGGACGACGAACGGATCTACTGAGGGGCTCTTGTTTTGGGACGGGGCCGCCTACCTGCAGAATGGGCTGGCCCCCTTTGTGGTCTATACGCTGTTTGCGCAGGCGACCAACTACCCGATCGGGTCGGCGACGCCCAGTTAGGCGCCCCCGGTGAAGACCGCCTCGTCGCGCGGCTTGTGGACGACGCGCAACAGGTGACCCGGGCATGCGCATTGCTGTGTAGCCCGGCATGAGCACGGCGCACATCGTCATTGATACCGTCGACGTCGAGCCCCGGCGGGCATTGGATCTCCTCGTCCTCGATCGCGTGAGCATCCGGGCGTGGGAGCGGGTGCTGTTCGTGCAGTGCGGCGACGGGTGGATCGTGGAGGAAGCGTGGCGCCGGGCGCAGCGGGCCTACGTCTGCGGACTGGACACGTCCCCTGCCCAGGTCGAGCGCGCCAGACGGCTGCGCGAGGTGCGGGGGAAAGTCGAGTTCATGGCGTGGGACGGCCGCACCCTCCCGGTTCCCGACGCAGCATTCGACCGGGTGGTCGCGATCCTGTCGCCGGCGCCACCTCAGGACCCGCCGCCCTGTTTCGCGATGTGCGGCGCGTGTTGCGGGCGGAGGGAGAAGCATACCTGCTGTCCCCGGCGAGGGGCGACGGCGAGCTGCGGCTGGCCCTGACGCAGGGCGGATGGGCGGATCTGCGGGAGCTGACCCGGTCGGCAGACGGCTGCGCCGTCCTGGTGCGCGCCCGCTCCGCGGCCCCCGCGTCGATCGATCAGAAGATCGTATAGATAAAGGGCGCCAGCACGGAGCCCTGAGCGAACACCAGCAACGCTCCGACGACGAGCATTACCGCGATGATCGGCAGCAACCACCACTTCTTCCTGACCCTCATGAACGCCCAGAATTCCCGCGCGAGACTCGCATGCGCCATACGCTCCCTCCTTCCTTAGAGTAGTCGCTAGAATAGTCGCTCCATGTCCACCCGCCGGCGGCTGTCGGCGTGGCGGTCGACCCAGAAGCTGGGCGCACTGCGCGGGCGCGTGAGCCGATTGCCGCCCACGAGCCGTCGCACCCACCCCGTCGGCGTGACGATCAAGAAGTAGATGACGCCCATGAGCAGCGGCGTGGTCACGCTGGAGATGGCCCTGGCGAGCGCCATCCAGCCGCGCTGCGCCGGCCCGAGCCGGCTGGGGACCACCAGGGCGGCGGCCACGAGCATGCCGCCCAGCCCGCCGAAGACCCGGGCTTCGATCGGATGCCCGCGCCACGTGGCCACGCCCGCGAGCGCCAGGAACGCGCCCCCCACGGCAAGTCCGAAGCGGCGGCCTTCCGCGCTGCTCAGTCGAGCTGGAATTCGCGCTGCCACTCACCGCTCTCTTTCCACTCGGGTTGTCGCGTCTTGTCCAGCAGGAACGGCCCCAGCACGAGGTAGTCGATGTGCGTCCGCATGAAGCACCGGTACGCGTCGGCGGGCGAGCACACGATCGGTTCCCCGCGCACGTTGAAGGAGGTGTTCACGAGCACCGCGCACCCGGTGAGACGCTCGAACTCCGTGATGAGATCGTAGTAGTTGGGATTCGTGTCGCGGCTCACGGTCTGGACGCGCGCCGAATAGTCGATGTGCGTGACGGCCGGGATGTCCGAGCGCACGACGTTGAGCTGGTCGATGCCCCACAGCCGCTGCTGCTCGTCCGTCATGGGGATCTGACGGCTGGGCGTGACCGGGGCCACGAGCAGCATGTACGGGGAGTCGGTGTCCAGCTCGAAGTACTCGCGCACGCGCTCCCGCAGCACGCTGGGGGCGAACGGGCGGAAGCCTTCGCGGAACTTGATTTTCAAGTTCATTTGCGCCTGCATCCGCGGGCTACGCGGGTCGCCGAGAATGCTGCGGGCGCCGAGTGCGCGGGGCCCGAACTCCATTCGCCCGTCGAACCACCCGATCACTTTCTCGCCGGCCAGGAGCTCGGCCACGCGGGGCAGGAGCCGGTCGCGCTCCAGTCGCTCGGCCGGTGCTCCGACCGATTCCAGGTAGGCCGCGATCTCCTCGGGCGTGAAGGCCGGTCCGAGATATGCCCCGCGCATCCCGTCGGCGCCAGGCGCGACCGCGCGCGGCTCCTTGCAGTACCGGTGCCAGATGAGTTGGGCCACGCCCAGGGCGCCGCCGGCGTCCCCCGCGGCGGGCTGGATCCACAGGCGCTTGAACGGGCCCTCGCGCAGGATCCGTCCGTTGGCGACGCAGTTCAACGCGACGCCGCCGGCGAGACAAAGGTTGTCCATCCCGGTTTCCCGGCGAGCGGTGCGGGCCATGCGCAGCATGATCTCCTCGCATACCACCTGGACCGACTTGGCCAAGTCCATCTCTCGCTGCGTGAGCTTGGACTCGGGCACCCGGGGCGGCCCGCCGAACAATTGGGAGAAGGCCCCGTTCGTCATCGTGAGGCCGGTCAGATACTGGAAGTACTTCTGGTTGAGCGTGAACGAGCCGTCGTCGCGCAGGTCCAGGAGCTCGCGATAGATCAGGTCCACGTACTTGGGCTCCCCGTAGGGCGCCAGGCCCATGACCTTGTACTCGCCTGAGTTCACTTTGAAGCCCGTGAAGTAGGTGAAGGCCGAGTACAAAAGGCCCAGCGAATCGGGCCACTGCAGTTCCTTGAGCAGCTCGAGGTCGTTGCCCCGGCCGACGCCGAGCGCGGCCGTCGCCCATTCTCCGACTCCGTCGATCGTGAGGATCGCCGCCTGCTCGAACGGCGACGGGAAGAACGCGCTGGCGGCGTGGGACTCGTGGTGCTCGGCGTACAGGATCTCGCCGTCGTAGGCGAGCGCGCGGCGGATCTCGCGGTCGAGAAACAGCTTTTCCTTCATCCACAGGGGGCCCGCTATACGGAACTGCCCGAATCCCCGGGGGGCGACGCCCAGGTACGTCTCGAGAATCCGCTCGAATTTGGTGAGCGGCTTGTCGTAGAAGCCGACGTAGGCGAGATCGGCGGGGGTGATGCCGCCGGCCGCGAGGCAATAGCGAGTCGCCTGGAGCGGGAAGGCCGCGTCGCCCTTCTTGCGGGTGAAGCGCTCCTCCTGCGCGGCGGCCACGATCGCGCCGTCCCGCAACAGGCAGGCAGCCGAGTCGTGGTAATACGCCGAGATTCCGAGAACGTAGCGGGGGGCCATAGGCGCCCGGTCCTACCGCATGGGGGGTGCCAGTTTCGCCCGCTGGGCACGTGCTCGCCCGCCTCGTTCGACCGCCGGCACGTGTGGCGCCTCTGCGACACATGCTGCCCGCGCCGTATGGTGCATTACTCCGCCCCGGCCTTTCGCGAGGTGCACCGGTAGGCACGCGCGTTGCGTCGCTGCGGGAGCGTGAGTGCGAATCCCGTGACCCTCGCTCCCTACGCCCTGGCCTCAGCGACGGTCGCCGCGAGGTTGCGGGCCGCCTTGGTCAATATCGGGATGGTCTGCGTCTCACTGGCGCTCGCCTGCGGCCTAGCCGAGATGCTGGTGCGCATCGTTGCCCCGCAACAACTCATCGTGAAGCGCCCGGACATTTGGCAGCCTGTCGACACACTGGGCTGGAACCATCGTCCCGATGTGAGCACGACGATCAACACCGGCGAGCGGACGGCACAGGTCTTCATCGACCACGATGGCTTCCGCGTCGGTCGCGCCGGGCGGCGCGAGGGGAAACGGCGGATTCTGCTGCTGGGCGACTCCTTCATGGAGGCGCTGCAGGTCGACTACGAGCAGAGTCTCGCGGGGCTGCTGGAGACGCGCCTGACGGCGCGCCTGGGGGACACCGTGGTCGTGCGCAATACCGGCGTGGGTGGGTGGGACCCACCGCAGTACCTCATGGAGGCGCGGCGCGAGGTCGGTCGTGAGCCGTTCGATGTCGTGCTCGTGTCGGTGTACTTGGGAAACGACGTCGTTTTGCAGCGCGTCGAGCGGTACCCTCCGGGCCCACCGGTCGACGCCCCGTTCCACCGGCTGCGGCTGCCACGTCGCCTCACCTACGGCGAGCTCGTGGATGCCGTATTCTATCCGATCAACGATTTTCTCAAGGCGCGTTCGCACCTGTTCGTCTTTGTGAAGCAGCGAGCCTCCACCCTGCGGATGCGCACGCGGCTGACGGCCGAATACTTTCCCGAGGATTTGCTGCGCCGCGAGACGACCTCTCCCGGGTGGGGTGTGACGGCGCAAATCTTCCGCGACATCAGGGACTTGGCGTTGGCTCACAAGGTACCGACCATCTTCTTCCTGATCCCGGCGCCGTTCCAGGTCGATACCGCCGCGTTCTACCGGGCGCTCAAGGGCTTCCAGATCGATGCGGCGGCCGTGGATCTCGATCAGCCAGAGCGTCTCCTGACCGATGCCATGCGCGCCTACGGGCTCGATGTGATCGACGTGCTCCCCGAGTTCCGGGCCGCCGAGCGGAGCGGCAGTCGCCTCTACGGAACTGTCGACCCGCACCTGAGCCCCGAGGGGCACCAGTTGCTCGAACGTTTGTTGGAGCCGGCCGTCGCAGCCCGGCTGCCGCACCCGGGGCGGCGCACGCCCCTGGTGGCCGTCCAGCGATGACCAGACGTGGAACGACTCTGATGCTCGTGGTCGCGGGCGCCGTGGCCCGAGCGGGAGGTGCGGCCGCTCAGGCGACGACGCCGGCAGCGGCGGGCGCACCGCTCGCAAACGAGTGCGCGAATCCGCGCCGCGAATGGATCTGGTGCGACGACTTCGAACAGGATCGGCTGCGGCAGTACTTCGAGTACGAGGACGTCTCCGGGCGTTTTGCCCGGGTGGCGGGGGTCGGCGTCAAGGGATCGTTCGGCATGCGCGCGCGGTTTGCCCGGGGGGAAACGTCCGCAGGCTCGCTGCACCTTGCCGTGGGCAAGGTTCCGGACAAGTATTTCCGTCCGGTGGACGCAGGAACCACGACGTACCGAGAGCTCTATTGGCGTCTGTATGTACGCTATCAACCGGGCTGGACCGGGGGTGTGGGCTATAAGCTCACGCGGGCGATGAGCTTCACGAGCTCCAGCTGGTCGGAGGCGATGGTGGCGCACCTGTGGGGCGGCGATCCTCCCGACACGAACTATCTGCAGCTCGACCCGGTCTCCGGCACGGACCCGCTCGGTCACGTGCTGTCCACCAAGTACAACGACTTCGCCCGCTTCCACTGGCTGGGCAGGAAGCGCGGCACCATGCCCCTGGGGGACGCCGCTCACGTGGGCCAATGGTACTGCGTCGAAGTCCACGCCCGGCTGAACGATCCGGGACGGGCCAACGGCGTGTTCGAGTACTGGATCAACGGGGACCTGCAGGCGCGGGAGGACGCGCTGAACTTTGTGGGGCCCTTTACCGCTTATGGGATCAACGCGGTGTTCTTCGAGAACTACTGGAACGAGGGGGCACCGGCCGTGCAGGAGCGATACCTCGACAACATCGTGGTGAGCACTCAGCGGATCGGGTGCTGACGGTGAGCCTCCCCCGGCTGCTCTTCTTGTGCCAGACTGTCCCGTACCCGCCGGACTCCGGTGTGGCGATCCGCACGTTCCACGTCCTACGGCTGCTGGCACGTCGCTTCGACGTGACGGCGCTCTGCTTCTATCGCCGGAAGGGTGGGGCGGTATCGCAGCATGACCTCGCCCAACGCCTGGAAGCGCTACGCTCCCTGGCGGCAGTCGAGGCGTTCCCGGTCCCCCAGGAGCACAGCGCGTGGCGCCTCGCGTGGGATCACCTGCGCAGCGTTGCTCGACAACGTGCGCACACCACGTTCGCGTTCGACTCCGGCGCCGTTCGCGCCCGTCTTGCGCAATTGCTCGGCGAGCGTCGCTTCGACGTAATTCATGTGGACTCGATCGCGCTGGCGCGCTACCTGCCCCTAGTGGGCGAGGCGCCGGTGGTCTGCGTCCACCACAACGTCGAGTCACTCCTGCTCGAACGTCGTGCGAGCATGGAGCGGGTTCGCTGGCGCCGCGCCTACCTCCGACACCAGGCGCGTTTGATGGAACGCGAGGAGCGGCGCTGGTGCGGGCGCTGCGCCCTCAACATCGTGGTTTCCGAGAGCGACGCGAGCGAGCTCCGGCGCGTCGTGCCCGGCGTGGACTGCGCGGTCGTGCCGAACGGTGTGGACATCGACGCGTTTCGGCCGGGCGTGGGTCGCGACCACGGCCTCGTGTTCGTCGGAGAGCTGACGTGGTTCCCGAATCTCGACGGGCTGCAGTTCTTTCATGATGTAATCCTGCCGCGTGTACGGGCGCTGCGCGGGGAAACGACGGTCCGGTGGGTGGGTCGGGTATCCGATGACGCCCGTCGCCGGTACGGTGATCGTGCCGCGATCCAGCTGACGGGCTACGTTCCCGACGTCCGTCCATACGTTCGAGACGCCGCGTGCTACGTCGTGCCGCTTCGGGTCGGGGGGGGCACCCGGCTCAAGATTCTCGATGCCTGGGCCATGGGGAAGGCCGTCGTGAGCACGTCTATCGGCTGTGAGGGGTTGGCTGCGCGAGATGGGCACAACATTCTCGTGCGGGACGATCCCGACGCCTTCGCCCAAGCGGTGTGCGACGTGTTGCGAGACGAGCCACTGCGGCGCCGACTGGGAGCGGAGGGGCGCGCCACGGTCGAGCGCCTGTACAGCTGGGAGCGCATCGGGGAGCCTATGTGGGACCTGTACCTTTCGCTGCTGCGCCCGGCCGAGCATCGGGGGAGCCGAGGGCCGGACCGACTCGCATCTGTGGCGTCGTCGCAACATGGTCGGGCGCCGACACCATCCGTCCGTGGGAGCGGGTGAGGAGGGTGGCAGCCCAAATCTTGCCACGCGGACAATGGTCCCCACTCGTTTAGCCGCGATGCTGTCATGACCGCTCGACTCGACGGCGTTCCGTACCCCGACGCGAGACTATCCCTGGCGCCTCCCCGCCTGCCGTGGGACTCCGCGCTGGTGGCGCTCATGGCGCTCGTGCTGCTGCAGGTGTGGCGAGTCCACGAGTTGTTCCCGACCCTCGCGGTGCACGGGCTCCCGATTCTCATGACGGTCCTGGCCGTCGGTCTGCTCGCGTTGGGGCGCGATCCCCGGCGCCGCATCGGGAGCCTCAACCAGCCGCTGGTGCGCGTCGCGCTCGGCATCCTCCTGCTGACCGTACTGTCGATTCCCGGGAGCCTGTACGCCGGATACAGTCTGAACTTCGTGCTCAAGGACTACGCCCGCACCGTGACCCTGATGCTGCTGGTGGGCGCGAGCGTTCGCGGCCTGGGCGATCTCCGGCGCGTCGCCTGGGTCCAGCTGGCTGGCGTGATCCTCTTTTCCGCCGTCATCATCAGTCAGGCGCAGATGGGCGCGGACGGCCGCCTGCGGGATGTGGCGTATTACGACGTCAACGACCTGGCCATGCTGATCGTGTGTACTCTGCCGTTGGTGCTCTTCCTGTGGCGCAAGCCGGCCCGGCCGTCGTCCCGCGTCCTGCTGGCGGCGGGGACCGTGTTCCTGATGGTCGCGCTGGGAAAGACGGGGTCGCGGGGCGGATTCCTGGGATTCCTCACCGTGGGGGGGTACCTGTTGCTGCGCCTGCGCGGTGTATCTACGCTGCAACGCGTCACCACCGTGGCGCTGCTCGGAACCTTGCTCGTCGCCGTCGCCAGCGACAAGTATTTCGAGCGGATTCAGACGATCCTGCATCCGTCGACCGACTACAATTGGAGCGGGAAGTCGGCGACCGGCCGCATGGAGATCTGGAAGCGTGGCACCGGCTACATGCTGGATCACCCGTTTCTGGGGCTGGGACCGGGAGCGTTCCCCGTGGCGGAGGGCACGCTCGCGCCGGAGGCGCAGGAGCGACGACGGTACGGGCGAGGCTTTAAGTGGTCCGCCGCCCACAACTCGTTTCTCCAGATCGGTGCCGAGCTCGGTATCGGGGGCCTGATCCTGTTCGTCACGCTGCTCGCCGCCGCGTTCCGCTCCCTGGCGAGACTGCGGTCGGTGCCCGTGGTCGAAATTGCCGTTCTGGCCCAGATCCTGACGGGCAGCCTCGTTGCGTTCGTCGTCACCGCGTTCTTTCTGTCGCAGGCGTATTCCGCTTATCTCTACACGCTCCTCGGCATGATCCTCGGGCTCGTCAAGATCGCGTCGTTCGCGAGGCGTCCGGCGCCCGTCCCGGGCGCGGTGTTGCGTCCGCCGCAGTGAGCGTGCGGTCCACGCTCAAAGCGTGTCTCGAAGCCGGACTGGTGCGCAGCGGTGTGACGGCGCTGCACCGGGCGGCCCGCGGGCGGCACGCACTCGTGCTGGCCTACCACAACGTGGTGCCGGACGATTGCCCGCCATTCGGCGATCGCTCCCTCCACCTCCCGCGCAGCCGGTTCGTCGGGCAGATCGAGCGGCTGCTCTCCACTCATGCCGTCGTGCCCCTGGCGCAGCTGCTGGGACCGGCCCCGCCCGGGGGGCGCCCTCGTGCCGCCATCACGTTCGACGATGGGTATCGAGGTGCGGTTCGCATCGCCGTGGAGGAGCTCGCCAGGCGCGGCGTCGCCGCGACGCTGTTCGTCGTCCCCGGCTTCGTCGGCAAGGGCCCCTTCTGGTGGGACGCGGTCGCCGCGGGGGACCGAGGCGTGGACCCCGCCGTGCGAGAGCGCGCCCTCGGCGAGCTCTCCGGCAAGGATGCGGAGGTGCGCGGCTGGGCTGAGCGAGCGGGGCTCCGCCCCGGCACCGTGCCGGAGTGGGCGTTGGTGGCCTCGGAGCAGGACCTCCGCGACGCCACGGGGCACCCCGGCATCACGCTCGGCTCGCACACGTGGACGCATCCCAACCTGGCGCGTCTCTCCGCGCTCGAGCTCCGTGAAGAGCTGGGCCGCCCGCTCGCGTGGTTGCGCGAGCGCTACTCCAGCGTGATCCCCTGGGTCAGTTATCCGTACGGTCTCGCGGGCCCGGCCGTCGAGGCCGCCGCCCGGGAGGCGGGCTACGCCGCCGCATTGGCGCTCGGCGGCGCGTGGTTCCCTCCCACTGGCGTGAACCCGTGGGCCGTGCCGCGCGTCAATATTCCCTCCGGATTGTCGGAGAACGGCTTCGTCATGCGGACCTCCGGGCTGTGATGCGACGCCTCAGGATTCTGCACGTCGTGCACAAGCTGGACTACGGGGGCCTGGAGCGGCTCGTCGCCGCTCTGGTGCAGCGCCTCGCCCCCGATCGCTATGAGAGCCACATCCTGACCCTGAGCGAGTTCGGCCGGTTCGCGGAGGACCTCGTGCCGTACGCGCGCCTCCATCAGCACCGGTCCCTGCCCCACCTCTCCATGCTCTGGCCGCGCGGCTTGATCCGGACGCTGCGCGCGCTCGCCCCCGACGTCGTGCACACCCACAGCGGCGTCTGGTACAAGGCGTCGCTGGCGGCGCGGCGCGCGGGCGTGCCCCGCCTCGTGCATACCGACCACGGCCGACCGTACCCGGACTCATTCCGAGGCCGGCTGATCGACGGGCTTGCCGCCCGACGGACGGATGTGATCGTGGCCGTCTCCGATGCGCTGCGACGCCAGATGGTCGAGACGCTCGTCCCACGGCCCCCCCGCATCCGGGTCGTGGTCAATGGGATCGACACCCGTCGCTTCCGGCCGCGGTCCGTCAACGGGTCGCTGCGCGCCGAGCTGGGGCTCCCGGCCGGGGCGCCCGTCATCGGCAGCATCGGCCGGCTCGATCCGATCAAGGGCTACGACGTGATGCTCCAGGCGTTCGCGTTGCTGCGGGTCGGCTGGAACGACGACCAGGGGGCGCCTCCCACGCTGCTGCTGGTGGGCGACGGTCCCGACCACGCCCGCCTGGCCGCGCTGATCGAGCGGCACGGGTTGCGCGACGCCGCCCGTCTCGTGGGGTGGCGCAAGGACGTCGAGCAGGTGTACCCCGTATTCGACGTGTTCACCCTGTCGTCATGGAGCGAGGGAACGTCGTTGGGACTGCTGGAGGCGATGAGCTGCGGGGTCTGCCCCGTGGTGACCGCCGTTGGGGGGTCACCTGCCGCGCTGGGTGACCGCTTGCAGCATCGCTTGGTGCCGCCGGGAGACGCGACGGCCCTGGCGGCCGCATGGCGCGACGCCCTCCGCGACTGCGACCGGCGGGCCGTCGACGCCGCCGCGGCGCGAGAACGCGTCGCAGGAGCGTTCGACCTGGATGCCCTGGTGCGCGAGTACGAGCGGATCTATCGCGGCGACTCGTGACGCGGCGCCGGTAGTCGGCGCTCGATCTCCTCGAACAACCGGTGGGCCTGCGCCCGGCGGCTGAGGCGCTCGGGCAAGCGAGGGCGTTTGGGGCGGGCGCCGCTGGCGTACGCGTCGTAGCGCGCGCGAATCGCCGCGGCGATGGCGTCCACGTCGTGCGGCGGGACCACGTCCGCGCCGATCTCCTGCAGCAGCAGGGCGGTGGCGCTTCCGGGATTGGCCAGAGCCAGCAGCCACGCGTCGAATCGTATGTAGTCGTAGATCTTGGCGGGGATCGACGTGTCGGTGTCCGGGGCACGGCTCACGAGGGGCAGACTCACGAGCATCGTGGCGCGTGCCAGGAACCGGAGTGCGTCGGCGTGGGGACGCGCGGGATGCACGACGACATACGCCCCGATCCGTTCCTCCGCGGCCGTCGCGAGCAGTGCCGCGTGGGCACCTGCCTCGACCCCCATGAACTCGAGGCACAGTTGGTCGGGCCCGACGCCACGCTCGGAAATCGTCGCCGCCACCGCGCGGAACAGCGGCCGGGGGTCGCGGTCGAGGTAGATGGAGCCGGCGTAGCCGATGACGAAGCAGCGCCCGTGCTGGGAAGGGGGGACGGGTTCATCGTCGTACCCATTCAAGATGGCAATGATGCGCTCGCGGGCCGAGGGATACGCGACCTGCATGGCGCGGCGTGATTGCTCGGTGTTCGCCACGATGAGCGCCGCGGCCTCCACCACGCGCCGCTCATGGCGGCGAGCCCATTGCAGCAGCAGCGGACTGGCGATCTCCTCCTGAATGCGCGGCGTCAGGCTCCAGGGATCCCGCATGTCGACAATCAGGGGTACGCCGGTGCGACGCCGCAGCATGCGTCCAGCCTCGTGCACCATATGGGGCGGGCCACAGGTGATGACGCTGCGGTAATGCGCGGCGCGCAGCAGCTGGTGCGCCACCTCGGCGGCCCGTCGCGCCCAGGTACGAGACCGCACATGAGCGCGCCAGGCGTGAAACGCTCGCAGCGCGTCGCGCGCGCTGTGAAACGGCGACCGTAATTCGGTCACGCCGATGGATGGCGGTCGCCCGGGCGACGGCGCGTGCGGCACGAGCCTCTCGCCCGTGCGGCTCCGCGTCAACAGCCGGCGCCGCCAGGAGACCGCCGCTCGGACGAGCCGATCGAGGGGCAGCGGCCTATCCGGCACGCCGTACACACGCACGCTGGCGGGCAGTTCGGCCAACGCCGTCTCGTCGCAGGCCGCCAGATCGCCGGGATCGAGTGTGACGACATCCAGGGCCCACCCGGCCTCGGCAGCGAGCTTCGCGAGCTGTTGCCAGCGACGCGCCCCGACTTCGTGGCTCGGCGGAAAGTGGTAGCTGATGAGCAGCAGTCGGCGCTCGCCGTCGGGCGCGGGCCTGCTCTTGGGCCGGTGCGAGTGGGCATTCTGGGTACCGGCCGAGGTCATCGGCACGCCACCAGGTGGCTTTCCAGGTACACGCGGTGCCAGATCGAGAAGCACAGCAAGGCCCACAGGATACCCTCGCGGTTGTGGCGACGCGCGAAGTGGTCGTCGAGCAGCGCCCGCACCACCGCCGGATCGAAATAGCCGAGTCGCGTCAGGCGGTCCGGCGCGAGCTCGTCCTCGATCACTTCGCGCAGCTCATGCCGCAGCCATTCGGCGGTCGGACCCACGAACCCCCGCTTCGGCGCCCGCAGATGCTCCCTCGGGAGGCGGCCGCGCAGCGCGCGCTTGAGGAGCCGCTTGTTCCGCCAGAGGCCGATCTTGACGGCGTCCGGCAGTGGGAACACCCGCTCGACGAGCACGTGGTCCACGAACGGGACCCGGATCTCGAGCGAGTGCGCCATCGCCATGCGGTCGCTCAGCGCCAGCACATCGTCCGCGAGGAAGGTCTTGTAGTCGAGATACAGACCCGCCTCGAGCCCCGCGGGCGCGCCGTGGCGCTGATGGAGCTCGCGGAAGCGGGCGCCGGCCCTGCCGGCCTGCATGCCCTCGTGCAACGCCGCGACGTACAGCGCACGCCGCTCTCCATCAGTGCAGCGCGTTACGTACCCCAGGAACCGGTCGGGTGCCGAGCCGTTCCCCGGCCGCAGAAAGCGCTTGACTCGGTCGACGGAGAGCGACGCGCCGGGGGGCTCGCGCAGCAGGTTCGCGAGCCCGCTCAGCCCGCGCTGCACGGCATGCGGCAGCCGCGCGTATCGTTCGCCGGCGAGCAGACCGATGTGCCGGCGGTAGCCCGCAAACAGCTCGTCGCCGCCGATCCCGGTGAGCGCGACCTTGTACGAGGCCCCGACCGCCTGCGACAAGAGCCAGGTCGGCACGGCGGACTGGTCGGCATGGGGCTCGTCGAGGGCGTGCGTGATCGGCTCGAGCAGGTCGCGCACGTCGGGGTGGATGTCCACCTCCGTCAGCTTGACGCCGTAGCGGGCCGCCAGTCGGCGCGCGAGGTCGGTTTCATTCGCGCTCGCGGCCCCCGAGCCGTAGTACCGCGCGGTGAAGGCGTGCGGTGCGTCGCTCGCCAGCGCCCAGCTGGCGACCACCGCCGACGAATCGAGCCCGCCGCTCAGGAACGCCGCCACCGGCACGTCGCTCACGAGGTGCGCGCGCACCGACTCGTCGAGCCACTCCCTCACGCGCGCGTCCGCGTCGCGCGGCGCACCCACGCGCTCCCGGGGGAGGTCCCAGTATTGCCTGGTCGACACGCCGCGCTGGGCGTGCCACAACGCGGTGTGGCCCGGCTCGAGCTTCGTGACGCCCGCGAACGGCGTGGCGGGGGCGGGAATGTACCCGAGCTGGAAATACATGTCGAGCGCATCCCAGTCGAGCGTGCGGTCGGCCAGGCCCGCCGCGTGGAGCGCCTTCAGCTCGGAAGCGAACGCGACGCCCCAGGGCGCGGTCGCGACGTACAGCGGCTTGATCCCGAAGCGGTCGCGGGCGAGCAGCAGTGTCCGCGCCTTCGCGTCCCAGATGGCAAACGCAAACATGCCCCGCAGTCGTGAGACGCACTCGGGGCCCTCCTCCTCGTACAGGTGCAGGATGGTTTCCGTGTCCCCCTGGGTCGCGAACGCATGCCCGCGGGCGACCAGTCCCCGCCGCAACTCTTGGTAGTTGTAGATCTCGCCGTTGAACACGATCACGGCCGACCGATCCTCGTTGAAGATCGGCTGGTGCCCGCCTGCGAGGTCGATGATGCTGAGGCGACGCATGCCCAGGCCGACGGGACCGTCCAGGTGGATGCCCTCGTCGTCGGGGCCCCGGTGCCGGATCGCATCGCACATCTGCCGGATCGCGGCGGGGGAGACCGGATGGGCCGGGTCTGAGTGGACGATGCCGACGATGCCGCACATGAGCGCCGGCGTCTGGAGCAAGAGGGAGGCCGCGCGGGCACGTCCGCTCCGCGCCACACGACTGTAGACCACGCCCACCCAGGCGTTGCGCGCGCGCAGCAGTATCGGACAGGTCCTCATGCCGGGTGACACAGGCACGGAGCTTGTTCTACTGGGGGCCGTGACATCGCGAGAGAGGCTGGCCGTGCTGCACGTCATCGCTCCCGGGGACGTGGGCGGCGCGGAGCGCGTGGTACACACCTTGGCGACCGGACAGCACCGCGCGGGTCATCGGGTCGCCGTGGCCACCGTGTTGGGAAACGGAGCCGACCGCCAGCTCTTCCTGGCGCCTCTCGACCAGGCGGGCGTCGAGACGATGACCCTGCGAATCTCCCCGCGCGCCTACGGCCGGGAGCGGGCCGCGATCGTCGAGCTGTGCCGCCGGCTCCGGCCGGATGTGGTGCACACCCACGGCTATCATGTCGACGTCGTCGACGCAGGCGCCGCCCGTCGCGCGGGCGTCCCCACGGTGACGACGGTCCACGGATTCACGGGCGGCGATTTCAAGAACTGGATCTACGAACGCTTGCAGCGGCGTGCCTTCCGCCGTTTCGACGCGGTGGTCGCCGTGTCCCGCCCGCTGGCCCGCGACCTGGAGCGGACGGGCGTGCCCTCCGCGCGGCTGCACATCGTCCCCAACGCCTGGCCGGCGCACGACCCCCCTCCCTTCGGCCGGAACCAGGCGCGCGAGCAGCTCGAGGTTCCCGAGGGACGATTCCACGTCGGGTGGGTTGGTCGGCTGACGCGGGAGAAAGGCCTGGACGTGCTGCTGGCGGCGTTGAGACTGCTCGAGGACGTGCCTCTGGTCGTCTCGGTCGTAGGCGACGGGCGCCAGCGGTCACACCTCCAGGGCGAGGCCGCCCGTCTGGGCGTGGGAGACCGAGTGCGCTGGCTGGGCACCGTCGCCGAGGCGGGGCGGCTGTTCGCCGCGTTCGACGTGTTCGCGCTCAGCTCCCGTACCGAGGGCACGCCGATCGTGTTGTTCGAGGCGATGGCGGCGGAGGCGCCCATCGTCGCCACCGCGGTCGGCGGTGTGCCGGACGTCGTCACCCCCCGAGAAGCGCTGCTGGTGGCAGCCGAGGATCCCGCCGGGCTGGCGCAGGCCATTCGATCCGTCTTCACGAACCCGGCGGCGGCGGGGGACCGCGCCCGCCGGGCGCGTGCGCGGTTGGCGAGCGAGTTTGCCCCTGCGCCCTGGCTCGAGCGATACGAAGCCATCTATCGGAGTCTCGGATGATCTCAGCCTGCGTCTGGTCGCTCGGCGTCGCGGTGGCCTTCGGCATGTACACCTATCTGGGGTACCCCATGCTGCTGGGGCTGGTCGGCCTGTTTCGACGCGGCCGCCCCCCCGTCGCGTCCCCGGACGATTGGCCGGCGATCAGCATCGTGCTCCCGGTTTACAACGAGGAAGCCGTGATTCGCCACACCCTCGAGAACCTGCTTCGCCTCGACTACCCGGCCGATCGCCGACAAATCCTCGTGGTGTCCGACGCGTCGACCGATCGGACCGACGCGATCGTGCGCGAGTACGCCGGCCACGGCGTGGAGCTGCTGCGGCTGCCGAGCCGCGGAGGGAAGACGGCTGCGGAGAACGCGGCACTATCGCTGCTGCGCGGTGACATCATCGTCACCACCGATGCCTCGGCGCGGCCGGTCCCGGGGGCGCTCAAGCCGCTGATCGCGAGCTTCGCCGACCCTGCCGTGGGGGTGGCCTCCGGCCACTACGTGAGCGTGGCGCATATGGACGGACACGCCAACCAGGCCGAATCCTGGTACGTGGGCTACGACATGTGGGTCCGCCGGCTCGAGACGCGCGTTGCCGGGATCCCGGGGGCGGCCGGGTGTTTCCACGCCGTGCGGGCGCCGCTCCATCTGCGCGTCCTGCCGGAGGAGATCAGTCGGGACTTCGCGGCGGCCCTGCTCGCGCGCGAGCAGGGCTTGCGGGCGGTCTCCGTCGAGAGCGCCATCTGCACGGTGCCGCGCGTGCCCTCGTTGCGGCGGGAATACCGCCGTAAGGTCCGCACGATCGTCCGGGGCTGGCACACGCTCGCCTTCAAGCGGTCGCTCCTGAATCCATTCCGCCACGGACTATTCTCGTGCATCCTCGCGAGCCACAAGGTCTGCCGCTGGATCGTCCCGCACGTCGCGTTGCCGGCGCTCGTCGCACTGGTGTGTCTTGCACCCACCGTCTGGTGGGCGCGCTGGTGCGTGGGACTTACGGCCGCGGCGGGCCTGTGCACCGCGCTCGCCTGGTGGTGGCCGGAGCACCGGCGCCTGCCGAAAGTCGTCGCCCTGCCCGCCTATCTGGTCGTAGGCAACGTCGCGGCCCTGCACGCGTCGATCCGGGCCGCCAGGGGTGAGCGCACCCCCTTGTGGGAGCCGACCCGTCGTGAGGTGGAACGGGCGGCGTAGGCCTCGTCGGGGCCGGACCCTCAGGACCGGGCGCTTGCCGCGCCCGCCTCGAGCGACGCTGCGGTCTCGAGCGACTGCGCCGCCTCCGAGATCGTGACGGAGCGCAGCGCGGTCACGCGGGCGAGGCCCTCGACGTACGTCGCGATCGCACGATACATCCGTTCCACGCCGGCTCCATCGGGGGCGAACGGGCTCAAGCCGGGGCTCAGGCTCGGGCTGTGAAAGAACGCATGCAGATGTCGGACGCCCGTCTCGATCAGGCGGCGTGACAGCGTCAGCATGTCGGAGACCGAATCGGTTTCCGGGCTGAGCGAGATGCGCTTGACCACCCCGAGGCGTGACGCGATCCCCCAGAGGTGCAGCGGCCGCAGCGCGCGAACCGACAGCCCTCGGTGGATACCCCCCCAGAAGCTGAACGGGGCGCGGCTGTACCCCGTGGACATGGGGAGCTCCAGGAGTGGTCCGTCCGGCTGGGGGATGCGGACATCGTTTCCTCCCCCGAGGTGGTAGGGGTCGAGCGGCGCCCCGACGAACGTCGGCCCGTCGTCGAACGCTTCCCAACTCACGAACGGGGTGACGCTGCTGTCGATCCTGTAGCCGCATCGGATCAGGGCGGTGACGGTCTCCGGACCGAGCCCGTAGCGACCGGCGCGGAACGCGAGCGGTCGAGCGCCGAACGCCTCGCGTAGCGTCGCGGTGAGGCGTTCGAGCTTCGCGAGCTGCAGCGCCGCCGGAAGGTTCTTCAGCATGGTGTTGCGGGGGACGAAGGCGTCGTCGAGTGGCGGCGTGTTCCAGGGATGGAGGTGGGCGCCGAGCTCCGCGCCCCCGGCATGCAGGTCCCGCAGGATGGCCGCGGCCCAGGTGCGGATCGCGACCTGATAGGTCGTGAAGTACGTAGCTCGCACGCCGAGCCCTTGAAACAGCGCGTCCAGGCGCGGCAGCTCCCGGATGTTCTCGACCGTCACGCGCTCGCGGCGGGGCTGCCAGTTGTCCTCCTCGGTGTCGATCGAGACGATCAGGAACGTCGGCTCGGTCATACGGCGGCGCCCTTCAGGCGCGGGCCCGCAGTCGGGCGCGCATCCGACCCGCCCAATCGAGGCCGCGCAGCCACCGCCCGCGCCAGCCCGGCCGAAACACCACCAGCTCCCTGGTCACGGCCGTCGATGACGTCCACTGCCGCTTGTACGCCTCCTCGCCCCGCAGGAAATCGAAGCGCCGATACCCGCCCTCGATCGCGCGGCGGATCATCTTCACCATGAGCGCGACGCCCACGCTCTGGTCTTCCCAGCGCGGATCGCGCCCGCTCTGATAGAAATACACCGTGTCACGGTCGGCGAAGCCGTACCACGCCGCTGCAGGCACGCCGTCGAGATCCAGCGTGGACAGCCAGAGCTGCCCGCGCGATGCCAACTGCTCTGCGAACGCGCGGTGTAGACGATCGATCCGAGGATCGTTGAAGACGCCGGCGGCGGTCCAGCGTTTGTCGTGCAGCGCGACCAGGTGGCGCCAACCTTCGTCCAGTCGCCCGGCGCCGTAGTCGGTCAGCGTCACGGCATGCTCGCGGTGCAAGACGCGCTCGCGACGCCGCAGCACCTGACGTCGGTTGGCGCTCAACGATCCCAGGTACTCGTCCCAGCTCGCCGGCAGCTCGAGGTACGGGCAGGGCCACAAGGAATTCCAGCGAATGCCGTAGCCGGCCCGCTCGAGCGCCTGTGCGAGCCGCGTCGCATTCGGCGCGTCGGGCGCCAGGCTGCCCAACACGAGCACATCCCAGGGCAGCGCCGCCAGCGGCGCGATCACCGCGTCGAAGTCCACCTGCGGCAGGGCGAGGACATCCAGATGGTCGGGGCAGCCGAGATCGCCGATCGCCCACGTCAATGCGGCGACCCGCTGGCGCCGAAACACCACGCTCCGCAGGGCCAAGGGAAGAATCACCTCGATGCCTTCCGCCGCGCTGCGCAGCACCAGCGTCCGGCTCGCGTCCAGTTCCTCCACGGGAGCGGAGGCGAGCCACGCCCGATGCCACGCCCAGCTTGCGAAAGGAGAAGCGGCGAGGGAGCGCTCGCGCAGGCCCTCCCACAGCGACGCCTCATCGGTGAGCGCGTCGCGCAGGGGCACGCACTCCGCGGTCGCGCCACGGCTCAACGTCGGCGTGCCCACGTGGCTTGCGCGACCCTGCTGCGCCCGCGTCGTGTCTGGAAATGTGCCCACCTCACCCCTCCCGCTCGGCCTGGACGTGGACCATGATGCACGGGCCGGGCCGCCGGACCCACGGGCACATCGGGCGGCGCGTCCTGTGGCCCGCACGCAACAGCAGCGCCCGTAGCGCGCTCGTCGTCATGCCGCCTCGTCGCCGCCCGTCAGGTTCGCAGGGCTCGGAACTGCGCCCACAGCGCCTGGACGCGGCTACGGTGAGCGAGATAGAGGATCGCCGCGTACGCTAACACACCCCCGAGCACATGTGCGCTCAGACGCGCGCCCACCGGCCACGCGCCCGGAGTCACCCAGCGCAGCGACAGCACGACGGCGGTCATCACCGCCGTGGCCCCGAAGGCGGGCCACAGCGAACGGAGGTACTGCCACGCGGACAAGCCGGTGAGGCGGAGCGCGCTGACGAGGAACAACGGCATCACGAACACCGGATGCCCGAGGGCCCAGGCCGCGGCCACGCCTGCCGTACCCCAATGCGTGCCGAGATAAAACAGGCAGGGAAGGATCGCGCTGGCGACGAGAGTGAGCTGCATGTTCCGTTTGGCGCGTCCGGTGGACACGATGACTTGCGGCAGCAGTGCGCTGACGGACCGCAGCGCGGCGGAGAGCGCCAAGAGTCGCAAGGGAAGGACCGCCGCCCCCCAGCGCTCACCTAGGGCGACGACCACGAATTCGTCGGCCACCACGGCGAGGCCGACGGCCGCGGGAAACGTAATCAAGGCGAGCCCTTCGGTGAGATTACGGAGATAGCGCTGCAGGGCGGGACGGTCGTCTTGCACGGCCGAGAACACCGCCGGCGTGACGCTGCCGACCAGCGCCGTCACGCGGTCCACGGGAATGCTGGCGATCGTCCAACCCACGGTGTAGGTGCCGAGCGCGGCCTTGCCGAGCACGCGACCGACGACGGTGAAGTCGGCGTTATCGTACACGTACCAGGCGACGCTCGCCACGACCACATGCCAGCCGAAGGTCACCGTCGGTGCGATGGTGGCGAACCGGTTCGGCCAGGCGACGCGGTGCGGCCTGGAGGCGCAGGCGACGATCGTACTGGTGGCGCGCCCCGCGAGCGAGCCGAGGACCAGGGCCCAGTACCGCAGGCCAAGGACGGCGAACCCGAGCGTCGACACGGTCGTCACGACCGCCTCGGCCCCATCGGCCCAGGCGAGGCGGCGGAAGTCGAGATCGCGACGCAGCAGGGCTCGCGGGACGAGCTGGGTCGCCGTCAGGAGGAACGCCAGGCTCGAGATGACGACGATCCAGCGAACGGCTGGCTCGCCGAAGAAGGCCGCGACGGGCCCGGCGAGCGCCGCGGAGAGTGTCACGAAGGCCGCGCCGACGAGGACCGCGAATCCGCCGAGCCTGGCGATCTGGTCCGTGTCGAGATTGCGGCCCTGCACGATCGCCAGGCCCAACCCGAATTCGTTCACGAGCGCCAGGAAGCCGGTGTAGATCGTCGCCATGCCGACCACGCCGTAGTCGCTGGGCGCGAGCAAGCGGGCCACCACAAGAGTGGACGCCCAACTGAGAATCTGCGCGCCCCATCGCACGGCCCCGGTCCACGCGAGTCCGTGGATCAGGGAACGGTCCAGGTCACGCCGTGGCTGCGGCGGCGCCAAGCTAGCGGGCGACGACATCCGGAGTCGGTCCCGCGGGGGGCGCGACCCAGTCGCCGCTGCTGCGTAGCCAGTACGTGTAATACAGGCTTGCCTGACGGATCACGTAGCCGTAGTCGCGTATGCCGGCGCGATGTAGCCAGCCGGCGAGACGCAGCACTCCTTTGTTCAGCACGTCCCGAGGAAAGCGCTCGGCTCGCAGCATCTCGGCCGCGCGACGCGCCTGCGCGCGCTTGAAGGACGCCCGTAGGGCCCGGTCCCGCCCCATCGTCCACTGATAATGCAGTCGCTCCGGGGTCGGCAGCGGGCAGGGCACATGACCCGGGTACGTCTGCCACGGCACCGCGGTCACCACCGGCGGGAACCGGTCGAGCCACTTCGCATAGAAGGCGTGGTACAGGCACCGATCGATCGGTACCGTGAGCACCGCCTCCAGGAAGTCGCTGTCGAAAAACGGCAGTTGCAGCTCGAGCTGATGCAGGTCGATATCCTCGAAATGCCGCGTCAGGTGCCGCCGCTGGTCGTTGAGCAGCAGGAAGATGTGGAGTGCGCGGCCCGGATCGGCGCAGTGGGTATCCGCGAGTTCCTCGCGCACGCCGCGCTTCAGAATGCCGTCGAGGGCGGCGGCGATTGGGGGTTGCAGCAACCTCCGAAGTACGGCGGCGCGCTGTTGCTCCAGGTATGCGGCGATCGCCCCCTCTCGGTCCCCGGCTCGTTGGCGGTCGATCATGGTGCGGGTGAGGTACACGTGGCCAAGGGCGACGCTGCCCCCGTCGCCCGACCAGACGCGTCGCGGGTGGCGCGGCGCCGGTTCGAGTGCGAGCTCGCGGAGCGCGTTCGCCAGCAGCGCGTGGTAGGGCGGCTCGGGCTCGGGCAGCGTGGGTCGCTCGTGATGCACGGCGCCGGCCGCCCGGGCGAACGCCGCGCCCAAGGCACGATCCTGCGTTCGCGGCATGCTGAAGTTGAACGAGTGCACCGCGGCGCGCTGGTCCCGCAGTGCCGCCACGATGCAGCGCGAATCCAACCCTCCGGACAAGAAGGCTACGGCCGCCGTGTCGCCTCGCAGCCGACAGGCAACGGCCGCCTGGAATCGCTCGTACACGAGCGACAGCAGCTCCGGCTCCGGCCGGCTCGACGGCGGGATCTCGTCCCACCGCCAATAGCACGAGCCCTGGGCCAGCGACGGCGAGACACGCAGAACTTCCGCGGCCCGCAGTACCCGGATGCCTGCGTAGGGAGTGCGGTCCGCCAGGGGAACGCCCAAGTTCGCCATTTCGGTTACGGCACGGAGGTCCATCCGCTTGGGCACGTCGGGGTGCTGCTCGAGGATCCGAAGCGCGGTGGCGAACAGCACCCGGTCGTCGTCGATCCAGTAGTACAGGGGGCGGAGGCCGAGCTTGTCGGTGACGAGGGTGAGCAAGCATGGCTCGCGGCTGTAGTGCACCGCGCAGAAGACGCCGCGCGTTCGGCGAAGGGCGCTCCAGTCTCCATCGTCCCACTCGCGCTGCAGCCGGGCCAGGTCGTCGGATCGTGTAGCGGCAGTCGCACCGTCCGCGGGTCGCAGCAGGGGCTCACCGGCGAGCAGCGCGACTGAGGCGCCGTCCCGCACGAGAAAGGCCGGGGTGTCGAAGATGTGGAGATCGACCTTCGCGAGGAAAACCCGCTCGTCCCTGAACTCTTGCGCCGGCTCATGCGCCTGGCGCGACAGGGCGCGTCGCAACGCGTCGCACGCGGCATCACTGATGGGGGCGCGGGCGTGACGGCTGAATATGCCGGCGAAAATGGTCACAGGACTGCTCCATGGGCGTTAGCGGGCCACGCACCACGGGCGTTGCCGGCCGCTTAGCGCGATTTCCGGCCGCGACCACGTGCAAGAGCCGCGCTCGCCTGGTCGACACCGGCGCCGCAAGGCCATTGTTGCGCTCGCGCCACGATTGCGAGCGGTGTTCGCGTCTGGACGGGGGATTTGCGGGCTATCGGGTGGCCACGGAACAACGCGAGTGCAACGGCCGCCCCTGACTCGTGCGGGCGTCGGTACGACTACCTCTCACGTCCGCTGGGTGCGCACCCAGCGGGCCAAACGGATCATGCCGGGCACCTTCTTGACCTGTTCTTGAATCCCATGCCTGGCCCAATAGGCGTAGCGACCGGCCAAGGACGGCGCGAATAGGAGAAGCTCGTGGTGCGGAAGGAACTGCCGCGCCCAATCGGCCTTGTAGCCGGCGTTCCCGGCCATCAAGTCGAGGGCCTCCATGCCGTGCTCGATTCCGTATCGTATCACGCGCGCCGTGAGCAGTTGCCCGGGCCCGTACTTGGCGAACGTCTGATCGTACGCCGTCTTCAAGCCGAACATGATACGTCCGCAGACACGGAGCAGTTGGGCCGCGACCGGGTTGCCCCGCACCGTGAGGACAGGAATGCACACCCCCGCCTTTTCGTGTTCCACCAGGCGATCGTACAACCGACGAACTTGAGGTCGCTGGACGATCGCGCTTCCGGCTTGACCCTTCCATCCGTTCGCTTCGAGCCGATAGAACACCTCCAGCGCCTGGCGCAGCCTGCTCCCGCTGGTGAGGACTTCGAAGCGGACGTCGCCGAGTTCTGCCAGCCGGCGCTCGCGTCGCCGCAGGTTGGCCGTGAACTTTCGCGTCAGGCCGTAGTCCCAGGGCGCCGCGCGAGAGAGCGGACGCCACGGCGTCAGGAACGTCGGCCGCAGGACGACCCGCCAACCCCGCTCGCGGGCGACGGAAAGGGCGGCGGGGAGCGTCGGAGAGTCTTCCGGGAGATGTTGCAGTCGAACCAGATCCCAGCGCCGCGCGTCGCACAGCACGCGCCACATCTGCTCCTGCACGTCCCGGCGCCCCTCCCACGACAGGATATCGAACCGGAACGATTCGTCGTTCGTGAGGGATCGCAGCGCGACCAGGCGACACCCCCCGCGTGACTCGACGACGCGCTGCAAGGCGGCGAGCCCGACGAGTTGCCTGCCGTCCCACACGCCCAGCAACACCGGCTCTTGAGGGGCAAACGCCTCGATCCACGACCGCATCCATGGCGCATCGACCAGCGGCGCGCTGGTGGGCCGCTGCGATGCAAGCATGCGCCACCGTGTGTGGTCGTCGCGCGAGAGTGCGGCCAGGGTCGTAAACGCGGTGCACAACTCGCCGCCGGTGCGGCTCAAGTCCGTCGCGGCAGGGGCGCCGCTGTTCGCCACTTGCAGCCCCGTCGTGGGCAATTCCTTCCCCGGACGCTCGAGTCGGCGCGCAGCCTCTGCAAAAGCCGGACTCACCGCAGTCTCCCCGACATGGCTAGGCTTGCAAACCCGACTGTTGCAGGGACTGCTGTAGGGATCGCGCAACAGCGAGGGATCGCCTCCCTCTACACAGCATCACGGGCACAGCCGTTGCGCTGGTGCGGATGTGCTCGTCTTAGTACGGATGTGCTCGTCTTTAGAGGAAAGGCTCGGCATGACGGCATTGGATCGCGTGACGACACATCCACCCAGCCTCGCCGCGGCGCTCGATTGGCTCGTGCACGCGCAGGACGTTACCGGGAGCGGCGCTTTCGCGCCCCACTACGCACTCGGCGGGAGCACCGGCGACGGGCCCCTGACTGCGCACCGAGCGCGTCCCGACACCACCGGACCGGTCATCCCGACGCTATACCTCGCCGCGTGGTACTTGGAGCGTCCGGAGCTCGCCCGGCGCGCCGAGCGCGCGGCGCAGTGGGCGGTGGAGATCCAATTGTCCTCGGGTGCGGTGTGGGGGGGTGTGGTCGGGACGGGTCGGGCGCTGCTCGGCTGGCTCAGCGCCTTCGCGGAGACGGGATGGGGCGTGTTCGCCGGAGCGTCTCGGCGCGCCGGGCGTTTCCTGTTCGCGACCCTCGACCACGACGGCGTGTGGCGGCGTGACGGGGTGCACTCCCCTCACACGGCTTGGGCGCTGGCGGAAGCGGGTCGTCGGCTCGGCGCGCCCGAGTTTCGGGCTGCCGCGGCGAAGCACTTCCGTGCCGTGACGCGCGTCCCGCCCGACGACGGTTTGACGCGGGACGACCGTCAGCCCGAGCGCGCCCGCCCCCTGTGCGCCATCGCGGACGCGACTCGGGGGCTGCTCGAGGGAGGTCGACTCTTGGGGGATGAACGCCTGATCGCACACGCGGCGCTGGCCGCGGCGCGCGTGGCGGCCGCGATGGGGCGGGACGGGCGGCTCCCGGGCCGGTTCGCGGCGGGCTGGCGACCGAGCGGGTCCTCGTGGTGTCTCGTAGGGCAAGCACGCATGGTCAACATCTGGCTGCGCCTCTTCGAGATCACGGGCGCGAGTCAGTGGCTGGAGCCCGTCAGACCGGCGCTGGACGTGCTCGCGTCCGCGCAGCACCGTGACGGCGCGATTGCCGGTCGGTCACGGGTCTCGAGCACTGCCACGAAGCTGTTTGTCGACGCGCTGATTCGCGACGAGCGCGTTGCCCGAGGCGTGTCAGGGGAGACGACGGCGGCGGTAGTCCTCGCGTAGCGGAGGCGGTGCGCTACCAGGCGCCGCGGCTACGCAGCATCACGGGGAGTGTGCGGGCCATGATCCGCAGATCCTCCAGCGCGGACTGGCGGCGGATGTACTCGAGGTCGTAACGAACTTTGCGGCGTACGTCATCCACGGATGTGTCATAGCCCTGGTTGACCTGTGCCCAACCCGTGATGCCGGGGCGCACGCGCTGGCGCCGCTGGTACCCTTCGATTTGCTCACGCAGATACACGAAGATGGTGGGCTGTTCGGGCCGTGGACCCACGATGTTCATGTCGCCCTTCAACACGTTGAAGAGCTGGGGCAGCTCGTCGAGCCGAAACTTGCGGAGCACCTGGCCAAGCGGGGTGACGCGTCCGTCCTCGGGCCGGGCCCACACTTCCGACTTGGTCTCGTCGCCCGGGCGCATCGTGCGGAACTTGTACATGGTGAACGGCGTGCCCCCCAAATCGGTGTGGCGCCGCGTGTTCCCACCGGCCCCCGAGAGCGACCGGCGGTCCAGGCCGACGCGCGTTTGCGTGAACAAGACGGGGCCGCGCGACGTCAGCTTGATCAGCACGGCGATGAGGAGCATGAGCGGGAAGGCCACGATCAAGCCGACCGCCGCAACGACGAAGTTGAGGCCGCGGCGTGCGATGCGCTCACGGTCGATCGCACCGAACGGGGCTCGGTGCACCAACGCGATCCTCGCGCGGCGGGGGGGGCGGAGTTGCAGGGTGGTGCTCATGGCGTGAGACATTCGCAAAGTCCGTGCGCGGGCGCGCCCCAGCGCGGTTATGCCTCTCCCTGCGTGCGTCATATGGCGACCCGGCGTCGTGTGTGGAGTGGGTGCCACGGGGTGCTGCGACGTCAGGCGGCCGCGCTACCCACGGGGGCGTCCACCTCGAAGAAGAAGCGGGTGCCCCACTGCGGGCGGGTTTCGACTTGCAATTCCGACCCCATCGCCCGAACCAACTTGCGGCAGATGGTGAGCCCGAGCCCCGAGCTCGAGAAATGCTCGCGCTGCGCCGCCGGGGGCCGCCGGACGGGCTGATACAGGGTGCGCAGCCGCCCGGCGTCGATGCCGTGCCCCGTGTCCCGCACCGAGAACTCGAGGCGCCGCGTGCCGACCGGCAGGGCGGCGATCTCCACGAAGCCCGAGTCGGTGAATTTGACGGCATTGGTGGCCAGGTTGAGCAGCACGCGCGATAGCGCGCGTTCGTGCCCGGTGCGGCGCTCCGGCACCGGATGCACCAGGCGAACCTCGAGGCGTTTTTCCTCCGCGATGGGAAGGATCATGCTCCGGACCGACCCGAACACTTCGGCGACCGAAAACGGCGCGGGAGCGCGGTCGACCAGGCGCTGCCCGCCACGGGCGAGCTCGAGCACATCGCTCGCCGTGGCGCACAGGCACAGCGCGGCACTGTAGATCAGCCCCAGCTGCCTCGTCTGCTCCGGCGTGACCGGCCCTCCCTGGCCCTGTTGCAGCGCCTCCGCGAGAAACAGGATCGACGTGAGGGGCGAGCGCAGGTCGTGCGCCAACTCCACCACGAGATCCAGCCCGTGCGGGCCGGACAAACACGCTGCCAGATCCGGCGGCTCGGGCTCGGGCTCGGGCGTCGGCTCGGGAATCCGCTCGGGGGCCGCCGCGATGGCGGTCGCCACGGCGGGCCAGTCGAGCCGCTCGGCGGTGCTCGTCCTCACACCGGCCGCCCGTCAGGGGCGCCGGCTGGCGCCTTGTGGGACGCGTCGGCCGTCACCGGGTCCATCGGCTCCACCGGCTCCGAGGCATCGGCATCGGCGGCCGAGGCGGGCTCGCGCTCGACCACCCATCCTGCCGTGGGACTGCGCTGCAGGCCGTGACGCTCCATCAGGCGGTACAGCGTGGTCCGATCGACCCCGGCGATCCGCGCGGCCTTGGACATGTTGCCGCTCGCCCGGTTGACCAGCCACGTGAGGTACTGGCGCTCGAATTGGGCGATCACGCGGTCGCGGGCGGCGTGATAGCTCTCCTCGAGCAGGGTGGAGATGAGCGACGCGGGATTCGAGCCCGCTGCCGGCGTCGGCTCACCGGTGAGCTGCAGGTCCTCGGGGCGGATCTCCGCGCCCGGCTCCACGACCACGGCGACGTGCTCGATCACGTTCTGCAGCTCGCGGACGTTGCCCCGCCACGGATGGCCGCAGAGCGCGCGCAGCGCGGCGTCGGTGAGGCGCGGGAACGGAGCGCCCTTCCGGCGGTGCCGCACCCAGTACGTCGACAGGAAGTAATCGGCGAGCAGGGGAATGTCTTCGGGTCGCTCGCGCAGCGCCGGGACGTTGATCGGGACGACGCGCAGGCGGTAGTAGAGGTCCTCCCGCATGTCGCTCGCCTCGACGGCGCCTTCGGGGTCGCCGTTGGTCGCGGCGATGAAGCGCACGTTCACCACGGCGTCTGTCGTCTCGCTGCCCACCCGTCGGACGACGCCGTCCTGGATCACCCGCAGCAGCTTGGCCTGAATCGGCTTCGGCATCTCGATCAGCTCGTCGAGGAACAGCGTGCCGCCGTTGGCGGCTTCGAGCAGGCCGGGTTTGTCGCGCACCGCACCCGTGAACGCGCCCTTGCGATGACCGAACATCTCGGATTCGAGCAGGCCCTCGGGGAGGGCCGCGCAGTTCACGGCGATGAACGGCCGGCTGGAACGACGGCTGTGGTGATGGATGAACTGCGCGATCATTTCCTTGCCGCTGCCGCTCTCGCCGGTGATGAACACCGACGCGTCGGTCGGCGCCACCTTGCGGGCCAGTTCGACCGCCCGCCGGAACGACGGCGCCGTGCCGAGCAGCGTGATCTTGTCGGAATGGACCTGCAGCTGGTCCAGCGTGTCGCGCTGCTCGCGCGTCTCGCGCGCGACCAGCAGCGTGTGAACCGCTCGCCCGATCAACACCTGCAGGTGCGAAGCGGAAAAGGGCTTGGGAAGGTAATCGAACGCCCCTTGACGCAGCGCTTCGACGCTCGACTCGACGCTGGGATTGCCAGTCATCACGATGACCATCGTGTCGTGATTGGTCCCCAGAGCGGTGCGCAACAGGGTGAGGCCGTCGACCTGCGACATGTACAGATCCACGAGCACGAGGTCGAATGCGCGACGCTTCAGCAGGTCGAGGGCTTCCTGCCCCCGGCTGCAGACGGTCACGTCGTAGCCTTCGTGCCGCAGAACCGCCGCGCAACTCTCGCGCAGCGTGTGTTCGTCATCCACCACCAGAATCCGCACCCGGGCCTTGGCTTCCGGCCCGATGGCGAGCATGGCCGACGGCTCCCGTCCCTCGACGGAGGGGCTCACGCCGTCATGGGCAAGCGGTATGGACATCGCGGTCGTCCTCGATTTCCGGTTGACCCCCCCCTACGCAGGGTTCGGGCCAACCTGTCGCGAGGTCGCAGCGGCACGGATTCTCCGCATAACGACGGCAAAATCCGGTCGTCTCATCGTCCCGCCGGGGACGCGGCCCGCACCAAGGTGCATCCGGAGACGGGAAGCGGTGCACCGATTTGCGGCATGTGGACGGTGTGGGCTCCGCGCCGCGCGGTATCGGACTTGCCACAGGAAGGCGCGACGCCGCGCCACCGGGTGCGGCCCCGCCAACACAGTGGAGGCATGCTTTCCGATGAGCACCAGTCCGCTACCCCTTCACCCCGGTTCGACGGTGCCGGCCGTGGCGCCCGCGGCTGCGCCGCCCATGGGCGCCGACTTGGGATTCAGCCAGGGATTCGCCCAGCCGGAGACTGGCGTCGACTGGCGCCGCGTGTTGAGCGCCGTCGCGCGCTTCAAATGGCTGATAGCGGTGGTCACCATCGTGGGCACGGTCGGCGGGCTGGCGGCGACCCGCTTCATCAAGCCGCAATACATGGTGCAGGCGACGTTGTGGATCGACCAGCCGGATCAGCGCGGCGGGCCGGAGCGCGGCCCGATTCGCGCTGGGCAGCCGCTCGAGCCCGAAGCATGGCTCGATCTCCTCAAGTCATATCGCGTGCTCGACCAGGTGGTGCGTGACCAACGCCTGTTCGTGGCGCCCAAGGCGCGCGAGGACGCCCCGCTGTTCGAGACATTCCGGGTGGCGGAGCAGTATCGACCGGGGGTGTATCGTCTCGCGCTGGACGGAAGCGGAAAGACCTTCACGTTGTCCACGGACAAAGGCGTCGAGGTCGAGCACGGCGCGGTGGGGGATTCCATCGGCGCCCGCTTGGGCTTTACCTGGGTGCCGCCCGCCGGCTCGGTCCCCGCCGGTCGCACCATCGAGTTCTCGGTGGCGACGGTACGCGACTCGGCGCGCGCGCTCAGCGAGGCGCTCGAGGTCGCGACGGATCCCGCCGGCAACTTTCTGCGGATGCATCTGAAGGGCGCGGACGCGGCGCGCATCACGTCGACGATCAACGGGATCGCCGAGCGCTTCGTGCTGGTCGCGGCGGATCTGCGACGGCAGAAGCTGACCGAGTTGACGAAGATTCTGGACCAGCAGCTGGCGGCGGCGCACCAGAATCTGCTCGACGCCGAGAAGGCGCTCGAGCGGTTTCAGGTGAGCGCGATCACGAAGCCCAGCCAGTTGCCGAAGGCGGGGGCAGGGGACGACCCGGCCTTCAAGAACTTCTTCACCATGCAGGTAGATCGCGAGCAGGTGCGTCGCGACCGCGAGGCGTTAGAGCGGGTGCTCGCGCAGGCGGGAGACTCGGGCGTGTCCCCCGAGGCGCTGGCGATCGTCGGGTCGGTGCAGCAGAACGCGGACCTCAAGCACGCGCTCGACGAGTTGACGACCAAACAGGCGGAGCTCCGGGCCCTGCGTTACAAGTATTCGGACGCGTACCCGCTGGTGCAGCGGCGCCTGAGCGACGTCGCCACGCTCGAGCGGCAAACGATCCCGACCCTGGCGCGCCGGCTCCTGGCCGAGCTCTCGGGACGGGAAGCGGAGCTGGGGCGCCGTGTGACGGAGGACACGCGGAGCATGCAAGCCGTGCCGCCGCGCGCCATCGACGAAGCCCGGCTTCAGCGCCAGGTGACCCTCGCGGAGAACCTGTACACCACCCTGCAGAAGAACTACGAGGAGGCGCATCTCGCCGAAGAGAGCGCCGTACCCGATGCGCGCATCCTCGATCACGCGGTCGTGCCGCAGGATCCGGTGCGCAACACGGCGCCCCGCGTCATTTTCCTGGGGTTCGCCGCCAGCCTGGCGTTGGGGTTGTGCGGCGCCGTAGTGCTCGATCGGATCGACCCCAAGGTCCGTTATCCCGACCAGGTGTCGCGTGGGTTGGGCATTCCGATCCTCGGTGCGGTGCCGCATCTCCGCAACCTGCCGCGCGGCGGCCGGGGCGGCGCCCGGGTCCCCGACGACGTCAACGAGGTGGTCGAGGCCCTGCGCGGCGTGTGTCTGAACCTGGTCTACGCCCACGGCGGCCGGGCCCCGCTGCTGGTGACGATCACGAGCCCGGGCGCGGGGGACGGCAAGTCGTTCATCTCGGCGAACCTGGCGCACACCTTCGCCGACGGTGGGCACCGCACCCTGCTGATCGACGCGGACATCCGGCGTGGCGTGCTGCATCGCCGGCTGAGCGTGCGCCGCCGGCCCGGGCTGAGCGACTTCCTGCGCGGCGAAGCACAGCTGGAGGCCATCGTGCAGGCGACGCAATTCCCGGCACTCTCGCTCATCGGTTGCGGGACGCGCGCGTACAACGCGCCCGAGCTGCTCGGCTCGCCGGCGATGACGTCCCTGGTCAACGGGCTGCGCGGGGGCTATGACGTGGTATTGATCGACAGCCCGCCGCTCGCCGCGGGAGTGGATCCCCTGATCCTCAGCACGCTGACCGGGACCCTCGCGCTGGTCTTGCGCACCGGGTACAGCCACCGCGACGTGGCCGCGGCGAAACTGGAGGTGCTGCAGCGGCTGCCCGTCCGCATGCTCGGAGCGGTACTCAACGACGTGCCCGCAGGCGGAGCCTACCGGTACTATTCCTATTATCTGCCGGGATACGAGGCGATGGACGAGAACAGCGGAAGCCCGCGGGTGCCGGTCTAAGGAGCGGGGGTACCGATCCCTTCGTCGAAGCGGCGTAGCCAACTGCCGGAGTCGGTCTTTCCGGTGCGGACGGCGGCCGCGGCCCGGACCAGTAGGTCGACCGGCTCGATGGGCGCATACCCGACGTTGGCGACCGCCTCATAGCCGCAGCGGACCCGGGGCGAGGGCGTGGCTGCGGCGCCGGCCGCGGCCGGCTCCCCCGTGGTGCTCGGACCCGACACCGAGCCCGCCAGCCGCTCGGCGAGCCGGCGCGCCCCTGCGGCGTCCGTTCCCGGAGCCAGCACGGCGAACTCCGTGGGACTCAAGCGCCCGATCACGTCCGACAGCCGCGCCGACGTCTTCAGTGCCTGCACGCATCGCCCCACGACACCGGTCCCCTGCTGACTCGGGGCGAGTTCCTGCTGCTCGAGGTCGACGGCGAGCACCACGCAGGCCAGCGGCCCGTGCTCGCGGAACGCCTGCGACCCGAGTTCGCGCGCGCGGCGGGCGAGGCCCTGCCGGTTGTAGAGTCCCGTGATGGCATCCAACAGGCCCTCGGCCCGCGCGCGATCAGCATCGAGCTTGGCGCGGACGTAGGCCCCGAGCTTGAGAAGGATCTCGTCGGCGTCGTGCGGCGGTGTGATACATTCCCACGCTCCGGCGCGCAGCGCGGCGAGCCGCTGAGCCCGGCTGGCGGGTTCGCGCACGGCGAGGAGGATCGGTGTGCTGCTCGAGACCCGGGGGTCCGTGCGAAGCGTGCGACACAGATCGGCGCCGGGCATGTCGGGGAGCTCGGCGTCGACGATGATGAGGTCCGGCTCCGTGCTGCGCGCGCGTTCGAGGACGTGCTGAGCCGAGCGCTCCTGGAGCACGGCATAACCGCCGCCCTCCAGCAGGCTCTTCAGCCATCGCGTGGCTTCCTGGCCGTCACCGCCGAGTAGGACCAGCGGCAACCCGCCTTGTGGCATTCGCTCGCTCATGTATCGCTCCCTGCGAACTGGTAATTAATAGGGATGACCCGTTCGAGCACCGATGCTAACTGCAAACACGGGGCCGCCGTGCGTGGGCTAGCCGGCACCTCACCCGCGGGGAAAGCGCGGCCGCGGCGCGGCGGGCCTGCCGCGCGTGCGCAACGCACGCGACGTCGCAGCGCGGCGCCGCCGAGCCCGGCGCACAATGGCTAACCCATTGCGCGGGTGATCGGTAGCACGGTCGGTGGAGCGTGGGAACGCGGCGGGGCCTCAAACTTGAAGTGAGCGGATTGGACGTGAATCGAACGAGCGTGCTGTGAGGATCGCGAGCATCCGCCGCGTCCGACGCCAAAGGCCACCGTGCGGCCCGCGCACGCAGCCCGGCCCCGTTCGCCGGACCGGCGACGACCGGAGTGTCGCCGAGAGCAGGCTTGCCCAGCTCGCCCGGTTCGGCCTCGCGATTACCGGGAAGCCGCTGCTCGAACTCAAGGCAAAGGACGCGTGACCGATGTGCGGAATCGTAGGGTACGTGGGGCCGCGGGAAGCGACGCCGGTTCTGGTGGAGGGTTTGAGCCGGCTGGAATATCGCGGCTATGACTCCGCCGGGGTCGCGGTCCTGAACGGCGGGGTGCAGACGCGCAAGCTCGCGGGACGGATCACGCGCCTGCGGGGCCTTCTGGCGGAGGCGCCCGTGCACGGCAGCTGCGGCATCGGCCACACGCGCTGGGCCACGCACGGGGCGCCGACCGAGCGCAACGCGCACCCGCACACCGACTGCGGCGGCACGCTGGCTCTGGTCCACAACGGGATCATCGAAAACGCTGACGTGCTCCGCACCCGTCTGGAGCGGGCCGGCCACCGCTTCGCGACCGAGACCGACACGGAAACGCTGGCGCACCTGATCGAAGACTCCGTGGGCGAGACGCTCGAGGAGCGCGTCATCGCCGCCCTGGACCACGTCGAGGGGACCTACGGGATCGCGGTCGTCTCCCAAACGGATCCGGGAAAGATCGTGGTCGCCCGGCGCGGCTCGCCGGTGCTGCTCGGTGTCGGGGACGGCGAGTTTCTCGTGGCCTCCGATGCGAGCGCCGTGCTCGCCCACACGCGATCGGTGGTCTATCTCAACGACGGCGACGTCGCGGTGGTGACGCGAGCCGGGTATCGTGTGCTCGACCGTCACGCCCGGGAGCAGGATCGGGCAGTGGACGACATCGAATGGGATCTCGACGCCATCGCGCTGGGCGGCTATCCGCACTTCATGCTGAAGGAGATCTGCGAGCAGGCCGAGACGGTGCGCAGCACGCTGCGCGGACGGTTGCTCGCCGCCGAGGGGACGGCTCGCCTGAACGGACTGAACCTGACGCCCGCTCAGTGCAGCCGGATCCGCCGCATCGTGATCGTGGCGTGCGGCACGTCGTGGCACGCCGGACTGGTCGGTCGTCACATCCTCGAGGAACTCAGCGAGGTTCCGGTGTCGGTGGAGTACGCGTCGGAGTACCGGTACCGGCGCGAGCTCCGGATTCCGGGAACGCTGACCATCGCCATTTCGCAGTCTGGCGAGACGGCCGACACCCTGGAGGCCCTGCGCGCCGCCAAGGCGGCGGGCTCGACCGTGATCGGTCTGGTCAACGTGGTCGGCTCCACGATCGCGCGGGAGGCGGACGGGGGCATTTACCTGCACGCCGGCCCGGAGATCGGCGTCGCGTCCACCAAGGCGTTCACGGCCCAGGTGGTCGCCTTGCTGCTGCTGGGCCTGTGGCTGGGACGGCAGCGCGGCCTGTCCGTGGACGAGGGGCGTGTCATGGTCACGGAGCTGCTGGGCCTGCCGGATCTCGTGGCGCGGGCGCTGCAAGTGGAGTCACAAGTGCGGGCGCTTGCCGAGCGCCATGCCGACGCACGCAACGCCCTGTATCTGGGACGCGGCGTGAACTTTCCGGTGGCGCTCGAGGGCGCCCTCAAGCTGAAAGAGATTTCCTACATCCACGCCGAGGGCTACCCCGCGGCCGAGATGAAGCACGGGCCCATCGCGCTGATCGACGAGAACATGCCGGTCGTCTGCCTCGCGCCGAAGGACTCGGTCTATCCCAAGGTGGTATCCAACATGCAGGAAGTGAAGGCACGGGGCGGCAGGATCATCGCGATCACGAGCGAGGGCAACGGTGATCTCGGGCGGCTCGTGGACCACCAGATCGCGGTGCCGGCGAGCTCACCGCTCTTGGCACCGGTGCTGACGGTCATTCCGCTGCAGCTCCTGGCGTATCACATCGCCGTGCTACGCGGCTGCGACGTGGATCGGCCGCGCAACCTGGCGAAAAGCGTAACGGTCGAGTGATATCATGACAGCCAACACGATGGCGCGCCTCGCGGCACTCATGCTGATGGCGGGTCCCGCGGCCGCGCAGACGGCGACGGGGACCGGGACCAGCGACTTCCAGATCAACGATCAGATCCTCCTGGAGGTGGAAGGCGACAGCCAATTCACCCACGCGTTCACGGTCGGCGCGGGGCCCGCGCTGATGTTGCCGGTGATCGGTCCGATCCCGCTCGCCAGCGTGCGGCGCGCGCAGGTCGAGACGTATCTCACGCAGCAGCTCAAACGCTACATGAAAGATCCGGTCGTCCACGCCAAGGTGCTGGTGCGGCTGTCGGTGCTGGGCGAAGTGGAGCACCCCGGGTTCTACCCGGTCGCGGCCGACGCCCCGGTGTCGGATGCCTTGATGGCGGCCGGGGGGCCCACGAAGGAGGCGAAATTCACCGGCACGCGCATCGACCGGATCGGCCGGGACGGTGTGGGTGGCAGCGATCTGCAGGAGGCGATCGCGCGGGGCGCGACGGTCGACGGGATGGGCTTGCGCTCGGGCGACCAGATCATCGTGCCGCGGCGGCACGACAGTGAGTCCACGTTCCGGATCCTCGGGATCCTCGCGGGAATTCCGGCGGCGATCCTAATCGCCACGCGCATTCACTGAGGACCCGATGCGCGTCCTCTCCGTCGTGGGCGCCCGCCCGAACTTCATGAAGCTTGCGCCCGTCGACCGCGAGCTGGTGAAGCGGGGCGTCGAGCACGTGATCGTGCATACCGGCCAGCACTACGACCACGGCATGTCCACCGCCTTTTTCGAGCAGCTCTGGATTCCCGCGCCCGACTACCACCTGGGCGTCGGATCGGGCTCTCATGCGCAGCAGACGGCTGCGGTGATGCAGCGCCTGGAGTCGATCGTCGTCGAGCTCGCACCCGACCTCGTGTTGGTGTACGGCAGCACGAACTCGACGCTCGCCGCGGCGCTCGTGGCCGCCAAGCTCCAGGTCCGAGTCGGGCACGTGGAAGCGGGGTTGCGCAGCGGCGACTGGACGAACCCGGAGGAGATCAACGACGTCCTCACCGATCGCCTCTCGGAGCTGCTGTTCCTGCCGTCGCGCGACGCTGCCGAACACCTCGTCGCCGATGGCGTCCCGGTCGAGCGCATGCATTTCGTCGGCAACGTCATGATCGACACGCTCAGCTGGGCGCTGCCCCAGGCGCTCGCCCTCGAGGCGGCGGCGCGCTACGGCGTGAAGGGCGCCCCGTACGCGGTGGTGACGCTGCACCGGCCAGCCAACGTCGACGACCGAGCGGTGCTCGGCGAGCTGCTCGACGCGCTCGAGCGCCTGGCCCGCACCGTCGCCGTCGTGTTTCCCGTGCACCCCCGCACCCGGCAGCGCATCCGCACGCACGGACTGCGGCTGCCGGATGACGGCCGCCTGCGGGTGCTCGAGCCGCTCGGCTATCTCGAGATGCTGAGCCTGGTGGCGGGCGCAGCGCTGGTGGTGACCGATTCGGGCGGGCTCCAGGAGGAGACGTCGTTTCTGGGCGTGCCGTGTCTGACCGTGCGGCCCAGCACCGAACGCCCGATCACCTGCACCCACGGCACAAACCGTCTCGTCCTGCCCAAGCGGGAGGCGATCCTCGCGGCCGCCGAGCGCGCCCTGGCGCGCCGCTCGCCGGCGCGACCCATCATCGAGCGGTGGGACGGACGGGCGGCCGAGCGCATCGCGCGCGTCGTGTGCGAGGAGGAGCGGTTCGAACTCGACGCCCCGCTGGCGACAGCGCCGTCACACGCGTCGCGCCGCGCGGTCGCGATTCCCCAGCCGCTCGGCGCGGGCTGAATCGAGGGCAAGCAACAGGCGGAGCCGTCGCAACAGTGTGCCTAACCAGGAGGTCGCGGAATGACCGATGCAGCGCCCAGCGGGGAGCGGACCGCACGCCGCTCCCCGCGGCGCTCTCCTCTTCGTGGCGTGCGTGCGACCGCACCGTACAGCCGATGCCGCATGATGCTGCATTCCGACCACATTCCGCTCGCCGCGTCGCGCTCAACACAACACAGATCGGTCAATGCGCGCGGCATCCGTCTTGCGATGGGACACATGGCAGCGTGGGTGCCGCAACACGGCGCGCCACGATGTGAAACGGACATGCACGCGGGGAAGCGGGCCAACTGAGCTGACCATTCGCGGATTGCGTCCACTGCGCCGCGCCGGCGGTGAGTGGGCCCCGGTGGTGGCTCGCTCCCCTGCGCCTTTTTTTTGTGCATTATGCTGCGACCGCGCGCCCTGAAGTGTTGCACAGACGCCATCCTCGCACGGTGAGTAGATTTGTAAGGCATTTCAGCAGCACTAGTTACGGTAGTCAAGCCGCTCCAACAAGTTGGCACTAGCCTTGCTGTTGCGCCGCAGCAACATTTGACCGGGCGAGGAGCGCCAGCCATGGCCACCAAAGGGAAAGACGTACAGTCGCCGCTGCCCGACCCCCAAGCACAGACGGAATCCACCGCGGCGCTGCTGCGCGAGCTGGTGGCGCACCTCCGGCAGAACCGAACCCAGTTGCGCGAGGAATGGGCGCGGCGCATCACGCGCGCCCAGCTGCTCACGGCGATGACCGAGGAGGAAATCTTCGCCGAAGCGACCTCGGTGTACGACAACTACGTGGAGGCGCTGGAGACGGGCACGTTCGAGGCCCTGCAGGCCTACGCGCGCAACCTGTCCGAGCGCATCATCCCGCGAGGCGTCGAGACCCACGAAGTGGTCGGGATCGTGCTGCTGTTGCGCGACGTGCTCGCCCGCTCCCTGTTCGGCAAGTACCACGAAGATTTCGACAAGCTCAACCGCATCCTCGACGCCTACGAGCCGGCCGCCAACCGGATCGCGAACACGGTGGCGGTGGGCTTCGTGCAGGAGCGCGAACGCATCATTCGCCAGCAACAGGAGGCGATCCGCGAGCTGTCGACGCCGGTGTTGCAGGTGCGCGAGCGGCTGCTCATCTTGCCGATCATCGGCGTCATCGATCCGCAGCGCGCGCGCCAACTCACCGAGCAGCTGTTGCGGGCCATCCGGACCAACCGCGCCAAAGTCGTGGTCATCGACATCACGGGTGTCGCGGCGATGGACTCGAACGTCGCCAACCACCTGGTGCAGACGGTCGAAGCGTCGCGCCTTTTGGGCGCGACGGTCATCGTGACGGGTCTCTCGCCGGAAATCGCCCAGACGCTCGTGACGATCGGGGTCGACTTGAGCGAGATGGCGACGGTGGGCGATCTCCAGGGAGGCATCGAGGAGGCAGAGCGGCTGCTGGGGTACAAGGTTGTGCCACTGGAAGAGCTGACCCCGAAGGCGTGAGTCGGCACCCCACTCCGTCGACGGAGGGCGCGTGGAAGTTCCCATTCTGAAGCAGGGTCACTACCTGATCGCGTCCATCCAGTCCGCGCTCACCGATGCCGATCTGTCGCAGCTGCGCGAGGCGTTGATCGAGCGCGTGGGGCGGTTTCGGGCACGGGGCGTCATCGTCGACGTCACGGCGCTCGACGTCATGGATTCCTTCGCCGTCCGCACGCTGCGGGACATCGCGCATATGGCCCGGCTGCGCGGGGCGGAGACGGTGATCGTGGGAATCCAGCCCGAGGTGGCGTTTGCGATGGTGCAGCTCGGGCTGACGCTCAAGGGCGTGTCGACCGCCCTCGACCTGGAAGAAGGCCTGGCGTTCCTCAATGTCCAGACCCAGCTCCGAATCGACCGTGGACCGGGACGTCTCGACCGTGGCTGACGAGCTGCTCATCCCCATCACCGCCGATGTCGACGTCGTAACCGCGCGGCAGCGCGGGCGCGACTTGGCCGCCGAGGCGGGATTCTCGAGCGGCGACCAGACGGTGATCGCAGCCGCTATTTCCGAGATCGCGCGCAACATCCTGATGTACGCCAAGCGGGGCGAAATCGCGCTCAGCGTCGTGGCGAACGGCGACCGTCAAGGCGTCATCGTCGTGGCGCGCGACCAGGGGCCCGGGATCCGCGACGTCCCCCGGGCCATGCAGGACGGCTACTCCACATCCGGGGGCCTGGGTCTCGGGTTGCCCGGCGCCCGCCGCCTGATGGACGACTTCGACGTGGTCTCCGACGCGGGGAAGGGCACCACCGTGACGATGAAGAAATGGCGGCGCATGAATGCCTGAGGCGTCCGTGGACGCCTCGACGCTGATCGACTGGGGCGTCGCATCGTCGGCGCTCCCCGGCCAGACTCAGTCCGGGGACCTGCACCTGGTCAAGCCCGTGTCCACCGGCGTGCTGATCGCGGTCGTGGATGGACTCGGCCACGGCGCGGACGCGGCCACCGCGGCGCGCACGGCCGTGGCCACGCTCGACGCGCACGCGTCCGAATCGCTGCTGGCGCTGCTGCAGCGTTGCCACTGGGCGCTCAAGGGCTCGCGGGGCGTGGTGATGAGTCTCGCGTTCGCCAACGGGCAGCAGAACGCGCTGACGTGGGCCGGCGTCGGCAACGTGGAGTGCATGCTGTTCCGCGGCCATGGAGCGACGTCGGCCAATCCGACGCGCCTCAGCCTCGTCACGCGCGGCGGCATCGTCGGCTCCGAGCTGCCACAGGTCCGCGCCCAGGTCGTGCCGCTCGCCGCCGGAGACGTCCTGATCTTCGCCACCGACGGGATCCGCGAAGGGTTCAGCGACGGGCTGCAGTTCGAGGCACCACCGCAACAACTCGCCGAGCAGATCTTGAGCCGACACGGCAAGGGCACGGATGATGCGCTCGTGCTGGTCGCTCGCTATCGGGGCGGCACCCGGACGAGGGGATGACGCCTCCGATCGGGATGGAGCCCTCGCCTCTGTCCGCGGTGCCGCGGAAGGGGGACGCAGCGCGCTTGCGGATTCTGGTGGTGGCCGGAGAGGGCGCGGGCAGCGCCGCCCTGCTCCAGAGCTTGCGTCAGTGGGCGGACGACGGCCGGCTGGACGTGGACGCGGCGCCGGATCTGCCGCGGGCGGTGCGTCTGCTGGCGGGCCAGCGGTGGGACCTCGTCCTGGCCGCGCTGGGCGAACGGCCGGACGAGGAGTTGGCGTGGTGGGTAGACGCGTTGCGCGCCGCCACGGGCGGCCCGCGGCTCATCGCGGCCGCGCAGACGCCGTCGATGGGACTGGCGCTGCGCGCCGAGAAGCTCGGCGTGCTCGACGTGCTCGCGCTGCCGCTGCGCCGGGACGACCTGATGCGCGCCCTGGAGCGGCTGCGCGCCGCGGTCGGCGAAGCGGCGATCCCGCTGCCGGAAGTCGAGCATCACGCCGTCGGCCAGTATGCGCTGGTCGGGCAGAGTCCCGCGATGCTCGACGTGTACAAACTGCTGGCGCGCGTCGCCGCGAGCACCGCGACCGTGCTGATTCAGGGCGAGTCGGGCACAGGTAAGGAGGTCGTCGCCCGCGCCGTGCACCTGCACGGTCCCAAGGCCTCCGGCGCGTTCGTGGCCGTGAACTGCGCCGCCATCCCGGAAAATCTCCTCGAGAGCGAGCTCTTCGGCCACGAGAAGGGTGCGTTCACGGGCGCGGTGACGCGCAAGGTCGGCCGCTTCGAGCACGCCGCGGGCGGGACCCTGTTCCTCGATGAAATCGCCGACATGAGCCTCGCTCTCCAGGCCAAGATCCTGCGGGCGGTCCAGGAGCGGGAGATCGAGCGGGTGGGCGGCACCGACACGATCCCCATCGACGTGCGCCTCATTGCGGCCACGAACCGCGATCTCAAGGAGGCGATCAAGCAGGGTCGGTTCCGGGAAGATCTCTACTACCGCCTGGCGGTGATCACGATCCGGCTCCCGAAGCTGGCCGAGCGCGGCGACGACCTGCTGCTGCTCACCGCGTTCTTCATCCGCCAGTTCGCCGAGCGCTATGGCAAACGGATCATGGCGATCTCGGACCGCGCCCTCGACCTGCTGCGCGGCCACGCGTGGGTCGGGAACGTGCGCGAGCTGCGCAACGTGATTGAGCGCGGCGTCATCGTCGCGAACGACGACACGCTGCGCGCCGAGCACCTGCCGGACGAGATTCGCGGCGAGGAAGCCGCGCTGACGGACCGGCCCCAGGGCGGCCTGCTCACGCTCGCGGAGGTCGAGGCCCGCTACATCGCGCGCGTGCTGGCGCACACGAACGGGCAAATCGGCGCGGCGGCCGAGATCCTCGGCATCCATCGCAACACGCTCACGCGGAAGATGAAGGAGTACGGGTTGTGAGCTCCCCGCTCCCTCCGGTGCGCGTCGAAAAAGCCCTGGAGCTCATGCCCGAGCTCGAGGCGCTGGCCCCGCTGCGCGCGTTGTTGATCTCCATTGCGCGCCCGGACGAGCGGGCCTTGTGGTCGAGCTCCGGCCCGTACCTCACGCTGGGCAAGCGCGGCGTCGACCCCGACGAGCTGCGGCGCCGTCTGCCGCAGGCGTTGCATCGCATCGCCGAGCACGTGCACGTGCTGTGCAAGACGTACGTGGAGGCACTGGAAGCCCGGCAACGCGGCGACTCCGCGGGCGTCGTGGGCGCGCTCGTCCGGGGGGGCCGGCTCGAGGAAGAGGTGGGCCGGTTGGCGCAGGCGCGGGCGTGGTATGAGCTGGCGCTCAGCGTGGCGGAAGCGCTCCAGGACCGCCGTCCCGAAGTGGAAGCGCTGCGCGCCCTCGGGTATCTGTGTCTCCGACTCGGGCAGTATGTCGAAGGCGCGCGTCAGTTCCAGCGCGCGTTCGCCTTGGCCGAGGCGGAGTTCGATCAAGCCGGCACGATCGCCGCATGCGAGGGATTGGGGGATGTGGCGCGCGCGCAGGGCGAGTGGGCGGGCGCCCAGGCATGGTACAGCCGCGGGCTGCGCCTCGCCGAGGCGTCGGGAGACGAGGGGCAAATGGGGCGGTTGGAGCGCCGGCTCGGCGTGCTGGCTCGGAAGCAGGGCGATCTCGCGAGCGCCGGCGATTATCTCCGGCGCGCGCGGGAGCGGTTCGAGGCGTCGGGACGCGCCGACGAGATGGCGCGCGTGCTGGACGCCCAGGGACGGCTCGACGCCCAGTTGGGGAGGCACACGGCCGCCGCCGCCGCGTATCGGGAGGCGCTGGCCTGGGCGCAGCGAGCCCCCCGGGCCCCGGGGCTGGAACTGGCGATCCGCTTGAACCTCGCGGAGCTCGATCTCGAGATGGGGCACTGGCTCGACGCCGAAGGGGAGTTGCGGCGGGCGGAGCAGGTGGCGATCGCGGCGAATCTGACCGGCCGGCTGGCCCAGACGTATACACTGATGGGGAAGCTGCGCGGCGCCCAGCAGGACGAGACCGGGTTCGTCTTTTTCGAGCAGGCGATCGAGCTCGCCCGCGCGGTGGAGCGCTCACCGGCCGCGGAAGCGCAGGTGTACCATGCCTACGGATTGTTCCGCAGCCGGCTCGGCCAGCAAGAAGAAGCTCGCGCCTACCTCGAGCGCGCCCGCGAGCTGTTCGACTCGCTGGGCGAAGCAGTCGAGCGGGAGCGCGTCGACGCCGAGCTGCGGGCGATGTCCGCCTGAGCGTCGCCCGCTAGCGGTTGGTGAGGGGGTTCCGCTGCGTGGTGGTGTCGCGTCTGGCGGCACCCTTGCGCTTCTGCGAGGTCGTCGCAGTCGCCCGGGACTCAGTCTTCGGCGGCGTCGCCGCCCTGGTCTTCGTGGTCTGGTGGCTGCCACCGCCACAGGCGGCCAGCCCGATCAACCCTACGGCTGCCAGGATGGTCCTCGTCATGCGGGCCTCCGAGAGCGGGGTTGTGCCAATATAAGGCCGGCGGCGGTGCCGTGGGGTTACTTGGCCTGTCGCGCCAGCGGGCGGGTGAGGCAGGTCGGGCCGCCGCCCCCCTTGAGGCAGATCTCACGCCCGGCAAACTCGTGCACCGTCACGCCCGCGCGTTCCAGCCGGGCCCGGGTCACCGGGTTTTCGGCGAGCATCAGGACCTCGCGCCCTGCGATCGCGAGCACGTTGCAGCCCAGCGTCTCGAACTCGGGGGTCGGCACCTCCAGCAGCTCGATGCCCCGCGAGAGCAGGGCCTGGCGGAACGGCACCGGGAGGAGCGGCGCGTAGACGAGGAAGAGATCGTGGTCGATGGGACTCACGATCGACATGAGATGAAACACGTCGTCCGGCCCGTGCCAATGGGGCAGGGCCACGACGATGACCTCGTCCACGTACGGCGCCACCAGGTCACGCAGCTGGCGGATGCCGGCGTCGTTGGTCCGGTAGCCGCGGCCCACCGCCAGCGTGCGCTCGTCGATCCAGCAGACATCTCCCCCCTCCAGGCGGCCATCGCCGGTGATCCGGCCGTGAATCGGCACGCCGGCGGCGCGGAGCGCCGCCTCCTGCGCGGCCGGCTCGGTGCGACGTTGCGGCTTCCCCATGTTGCAGATGATCATGCCGGCGTCGCACACGATCGACGCGTCCCGGGCGTACAGCGAGTCGAGACCGACGCTCTCGTCGGGTGGGAAGCACAGCACCTCGACGCCCGTGGCGCCGAGGAGCGCGAGAAACCGCTGGTATTCGGGCGTGGCGGCGGCGAGCTCGGGCCGCGCCGTGTAGCCCAGGTCGCGCCATTGGCGATCGACTTCGACCTCGCTCCCGAACGCGTCGCCGGCGCGCTTGACCGCGACCGAGATGAGCTTCCCGACCTCTGACTGTCCTCCCACCCGCATCGTGCTGGCCGTCGCGCAAAGGTGGCAGCAAGTTTAGCCGCCTGCCAAGCTCCTGTCATTCACGCGAGAGAGGGCCCATGAGCCGACCGAGTATCGATCGCCGGACGTTTCTGGGGTACGCCGGGATGAGCGGGATCCCCGCGCTCGCGCACGGGGTCAGTGGGGGCCTGCTGCTCCCCGGGCTTGCGCCCGGGGTCAGTCCGGCCGCCCCTCCCGAGCTCGAGGACGCGACCATCGCGGAGCTGCAGGCGGGAATGGCATCGGGGAAGTACACCTCCCGCTCGATCACCGTGGTGTACCTGCAGCGCATCGAGGCGCTGGACAAGAAGGGACCCGGGCTCCGCTCGGTGCTCGAGACCAACCCTGACGCGCTCGCGCAGGCCGCGGCGCTCGACGCGGAACGCAAGGCCAAGGGACCGCGGGGGCCGTTGCACGGCATCCCGATTCTGGTGAAGGACAACGTGGCGACTCGGGATCGCATGCAGAGCACGGCGGGCTCGCTCGCGCTCGTCGGCGTCTCGCCGCCACGCGACGCGTTCCTGGTAGAGCGGCTGCGCGCGGCGGGCGCGGTGCTGCTGGGGAAAGCGAATCTGTCCGAGTGGGCCAACTTCCGCTCGACACACTCGTCGAGCGGCTGGAGCGGGCGCGGGGGCCAATGCCGCAACCCCTACGCTCTCGATCGCACGCCGTCCGGGTCGAGCTCGGGGTCCGCCGTCGCCGTAGCGGCGAGCCTGTGCGCGGCCGCCATCGGCACGGAGACCGACGGCTCCATCGTGTCACCCTCCACGTGCTGCTCGATCGTCGGGATCAAGCCCACGCTCGGCCTCGTGAGCCGGGCCGGCGTCATCCCCATCGCCCACAACCAGGACACCGCGGGTCCCATGGCCCGCACGGTCGCCGACGCGGCGACGCTCTTGGGGGCGCTCACCGGCGTGGATCCCCACGATGACGCGACGGCGGCGAGCGCCGGTCATTCGGCCTCGGATTATTCCGCGTCCCTCGACCCCGCCGGGCTCAAAGGCGCCCGCCTCGGCGTGTGCCGCTCGCACTTCATGGGCTACAGCCCAGGCGCGGACGCCGTGATGGAGGGCGCGATCGACGCGCTCAAGCGGCTCGGAGCGGTGATCGTCGATCCGGCCGACATCGCCACCGCGGGCCAGTTCGACGACAGTGAATTCGCCGTGCTGCTCTACGAATTCAAGACGGATCTGAACCGGTACCTCACGGAGTGGGCGCCGGGCGCGACCGCGAAGACGCTGGCGGACCTGATCGCGTTCAACGATCGCAACAGGTCCCAGGAAATGCCCTACTTCGGACAAGAGATCTTCGCGCAGGCCCAGGCCAAAGGCCCGCTCACCGATCAGGACTACCTGCGGGCGCTCGACAAGAACCATCTATTGGCGCGAACTCAGGGAATCGACGCGGTGATGGCCGAGCACCAGCTCGACGCGCTGATCGCGCCCACGGGCGGCCCGCCCTCGCTCATCGACCTGGTGAACGGGGACCCGGGGGGTGGCGGCAGCTTTTCCAGCCCGGCAGCCGTGGCCGGCTACCCCCACGTGACGGTGCCGATGGGTTACGTGGCGGGCCTGCCGGTGGGGCTGTCGTTCGTAGGGCGCCCCTGGAGCGAGGCCGCGCTGATCAAGTTCGCGTATCCCTTCGAGCAGGCGACGAAGCTACGCCGACCGCCCCGGTTCCTGGCTACCGCGGTCCTCGCCCCCTGACCCCCTCTCTCTTCGGGAGAGGGGGAAGGCTGAGCCGCCGGATTTCCGCGTGTCGGAAGCACGTGAGGAGGTGGTCGTTCACCATGCCGACGGCCTGCATGAACGCGTAACAGATGGTTGGCCCCACGAAGCGGAACCCGCGCTCGACCAGGGCGTCGCTCATGGCGTCGGATTCGCGCGTGCGCGCGGGCAGCTCGCGCAGGCTACGGCGCCGGTTCTGCTTGGGTACCCCTCTCACGAAGGTCCAGAGGAACACGCCGAAGCGGCCCTCCCGCTCCTCGAACGCGAGAAACGCCCGCGCGTTGGACACCGCGGCGGCGACCTTCTGACGGTTGCGCACGATGCCCGGATCCCTGAGCAGCTGGCCGATTTTCTTGCGGTCGTAGCGCGCCATGCGCTCCGGATCGAACGCATCGAACGCCTCCAGGAAGCGCGCCCGCTTGTTGAGAATCACCCGCCATGAGAGGCCGGCCTGGAAGCCGTCGAGCACGAGCTTGGCGAACAGCTCCCGATCGCCGTGCAGCGGGACACCCCACTCCTCGTCGTGGTAGGCGAGCATCAACGGCTCGGCGTCGTCGCCGGTCCAGCAGCGTCGCTTCATGGCGCCCGAATTTTGCACGGACTAAGGCCCTCCGGCTAGTATTCGCGCCATGAGGTTCCTCCAGGTCACCGAGCTCGAGGGTCGCTACGTCGCGTCCCTCACGGAGACCGAGCGGCCGGTGCCCCGCGAGGGAGAGGTGCTGGTGCGCGTCGTGGCCTCCGGCGTGAACCGCGCCGATCTGCTGCAGATCGCCGGCCGCTACCCGTCGCCGCCGGGTGAGCCGGACAGCATCGGGCTCGAGCTGTCCGGTACGACCGACGGGACGGGGGAGGCGGTGTGCGCGCTGGTCGCGGGGGGCGGCCACGCCGAGTACGTAGCGGCCCCAGTAGGACAGGTGTTCCCCGCGCCGGCGGGTCTGGACCTCGTAGCCGCCGCGGGGATTCCCGAGGCCTTCCTCACCGCGTTCCTCAATCTGGCGGTGGAAGGAGGCCTCGCCCGGGGGGAGACGCTGCTTGTGCACGCGGGCGCCTCCGGGGTCGGGCTGGCGGCCATCCAGCTCGGCAAGCGAATGGGCGCCCGCGTGGCCGCCACGACGCGGACGTCCGAAAAGGTAGCGGCCCTGGAAGGTGCGGGCGCGGATCTGGCGATCCACGCGGGGCGGGCGGGGCGGCACGACTTCGCCGAGCAGATCGAGGAGCGCTGGGGGCGCGACGCGGTGGATGTCGTGCTCGATCCGATCGGTGCGCCGAGCCTGTCCGCAAATATGCGCGTTCTGGCGACCGGCGGGCGGCTCGTCGTCATCGCCACGATGGCGGGCGCTCGCGTCGAGGTGGATCTCGCGCTGCTGATGCGGAAGCGGGCCCGGTTGCTGGCCTCGACGCTGCGCGCGCGGAGCCGTGCGGAGAAGAGTGCGATTGTGGCACGGTTCCGGCGGGAGATCCTTGCCGGGTTCACGTCGGGCGAGCTGCGGGTGCCGGTGGACTCGGTGTTTCCCGCTCACCGGGCGGCCGAGGCGTTCCAGCGGATGCGGGAGAATCGCAACGTCGGCAAGATCCTGATCGCATGGCCGCGCGACTAGCCGCGGCCGGCGTCGCGCTGGCGCTCGCGGCCGCGTGCCGGGGGGAACGGCGGTCAGCGGCCGTCGGGCGCGTCGCGGCGCCCGAGACGACGGCGCGGAGCGATACCGTGAACCTGTACGCGGCCGCTGGCGCGAACCGCCTGTCGCCGCGGGCGGCGCAGGCGCGCCCGCTGGTCTACGTGCCGAACTCGAAAGACGGGACGGTGACCGTTATCGACGCACACACCTACCGCGTGCTGCGGACCTTTCCCACGGGCGCGCTGCCGCAGCACGTGGTGCCCTCCTACGACCTCACGACCCTGTGGGTCGCGAACAACCTCGGCGGCACGCTCACTCCCATCGACCCCGCCACCGGGCAGGAGGGCGAGAGCGTGCCCGTGGACGACCCCTACAATCTGTACTTCACGCCCGACGGCCGGTTCGCGATCGTGGTGGCCGAGCGGCGGCGACGGCTCGACTTTCGCGATGCGAAGACCATGAGGCTGGTCCAGTCGCTGCCCGTGCAGTGCAAGGGCGTGGACCACATGGAGTTCACCGCCGACGGGCGGTTCGCCGTCGCGACGTGCGAGTTCTCGGGTCAGCTCGTCAAGGTGGATCTCGGGGCGCGCGCCGTGGCGGCGTATCTGACGCTCGATCCGGGCGGGCTGGACAGCACCGCGATGCCGCAGGACATCCGGTCTTCCCCGGACGGCCGCGTGTTCTACGTCGCCGACATGAAGGCGAACGGCGTGTTTCTCGTGGACCCGGAGGCGTTCCGACGCGTCGGGTTCATCGCGACCGGGCGGGGGACGCATGGAATCTACCCGAGCCGAGACGGCCGGCTGGTCTACATCACGAATCGCGGCTGGAACACCACGGCGGGCGGGCGCCGCGGCCCGGGCTCCGTCACCGTGCTCGATCCGCGGACCGAGCAGATCGTCGCGACCTGGCCGGTGCCGGGCGGGGGCAGCCCGGATATGGGGAACGTGACCGCCGACGGGAAGGAGCTGTGGGTGTCGGGTCGCTACGACGAAGAAATCTACGTTTTCGACACGGGGACGGGACAGCTGACGCACCGCATAAGGGTGGGGCGCGAGCCGCACGGACTGTGCGTGTGGCCGCAGCCGGGCAGATATTCGCTCGGGCATACCGGCAATATGCGTTAAAGAAAAGAAACGTCACGCAGAGACGTTACACCGAGACGTTGCACAGAGACGTCACGCAACGACGTGTGGGGGTGGGATGAATCGCATCAAAGGAAAGCTGATTCTCATCACGGGAGCGAGCTCGGGAATCGGAGAGGCGTGCGCCCGCCGATTCGCCGCCGACGGCGCGCAGCTCGCGCTGTGGGCCCGGCGCCGCGTGCGGCTGGAATCGCTCGGCCGGGCGCTCGAGGCGCAGCACGGCGTGGCCGCGCGGCTCACCGAAGTGGACGTGCGCGATCGCGCCGCGGTGAGCCGGGCGGCGGAGGCGCTGGTCGCGGCCGGGCAGGTGCCCGACGTTCTCATCAACAACGCCGGCCTCGCGAGCGGCCTGTCGAAGGTCCATGAGGGCGATCCCGAGGACTGGGACCGGATGATCGACACCAACCTGAAAGGGCTGCTCAACGTGACCCGGGCGGTGCTGCCGCACATGGTGGCGCGGCGCCGCGGTCACGTCGTGAACATTGGAAGCGTGGCGGGGCACCAGACCTATCCGATGGGAAACGTGTACAACGCCACCAAGTTCGGCGTGCGCGCGCTGACGGAGGGCATGAATCTCGACATGGCGGGCACGCCGATCCGAGTCTCCGCCGTCGACCCCGGCATGGTGGAGACGGAATTCTCCGAGGTACGCTTCCACGGCGACCGGGAGCGCGCCAAGGCGGTGTACCAGGGAGTCCAGCCGCTCACAGCGGACGACGTGGCGGACACGATCGCCTACGTGGTGAACCTCCCGGAGCACGTGAACATTGTGGACCTGATCATCATGCCTACTGCGCAGCGCAACGTGTACGTGGTGGACCGGGGATCTCCTTGACCGGGCGGAGGCTCGTCGCCGTCGTCGCCGTCCTCACGCTCGGGGCGTGTGGCAGCGGCAGCGGCCCGCCGCCGCCTCAGGCATCGCAGCTGCGCGTCCTCCACACCGTTCGCGGCGGACCGTCGCTCACCGTCTTTGTGGACGGCGGGCGGGGGAGCACGATCGCGTTCGGGGAGTCGAGCCGGCTCGTTGCGCTCTCGCCGGGGGAGCACGACCTCGCCATCGAGCCCGCCGACACTACCCATTCGCTCGCGGCGCTCTTCAACACGACAGAGGGCGTGAACTACAGGGTATTCGCCATCGACACGATGGTGAGCGGATCGGTGACCATACTTCCCGTATTCGTGTCCGACAGCGGCGCGACGCCGCCGGGGGGCCACGCGCGGCTGCGCCTGGCCAGCTTCGCGGCCGCGGCGCCGGCGGTGGACGCACGCCACATGCAACCGGACAGTGCGAGCCTGCTCGTGAGCGCCGCGCCGCTCAACTTCCGCGCCGTGACGCGATACTTTGACGGCGCGCCCGGGACCTGGTCTGTGGTGATCTCTGACGCCCGGACGACCGATACGTTGCTCGCGACCGGCGCCCTGATGCTCGGCGACGGCCAGGCGCAGACCCTTGTAGTTCTCGACTCGACGCCGGGCGGCGTCACGTGGCGGTTGTTGCGGGACCGCGACTGAAGTCGCGCGCAGGCGCGCGGAACCTCGACCCTGTCCCGGGCGTTGAACGGAGTCCGAGATCTCACGT
>Ga0209805_1000042_pt1 | contig 64562 bp, 59 predicted proteins | sample GraSoiAngelo_148_FD_185905 | JGI IMG/M metagenome (GOLD analysis project Ga0209805, IMG submission 185905) | Grasslands soil microbial communities from the Angelo Coastal Reserve, California, USA - 14_1009_09_20cm (SPAdes) (version 2) | ecosystem: Environmental > Terrestrial > Soil > Grasslands ...
TGCGACAACAGCGCGTCGTTGATGTGGGTGATCTGCTGCCACGGCTCGCTGATGTATTTGCCGAGTTCGGGATTTTGGGGCATTTCGAGCTTGTAAATTTCATTTGGTGCTGTTGCTGACATACGCGTGAAAAACAGACTGCGACCCGCAAACACGAGGTCATCGTCGTGCAGTTTCTGTGACGGCGTACCTTGGTGTTGCGGAATCGGATTCTCCTCGGCTGGAAATGCTGCAAACATAGGTGACTCGCCGTGATCCTCGGCAGTGAAGAGGATCGCTGTACCCCCTACTGGAAATTGGTCCCATGTGAAGCTGCCGACGGAGCGCTCAAACTTCTCCGTCAGATCGCGCGTTTTCCCTGATTCTCGATCTTGAACCAGGAGCCGCCATTTATCGGCTTCGAAGCCGGCGCGCGCTTGCGAGCGCCAGGCGATGCATTTTCCGTCCGGCGAATAGAGCGGCGTGCTATCGGCGCCGGGACTGGTCGAAACTTTTTTCGCCGTCCCACCGCTTGTCGGCACGATGAAGATTTCGTTGTTCGTGCTGGTCGCTTCGACTTCGTCGATATTCGAGGTATAAGCGAGCTCCTGGCCGTCGGGCGAAATTGCATACATGTCCTGCCCTCCGAGATGAAACGGTGGCACATCGTGATCGCCCGGCGTGAGATCCCGCGGCTCACCGGTCGGACCCGAAGTACCGGCTCCCGAAACTTGACCGGTTAAACCGGTCAAGTTTGCATCGACGCTCACGGCAAAGAGGTGACTGCGCTTGAATTCGGTGAACGCGTTCCAGTGCCGATAAAAGAGCTTCGTGAAAATCTTCGCTTTCACTTTGCTCTTCTTCAGCTCGTCGTCGCGTTGCTTGTTGCACGCGTCGTCTTTGCAATCGGGATAAACCGCCGACACGAACACGATGTTCTTTCCGTCCGGCGACCAAATCGCGCCGTCGGCACCGGTCGACATGTTCGTGACTTGATGCGGCTTGCCATCCAGCTGCCCGCTTTCGGAACTAAAATCACACATCCAGATTTGGGTCGGATCCGTCGCTTTCGATGTCCAGATGAGCCGTTTGCCGTCGGGCGAAAATCGCGGCCGCTCCTCGTGATTCGGCGTTTCGCTCAAGCGCTTCGATTCACCGCCACTCGCCGGCACGATCCACAAATGCGAAATCTTTGTGTTCGCCTCAAGATCAACATCCGTCGCCGAGAACACGACCCATTTGCCGTCCGGCGACGGCACTGGCTCGTCCAGCCGTTTCAATTTCATCATGTCCTCGAACGTGAAAGGATGCATGGCACTCGCGGGGGCACTTGGCGACGGCGTCTGAGCGAAAACCGAGCTGGCAAAAACGATTGAAACGGCGACAAAAATCTTCATGCGCTGCTCATTTGTATTTTGTCATTCCGAGCGAAGTCGAGGAATCTCTCGCCATTTCAGAAATATTTAGAGATGTCTCCACTTCGGTCGACATGACATTAGAATAGGGGCATGGCTGAAGTAACAATCGAAACTATTAAGAACGGTCCGTACATCGTGAAGGGCGAGGTGGAATTGATGGATAGCGACGGAAATAAATTTCCGGTGGAAAAACGGATGGCGCTCTGTCGTTGCGGCGCGTCGACCGAGAAACCATTTTGCGACGGCACCCATTCCAAGATCGGCTTTCAAGCGGCCGAGAAAGCCGTGCCCGAATCCAAAGAATAGCACCGCTGTCATGAAGACGCGTGCCTCTGCCGTTTATTTGCTGATTTTCACGCTAGCAAACTTGACGGCTTTAAGCCGTCAAGTTTCTGGAGCTGTCGGGGCCGCAGATCGCGTCGCGCTCGTTGGCGCGACCGTGATTAATCCCGCCGACGGCAAAGTGATGCCGAACGCAACTGTGGTGATCAACGGCGACAAGATCGAGCGCGTTTCGATAGGCAAGCAAGACGCGGCGGCTCTCGGAAAACAGATCGATTGCGCCGGCAAATTCATTTTGCCGGGTTACATCGACACCCACGTTCATTTCTTTCAATCAGCCGATCTGTTCACCCGGCCGGACGGCGCCGATTTGAACAGCATTCGCCCCTACAAAGATGAAGTCGCGTGGATCAAATCGCATCTGAACGACGTTTTCTCGCGCTACATTCGTTGCGGGATTACGAGCGTGGTCGATGTCGGCGGGCCGATCTGGAATTTCGAGGTCCGCAAAACTGCGAACGCGACCGCGAAGGCACCGCGGGTCGCGGTCGCCGGCCCGCTAATTTCCAGCGTCTCCCGCGAGAAACTCGATCTGGGCGATCCGCCGATCGTGAAGATCGACGGTCCCGAGCAAGCACGCGAGTTCGTGCGCAAACTCGCCGAGCAAAAACCCGATCTGGTGAAGATCTGGTACATCGTCGACAAGGATCATCCGGTCGACAGTTTCAGGCCGACCGTTCGCGCCACGGTTGAAGAAAGTCACGCCCATCAGATCCGCGTGGCGGTTCACGCGACCGAACTGGAAACGGCGCGCGCAGCAGTTGAAGAAGGCGCGGACATTCTGGTGCATAGCGTGGTCGATAAACCGGTGGACGACGCTTTCGTGAAACTACTGAAAGATCGACATATCATTTTGTGCCCGACCCTGGTGGTGTTCGAGCGTTACGGCCGAACGTTTTCACATCAGTTGAACCTGACGCCGGAAGAAAAAGCGTGGGGCAATCCAGAAGTGATCGCGACACTCGATGTGACGAAGATTCCGCAGGACAAATTGCCCGACCGGATCAAGAGCGCCCTGGCGAAACCGGACGAAGCACTGGATCGCATCAAGAAAACTTACGAGGTCGCGTTGCCGAATTTGAAGAATTTGGAAGACGCCGGCATAACGATCGCAGCCGGCACAGATGCCGGGAACATTGGAACCATTCACGGACCGGCGCTGTTCCGGGAATTTCAGTTGATGAAAGAGGCCGGGCTGACACCGATGCAGATTCTACAATGTGCCACGGCAAACGCTGCTCAACTTTTCGGCGGCGAGACCGGTGCGCGCATTGGCAAGATCGACAATGGCTATTTCGCCGATCTCGTGATTCTGAAATCCAATCCGGTTGACGACATCGCCCGAGCGTCAGACATCGACACCGTGATCAAGAACGGCGTGCTTTATCCGGCCGATTCGATTTTGCGTTGAACACAACCACGAATCCCGCAGCGATTCTGGCGAATGCGATCGGCATTCCGAGCGTCTAAGCAGCTGTGAAACGAGAAGCCGCGATCATCACCTTTCTTGCCGGAGCCGCGTTTTCGATCTTCGCGGCCGAGCCTGGCCAGAACGAGGATTGGAAAATAGTTAAGCAAAGCAGCGGCGTGGCGATTTACAGCCGCCCACACGCAGGATCGCGCCTAAAGGAATTCAAAGCGGTCGGCGAAATCGATGCACCGACCGAAACGGTTCATAAGGTGATCGACGACGTCGAGGCTTATCCGAGTTTCATGCCCTACACGACGGAGTGCCGCGTGATTGAAAGAAGCAGCGACTCGATTCTCACTTATCAGCGACTTTCGCCAAAGATCGTCAGCGATCGCGATTATACGCTTCGGATCGAAAAGAAATCGTGGCCCACGCAAAATGGGTCGGCTTATTTGAATCGGTGGAAACCGGCCAATGAACATGGCCCGGCCGAGAAGCCCGGCGTCTTTCGAGTGAAGTTGTGCGACGGTTCGTGGTTGCTCGAGCCGACCAGCGAGGGCAAAACGCGGGCGACTTATTTCGTGTTTACTGACAGCGGAATCACCGTCCCGCCTTTCTTGGCGAATACCATCAGCGAAACAGGAATCAGCAAACTTTTCGCGGCCGTGCGCAAACAAGCGAAAGACCCGAAGTATCAGGCGAAATAAGAGTTCACGCGTGAAGTTCGACCGATTTGGTTTATCCTGCGCGCTGCGCAGATGCCGCGGAACAACGATCTAAAGAAAATTCTCTTAATTGGCTCCGGTCCAATCGTGATCGGGCAAGGCTGCGAATTTGATTATTCCGGCGTGCAAGCGTGCAAGGCGCTGCGCGAAGAGGGTTACCGGGTCGTGCTCGTGAATTCGAACCCGGCCACGATTATGACCGATCCAGAATTCGCGGATCGCACTTACATCGAGCCGATCACGGCCGAAGTGATTGAAGCAATCATTGCTCGAGAAAAACCCGATGCGCTTTTGCCGACGATGGGCGGGCAGACGGCGCTGAATGCGGCGATGGAACTTTATCGCAACGGCGCCCTGGCGCGACACAAAGTAAAATTGATCGGCGCCAACGCGAAAGCGATCGCGAAGGGTGAAGATCGACAATTGTTCAAGGAAGCGATGCTGCGGATCGGACTCGACGTCCCGCGCTCGGGAGTGGCGCGCTCGCTCGCGGACACGGGGCGTATTGCTAAAGAGATCGGAACTTTTCCGCTCATCATTCGACCGGCGTTCACGCTCGGCGGGAGCGGCGGCGGCATCGCCTACAACCCGGACGAACTGGACGAAATCGCCGGCCGCGGCCTCGCCATGTCGCCGGTGAGTGAAGTGTTGATCGAGGAATCGCTCGTCGGCTGGAAAGAATTTGAAATGGAAGTGATGCGCGACCGGATGGATAACTGCGTCGTCGTTTGTTCGATCGAAAATTTCGACCCGATGGGCGTGCACACCGGCGACTCCATCACGGTCGCGCCGGTGCAAACGCTGACCGACAAGGAATATCAAATGATGCGCGACGCCGCGTTCGCGGTAATCCGCGAGATCGGCGTCGAGACCGGCGGATCGAACATCCAATTCGCGGTCCACCCGGACAACGGACGCATGGTCGTGATCGAGATGAATCCGCGCGTATCGCGTTCGAGCGCACTCGCGTCGAAGGCGACCGGTTTCCCGATTGCGAAGATCGCGGCCAAACTGGCGGTCGGTTACACGCTCGACGAAATCAAAAACGACATCACTCGCGAAACGCCGGCATGTTTCGAGCCGACGATCGATTACTGCGTCGTTAAAGTGCCGCGGTTCACCTTCGAGAAGTTTCCGCAAGCCGACGCTACGCTAACGACGCAAATGAAAAGCGTCGGCGAAGCGATGGCGATCGGCCGCACGTTCAAGGAAGCGCTGCAAAAAGCGCTGCGTAGTCTGGAAATTAAACGCTTCGGACTAGCTATGGACGGAAAACATCCTCTCGCTTGGCGCGCAAACGGCGCCGACAAACCAGATTGGGACCGCGAACTTCTGACACAAAAGCTAAGCACTCCAAACGCAGAGCGAATTTTCTATATCGCTGAGGCGTTCGCAGCTGGCTTCAGCATCGACGAAGTATTCGAATTGTCGAAAATCGATCGCTGGTTTTTGCGAAACATTAGAGAAATTGTCGATGAGGGGGATCGCTTCGAGAGCGACAGCGCGCTTCATACTTGGCTGAACGAACAGGAAGGAAAGAAGCAGGTCCCGCCGTCGAATCCAAGGTCTGCAAAATCAAGTGTTCTTCGTGCAAAAAAATTTGGATTTTCAGACGTCCAACTCGCGTGGCTTGGTATCGGCACTTCGGAGGAAGCGCGGCAGCGAAGACAAACGCTCGGCATATCCCCGACTTATCGGCTGGTCGATACCTGCGCGGCCGAGTTCGAAGCTTATACGCCATATTACTACTCGACTTACGGGGACGAGAATGAGCGGCGCGAGAGTGGTAAACGAAAAGTAATGATCCTGGGCGGGGGGCCGAACCGGATCGGTCAGGGAATTGAATTCGATTACTGCTGCGTGCACGCGGCGTTCGCGCTGCGCGAGCTCGGGTTCGAAACGATCATGGTTAATTCGAACCCAGAAACCGTTTCGACCGATTACGACACCAGCGACAAACTTTATTTTGAGCCGCTCACGCTAGAGGATGTCCTTAATATATATGAGCAGGAAAAGCCGGAAGGCGTGGTGGTGCAGTTTGGAGGACAGACCCCGCTCAACCTCGCTGACGGATTGAAAGCGGCCGGCGTTCCGATTTTTGGGACGCAGCCGGAGAGCATTGAGACAGCGGAGGATCGAAAACTGTTTGCCGCAATGCTCGATAAGCTCGGACTGCGTCAAACGCCGAGCGGATCGGCGATCAGTACCGATGAAGCAGTAAAGATCGCTGCCAAAATTGGTTACCCGGTCCTGGTCCGACCGAGTTTTGTTCTGGGCGGGCGCGCGATGGAGCTGGTTTACAACGAACCAGATTTGCGGCGCTACATGACCAGCGCGATCGAAGTAACGCCGGATCGCCCAGTGCTGGTCGATCGTTTTCTCGAAGACGCCATCGAAGTCGACGTCGATTGCATTTCCGACGGTGAAACAACCGCGATCGGGGCGATCATGGAACACATCGAAGAAGCGGGCATTCACAGCGGCGACAGCGCGTGCGTAATCCCGACATTTTCCTTGTCGCAGAAAGTGTTGAGCGAGATTTCGTCAGCGACAAAGGCGATGGCGCGCGAATTAAACGTCCGCGGCCTTATGAACGTGCAGTTCGCAGTTAAAGGTGAAGATGTTTATGTCCTGGAAGTAAATCCGCGCGCGTCCCGCACGGTGCCATTCGTGAGCAAGGCGATCGGCGTGCCCCTGGCCAAATTGGCGGCGAAGATTATGGCCGGCAAAACTTTGCGCGAGCTCGGATTCACCAAGGAAATCGTGCCCAAACACTTCTCCGTCAAAGAAGCGGTCTTCCCGTTTCTGCGTTATCAAGGGATGGACATTTCGCTAGGACCGGAAATGAAATCGACGGGCGAAGTGATGGGAATGGACGTCGATCTTGGACTCGCTTACGCAAAATCGCAGATGGCTGCGCCGCCGCCGTTGCCGAAAAAAGGGAATGTGTTCATCAGCGTGAAAGATAGCGACAAGGAGTCGGTGATTCCGGTCGCGCGCGAGTTTGTCAAACTCGGCTTCGGAATTATCTCCACCAGCGGCACAGCGGACGCGCTGGCGAAAGCCAAAATCAAAGTGAAAAAGGTCTTCAAATTGCACGAAGGCCGGCCCAACGTGCTCGATCGGGTCAAGAATGGCGACATCAGTTTCATCATCAACACGCCGAGCGGGAAAATCCCGCGTGAGCACGAGGTTATGATCCGAAATGCCGCGCTCGCGCAAAAAATTCCGATCATGACGACGGTGCGCGCGGCCCAGGCGAGTGCGAACGGGATTCGTTCTTTGCAAAAAAGCAAAGTGCAGGTGCGGAGCCTGCAGGAATATCACGCTACAGTCTGAAAATTTGCGACGGGTATAGACCGCCGCTACAGCAGAAGAATGAAGATGTGGATCTTAGCGATGTTCCTATTAAGCTCCGCGCTATTTGCAGCGGAAGAAAAGAAGGAGGATACGAGTCCCGTGAGTACAGGAAATGAAGTCGCAGTAATCACAACGAGCGAGGGCGACATGGTCGTGGAGTTCTGGACCGACGCCGCGCCGAACACGATCGAAAATTTCAAGAAACTGGCCCGCGCCGCTTTTTACAACGGCACGATCTTCCATCGGATCGTGAAAGCATTCATGATCCAGGGCGGCGATCCGAATTCAAAAGATCCGAGCAAAGAAAATCGCTACGGCGAAGGCGGTCCCGGTTACAAAATCAAAGCGGAGTTCAATGATCACTTGCACGAGCGCGGCGTGATCTCAATGGCGCGCGAGCCCGATCCGGATTCGGCTGGTTCACAATTCTTCATTTGTCTCGCGCCGGTGCCGCGACTCGATCACCAATACACAACGTTCGGCAAATTGATCAAAGGGGACGACGTGCTCGCAAAAATTGGCGACACCCCGGTGAGCCGCAATAGCATGGGTGAAATGAGCAAACCGACGAAACGCGTGGGGATCGAAAAGATCGACATCGTCCCGGCCGGTTCGGTGCACTAGCCCTCCTCTTGTCATTCCGAGCGAAGTCGAGGAATCTCCTACTGTTTCAGAAACATTTAGAGCTGTCTCCACTTCGGTCGACATGACACAAGACAAAATAAAAGTCGCGCTGGTGCAGATGCGTTGCGGCGCGGATTCCGAGAAGAATTTCTCGCGCGCTCTCGATTTCATTCGCGACGCGGCCAAGAAAGGCGCAGGGATTGTCTGTCTGCCCGAACTTTTCCGCTCCCAATATTTTTGCCAGACCGAAGACCACAAAAATTTCGAGCTGGCGGAAGAAATCCCCGGAAGATCAACCTCCGCGCTAAGCGAATTGGCGGGCGAGCTAGGCGTGGCGATTGTCGCATCGCTTTTTGAGAAACGAAGCGCCGGCATTTATCACAACACCGCCGCAATCATCGATGGCGACGGGAAGTTCCTCGGAAAATATCGCAAGATGCACATTCCGGACGATCCGCTCTATCACGAAAAGTTTTATTTCACGCCGGGCGATCTTGGTTTTCAGGCGTGGGAAACAAAGTCCGGCAAGATCGGCGTCTGCGTTTGCTGGGACCAATGGTATCCGGAGGCGGCACGACTAACAGCGCTGCGCGGCGCGGAAATTATTTTTTATCCGACGGCGATCGGGTGGCATCCGAGCGAGAAAGAAGAATTTGGCGGGGCCCAACATTCCGCCTGGGAAACCATTCAACGGAGCCACGCGATTGCGAACGGCTGCTACGTCGCCGCAGCGAATCGCGTCGGCCATGAAGCGCCGGCCGGCGGCGACGGAATTGAATTCTGGGGGCAAAGTTTCATTTGCGGGCCGGACGGCGAGATTCTCGCCAAAGGTTCGGTCGATCAAGAGGAAATGGTGATCGGCGAAATCGATTGGGACCGCGTGAATGAATACCGGACGCACTGGCCGTTTCTGCGCGACCGGCGCGTCGACGCCTACGCGGGAATCGAGCGACGGTTGCTCGATTGACAGTTTCATTTTGCGGAGAAGCGCCGTACGTTTGCGGCATGAAAACGATTCTCTTCATAACAATGTTTTGCGGGGTGGCTTGCTTTGCCCAGGCACAAGAAGTCACAAAGGCCGCAGCGCAATTGGAGCCGAAGTCGGGCAGTCAGGTAACCGGCCTGGTCACATTCACAAAAGTTGGCGACGAAATCCAGGTGGTCGCTGACATCCAAAATCTCAAACCGGGCAAACACGGTTTTCACATTCACGAAAAAGCCGATTGCTCGGCGGCGGACGCAGCGTCAGCCGGCGCCCATTTCAATCCGACCCAAAAACATCACGGCGGACCGATGACGCTCGAGCACCACGCCGGCGATCTCGGCAACATCGAAGCGGATGCTTCCGGCAAAGCGCATCTTGATTGGAAAGGCAAGTTGAGTCTTAGCGGGAAAGATTCAATCATCGGCAGATCTGTGGTCGTTCACGAGAAAGAAGATGATTTGAAGACGGATCCGGCCGGCAATTCCGGCGCGCGGATCGGCTGCGGCACCATTAATGCGGCCGATTAAGCTCTGCGCGAAATGGTAAGATCGACATGCAGTTAATGACGTTGAGTGAAATTCGCCGGAGCGCGCAAAGCGGGCCGGTATCGGCCCGGGTGCACGTGCAGGTCGAATCGGCAGCGCCGAAACTCACTCGCGAACAAAAACCGTACTGCGAACTGGGTCTGGCCGACGCTTGTGATCGGATGACGTTGCGGGTCTGGAGCGATCATCCTGCTTACAAAGCGTGCAGCGCTCTGAACAGCGAAAGCTTCATCGAGCTTACCGGAGAATTTAATTCTCATTCGCAGTACGGCCTCGAAGCACAGAAATGGACCGTGCGGCCATTAACGGCGCAGGAGAAGGACGAATTGTTGCAGGGCCCGGGCGAGCTGCGAGCCAAACAAAACGCAGATTGGCAATTCATCGTCGAGACGATTGTAACGATCACCGATCCGCGTTTGCGCGCGTTGTGCGATGCGTTTGTGAAAGATTTGGGCGAGCGTTTTCGGCGCACGGCGGCGGCGCGAAATTATCATCACGCGCGTCGCGGCGGCTTGGTCGAGCACACCGCGCAGATGATGCGGATCGCGAATAAGATCGCGCCGTTGTATCCGCAATTGAATGCCGATCTTTTGCTGGCCGGGATTCTGTTTCACGATTGTGGCAAGCTTTGGGAAAACGCACTGCCCGAAAACGGATTCGTCATGGGCTATGATGAGCGGGGTGAATTATTGGGACACATCTCGATCGGGCTCGAGCTAGTGAATTCGTTGTGGCGAAAAGTTTCGGCGGACAATGGCGACGCGTGGAAAAGCCTCACCCCGCCATCAGAAGATGTACGTCTGCATTTGTTGCATCTAATTGGAGCACATCATGGCGAAGCGCAATTTGGTTCACCGGTGAGTCCGAAAACCCCGGAGGCGATGGCGCTCCATTACATCGATAATCTGGATGCGCGGCTTGAAATGTTCGCCGCCGGCTACACCACGGCGAAACCGCTGGCTGGGCGCATCTTCGACCGCGTCCGTCCGTTGCCGGCAAATTTGGTGGCACCGCTTGAAAAATTTCAAGCGCCGGCAGGTCGGCAGAAATCGGCCGATCAACTATTTTAACTGAAGCCGGCGCCTGGCTTCAGCGAGATAAGTTTTGTCGATCTCAAAGCCAATGAATTTGGGGACGTCGCAATTCTTGGCGGCAATGGCCGAATTTCCAATACCGAGAAACGGATCGAGCATCGTCTTCACAGACGAGATAGCGTGAAGTTTGATGCACCATTCGGCCAGTTGCACCGGAAACGTGGCCGGATGTGGTCGCTCCTTCTCGCGGCTCTGGATTGTTTGATAAGGAATGAACCAGGTATTGCCCCGACACCGTGCGTCGCGCCCCCGCGTATGCGACCAGCGAGCGATGTTGCTCTTGTCTTGATAAGGCACACCGAGCGCGAGTCGGTCGATGTCGATCTTGCCGTCGACAGTGAAGTGAAAGATGTATTCGTGGCAGTCGTTCAGGAATCTTTTTGAACTGATCGGTTTGAAATGACCGAAGGTCCGATCGTCAATGGCGATCGATTTGATCCAATGAATCGTGTTTTGAAGAACGAACAGGTCGCGCAGCTGAAAAACAATTTCGTGCGGAAGCATCGGGTTTGATGGCGCGGAACCGACATTGAGAAAAAATGAGCCGGTCGGCTTGAGAAGACGACGAATTTGCGTCGCCCACACCGCGCACCAATTCAAATACGATCGTCGATCCTGTCGATCAGAATATTTTCGATATCCGATGCCGAGGTTATAGGGCGGCGACGTAACCACGAGATCGACGTCGGCATCAGGCAAGCGGGCCATGCCTCGAACGCAATCCTCGAGGCGCAGATGAAACTTGGTCACCAAAGAAAAGTGGCCGAACAAATTCGATTCGTACAGCGAATTCGTTATTGTTTAGGCAATGTCGGACAAACCTTCCAAGCTGAAGATTGCAGGGCGCGAATTCACCTCGCGCTTGCTTGTCGGCACCGGGAAGTTTGCTTCGAACGAATTGATGCGCGATGCGCTGGTAGCGAGTGGGACCGAAATTGTGACGGTGGCGCTGCGGCGCGCCGATCTTTCCGGCAAGCACGATCCGTTCGCGAATATTCTGGATTTTATCGATCCGAAACGCTTTCTGCTTTTGCCAAACACGAGCGGAGCACGCACCGCTGAAGAGGCAGTGCGGCTGGCGCGTTTGGCGGCGAGCGCCGGCTTGCCCAGATGGATCAAGCTCGAGATCCATCCCGATCCGCGTTATTTATTGCCGGATCCGGTAGAGACACTTGCAGCGGCTGAAATCCTCGTGAAAGAAGGATTCACGGTGCTTCCGTACATCAACGCCGATCCAGTCCTGGCGAAACGTTTGCAAGACGTCGGCACCGCCACAGTGATGCCACTTGGCTCGCCGATCGGCAGCAATCGCGGGATTGAAACCCGGCCACAAATCGAAATCATCATTGAGCAGGCGACGGTACCGGTCGTTGTCGACGCGGGTTTAGGAGCGCCAAGTCAGGCCGCTGAAGCGATGGAAATGGGCGCGGACGCAGTTTTGGTGAATACCGCGATCGCGATCGCGTCTGATCCCATCCGCATGGCGCAAGCGTTCAATAAGGCGATCGAGGCCGGCCGTGAAGCGCACGAAATCGGTTTGGGCGAAAAGCAATGGACGGCTTCGTCGACGAGTCCACTGACTGCATTTTTCTCGAGTCAGGCGCAGTCCGGCTGAAAAAACTTGGGCGCAACAATTCTATTTGCCCCGGGTTCAAACGTGGAGATAGTCATGCCCTCCAACAGCCCCCGCGGCATTAAACTAGCTGCTTTCTTTCCATCAACCCCCATGTTCTTGTCCGAGCTAAGCCGGATTCGGCGCAGTTTGCCTATTCGCTGATCTAGAACCAGATCACAATGCGGAAACATCCTCATTCCCAATTCCGGCGTTCTAGTCCACGCGTTTTCGCAGCCATCGGCCTTTGTTTAGTTGGCGCATGGTTGGCGATGTTAAGTCTGGCGGCGCCAATGCCAGCTTCGTTTCAACCGGAGATAAGAGAAGGCGAGCGAGTGCGTCCGTCCGAATTTCGGGGCGATGTCCGGAACCTACCGAGGGACGTCTCTTCGGCGCAGAGGAACACATTCAGTCGGCGCCCGCTTGAGCATGATCTTCCAGTGCCAGCGACCAAGCAAGTTTTGCCTGGAGTGCAACCGACGACAGCGTCAACAACGGGGACGTCCACTCAGACGGTCCAGGGGCCATTGGCTCCAATGCCAGGTCCATCGACATCGTTCAACGGCATGAACTACAACGCAAATGGAGCCGGTCACCCGCCTGACACTGTCGGAGACGTGGGACCGAACCATTTCGTCCAAGCTGTTAATACGTCGGTAGGAATTTATGACAAAGCAACCGGCGCCGCTCTCGCAACTTTTACTTTCGACGGCTTATGGTCAGGTGCTGGAACGGGAACACCATGCGATACAGATCACGGTGGCGACCCGACTGTGATCTACGATCCACAGCACGATCGGTTTATTGTCGCCGATTTTTCGTGGGCTGACATTCAAAACGGTCCTTACTACGAGTGCATCGCGGTTTCAAAAACGAGTAATCCGGTCAGTGGAGGTTGGTGGCGGTATGCGTTCAGGGCAGACGACGCAGCCCATCCGTGGTTTCCGGATTATCCAAAGATGGGCATCTGGCCGGACGGTCTCTACATGACGACGAACATGTTCGACTGCCTAGATAGTGCCTGTAATAGCGCCCACTATAGAGAGGCGCGGGCGTATGCATTGAACATCGACGATCTTGTAAATGGAGCGACGCTCCGGAGCGTAGTAGCCGACACGAATTCCTCTCGTTTCAGTCTGCTCCCCAGTAATTACCGCGGTGCTGCTCCTCCTGCAGGACGAGAAAATTTGATGGTGGCAGAATCTGGAACCTTATACGCGTGGGAAGTTTACAAGTTCCACGTCGATTATGCAGTTCCATCTAATTCTACATTCACTGGACCCGTGAACGTATCTCAGACCTCTTACATCGGCGCGGCCGACCCAGTACCCGAGCCTTCTGGTAATGATACCGACACCCTGGCTGATAGGGCGATGATGCAGAATCAGTATCGAAACATCGGAGGCGTCGAGTCGCTTTGGGTCAATCACACGACCGGAACGCCGACCGGATCAACTCCGACGGGGATCCAATGGGCCCAGATCAATGTTACTGGCGGCACGATTAACACCACGCCGGTCCAACAGCAGATATTTAATAACGGCCCGGACGGTCTTAACCGCTTTATGGGATCGTTGGCCGTTGATCGTGTCGGGAATATGGCTGTCGGCTACACCGCTTCGAGTTCGACCGTCGCGCCGGACATTCGATATGCTGGCCGGCTATCCGCGGATCCGGCCAACACCTTGCCCCAAACGGAGGTAACGATGCTGCCATCTGTCACGCGCAGCGTGCAGTTCGGTAGCTGCGGTTCGTCCACTTGCACCAGATGGGGCGACTACAGTGCGATGAGTGTTGATCCGGTAGACGACTGCACTTTTTGGTACACAAACATGTACGTTCCGGTTAAGGGGTTAAATTGGGTAACCCGCATCGGTTCGTTCAAGTTTCCGACATGCTCAGCCGGCCCAACTCCGACTCCAACTCCTGGCGGAACTCCGACACCAACGTCAACTCCGACTCCGCCGCCGACCGGACCAGCAGTGATGCTGAGCCCGCCGCCCGGATCCACGTTTAACTCTTCCAGCGTCACCTTCCAATGGAGCGCGGGCAGCGCTACAGCATACGGACTAACTCTGGGCAGTTCGCCGGGCAGCCTCGACATTTACGCGTCGAGCCAACTACAAGTGCTTTCGAAAACGGTAAACAATATTCCTACCGACGGGCGCACCGTTTACGTGAGACTGTATTCCCAAGTTAATGGTTCCTGGGTATCGAATGGCTATACGTATAAAGCATTCAATCCCTCGGCTACTCCGACTCCTACGCCGACTCCTGTTCCTACGCCCACGCCGACCGCTACTCCAACTCCGACACCAACCGCTACGCCGACGCCGACAGCCACTCCAACGCCCACGGCAACTCCAACGGCGACACCCACACCGACGCCCACACCGACAGCCGCTCCAACGCCAACAGCCACTCCGACTCCGGGGCCGACCGTTGCTACGCCGTTTATCTCACCGAACGGCGGTACATTTTCGCAAAAAGTTACCGTGCATGTTTTCTGCAGTACTTCTGGAGCAACAATTTACTACACGACAAACGGAAGCACCCCCACCACCAGTTCGTCTGTTTATCCAACCGAAGGCATCCTTCTGTCAGGCGCGGGGACTAAGACGGTCAAAGCAATCGGAGTAAAGGGCGGCTTGAGTAATAGCGCGGTCGCGACGGCGACCTTCAACATTACGCCTTAGTCGAGTCGGCGCGCGTACTTGCGTCGTTGTAGAATTCAATCTGCCGCCCGCCGAGCCGGCGGACCACACGCCAACCGTTCTCCGCGGCAAGCGCGCAAAGATCTTGACCAGATATTGATCGCAAAATCCGGAGTTCCGCCGGATGGATAATGAAAATCTCCGGCTTAGTCGCGAGTCTGGCTGCGATTTTGGTCGTTAAGCCCGCGAGACCATCAATCTTTCCCATAAACGGATCTGCGGACATTTTGTCGTGATTTTTTCCAACCCTCAGTAGGAGCAGGCCACTCTGGAGCTGGCTTTGATTTACGATTTAATCTTTCGCGCAATGCGAGATGCGCTTTTCGCCCGGGAGAGGGTCCGCGCACATTCGGTTTTTTCATGTCGATCTTGGCCAGATTGTCGATCCGCCATCGCATTAGCGCAATTGGCGCGGGCGAGCTTCATCGGCTAAATTTTGTCGATGTTTTCAGAAACCATTGAGTTACGCGGCCACATCATCGATTCGCTCACCTTGCCAAAGGTGTTGGATCAGATCGTGACCCGCGGCGCCACTTTCAACATCGTCGAATTTAAGATTGGTCAAAAGCGCGTTGATCCCAGTCTGGCTCGAATCGAAATCACGGCACCGAGTCGGCCCGAGTTGGACGAGCTGATCCAGCGTTTACGCGAGCAGGGCGCGGACGTAAATCGCTCTCAGTTAGGCAATAAGTAAATGTCGATCTTATGCGCGCGCTCCTGCTTTGCCCGCCGGATTACTACGGCATCGAGTACGAGATTAATCCCTGGATGAGCCGGGCGCGCGGTGCGGAAGCGGCGCTGGCGCAAGAGCAGTGGCGCGGTTTGCACGCGACCCTTTCCAAACTGGATTGCAAGATCGAGCTGGTCCCGCCGCAACCGAAACTGCCGGACATGGTCTTTACGGCCAATGCCGGGCTCGCTGTCGGCAAGCAATTTATTCCGAGCAACTTTCGGCACAAAGAGCGCGCCGGCGAAGCGCCGCATTTTACCAACTGGATGGAAAAACGCGGCTTCCAAGTTTCCTCGTTGCCCAATGATTACTATTTCGAAGGCGAAGGCGACGCGCTTTTCGGAGGCGACGCACTTTTTTGCGGTTACAAATTCCGCTCCGACATTAAATCTCATCGCGCCGTCGCCGAGATGCTCGGATGTCTTGTTGTCTCGGTGGAACTTGTCGATCCACGCTTTTACCATCTCGACACTTGTTTTTGTCCGTTGCCCGACGGCGCGGCCGTTTGGTTTCCGGCTGCGTTCGACGAATACGGACAGCACGCCATTCGCGAACACGTTTCTGAGTTGATCGACGTCGCACCGGAAGAGGCAATGCACTTTTGTTGCAACGCCGTCGTAATTGAACGCGACATTGTGTTACCCGAAGGCGCGCCCAAACTCGTCACCGATCTGACTGGTCGCGGCCACCGCTGTCATCAGCTCCCAATGACCGAATTCCTCAAAGCGGGCGGCGCCTGCAAATGTCTGGCTCTGTTTTTGCCGCAGCGCGAAAAAATCTAAGCTTTTTTGTGCCGCTTGGCTTGCAACGCCGATTCGATTCTGCCGAGCGGCAAACAATTCATAACGTCGGCTTTAGTCAGCCAGCCTTTGCGCGCGATCCCAACGCCGAACCACAAGTCCTGCAATCGCTCCGTGCGATGCGCGTCCGGATTGATCACGCACTTGACGCCTTTCTCTTTCGCCAGCGGCCACCATCGCCAATCGAGATCGAGTCGCTTCGGTGCTGCGTTGAGTTCCATCCAGGTTCCAGTCGCGGCCGCGGCCTCGAGCACGGCCCGAACATCGATCAGATATGGATCGCGTTTTAACAACAATCGCCCGGTCGGATGCGCCAGGATCGTGACGAACGGATTTTCCATTGCGCGGATGATTCGCTTGGTCATTTCCGCTTCTGACAAATTGAAAACGGAATGGATTGAGGCGACCGCGAAGTCAAGTTCCGCCAAGATCTCGTCGTCGAAATCGAGCTTGCCGTCGCGGAGAATGTCGCACTCGACGCCGGCGAACACCCGAAAGCCATCGAGCTTCTTGTTCAACTTGCGAATAGCGACGATTTGCGAGCGCAGCTTTGCCGCGTCGATGCCGTGCGCCTGAATCGAGCTTTTGCTGTGCTCGGCAATCCCGAGATATTCCAAGCCAAGCTCCTGCGCGGCCACCGCCATTTCCTCGAGCGTATTGTGCCCATCGCTCGCGACGGTGTGACAATGAAAAGTGCCGCGTAAATTGTCCTGCTCCAATAAACGCGGTAGCGAATGTTTCTCGGCAGCTTCAAATTCGCCACAGTTCTCGCGCAATTCCGGTGGCACGAAATCAAGCCCGAGAGCGCGATACAAATCCGCTTCTTCGCGAACGGTTGGAAGCCTAATTGTCGGCCTTCTAACTGCCCGTCCGGCTCGGAGCTTTTGTGCTTTTGGATCGGGCGGCAAACGCGCGAGTCGGTATTCGTTCAACGTCCAGCCGCGCGCAAGCGCCCGGCTGCGCATCTCGATGTTGTGTTGCTTGCTTCCAGTAAAGTAATTGAGCGCGAAGGGATATTCCGCCGAGCTGACAACCCGGAGATCGCATTGAATCCCTGAACGCAATCGCACACTCGTTTTCGTCGGACCTTGGGCGATGATCGATTCCACCAGCGCATGTTTGACCAAAAATTTCGTAATCGCGGCCGGTTTCCTGGTCGCGACCACAAGATCGACATCGCGCACAATTTCCCTGCGCCGGCGATAACTTCCAGCGACATCCACTTGGAGGGCGTCGGCATGCGCTGCTAAATCTCGCCGGAGCGACTCCGCGTCGGCAGCAATCTGCCCAAATTGAAAATATCCGAAATGCTTCGCGCGCTGCTCGATGGCCCTGCAAATCTTTGTTTGCGTCGTCTCCCCAAAACCCGGCAATTCCGCGACGCGGCCAGACTCGCAGGCCTGGCGCAGTTGCTCGATCGAGCTGACGTGAAGCTGCTCGTAGAGCGCTTTGATTTTCTTGGCCCCGAGACCGGAGATTGAAAATAATTCGAGAATCGCCGCCGGAAATTCGGCCCGCAACTCCTCGAGGTATTTGAGTTTTCCAGTGCCGGCCAATTCTTTGATCTTGGCCGCAATCGCTTTGCCGATGCCAGGAATTTTGCCAAGGGCTTCCTCGTCCTGAAGATCGGCCAGATTTCCGCCAAATGTTTCCAGCGAACGCGCGGCATTTGCGTAAGCTCGAATCTTGAAAGGGTTCTCGTCCTTCAATTCGAGCAACGTCGCAATTTCCTCCAAAACCTCGGCGATTTGCGATTTCGTCATTCCCTTGAACCGTTACCAAAGATTCCGAACATGGCGAACCAGTCGCTAAAATTAATCGAATGCCCACGCGACGCTTGGCAGGGCCTGCCGCGCAAGATCCCGACCGAATTGAAGGCTCAATATCTCCGCGCGCTGATCAGCGCCGGCTTCAAACACGTCGACGCCGTGAGTTTTGTTTCGCCAAAAGCTGTTCCGCAAATGGCCGATAGCGAACAAGTCCTCGAGCAACTGGAAGCGCCGACGGATGTCGAGATCATCGGCGTCGTGGTCAACGAAAAAGGGGCGGAACGCGCGATCGCGACAAAGCGCGTGACGACGCTCGGATATCCCTGCTCAATTTCACCCACATTTCTGCGGCGAAACCAAAATCAATCGCCGGATGAGAATTTCGAGGCGCTCGAGGCAATCAAGAAGCGCGCCGATGATGCCGATGTCGATCTTGTCGTTTATGTCTCGATGGCATTTGGGAATCCGTACGGCGACTCATGGAACGAAAACGAGCTTCGGGCAGCAATTGCGCGCATCGCCGAGCTTGGCATTCAATCAATCTCACTGGCCGACACCGTCGGAATGGCAGACGCGACTCTGATTCAGCAAGTCGTCACGACCGCGATGACATCGGGCAGTGCGTGCGAGATCGGCGTCCACTTGCACAGCACACAGGCCGACGCGGTCGGGAAGATTCTCTCCGCTTACGACGCCGGTTGCCGAAGATTTGACTCCGCGATTGGCGGACTCGGCGGCTGCCCGTTCGCGCAAAACGCACTCGTTGGAAATATCCCGACCGAAAGCGTGATCGCGGCGTTGAAGCAACGCGGCGTCGATCTGCCGCTCAAGATCGGTAATGCCGTGGTGCTCAACAGCAAGATTGCCGGCGAATTCGCCTGACGAATGCAGTCAGCTCACATTCGGCCGCGCTTTTGGTAAAAGGCATAGCGATCGAGAATCGATTCGATGTATTTGCGCGTGGCTGGGAAATTGATGTTACCCAGAAATTCGCTGGTCGTAATTCCACCGGCTCCAACCCAGCGCTGAACGCGACTCGCGCCCGCGTTGTATTCGGCGAGAGCAAACGGCAATGGTTCGGATTCGTTCTGCCACCGCTCGAGCGCGCGTCGCAAGTACCACGAGCCGGCTTCGAGATTTGTTCTCGGATCGAAGAGTTGCTCGAAATTGAAATTCTCGATCTTGTGTTCACGCGCCCATTCATTGGCGGCTCTCTCACTTACTTGCATCAAGCCGCGCTCGCCCGCAGTTCCATACTTTTGACAATCGAACCGGCTCTCGCGCCAGACTACAGCTTTGACCAGCATCGGGTCGAGCTGATGCTCCGCCGCGACCGACAGAATGAGTTTATCGTATTGTTGAAATCGCGCCGGGCTGACCCATTCGTAAAAACTGTAAAGCGCATCCCCGGACCGGAGCGCGAGGTAACCGAACCCGGCCGCCAAAGCGACCAGGACGCACAGAACCAGTTTTAAGACAAACCGGGCCATCTTATTTCAGGAGCTCATGCTCGTGATCGACTTAAACTTCAATTAAATTGTCAGCCAGCAAGATGATGAAGCCCAATTACGTCCGCGTGATTATCGACCGCGCCATTCAGCGCGAGTTCGATTACTCCGTGCCGGAAACTCTGGCCGATCGAATCGACATTGGTTCGCGGGTGCGGGTTCCGTTTCGAGACAAGTCCGCCCTCGCCACGGTTCTTGCCACGTTGGAGCAAAGCGACGCGAAAGGCATTCGGCCAATTGAAGCATTGGTCGGCGAAGGTCCGGCAATCAGTGAATCGCTTCTCGAACTGGCGAAATGGATGAGTGCCTATTATTGCTGCCCACTCGAAACGGTCATACGCAGTTTGCTGCCGCAAGTGATCCGGCGCGCGGAGGTTGGTTGGAAAAAACGGCTCTTGGTCCAGCCGCTAACAAAAATCGAAAACTCCGAGGCCGGCGTGGCGGATAAGATCGACAATCTGCGGAAACGTGCGCCACGTCAGGCTGAACTTTTCGACGCCATTGTCAGATTGGAGAAGCCAATGCCGGCTGCAGAATTGCTGCGCAAAACTTCGTTCGATAACCAAACGCTGCGCGCGCTCGTCAAGCGCGGCCTGATCAAGCTGCGCGAAGAAACGGTCGAGCGCGACCCACACGCCGACGAGCAATTTGTCGCGACAACAAATCTGGAGCTGAATGCGGAACAAGCTCTCGCGTTGAACAAAATCACCGATGCGCTTGCGGCGCCCGAGAGAGCCAAACCGATTTTATTGCACGGCGTTACTGGCAGCGGAAAAACCGAAATCTATCTGCAAGCGATTCGCGTTGCGCTCGAGCGCGGACGCAGCGCGATTGTGCTTGTCCCGGAAATTTCGCTCACGCCTCAGACAGTCGAGCGTTTCAAAAGTCGCTTTGCCGAAATGCATGAAGCCGTCGCAGTGCTACACAGTCATTTATCACAAGGCGAGCGCCACGACGAATGGCACAAGATCCATTCCGGCCGCGCGCGGATCGTGATTGGCGCGCGGAGCGCGGTCTTTGCGCCGCTGAAGGACGTCGGTCTCATCATTGTCGATGAAGAACACGAGACGACTTACAAACAGGAGGAAGCGCCACGCTATCATGCGCGCGACGTCGCGGTGGTCCGCGCCAAGATCGAGAAATGCGCAGTGGTTCTCGGAAGCGCCACGCCGTCGCTCGAGAGTTATCACAATGCGACGACCGGCAAATACGAACTCCTTACCCTGAGCCAGCGCGTGGACGACCAACGCATGCCGCTGATGCGGATTGTCGATCTTCGCCAGGAGCGCCGAAAAGAAAAGATCGCTCCGATTCTTTCGGAGAAATTGTCGCAGGCAATCGCGGATCGGCTCGAAAAACGCGAGCAGACGATTCTGTTTTTAAACCGGCGCGGCTTTTCCACCTCACTGCTCTGCAGCAATTGCGGCGAAGCGCGCAATTGTCCGAACTGCAGCGTCGCTTTGACTTTCCATCGGCACATGGCCCGATTGAGCTGCCATCTTTGCGGACACACCGCGGCCGTGCCGAAGAAATGTCCGGAGTGCGGCAAAGATTCCCTGATTTACGCCGGATTCGGGACCGAGAAAGTTGAGTCGACCGTTTCTCACCTTTTCTCGAAGGCAAATGTCCGCCGGATGGACGCCGACTCGATGACGCGCAAAGAAGCTTACCGCGAAACTCTAAGGAATTTCCGCACCGGGAAGATCGACATCCTGGTTGGGACTCAAATGATTGCCAAAGGTCTGCATTTTCCAAACGTGACGCTGGTCGGCATCATCAACGCCGACTTGGCGCTGCATCTTCCTGATTTCCGCGCGGGCGAGCGAACTTTTCAATTACTCACCCAAGTCGCGGGCCGGGCCGGTCGCGGTGAAACGGCGGGCGAAGTTTTCGTCCAAACTTACACGCCGTTTAGTCCCTCGATCCAGTTTGCGCGGCATCACGATTTCCCCGGCTACTTCCAACAGGAATTGGAGTTTCGGGAACGCTGCGATTTTCCGCCATTCAAACACGCTATCTTGATCACGGTCCGCTCCGCGCATGAAGGCCGGGCGAAATTGTCCGCCGAAACTTTGGTGCGCCGTCTCAAAGAATCGCTCGGCTCAGAATTCATACTCGGTGAAACCACACCGGCGCCGCTGGAAAAACTGCAGGGGCAATTCCGGTTTCATATTTTGCTCCGCGGCGAAGCGATCATGCGGCTGAGCCGGCTCGCGCGCGAGACGCTCGACAAATTGCCCCTGCCCGAAGACGTCATCGCGACCGTGGATGTCGATCCGTATCAGCTGCTCTAGCACATTCAAATTGCATCGGCGTTCCGAATTGGATTAGAAAAAGCTATGAGAAAGTCCCCCCTTGGGCTGGTCGTTGCCGCAATCGTTTGTTTTCCAACGCTGATCAGTCAGGCTGCTGGCCCCGCGCCGGCAGCGCTGAAAACATTCTTGGAACGCGAAGGTTTCGGCGGGTCGCCTTTGCAGCGGCGTTTCGGAAATCATCTCTTCGCCACCACGCTTATCAACGGCCGGAAAACGGCACTAATGATCGACAGCGGCTGTCCGATTACTCTGATCGACCGGGCAAGTGCGCAAAAGCTTGGGCTGCGGGTCGAGGAGACGAAAAAGTATATCGGCGGCGTCACTGGAGAAGCGGAGCGCTACGGCATAAGCAAGCTTGCAACGTTGGCAATGGGGAACTGCACATTCGCAAACGTTCCGGTGGAGGTCGCCAACGAAAGCCAAATCAATCTAATCGCGCGACCACATCTCGACGGCCTCTTCGGCGCGCATGAAATGGCGAAGTTTGGAATGATCGTCGATTGCGCGCGACAGATGATTTACGTCAATCCAAAAGGACCATCGGCGGCCACGACCCAAAAACTTGCGCAGTTCCTCGCCGGCAGAGGCTTCACCCGCATCCCGATGCGTTTCAACCCGGATCAACATTTGGATATCGATGCCGCGATCAATGGGCACCCCGTTCGCTTGATTGTTGATACTGGTGCCGCCATGACTCTTCTTTCCGCTCCGGTTGCCTCTGCCTCGGGCACGTCTTTGTCACCGCTTTATTCTGCGGGCGGACAGGGGATCGGTCACGTTCAACAGTTAACTTTGGGCGGGAATCTGATCGTTAACAACGCGGAAGTCGCCGTTGGCAGGGTCGCTAAAATGGTCGGGGCCGGAATTCTGGGCGAAGAATATCTATCGTGGAATTTCGCAGTCGTAGACATTGGCGGCATGAATCTTTTCCTTCGCCCGCCCGAGTCGGCGCCGAGAAAGAATCGTTGACGCGATTCGCCGCTCCCAAATACTTCCGATGTTTTTATCTCGATGCGGAAGATTCTAATCGCAATCGCGATAGCATGGCTGATTGCGATCACGTTCATTCAACGCGCGACTGCAACTTAGTGCTTGATCATTTTTGGAACAGTCGTCTTAGCAAGGCTGGTGAATGCGGCCACCGCGCTATTTGCTGCTGAATCGCGCAGCCCCAAGAGACCGATATCCAGACCGAGCTTCTTTCCCTGCAGTCGGATCGCTTTTAATTTCAAACTTTCCCTCCCTCGCAATGCGATCTTCGGCATTAACGTTGCTGCTTGCAAAGGCCCAAGCGAGCGAAGCAATGTTTCAATCGCGTTGATTTCGGCCACCATGTGGGGGCGGACCTGGTGTTTTAGACAAATTTCGTCCGTCATCCTGCGCATCACGAACGTGTCGGGCAATTGGAGTAGGCGCTGCCTGTGCAATTGTGAAAAATTAATCACGCGCCGATCCGCCCACGGGTGGTTCTTAGCTACAATTAAGGCGAACTCATCGGTGCAAAGACGCTCATAGCGCAAGTTCGGAGAGTGACGGGTCAGAAAGCCAAGGCCGACATCCATGCGACCTTCTTCCAGCGCTGTCTCGATCTCGGTGGATGAAATTTCCTCGACCGTGATGCTGATCGCAGGATGGTCGGCGGTAAAAAAGCCGAGGAGCTGCGGCACAAGTGGCACGTTTAGCACCGGGATAACACCCAAATGCAGCGCGCCGCGTAACTGCCCGGGGTCGCTGTGCAGTTCCTGAAGAAAATTCTCCAACCGGTGAAGGATCGCGCGAGCGTGCTCCTGAAAAATTAGGCCCCGCGGGGTCAGAAGAATTCGCTTCCCACGGCGCTGAAACAGGGAGACGCGAAGACCCGCCTCCAAATCTCGCATCTGCTGAGAGACACTCGGCTGAGAAATTCCGAGCCGGTCGGCCGCGCGACTGAAGCTACCAGCTTCGGCGACCGCGAGAAAATAGCGCAGATGGCGGATGTCCAAGGGTTCCGGCATGAAAACCGAATATTGTCTGGCTAAATTGCGAAATGCAATCAGGCAGCTTGATCAAGAAGAAACATTCTGCTTCCATAGGTAACGCTTATTGCGCTATTTCTAAAACCTCTGAATACGAAATGATTTTCCAAAAACTCACGACGGCGGCCGCGGTCACCGTTCTGCTCCTGGCCGGTTGCAGGAAAAACTCTGCTTCCAGCGCTGCTCACTCAAATAAAGTCCGTGTCGGCTATATCGGGTTGACCTGCGAAGCTCCGATTTACACGGCTTACGAGAAAGGCTTTTTCAAGGAGGAGGGACTCGAGCCTGAACTGGTGAAATGCAATTGGGCCACTTATAAGGACGCCCTGGCGCTTGGCAGCTACGACATCACCCATCATCTGGTGATGTATTTTCTCAAACCGATCGAACAAGGTTTGGATGTACGGTTCCTGGCCGGCATTCACCGCGGATGTCTGCGTGTTCAGGCGGGCGTGAAAACAAATATTCACACGATTCAGGATCTGAAAGGCAAGCGGATTGGTGTGCCGGGAATGGGAACGCCACCATTCGTTTTCGCGAACCGTGTCTTCGGAACCCACGGAATTGATGCCGGAAAAGACATTACCTGGAAAGTTTTCCCGGCAGGTGAATTAGGTCTGGCAATCGACAAAGGCGAAGTTGACGCCGTTTGCAACGCCGAACCGATCGGTAGTTTGCTCATCGCGGAGGGGAAGGTGAGAAACATTGCCGACCAGATAATGGATGAGCCCTACAACAAAGAGTATTGCTGCGAGGTAATCGCGAACGGCAAATGGGTGGACGCTAATCCGGACACGGCGGCGAGAGCAACGCGTGCCCTGTTGAAAGGGGCCAAGTGGGTCGAAACCAACCCGAGGGCTGCAGCAGTCATGGCCGTGGAGAAAAAATATCTCGCCTCAACACCCGAATTGAACACGGCGGCCCTCGCGCGTTTGCGCTACATACCAAGTGTCCACATGGCTGAGGAGTCGGTTCACACCGCCGGCCGGGAGATGAAAGTGGCGAAGATGCTTTCTCCGGACACCGATACCGAAGCGCTCGCCAAACGTGCCTTCATGCATCTTGACGGCGTTACCGACGAATGGATTAAGACCTTGGAGGTAGAGAAAGTCGCCGGAGGCCAGGTTTCACCCGATGAAGATATCCGGCTCATCGCGGAGTTGGTTCAAAAAGACACGGGAGATTCCTGCTGCCGAAGAAAAATGTTCGATCAGCCGGATCAGGATGCTCCGAATCTGGCCGACCCTGACGCACCGTGCTTCCCGAAAAACATGATAGCCGTCCAGAAATGAGTACTGCCCTAGAAGAAGTTCCGCCGTAACCTGCGATTGTTTTCAGCGACAAACGACTTGCCGGCGAAACAGCATTTGTCACTCCACCTGTGGAACTCATTTTGATACGCAAGAGCCATGCTGCAAGAAGAGATCACTGGCCGCCCTGAAATAAGTCCCCCTAAATCGACCACGCAGCTGCCTTCCGCGCCACCGCAACCAGACGTAAATGCGATCCAGCGAAGAGAAGGCGGATTGAAATTGGGTTGGCGCGCGCAGTTGGCGGTCCCTCTCGCAGCTTTAGTGGCGCTCGTAATTCATTCGCTCTTTTCGAAGAGGGCACCGGCGGTGGAAACGCATTCTTACACGCTGTTCGTCTACGAAATCGTCGGTGTGTCGATTGTCCTCGCAATTGCGCAACGATTCTGGACGCCATTGCGCTCCTGGATGCGGCACATGTGTCCGATCTTCACGGTGGCAATTTTGGCACTCGGTCTTTGGGACTTGGTTACATTTGGTTTCCAACTGCTCCCGCTGCCGTACTTTCCCGGGCCAGCGGCGGTACTGCGCAGTCTAATTAGTGATCGCGTGCTTTTGCTGGATAGCACCTGGCATTCCCTCGCGTTGCTTCTAAGTGGCTACATGGTTGGTGTTCTCGTTGGCCTGATCAGCGGGATTTGCATCGGATGGTCGACTCCGATTCGATACTGGGGAATGCCGATGCTCAAGATCGTCGGCCCGATTCCAGCAACGGCGTGGATCCCTCTCGCGATGGTAGTTTCACCGTCCGCTATTGTGTCCGCAGCAGGCTTGATCGCACTGGCGGTTTGGTTTCCAGTCACCATGCTTACTGCTTCCGGCATTTCTAATACTCCTGCGTCTTACCTCGATGTTGCTCGGACGCTCGGCGCCGGACGCGCTTATCTCATCTTTCGCGTCGCGATTCCCGCAGCGGTCCCGAACATCTTTATCGGCTTGTTTATGGGACTCGGCGCATCCTTTCTAACGCTCGTGGTTGCAGAATCGGTCGGGGTGAAGTCTGGCCTCGGCTGGTATGTCAGTTGGGCGCAGGGCTGGGCCGAATACGGCAAAGTCTTCGCCGCCCTTATCATCATGGCCGCCTTCTTTTCAACCGTCATGACTCTTCTGTTTAAGGTCCGCGACCGCGTGCTGGTGTGGCAAAAAGGAGTAATCAAATGGTAACGCTTGCCCAGCCCGAGGCATCCTCGCTTGGCGTTCGGGAAATCCGGAAGAGTTTCCCCGCGCCCGACGATCCTCTCACAAGCCGGCTGGTCCTGGATGGAATCTCGTTCTCGCTTGCAGCCGGAGAATTAGTTTCGCTCATCGGCCCAAGTGGCTGCGGGAAGTCCACTCTCCTTCGCCTCATTGCCGGTCTGGATTCTGCCGACTCGGGAGAACTTTTGATCGGCTCTGACCCGATCACCCATCCAGGAGCGGAACGCGGTTTGGTTTTTCAAGATCCGAATCTCTTCCCGTGGCTCACCGTCCGTCGCAACATTGAAGCCGGGCTGGTCGCGCGTGGGGTTTTGCGAGAAAAACACGAGGAAGTAGATGAGTTCATGCGTCTGGTGGGCCTTGAAGTATTTGCCAACGCCTATCCCCACCATCTTTCCGGCGGCATGGCCCAGCGTGCCGCGCTCGCGCGAGCGCTTATCAATCATCCCAAAGTCCTTCTCCTGGACGAACCGCTCGGCGCGCTGGACGCTTTTACGCGCATGCGGATGCAGGATGAAGTGCTTCGCCTCTGGCAGGCTCGCCGCACCACGATGCTCCTGGTTACTCACGACATCGACGAAGCCATTTACATGAGCGACCGGATCATGATCATGACCTCCCGGCCAGGGAAAATCGAACGCACAATTTCGATTGCTTTGGATCGCCCACGTCAGCGCAGCAGCGAAGATTTCCTTCGCCTGCGCGCCGACATTCTAAATTTTCTTCACTTGGCAGGCAAAGCTTAAGGTGAATGGAGCCGGCAGTCGGATTCGAACCGACGACCTGCTGATTACAAATCAGCTGCTCTACCAACTGAGCTATGCCGGCAAAAATGCGCCGGAAATTAGCGCAGAGTCACAGCTCCGACAAGAAATGCCTAATCTGCGGACAGTGAGCTTTCGTTCCAAGAAACAACCGGGGACAAAGCGATCAATTGGAATCGGGATAATCAATCCGATAGATACGTGCGCGCGGAAAACGAGGCTGGTGCAGGCGAAAAAGATGTTTGTGGCCGCAGAAGCGATGAAAAAAGACGTTTTCGCGATTTTCCCAACCCGTCTCTTTTATTTTTGTCATCTCGGTGATTCGCGCACCTTGGTTAACAAGAGCTTGTTCGACCTCCGACCAGGTGACGCCAAAATACCCGTCCCACGCAAATCGCCACACTATCCAGCGCGCGCGAGCCACACCGAAAACGTATTCAGGGAGATGTTGCCGTCGGGCTGCTTCGTAAACCGGCGCGTTAGCGAGAATCTTCAAGCCCTGCGGTAATCCGGTGTAAAAATAAAGCGGCTCCGATTCATAATTGGTAATCACTACATCCCCAGGCTGCGCGTTACGGCGGAGAAACTGGCAACTCTTGCCCATCGTTCCCGGATTGCCATACCACAAGTTACAGCCGAATCGCAGCAGTCCGGTGTCAATAAAACGATTGAGCGGAGTCGAAGGAACATGAACGGCGAGGGCGTATTGGCCAAACCGAAAAATTCCACTCCTGTTCCATGACGTCCAAGGCACAATTTGATCAAGTCTCGTTAGGATAAAGACCGCTAGTAACGAGATCCAGACGACGGGTTTTCCGCGGCTCACCTTCGCGATCAGCACCCCTGCGGCGAGTGCGACAAGCGGAATGACACCCGCCGTGTAGCGCAAGCCGATGATTCTAAGTGAGGTTATCTCCTGAGTGAAGCTTATGATAACCGCAAAACAAAGAATGCTGGCACCTACCACCAGCAAAAATCCCATCTCCTTTGTGTTAAAAAAAACATTTGAATCGCGTGAATGCGGTGCCCCTGTCGCCGAGTCACAACTTGCGTCCTCGCCGCCGGAAACGGGACTGGACGCGTGAATCTGCGACCGTCCGCGGCGCCATTGGATCAAAAGGACGAAAAAAAGCGCAATGACTCCGATAAGCGGTGTGACCGATGCCGTTTCGAAAAGATACTGGATTATTCGCGCAAATAATTCACCTGCCGCTCGCAACGGCGTACTCATTTGGGTGTAGGCGGGCCGCGCGTAAAAGAGCCAGGGTACGGTGAAAACGAAAATCGGAGCGCACGCCAACCAGAACCACCTTCGCTGCCCGGACAGCGGCGAATACGTGAGCGTTAATGTAGCCACCGCAGCAAGAACGGCGGTGCCGACCGGATGAGTGTGGAACAATAGAACGGCAACGGCCGCGAACAGGGCCGCGGCGCGTGCCGATTTCATCCGGAAAAAGATCGAGATCAACCAACAGGTGAACAGCATACTGAGCGCGTAATAACGCGCTTCTCTCGCATAAAGAAGAAATTGGACGGAGCAGAGCATTAGCAGCGCTCCGCAAAAGGCAGCCCTCCAGTCGCCTGTTAATCGCCGGATCAGCTGGAAACCCAGCAGCACCGTAAACCAACCAGCAAGCGCAAACGGCAGCCGCGCGGCAAACGTGTTTTCACCAAACAGCAGAAACGATGCGGCTGCGACGTAGTATTGCACCCATGGCGTGCCCACCATGATGAGCTGTTGGTTTTCGCGCGCTCCTAAATCGGAATCCGTAAACGTGACACCATCCCATGCTTTCGGAACGCCGAATTTCAGAATGCTGGAGGCGAGCACGGCCGTGTCCCCCTCATCAGCCCAAAGGTAATCAGTGCCCAAATTGGTAAGAAGCATCGCCAGTCCCAGCACCGCCACTGTTACAAACGGCCAGTTCGCCCTCAGGCTGCCGTAAACACGCGGCATGAGCGATTTCATGATAAAATTCTTGTCGGGCTACTGGCGATTTCCTGGTTTCACCAGCAGCGCGCCGAGCATCCCCTCTGCCGGCGCTGACGAATCCGGTTCGGCTCGCACAAGCTCCGCAACAGTTGGCGATTCTTTAATCAACCATGTATCAGGGTAAAAATTTTGCTCCAAGTAGGACAAGCTCCAATCGGTGAAATATTGATCGCTTCCGGGATTGAAAAAGAGATCGTTCGGCACATAGACAGCTGCTGCTGGAGCGGCCCGCTGAATTTCATCGGCGGTGGCGATCTGTTTCTCGCGCACGTTTCGGTAGGGCCCAAAAAGCGGAAAGAGAAAAATGTAGCGCGTGGCCGAAACGCGCTGCGCGTAGAACAGTAGCTCCGGCTCGGCGCCAAAAACGAACACGCGCTGCTCGGATGATGTGACTTGAGCGATACGGGCTGCGAACTCAGGCATTTCGGCAAAGAAATTTCCTGGATAAATCTTTCGTACCGCATCGGACGGCGTGTACCGGAACCAGAACGGCCAAAGCGTTTTCAGCGGGAGAATCGCAAATAAAAGGCTGAACAGCGCTCCCGGAACCCACGAACTTCTCCATCGCCGGAGCTCGCTTAGCCATTGCGCGCCGAAAACCGCGATCAAAGCAAGCGGCGGCAGCAGTTGCTGGAAGTAATGTGGAAAGAAATAGCCGCTCGCGCTTACGCCGATCATGCTCGTGATCAACCAGCCCGCGAGAAAAGCGAACCATTTGCCCTTACCGGCAACAATCAGCGCGATCAAACCGGCGGCCGACAAAATCCAACCCAGCGTTTCTGCTCGCGCGAGCCCGGCAACGGTTTCCGAACAAAACTGAATCCGATCCGACCAGGTCATCGCGCCGATGTATTCCAAGTTGTGGGTGACCACGTTGTTGACCAGCTCGCCCAGTCCACGACGCATCCGGAAGTAAAGACCAATGATCCCAGCGATCGCGAACAGCCCACCAGCCGACCAAAAGGCGAATGCGAGTGAATTACGCCATCGTTTGTCCGCTGCAGCGAAAATCGGATACAGCGCGATCAACAAAAAAAAATTCACCGCTGCGACTTGCTTGAACGCGATCGCGATTCCAGTCAGCGCGCCGCAGCCGAACATAAGTAAAACGTTGCGCGGATTGTCGGCTGCTTTCAGAAACGCGATTTGAGAAAGGATTAGCGGTAGCAGCATGAAAAGCTCGGTGTTCGCAGCCGTCCCTTGCGCGAACGGGTCAGCGGAAAGCAGAGCAAACAGCACGGCCGCGACAAAGGGCCAGAATCGATTCATGAATCGCCGCGCGAGAAAAAACAGTGCGCAAGCTGACGCCGCCGAAAACAACAGCGCGGCGAAATGCACTGCTCGAATCGGGTCGACCGGCAAAGTCAGCGCCGCGCGATAAACCCAGAAAATCGCGGGCGGTTTTTGATCGACCCAGTCGCGATATGGCAATTCGTTGTGACCGAGCCGCCATGCGATGTAGGCGTATTCGCCTTCATCCCGCTCGAACGGAACGCGGAGCAGTGGGATTCTCACCGCCGCCGTAATCAAAATCAGACCGGCAACGACGAGAATCGTTAGTCTTGCAGACGGACGCGGTCGCAAGCCGGTTGCGCTTTCGATCACCTCGAGCGCGACGTCACACTAAGCGGCTCAGCCGTTTCCAGATTCTTGATGACCGTGCTGAGGTAGACGGACTGTGGATAAAAAGCCTTATATTTCGTGATTTCGGCGCGGTTCAAAACTTTGAAACCGTAGCGCTCGAACATCTGTTCGCCGCGCCGGCTTTCAAACGTCACGATCTGCCCGTAAACACGTTTTTCGCCGCAACGATAGAGATAACTCAGATACGCGCTCATCAGCGCGCGGGTCGTCGACATTTTTCGAGCGTCCGGAAGAAGATTGATGTGAAAATGTGGAACCCGCCGCGGCGCGGCCGGCACTTCCCGCCAACCGTGCACCAAAGTCCATCGAACAAATCGCCTCGAGGCTTGGTGATACCGGAAATAGCGAGTGAGCGCTTTGAGAAAGAGCGAAATGTTTTGCCAGAAAGAATAGAGCTGATTGAGCAACGGTTTGCGCGAACCGAGCAAATAACCCCGGATCTCGCCGCCGATCTCAACCACGAACGACGATTCCGGTTCCCAATCCGTATAGTAAGTCGTGAGAAAATCGGCGAACAATTGTCGATCTTCGTAGACTGGATCGATTGGCGTTCCGAGAAACCCCGTCTGACAACATAACTGCCGCACGGCATCGCGGTCCGTTTTTCGATAACTGCGAATCGTAAATGGCTTTTCCTGGCTCATCCGGCGGGGTTTCCTTTGTAGTTTGCACAGACCTCGCGGTAAATGCAAAAAAGGCGTTCAAAAATCCGCGGCCAGGCATGCAATTGAGCCGCGCGCTCGGCGGCCTTTTGACCCAGGCTCGATAAATCCTTCTCGCTCATGCGCTCGATCGCTTCGGCAAGCGCCTCCGCCTTATTTTCGAGCGCCCAATCGCTCTGATCATGGAATATCAGGTCGTCCATCGCGCTCCCGCGAATGCCGACCACCGGCGTTCCGCAAGCCTGACTCTCCAGCGCGACCAGTCCGAAAGTTTCCTGCACGCCCGGATGAACAAAAAGATCGGCGGCCCGATAATAGCGAGCCAGTTCCTTCGGCTCAGCACAATATCGGATCGACGAAAGGTTGTTGGATCGTGCTTGCAGTTTGCGCAGCTGATTTCGCTGCGCGCCGTCGCCGATCATCAGTAAATGAAAATCATTCGGACGTCGCCGCTCCAAAATTTCAAACGCGCGAAACAGTTTCGTGGTGTTTTTCTCTTTGGCCAGCCGTCCGACGTAAAGCAGGACTTTCCGATTGATGCCAACGCCGAGCCCCGCCCGCGTTGCCTGCTGGTCGGATCGGTCCGGGCGGAAGATGTCGATGTTAACACCGAGGCTCAGAACGCGAACGTCCCGCACGCCCCAATCACGAAGCACGTGAGCCAGTCGCTCGGACGCGACCAGTGTTGCTGCACATTGATTGTAAAGTTTACGCACGTAGGCGCGGGAAAGCTTCATCACCCGACGGGTCGCCGTTTTACCGAATAATTTTGTGCTGCGTCGGAGATAGGCTTCAGGAAAATGCGAGTGATAAAAACCAATCACGGGAATTTTTAACGCGCGTCCGGTTCGAACGGCTTTCCAGCCAAGTTGATAAGGATCGCCTGACTCAATGATGTCCGGGCGCTCGTTTCGCAGAATTTGGTCGACCGCGCGCAAGTTGAGCAGTGCGCGATATTGGGCGGTGCGAGAAACTAGTGGCGCGCGAATCGTGTAAACGCGCGACCGGCCGTTTGCCCGAACCGTTGTCTTCTTACCGGGAATGACCAGCACATGCTTGTCTTTCGACATGCAATCTTGGATGTAGGCGATTTTTTCGTGGAGATAACGCTTCACGCCGCCGCTCACGGGCGAGTAAAACTGGGTTAGATCACAAATCTTCACGTTCGTTTTCGTGTTGTAGGGCAACCGCTTAATGCCAGTCCGGCTCGGACCTTGCCAATGTAAAAGCGGCAGGCGAAGCGCCCGCCCTACAACTTGCCAAGATGTTAATGCTCCAATTGCCCGAGGTATTTCTCCGCTTCCATGGCCGCGGCGCAGCCGGACCCGGCTGCGGTCACCGCCTGTTTGTAGACGCGATCGGCCACATCGCCGGCGATGAAAACCCCGGGATGTTTACTTTCCGCCATGTGTCGCGCGATCAGATAGCCATCCGGGTCGGTCTCAAGTTTGCCCTGATAAGCTTTCGTGTTTGGATCGTGGCCGATGGCTACAAATACGGCCGCGACCGGCAGCTCGCGTTCTTCATTCGTCTGCACGTTGCGCAAACGAACGGCGCGCATTTCGCCTTTCTCGTCGGGAATGTATTTAGTCACGACCGTGTTCCAGATCGGCTCGATCTTTTTGTTCGCCAAGACCCGATCGGCCATGATTTTCGACGCGCGCATCTTGTCGCGCCGGTGAATCAAATAAACTTTCGAGGCGAAGCGCGTCAGGAATAGCGATTCCTCCGCCGCCGAATCGCCGCCCCCAACCACGCAGACCGGCACGTTTTTGTAAAATGCGCCGTCGCAGGTCGCGCAACTGGTCAGACCGTGGCCGATCAATTTGTCCTCGTTCTCTAGTTTCAACCAACGCGCCGAGGCGCCGCTAGCAATGATTAGCGCCCTTGTTTCGAGCCATTCGTCGTCGGCCTTGATTCGAATGTGATCGTTGCGCGGCTCGTAATCTGCGACCTCGGCGTAAGAAAACCGGGCCCCGAAATTCTCCGCTTGTTTGTGCATGTTTAAGATGAGTTGCGGTCCGTCGATCCCTTCGGGAAATCCCGGATAATTTTCCACCAACGTGGTGGTGGAAAGCTGGCCGCCAGGCTGGCGTCCTTCCAAAACGAGCGGATTCAAGTTCGCTCGCGCGGCATAAATGGCGGCGGTCAGACCGGCGCAGCCGCTGCCAACGATGATCACTTTTTCCACATATCAATCTAGCATGGCGCGCAAGTGCGCAAAGGTGCGAGGCGCACTGCTCGTTAACAGAGATAATCAAAACCCTCACCTCAATCCTCTCCCTCGGGGAGAGGCGGACGCGCCAGCGCCAGGTGAGGGTGATTTTCGACATGAATTGCTGGTTAACCCGCGTCACGTAATCTCCGCGATGCCGGAACTGGCAGAGGTCGAATGGTTTCGCAAACAATGGGATGTCGGGCGCGGCGCGGCGATTGTCGATCTTAGCTTGCACGCGCGAAACCGCGTCTTTCGCGGCAGCGATGTGCGCGACCTTCGCCAAAGATTAATCGGCGCGAACCTGCTCAGCTCACATGCGCGCGGCAAACGGATGCTCTTCAAATTTTCCGGCGAAAACTGGCTCGGCATCCATCTAGGAATGACCGGCAAGGTTCGCGTCGAATCTCCCGATTACCGCCCGCACAAGCACGACCATATTGTTTTATTTCAGCCGGAACGCGCCCTTGTCTTTACCGACTCGCGCCAATTCGGCCGCGTTCGGTTTCATCACGGTGCCGATGAACCGAATTGGTGGAAGAGCGATGCGCCCGAAATTAACTCGCGCGCATTCGACCAGAGATTTGTCGATCAATTTCTGGATCGACATCGGAAAGCGCCGATCAAAGCCGCGCTGTTGATGCAAAACGGTTTTCCCGGAATAGGAAACTGGATGGCCGACGAAATTCTCTGGCGCGCAAAGATTTTGCCATCAAAACGCACCGGAAAATTAACTTCACGAGAACGCGCCGCGCTTTTCCGAGCGACTAAGTTCGTTGTGCAGCGATCGCTCGAAACGCTCGGCAAAGATTTTTCCGATCCGCCGCGCAACTGGCTGATTCACCAAAAATGGAAACGCGACGGCATTTGCCCAATCCATCGTAAGCCTTTACGTCACGCTACTGTCGCCGGCCGAACCACCGCCTGGTGCCCGCGCTGTCAAAGATAATGCAATTACCTAAGCCTGATCGGCAGAAAGTATCTCGCGACCATTCTTGTGACAGTGTTGCACCGGCGGACTCATTCCTCGCATTTACACTGTCACATGGACGACAATTTTGTGGAAGCCGGTGACGCCGGAGAACGGGCTGCGACCTTCTTCCCATTCCTGGACTGCGCCTTCGCCGTCGGTGGCGCGGACGACGAGGGTGTAATCGTCAGCATCATCAGGTCGCCAATCGTAGCTCCAGAGCGCCCAGGTTAATTTTGTTCCGGGATAATCGATCTTCGCGTCGGCCCAGGTTTCGCCATCATTATCGCTGATCTCCACGCGCGAAATTCCGCGATCGCCGCCGAAAGCGATGCCTTTCATTTCAATCGGTGAATCGTGAATCGTGAATCGTGAGTCGTGGTCAGGAACATCGATGCGCGATCTTGTCGGCGTGATGAAGTCGGGGCCCCAGCCTTGCGTTTCGTAAAAACCTTTCGCGTCCGCGCCGGTAAGCTCGATGCGCGTCAACCACTTCACATGTTTTTCACCGAAGTATCCCGGCACGATCGCGCGCAACGGATAACCATGCCGATGCGGCAAGTCGACGCCGTTCATTGCCCAAGCAAGGAGCGTGGTTGGGTCGAGCGCTTTCTCGATCGGAATGGTGTCGGTATAATTGTCGACGCCGCACAACCGAACTCGTTGGGCATCCGCGAGTGGTCCGGCGGGGTCAAGGAGGTCGCGCAGCGCAATGCCTTTCCAAACCGCGTTGCTCATCAATCCGGCGTCGAGCCCATTACTGATGCACATCAGCGTCGTTTCCTGCTCGACCAGATTGAATCCTTTTAAATCTTGAAACCGATACGTGACCGGATTTTGGACGAGGCCATTCAATTCCAAGTGCCAGAGGTCGACGTTCACGCGCGGATCGACCACGTTCTTGGTCACGCAGTAAAACAAGTCGTTCGGCGTGATCGGTTGGACGATGCGGCCTTTATATTGCGTGCCGTCGTAACTGAACGTCGCCGCGCGATAAAGCTTCCTTAACAGCGCAACGCCGCCGCCGGCAATGAGCACGCCGAGTCCGCCCAAAATTAGAGCGCGCCGCCCGATTGCAGGAGTGAATTCGCCGCTCTCGGTTCCAGATTTCGGTCGTGTCAGAAAATGGAAACTGGCAACGAGTGTCCGTTCAAAAACCAAAACGCTGAGAGCGAATCCGATCAGTGTAATCGCTCCCGCTGAGGCGATCGGCAACCCAATGTAGCTCGTGCCGAGCACCGGCCATAAAACAATTGCGATCGCAATTATCGGCAGCGCGACGAAGATCGACATCGTCGCCGCTGTGACGCGACGCTGCGGATTGCTTCGCATGAATAGGCCGAACACCGCGCCGCCTAATGCGCTGACAACCAACTGTCCGGCCATTGTTGATCCAACGCCGAGCTGCTTGAGATGATTGTAACCGCCGACGCGGCCCATGATGGAAAGAAACGGACCCGGCTTAATAAAAACCGAAAGCCGATCGCCGATGATCGCAAGCGGCGTCGCGACGCCAAAGCAAGCGAGGACCAACATCACGACTGTCATGGCGATTCCGGCGATGAGTCCCGCGAGCAATCCGGCAAAGAGAGCTTTCGATCTGCTCATAGGCCTCTGATCTTACACGCGGGGCGGCTGATCCACCATTTCATCGCGCAACCGCGATTCGCACAAATGTCGCAATGATTCGCGCCCCGGCGACGAATGTTCCGCGCAATGTCCCAGAAACTTTGGAGATGCCACCGGCGCGTCGACGGTGATTGACCGGCACTTCGAGAATTCGGAGACCGGCACGAGCAGCTTTCATCTGCATTTCCAAATTCCAGCCGTAAGTTTCTTCTTTCATCGCCAATCGGTCCAGCGCGTCGCGCCGAATCGCGCGAAACGGGCACATGTCCGTGTAGCGCACGCCGTACAAGATCGACATCAACCATCCCGCGAACCGGCCGGCGAAGATTTGCTGAAAATTCATGCTGCTGGGTTCGCGCCGGCCGCGCGCGCGCGAACCGATGACGAAATCGAAATTCCCAGCAACGATCGGTTCGACAAGTTGGTTCATGAATTCGGGGCAATCGCTGCCGTCACCATCGAGAAATACGACAATGTCGCATACAGGCGAAAGCGCGCGGATTCCAGCGAGACAGGCGCGGCCGTACCCGTGGCGCGGCTCGCTCACGACTTTCGCGCCCGCTTCGCGTGCGCGTTTTCCAGTTCGATCGTTGCTGCCGTTATCGACGACGATGATCTCGCTGGAAATTTTAGTCGCCAAACACTCGCGCACAACATTCGCAATCGGTTCCTCCTCGTTCAGGGCTGGAATAATGACGGAAACGGCGCTCATCGCAAAACCAGGCGCGCAGCCGTGAAATAAAGAACGAGCGCGCAGATATCGGCGAGGGCGAGCGTAATTGGGCCGGCCGCAATTTTCGGATCCAGCTTGAGCCGATGCAAGAACGACGGGACCCCAAGACCAAACAACGAGGCAGTCACCAGGGAAAGCGCGATGCTTCCGCCAATGGCGCCGGCGCTGGGAAGGTCGCTTTTCCAGAACCAAACTATTGCTGCAACGACGCTCCCGCAGCTCAAGCCAAGCAGAAGGGCGGTGGTAAATTCTCGCCGAAGCGCCGCGGCAAACCAGCCCCATGTCACTGGCGCCGAGCGCAACATTTGAATCGTCACGCTCATTGATTGTGCACTGACACTTTCGTTCAGGCCGAGCACCATGGTGAGAAAGAATGCCACCACCAGACTACGCGCGAGGGTGGCTTCAAACGCGCCGGCGAGAACCGCGCAGATTGTGCCCGCGGCCACCGTGACCAGCAGCCACGGGAAACGGAACCGAAAAAACCGCCACGGCGATGCACCGCGGATTTGTTCGAGATGAAATCCCAGGATCTCGAAGATATCGTCCCGAACGGGCGCGGCCGGACGCCGTCGATCTTCGCTTTCGCCCGCCTGAAGGATCTCGTCGGCAAAAAGGCTCGCGTCGATAACGCCGACGACGTGGCGGTGCTCGTCAACCACTGGGAAGGCAAAGAATTTGTAGAGCACGAAAAATTCGCAGGCATCAAGCACGGATGCGCTCGCAGGAATGGCAATGACGCGACGCACCATGATCTCGTGCAGCGGCGTGTCGAGAGGCGCGGTCAGCAAACGCCGTGTCGGCAGGACTCCGACGAGACGTTTATCGGCGTCTACAGCAAAGAAATAAATTACACGTTCGCCAATGCCTTCCCGCCGGATGCGATCAAGCGCTTCGGCCACGATCATGTCCGCATCCAGGAGCGGAAAATCTTTGCGCGCGTGCTCGACAACCCGCGAGTTGAAATCGGGGATGCCAGCGGCTTCAGGCATTCCCAACTTCTACGCGATGAACGATGCCTTTGCTCTTTAGAATTTGTTCGGCTTCGCTGAAATAATCGCGGATGTCCGATTGCGAACGGATCCAATCGATGTAGCGCTGAATTCCCTCTTCCAGTTCGATCTGCGGTTTGTAGCCGGCAGAGCGGATCTTGGTTGTGTCACTGGTCAAATGGCGCATCTCGCCGGGACGAAATTCGCCGCGCGCTTCCGGTTCGATGTCGATCTTGAGCGCTTTAGAAAGAATCTGCGCGACTTGGCGAATGGGCACGCCTTTGCCGCCGCCGACGTTGACCGCTAATCCGTCGAGCTTGTCGGTTTCAGCTGCGAGCAGATTTGCGCGCGCAATGTCTTCAACAAACGAGAAATCGCGCGTTTGCCGGCCGTCTTCGTAAAGCACCGGCGACAAGTTGTTGAGCAATCGAGTGCAGAAAATCGCGATCACGCCAGTGTAAGGATTGAAAATAGATTGGCGCGGTCCGTAAGTGCACGAGTAACGAAGCGCAACCGCCGGGACTCCAACTTGTTTGCCCCAAAGCAGGACAAGCTTCTCCTGATCAACTTTGGTCAGACCGTAAACGGTTTCGCCGCCAACCGGCGCGTTCTCGGGGGTGGGCGCGCTTTTCGTGATCGCCCCACAGATGGGACAGTGGACTTCCCAATCGCCTTTACGGAGTTGCTCGACCGGCCGCACCGTTGGAAAGACGAGCCCATGCCGTGGGCAAATGCCCGCGCCTTCGCTGTAAACAGCCTGCGAGCTCGCCACGATAATTTTTTGGATCGGCAAACTCTTCTCGCGGATTACTTCGAGCATTTGCGCGGTGCCTAACGAGTTGACGTGGACGTACTTTGAGATCTCGGGCATGTAGCCGCCGTAGGCCGCCTGGTGAAAAACGATGTCGATCTTATCCAGAGCAGTGGCGATCGTTTCGCGGTCGCGGATGTCGCCGTGAATGAATTCGGCCTCGGGATGAATCCAAGCTGGTTTGCCGCGGCGATGCGTCTGCGGTTCGAGATTATCCAGTGCGCGAACTTTCCAGCCCTCGCGGACGAGCAGATCAGTGAGATGCGAGCCGATGAGACCAGCAGCGCCAGTCACAAGCGCGCGTTTTTCGCTTTTCGCCATTAGCGGCAGGCTAGCGTTACGGCTAACGCCCTACAATTTTTTCCGCGACGTCAGCGCGGCGAGAAATTTGCGCGTGATGGGCGCGACATCCGGCGTCGACTTAGTAGAAAGCAATTCGTCACATAAGCGGCGCAACGTCGCTGCATCATCGACATCGTAACCAGTCGGCAACAGGCTGACCTCGAGATTGAACTCGCGCGCCCGCTGTTTGGTCTGTTCCAAGACATGCTCAGTGCTCCAATCGATTCGTTCGAACAATTGGGGATGGCTTTGTTTCATGCCGATCAGATAGTATCCGCCATCATCTGACGGGCCCAAAACGACGCGATCACCTGGGTTCGTTAAAAATTCGACTGCCTTCGCATAAACATCGTTGGAAACTGTCGGACTGTCCGAGTCGATCAAACAAACCGAGGCGAACCGGCACTGAAAGAGGTCCGCTGCGGCAAAGGCAAGTCGTTCACCAAATCCGTCACCGCGCTGTGGAAGAAGATCAAACTCAGGCGGTAGGAGGTCGATGTAAGCGGCTTCAGCACCGATCGGGGTATAAACGCCGACGCCGCGTGCGCTCGTCCCACAAGCTTTTGCGATTGCTGCTGCAGTGTCGCGAAGAAAACAGACATTGAGCTGCGCAGCTTCCTCTGGACTGAGTGGCGGCACGAGCCGCGTCTTCACCTTTCCAGCCCGCGGCGCCTTTGTCATTACCGCAAGCGCACAAAGGTTTTTTCCTAGCGAGGCGGGCGCAGCTGGATCGAGAACACGATGGCCGGGCTGCATTTAGCTGAGTTCCTCGCGCTCAGCTTTTCTCACAAACAGCGTACTGGTAACGGCCGTCTTGCCAGATTCGGACCGATTTCCATGGCAGTTGCCGGAACAGGTCGCCGAAAGCTTCGGTTTTGAGCACGGTAGCCTTTCTTGGCTCGCGGTAGCCGTTTCCCGAGTGGATAACGCTAGCGAGTAACCACATGGCTATAAGCGGAATCGACGCCCAAAAAGTATGGCGCGGTTCGGCAATAAAACAGCGGCCACCGCGCTTCAATACCCGAAACATCTCGGCGACAGCGCGATTGTGATCGGGCAGTACTGTAAAAATACGCGAGGCGATCAAAATATCGAAGGACGCATCTCCACTCGGCAGTGCTAGCGCGTTCACACGTTCGAATGCACAGTTGTTTACATTTTGGGCGGCGGCGCGCTGACGCGCCGAACGCAGCTGACTCTCCGAACGATCGACTCCTGTAACGGCAATCTGGGGAAAGCGCCGTGCAAGTTTTCTTGAATAAAATCCGGGCCCACAACCGAGTTCAATCACGCGCGTTCCAGACGCCGGCGCTCGAGTTTGCCATAAAGCGGAAATGATTCGGTCGGTGTCATCGCGAAACAGGCGCTCGCGGCAAAACGCGTAAAGCCACGCAACGCGTTCAAACAGACTATCGGTGGATTCTGCCTGCGCTCCCGAAACGCTTGTTCGGCCCGTTGAATCTGTCCCTTGGTTGATCGCTCTTTTGGCGACTTCATGGGTAGGTGCGACGGCGTCTGGCGGCATGATCTCTATACGTTGAATTCGCACACGGGCGCAAAGTTGTTCGCACGTCTAAGTAGAGTTTCTAATTGGAAGCCCATAATTCTTCTCCTTCTGTGCGCCAACAACTGCGGCGCCAGGCCGAAATGCCGTGGTAGAGCTAGTTGGTGATAACACTGTCAACAACGACCGACAACCTTGATTGCAGGCGAGAAGACGAAAGTTATTGAGCGTTATTCGAAGTTGTTGGCTTGTTGCTGCGGCATCGGTTAACAAAACGCAATGAACTTTCAGCTGCGATGGATACTTTTGCTCGGTGTCGTTGGTTTTTGCATCGCGATTTTGCATAGTGCTGGCGAAAAATCGCTCTGGAGTATTCAGCAGACGTTGTCTTCGAAAAGATATGTTGATTTGACGCACGCGTTCGAACCGGGGATTCCGCGGTGGCCGGGATTTCCAGATGAAATGCGAAAGACGATTTATTGGTACGAGAAACGCCCCGACACTGTGGGTGCCGGCTTCTTTTCGGAGGTTTTCACGCACGTTGGACAATGGGGCACGCATGTCGATCCGCCGGCGCATTTCATCAAGGGGCTGCGGACGGTGGATCAGATCGATCTCAAGGAACTGATTCTCCCGCTCGCCGTTGTCGATGTTCATAGCGAGTCGGAGAAAAACCCGGATTACAACTTAACGGTTGAACGCTTGAAAAAATGGGAAGCTGATCACGGACAGATTCCAGCGGGGACTTTTGTGGCGATGCGCACGGATTGGTCGAAACGCTGGCCGGACTCGGCGAAAATGGAAAACAAAGATGCGAAGGGTGTGGCGCATTATCCGGGCTGGAGTTTGCCGGCGCTGAAATTTCTGTATGAGGAACGCAAAATCACAGCATCTGGACACGAGACCACGGACACGGATCCGGGAATCGCCACAACCAAGGACGATTACTCGCTCGAAACCTACATCTTGAGCACGAATCACTATCAAATCGAGTTGCTAACCAATCTCGACCAAGTACCGGAGTCCGGGGCGGTTGTGGTGGTGAGTTTCCCGAAACCAAAAGGTGGATCCGGATTTCCGGCACGCGTATTTGCGATTTTACCTTAGCGATTCAATTGACCCGGGGCGGGCCCGGCAGTAATCGCACACGCAGATGGATTTGCTGGCAGAACTCGAGGAACGTCTCGTTTGTGGCGACGGGGCGATGGGGACGTTGCTTCTTGATCGCGGCGTGCCGGTCGATCGTTGCCTGGAAGAGCTTTGCGTTAGTGATCCCGATCGTATTCGATCCATTCACGAGGAATACGTCGCAGCGGGTGCGCGGGTGATCGAGACAAACACTTTTGGCGCGAACGCTATCCGACTGGCGCGATTCGGATTAGACAATCGCGTTCGCGAAATAAACAAAGCTGCGGTGAGTTTAGCGAAAAAGGCCGCGCTGGGAAAAGAGGTTTGTGTAGCGGGAAGTGTCGGCCCGCTAGGAATCAGTACGCACGAAGCGGAGGAACGTGGCATCGATCGAGCGCAATGTTTTCGGGAGCAGTTCGCTGCGCTGCTCGAGGCGGATGTCGATCTTATCTTTTTCGAGACGTTCCTAAATTTCGAAGAGATGGAGATTGCACTTCGCGCGATTCCGGAAAGTGATTGCGCCATCGTTTCACTCTTCGCGTGCGAACCGGAAGGGCGTTTGCAATCCGGCATGCCGCTGGCGGACGCATTTGCGCGCTGTCATGACATGGGAGCGAAAATTGTCGGCGCAAATTGTCTGAACGGGCCGCGCGCGATGGTGCAATTGTTCGAGAAATTACCGGCCGGCGATTTGCTAGCAGCATATCCGAACGCCGGTTACCCGCGTTATACAGAAGGTCGTTACGTCTATCCAACGGCGCCGGATTATTTCGCGAAAGCAGCTCGAGAGATGGCCGCTCAAGGTGCGCGATTGATTGGAGGCTGTTGTGGAACCACGCCAGCGCACATCGCTGCGGTGGCAAAGGCACTTGTCGATCTTCGACCGATAAAGTCGAAACAAGTCCGTGCAATGGCACAGCCCAGTAGGACACCCGTTCACATCGAGCACAAAGCGGAAGAGAGTCTGCTCGACAAGATCGCCAGCGGCAAACGTGTTGTGATTTGCGAACTGGATCCGCCGAAGACACTCGCCTTGGAGAAATATTTTGGCGGTGCACAAGCGCTGGTTGATGCCGGCTGCGACGCCATCACGCTCGCCGACAATTCGCTCGCGATCTTGCGGGTGAGCAACCTGGCCGTGGGCGCGATGTTGAAAGAGAGATTCGACATCACGCCGCTGCTGCATTTGAGCTGCCGTGACCGAAACGTGCTCGGCTTGCAGAGCGAATTGCTGGGAATGGCTGCACTTGGCATGCGCCACGTCTTGCCTTTGACTGGAGATCCCGCTCGCGTCGGCGATCATCCCGGTGCTGCTTCGGTTTACGATGTCAATTCAGTGGAATTGATTTCGATCATCAAACAGCTGAACTCGGGATTTACGCACGCGGGGAAGCCGTTAAAAGCAGCCACAAATTTTGTGATCGGTTGCACTTTTAATCCCAACGCGAAGAACCTGGACGCGCAAGTCCAGCGGCTGGAACGGAAGGTGGCGGCCGGCGCGCAGTTTGTGATGACCCAGCCGGTGTTCGATGTCGATCTTGTGGGCGAGATGCATCGTCGAGTTCAACATTTGCGAATCCCGATTTTTACCGGCGTCTGGCCATTGCAAAGCGCGAAACAGGCGGAATTTCTGCACCATGAAGTGCCCGGAATCATCGTGCCGGATTCAGTGCGGGCCGAATTGGCATCGTATGACGGCGAGGGCGCTCAAGCTTACGGGATCCGGCTGGCTGAGAAGATCATAACAGCGGCATTGGACTTTTTTCCGGGCGTTTATTTAATCACGCCCTTTCTGCGCTACGAAAGTACGACCAGGTTGGCGAAATTTGCGCGAAGTCTCTGAACCGAGCAGAATCTCACAATGCTCGAAGCTCGGCGCGCAGTATATTTGCAAGTCGCGACATTCGTCATTGTAATCGTAGCGTTGCTGCTGCTATCGCGTTTTTTTCCAGTTGTTGATGTTGTCGCGGCACTGCAGCGTCGCGTGAGCGGGTTGGGCGCCTGGAGCGCGGTCTGTTATCCGCTGCTTTTTGCAGGGTGCAATATTCTCTTACTGCCGGGCGGCATTCTTAGCGTCGGCGCCGGGTTCTTCTTTGGCCTTTGGTGGGGATTTTTTATCGTGCTTCTCGGCAATAGTATTGGAGCAGCAATTTCGTTCGGACTAAGCCGATGGCTAGGAGCACGGTGGTTGAACAGGCACTTTTCCACGAATCGAATGCTACAAGTCGTGGAGAAAGCGGTCGAGCGCGACGCCTCTAAAATAATTTTCCTCAGTCAATTCCATCCCCTTTTTCCAACAAGCCTGCTGAGTTACTTGTACGGGCTCACCAGGATTCGCTTCGGCCTGTATATGTTCTGGACAGCGGTTGGCCGCGCTCCTGGTCTTTTTCTCTACACCTATCTAGGCACGTTGGGTCAACTCAGTCTCAATCTTGCGCGTGGAAAGACGCATCCTCGCTTCGTGGAATATTGGACGTGGGGCGGTGCTTTTGCGATCAGCGCGCTCCTGTTTATTCTTTTAACGCGAACGGCTTTGCGTTCGATGCGAGAAGCGGAAAGTTTGTCAGCATCCTTTGGTAAGGGGACGCCGCGGTTCGAATCCATTGTCGAACACAAATAACTGCACGACAGGTATTTATGGATGATAACGATCTGATAAACACCGCCCTAAAGGCACGAGCTCTCGCCTATCCTCCATACTTTAAATTCGCGGTCGGTGCGGCCCGTTGCCATGAGGTCGACGAAACCAGCAGCACCGTGCACGCCGAGTTTAATCCGAATATGAAGGTTTTCGCGGCAACGCCCGGTGGCAAGGTGCAAGAGTTCGATCTCGCGGAGCTCTTGTCGCTGCTAGGACACGGAGTTTTGGAGGGAACGAGTCGTGTTTAAACTTCCGACCGAATACGAAGTGATCATTGTAGGCAGCGGCCATGCCGGAATTGAAGCCGCACTCGCGTCGGCGAGACTCGGTTGTCGAACTTTGATGCTGACTCAAAATTTAGACACGATCGGCCAAATGTCTTGCAACCCCGCAATCGGCGGGTTGGCGAAAGGGCAGATTGTTCGCGAGATCGACGCGCTTGGCGGAGCAATGGGCGAAAACGCGGATGCGACAGGCATTCAATTTCGGATGCTGAACAGATCGAAAGGCCCATCGGTCCGCGCACCGCGAGTTCAGTGCGATAAGAAGGCTTACCAATTCCGAATGAAGGCCATTTTGGAGCGCACTCCTAATTTGGATCTGAAGCAAGCCAATGTTTCCAGAGTACTTGTTGCGGATGGGAGCACAGTCGGGGTCGAGACAGATCTCGGTCTTATCGCCCAAGGGAGCAATGTAGTCGTGACGTCCGGTACATTCTTACGTGGGTTGCTGCACGTCGGGAGCAATAGCCAACCAGGCGGGAGGATGGCAGACGCCAGTTCTACCCTAAGCGAAAACCTTCGGGAATTGGGTTTTGAAATTGGAAGATTCAAGACCGGGACCCCGTGTCGGGTCAACCGCCGCTCGATAGATTTTGCGAAATGCAAAATTCAGCCGGGCGACGAGCCACCACCAAGATTCTCATTCTTTGCGGACGAACCGCAGGATATACATGACATGTTTACTTTAAATGATGTCAGCGGGACGTCGTTCCACGTGGAACAAGTACCTTGCTGGATCACGCATACCAACACTCGGACCCACCAGATCATTCGCGCTAATCTCCACCGGTCGCCGCTTTACGCCGGGCGGATTAAGGGAACTGGCCCGCGCTACTGTCCGTCAATCGAGGATAAGATCGTCAAATTTGCCGACCGTGAGGCGCACCAGCTATTCCTTGAGCCAGAAGGTCGACACACAGAGGAGTTTTACATAAACGGTATCTCGACCAGCCTTCCGTATGAAGTCCAGCTTGAGTTCGTGCGCTCAATACCTGCGTTGGAGCGTGCGGAAATAATGCGCCCTGGTTACGCGGTTGAATACGACTTTTTCCCACCGACTCAGTTATTTAGCACCCTCGAAACCAAGAAAGTGCGGGGTCTGTATTTTGCCGGCCAGGTTAACGGTACTTCTGGCTACGAGGAGGCTGCCGCTCAGGGCCTTGTTGCGGGCGCAAACGCCGCCCTCCGTGCTCAAGATAGACCGGCGTTCGTACTTGGCAGGAATGAGGCCTACCTGGGTGTGCTTATTGATGATCTCGTTACTAAGGGAACCGAGGAGCCGTACCGCATGTTTACGAGTCGCGCAGAGGATCGTCTGCAGCTTCGGCATGATAATGCAGATCAACGTCTAACAACTACCGGGAACCGCTTAGGGTTGGTTAGTCCAGCGCGCTGGACGGCCTTTCAAGCAAAAATGTCGCTGCTACAAGAGTGCCGCGCGGTGGCAAATAATACGAGATGCGAAGGTGTTGCTATCTCTCAACTTCTGAAACGGCCGACCTTCACTCATTTGAACTTGGAACCTGAAATCCGCTCGGTAGCTCCTGCGGACATTTGGGAGTTGGTCGAAGCCGACATCAAATACGAGGGCTATTCCGCTCGGCAGGCCCAGCACAACAAGGAGCTATCGAAGAGGAGCTTTCAAAAGATTTCTGATGGGTTCAACTTCGCAAGCGTTGCGGGTCTCAGCTCCGAAACGCGCCAAAACCTTTCGAAAGTACGCCCGACCACTTTAGGACAAGCTGCGAGGATCAGTGGTGTAACCCCGGCCGATATTTCGATTCTATCTATATGGCTTACTAAGAACGAGTTACAACTTGACAACGCCACGCCGCTTGTCGAAGCAAAAACGAACTAATCTGTCGTGACTATTCTTGCTGGTGTCGCGTTGCTTGCTTATCTGCTGGGATCTCTCCCGACCGGTTACATTGCCGGCAGACTCGTGGGCGTCGACATTCGCAAGGTCGGTAGCGGAAATGTCGGTGCAACAAACGTTACACGCGCCTTGGGCAAGCGGTTTGGGTATCCGGTCTTCCTTGTGGATTTTGCTAAAGGCTTGGCTGCCGTCATGCTTGCTGTGATTATGGCCAAGGCCGCGCAATCCAGCGCGCAATTTGTCGATCTTTGCGCCGCGATAGGCGCTATTTGTTCTCTGATGGGACACAGTTATTCGATATGGCTTGGATTTAGAGGTGGAAAAGGGGTCGCCACATTGATGGGCGCCCTTTTTGGCATAAGCTGGATAACGGCACTGATTGTGTGCGTCGTTTGGATTGTAGTGTTTGAAGCGACGCGGTATGTCTCTCTCGCCTCGATAGCAGCGGCAGTCGCGCTTCCCATTGCGCTCGCAATCATGCTGTTTCTGAAAGAACTGCCCACCCCGATCCCCCTCTATTTTTCGTTTTGTCTGGGAGCGATTGTAGTGGTGCGGCATCGATCCAACTTGTCCCGCCTGGTGAAAGGCACTGAACCGCGCTTTGTTCGAAAGTGAAACCGGACAAAATCGCAGTGATCGGTGCCGGCGGCTGGGGAACAGCGTTGTCAGTCATTTGGGCACGGCAAGGTCACTCGATTTTGCTGTGGGGGAGAAATCCGTCACGAATTGAACAACTGCAAAAATCGCGGGAGAACAGAGCTTATCTTCCTGGCGTAAATCTTCCCAAAGTTGTCGGCCTAACGAGTGAACTTCAAGTGTGTGCCGACGCTGATTTGATTGTATTCGTTACGCCCTCAACCGCCATGCGAGAGACCGCTGCCCAACTTGCCGAAGTTACGCTTAATCCCGACGCAGTGCTGCTGAGCTGCATCAAAGGGATCGAGCACGGAACCGGCAAGCGCATGAGTGAAATACTCGCCGACATTTTCCCCAAACATCCGATCGCAGTTTTATCAGGGCCGAATTTAGCTGCAGAAGTTTCGCGCGAATTGCCGACGGCTAGCGTCCTGGCATGTACAAGACCAGAATGGGCGACAACGCTTCAGAACTATCTCGGCACGCCGCGGTTCAGAATTTACACGGGTGGGGAGCTGGCCGGTATCGAACTGGGCGGCGCACTCAAGAATGTGTACGCCATCGCAGCCGGTGCCAGCGATGGCCTCGGTTTAGGTGACAATTCAAAAGCGGCGCTGGTCACCCGCGCCCTTGCCGAAATGGTCCGCCTCGGAACAAAAATGGGGGGAGAACTGCGAACGTTTTACGGATTAAGCGGTGTCGGAGATCTGGTTGCAACCTGCTTTAGTCAACACAGCCGCAATCGCCGCGCCGGCGAACAATTGGCCCAGGGTCGCGCGTTAAGCGAAATTGCTTCCTCGCTGGGCACGGTTGCCGAAGGAATCCCAACCGCTAAGGGTGCCTATGAGTGCGCGCACAACCTTCAAGTCGATACGCCAATTATCGACCAGGTCTACTCGCTGCTTTACCAGCAGAAAGCGCCAGCGCAGGCGATGGAAGAATTACTGCGGCGTGACCAAAAAGCCGAGACGATTTAGCGCACGCGATCGTTTTCTCGACAAAGCTTTTCGATCACCGCTGGATATAGTTCGTGCTCGGCGATCTGAATTCGCGCGTGCAGGCTTTCGGCTGAGTCGTTAGGCAAGATCGGCACTTCGCGCTGCGCAATTAAATCGCCGTGATCTATTTTCTCGTCGACGTAATGAACGGTGCAACCCGTAACGGTCTCACCCGCATCGAGCGCTTGTTTCCACGCTTCCAATCCGGGAAATTTTGGCAGCAGCGATGGATGAATATTGATGATTCGCCGCGGAAACGCCTCCAAAATCGGAGATTTCAAAACGCGCATGAACCCAGCGAGCACCACCAAATCTACTTCTGCGTCGCGCAGCATTTGCACGAGCTCTGCCTCAGCGTTTGGCTCCAGCCGCGTGCGAAATTGGCCTGGCGGAAAATAGGCATTCGGGATGGCGAATTCGCGCGCAATTTCCAGAATCGGCGCATCGAGAACATCGGAAAGCACTACTCGCGCTTCAGCAGACAGCGTTCCTGTCCGAATGCTCTCGAGAATCGCGCGGCAATTCGATCCTTTTCCTGATCCAAGAATTCCAAGACCAAGGCGCTTCATTTTCCGAGTTTGCTCAAACGTTTCATTAAATCAGTTGTCGAATAGCCGCGCTCCAAGGGCACGATGTCGATCTTCGCGCCGATTTTTCGAAGAACTTCGCGTTCGTCGCTATTCAACGTGTCAGCGTTGTAGTCGCCGCCTTTGACATAAATGTCAGGTGCAGCGAGTTCGAGGAATCTGGTTGCGCGCAGTTCCGGAAAGATCGCGACCAGATCAACGCATCCCAACGCCGCTATGATTTCTGCCCGGTCATTTTGATTGTTAACTGGGCGACCCCGCCCCTTTAGCTCGCGGACAGATTCGTCGCCATTGATTCCAACGATCAGTGCGTCGCCAAGCGCGCGAGCCCCGTTCAAGTAGCGAACATGTCCGACATGAAGCAAATCGAAACAACCATTTGTCGCTACGATCTTCTTTCCGGCAGTGCGCAGAGCTTTTGCCTGCTGCTGAAGCTTTTCGAATGGAACGACTTTGTCGTTGATCATCGCTTTACCACGAAGTTTAGCGCGCGGGGCAAGATTTGAAATACTGCCGGCGCGCTTCCAACAAGTTCGCCGTCCACGTTGAACCGCATTCCTGGCCGCGACCGGACAGAAATCTTTTTGGCCCGTCGAAATACCGCCGCATTGCTCGAAAGATGTTTACCTAAAACGATTTCGGCCGCGAGCAATGCAATTTCAGGGGCGCCGAGCTTTGGAATCAAAACGACTTCAAGCAAACCGTCGCTCGGATCGGCATCAGGCGCGATTGGCAGGCCGCCTGCGACGAAGCGGCCATTTGCAACGACCACATTATAAAACTCGGCGGACAATTGCTCGTCATCGTCTAATAAAATCTGGGTGTGATATGCGTGTAGTTTCGGCAATGCGGCGGCCGCCCCGCGGATGTAAGCGAGCGGTCCCCATGCTCGCTTAATCTTTGGTGTCATTTTTTCGTCCACCCTGCCGCTAAAACCGCCGGCTGACACGTTTACGAAATATCGCGCGCGCTTGCTCTTAACCCGAACCAGATCGATTCGCTTTGTTTGGGCCGAACGAAGAATGTCGATGTTGTGCTCGATCGAAAACGGCAGTCCGAGTGTCCGCGCAAAATCATTCCCCGTTCCAAGCGGTACGATTCCGATGCGAACGTTCTTTGCGTCGGCGGCTAATCCATTCACCACTCCGTTTAATGTTCCATCACCGCCCGCGACTACGATGTAATCACATTTTGTCCTGACAGCGCTTCGGGCCCATTTTTCGGCGTCACCGGCCTTTCGTGTGATCCGCAATGCCAGCGGACTTAGTTGCGTCAGTTGTGAAAGAACTTTTTCCCGATTGATAACGGATCCGGCACGGGGATTGAAAATGATAAAGGGCTTCACAGCGCAGTAAAATCCGCAGGTCGACTGTCGATCTTCGGATGCGCCGCGCAACATTCCGCTTTTCGTCCCTGTAATTTTCAGCAGATTGTAGCGCAAGCGTTATGCCGGAACCAACTGATAAGGAGACCGAAACATCCAAGACGCGCAGCGGATATCGGATTTCAAATGGGCCGGTGGTACGTTTCGCTCGAAGCGACCGAAAGCTTCCCAACGATCTGCCCGAAGTTGTCGAATTGCCGCGGGTTTATGGCGCGCCACTTTTGTTCGCCATCGCGCGTGATCCGCGGACCTTGTTTGCCTATTGGAATATCGATTGGTCCTCGATTTTTGAGAACACCGCGCCGGTGGATCGACAAGTTCACCTCCGCGTTTATCGCAGTGATGGCAGCGAAGAAACGGTGGCGGCTGTCGAGCCGATGGTGGGTAATTCCTACCTGACCGTTTCCGAACCGCGAGAAAGTTACCGCGTCGAAATCGGATATTATCATCCGGCAGCGGTTTGGAATTCAGTCGCAACATCCGATGACGTTAAAATGCCGCCCGAGCGTGCGGCCGAAAACGTAGATGTCGATGTTGCCACGATTCCCTTCCATCTAAGTTTTCAACGCCTTATCGATCTCTTTCGCGTCTCCAATACCGACGCCCTCAGCGAAATCATTTCCCGTCTCCAAAAGCGGGCCGTGACCGATGAAGATCGCGCGCTCTTGACTCCGGAAGAATGGGAAATTTTGCGAGCGATGAATTTGTCGATCGACGAGATGGGTGCAGCACGCCGCGCTTTTCTCGATCGCGAAAGTGGCGCGGCTCTGCGCCGACGCGCCGAAGCGTTGCTTGGATTTGGCGCAAGCAGCAGCTCGCGCGGTTTCGGCGGCAGCAGCTGGAGTTAGCCGTCGCCGGTCAACGGCTCAGCTTAATTCCCTCCGGCATTTCCGGCGGTGGCACGTTGATACGGCTGTGGCTCTTCCCGTAGCTAAAATAGAAGATCAAGCCAATCAGTAACCAGACGATTAATCGCATCCAATTGGTCCAACCGAGGCCATAGATCATTGCGCCGCAAACAATGATGCCGAGCGTGCAGACAAGGGGCACCGCTGGAACCCGGAATCCACGCTCCAGTTCAGGGCTACGCACTCGCATGATCCAGACGCCGGCGCACACCAGAATGAATGCGAAGAGCGTTCCGATGCTGGTCATTTCGCCCGTGACGTCGGCTGGAACAAATGCCGCAAGCACGCCGGTGAAAACAAAGAACAGCATGTTGGATTTATACGGCGTTCTGTAACGCGGATGCACATCGGAAAAAACCCTTGGCACCAAACCGTCCCGACTCATGGAAAAGAAGACTCGCGACTGGCCGAGCAGCATCACGAGAATGACCGATGAAAAGCCAGCCAATATCGCGACGGTGACTGATTTGGAAAGCCATTCGTAACCGGTCATGTATTTGGTAATGGCGAACGCGACCGAAGCCTCACGGCCGGCCGCACGAAAATCCTGCACCGTCGCTACGCCGCTCAGCACATAGGAGAACAGCACATAAAGAATTGTGCAGAACACGAGCGACCCAAGAATTCCAATCGGCATGTCGCGCTTCGGATTTCTGGCTTCTTGCGCCGCGGTCGAAACAGCATCGAAACCGATATAGGCGAAGAAGACAACGCCAGCAGCGCCCAGAATACCGAGGATTCCGCCGTAGGCGTGCGTGATGCCTTGGGGCGTAGTGTAAGTCGTCGTTGGCGGAATCATTGGCGTGTGGTTTGCCGGATTAATGAAATGCCAGCCGATCCCAATAAAGAGCAGCACGATGCTCACTTTCAAAATAACGATAATACCGTTCACCAGAGCCGATTCTTTCGTGCCCCGAATAAGCAGGAGGGTAAGCACGAGCAGAATGAACACTGCCGGGATGTTCATGAGGCCGTAAACGCCTCCCGGATCATGTTCGAAAGGCGAATGCGACCATTGATACGGCATTCGCATATCGAACCAGCTGAGAACGCGGTTGGCGTACTCGCTCCATGCTGTGGAAACCGTGGCCGCGGCGACGGCGTATTCGAGAATGAGATCCCAGCCAATGATCCACGCGACAAATTCACCCATCGTTGCGTAGGAGTAAGTATAGGCGCTACCTGCAACCGGAATCATCGATGCGAATTCCGCATAACAGAGACCGGCAAATGCGCAGCCGATGCCCGCGACAATGAATGAAAGGACAACCGATGGACCTGCGCGGTCAGCAATTGCCGCCGCAGTGCGAATAAACAAACCCGCGCCAATAATGCCCCCGATGCCAAGCGCCACCAGGTTTATCGCCCCGAGCGAGCGTTTCAGGCTGTGTTCGCCGACTTCCTCGGCCTCCTTCATGAGCCGATCCAGCGGCTTTCTTGCGAATAGCTTTGCCATGTGTCGTCTCCTGTTAGATCAAGTGCTCAGTTGGTATGTGAAATTGATTCGGTGAGCGTCGGCTCAAGTTACGTCTCCGATTTTGTTCCGAAAAATTTCCACAGGAAATAAATCGGCACGCCGGTCAGAACGATGATGAGTCCGGGCCAGGTCGTCGCCGTTTGATAGACGAAAAGCACCAGTAGGATCACGGCCGCGCCAACGATATAAAGCGCGGGGACGATCGGGTAACCGAATGCCTTATATGGGCGTTCGGCATCCGGTCGTTTCCAGCGCAGCAAAAACAGACCGAGGATCGTCAGAATGTAAAAGATGAGCGCGGCCGAAATGACGTAGTCGAGCAGATTGCCGTAAAGATTTCCGTAACCGGTTACATTGCCGACGGCGTCTGTCTTCACAGTTCGCGGCAACACGAGCACGCCGGCCCAGATGCCTTGAATGATGAGACCCCAGGCGGGCACGTGATTTTTGTTCAACTCGCCGACCCGACGAAAGAAGAGACCGTCGCGCGCCATCGCGTAATACGCGCGTGCGCCGGCGAGAATGAGCCCGTTGTTGCAACCGAAAGTGGAAATCATGATCGCGACCGCCATGATGGTCGCGCCGGCGCCAGGAAAAATTACGTTGGCCGTTTCCGAGGCAACGCGATCGCTTGGTGCATTCTGGATCGCGGCGAACGGGAGCGCCGCGAGATACGCGACGTTTGCAAGCAGATAAAGTCCGATCACGAGAAACGTGCCAAACGCAAGCGAGAGCGGAATGTTCCGCCGCGGATCTTTCACTTCGCCAGCGGTAAACGTGATATTGTTCCAAGCGTCGGCCGAGAAGAGCGAATTGGTTTGGGCTACGCAAATGCCAACAAAAAGACCGAAGACCGTCGCCGCGGTAAGTCCCTGGCCAACCTCCTGTAAACCGCCGCGCAAACTCCAGAAGTCTTTGAAGTTCTCCGCACCTGCGCCCGACCGCAAACCAACGATGATGCCGAGCAAAATGAGCGCGATGAGCGCTCCGGTTTTCGCCGTCGTGAAAATGTTCTGCACCAGTTTGCCGAGCTTCAGGCCGCGCGTGTTCATAAACGTCAGCAGCGCGATCATCGCCAGGCCGAGGAACTGCGCAGTCGAAAGTGACATGGCATACCCGCTCAACCACCCACCGAAGCGGATTGGCGCGATCAAGTAATTCGACTCGGAAAACCACGGGATCAGCACCCCGGTGTAACGCGCGAAACCGACCGCAACCGCCGCGATCGTGCCGGTTTGAATAACGAGAAACAGCGTCCAGCCGTAAAGAAAACCCCACAGTGGCGAGAACGCTTCACGCAAATAAACGTATTGCCCGCCCGCCTTCGGCATCATGGCCGCCAATTCGCCATAAGAGAGCGCTGCCATGAGCGTTAGCAAGCCGGTGACAAGCCAGACGATAAGCAACCAGCCGGGCGAGCCCACTTGCCGCGCGATGATCGAGGAAACAATGAAAATGCCCGAGCCGATCATCGATCCGGCAACCAGCATGGTCGAATCGAGCAAACCGAGACCTCTAACAAATTTCTGTTCGGCTGCTGGTTGCAAAGTTGTTTCTAACGCTGACATCTGAGTCGCTCGGCTGGCGGAGAGTTAATCAATCTGATCAGAATCAAGCAACGCCAAACATTGCCTTCAGTTGCGTTTTTTATTAGCCGGTCACCGCGAAAACCGAAACCACTTTCGCCGGGTAAGAACCATGCTATTCTCCGCCGCGTGAAAATCCCGGCCCGGTGCTTGTCCCCCACAACATGGTCGATCTTGCTCGCGGCTTTTTTCGCGGCGTCGGAAATCTGCTTGGCGGCTCCAAAAGGCGAACGAGTTTCGGATTCTTCTTCTCCGCGCTTTGAAGCGCTTCCACTGACACGTTCCCGACAAAACCACCTGCTCGTCCGCGCATTCATCAACGGCAAACCCGCCGTGCTTGGGGTGGACAGTGGCGCGCCGATAAGTGCAATCGCACTAAGCCGCCGGGCGCATTTTGGACTGACTGGCATTCCAGGGAGTTCGACTCTGCCAGCGCGGCTGCAAATTAATGGCGCGTTTAACAACGTTGCCATCGCGCGCAACTTCCGCATTGGCGCACTCAATCTCGTCGATGAGCCCGTGGTCGTTGTCGATCTTTCCGGCTCCGGAGGCGCGTCCCGCGTACTTCAGGAACAGGAAATCGATGGGATTCTCGGTGCTGATATTCTCTTGCCGACTGGCGCCGTTCTTGACTGCCAGAAACAGATATTGATCCTCAAAATGGATCCCGGATTTCCGGGCAAAACGCCTGGCACACAATATCGCGGCCTCCGCAGTGTGCCGATTCGCGTAAGTGAAACTTATAATCTGTACGTTGACGCAGCCATCAATGGAGAACCCGCCCGTTTGATGGTGGACACGGGCGCGTTCGCAACCTTGTTGCATCGCGGGTTCGTCCGCCGGTTGCATGTGCCTCTTCATGAAACGCCGCTTAGCTCATCTGCCGTCAACTTGAAGCAGCGCGGCGTGGAAATCGCCAGGATTAGGCGACTCTCGGTCGGCTCGGTGGATATTGTTGGCAAAGATGTCGGCGTGATCGACCTCGAAGGCCTGATTCATAGCGATCTTCTCCGAGGTTCTCAGCCGGTCGCGGGCCTGCTTGGTGCAGAGATTCTGCGAAGCCATCACGGGATCATCGACTTTGGGACACGGACGCTTTACCTGAAAAAGTGATCGGCTCCTGAGGGCTTAGGTTCGCGGCGAATACCATGGTAGTGGCGTTTTGCTTTGGGATTTGCGCTGCTGGCACTAATATGCAACCATTTGGTTGCATATTCTTCCTTTGTGAACGAAGTCTTTAAAGCCTTGGCCGACCCAAACCGGCGCGCACTCCTCGATCAGCTCCACCAAAATAACGGCCAGACTCTCAACCAACTCTGTCGCCATCTCCCGCTGACCCGCCAAGGCATTACCAAACATCTGGATCTGCTAATCAAAGCCGATCTCGTTGTTCCCCTTTGGCGCGGGCGCGAAAAGTTGCATTATCTCAATCCGGCTCCGCTGAAGCAAATTTCCGAACGTTGGCTCGACAAACACAAGGCGGCCTGCCTTCGTGCCCTAAATGATCTGACGAAAGGTTTGGATAATTTGAAGCCAGAGCCGGCCTGAACGCCAGCGCTCACTCGACGTCGATTTCGCGAACACCTTTTTGCTGACGAATGGTTTCGACTTGATTTCGAATTTTGTCCGCCAGGCCGACCTGATGCCGGATCGCTTCGATGAGAACGAACGGCGAAGAGGAATCTGAAGTGTTGAGTTGGACGTTTTCAATGCCGCACAGGCGATAGAGAAACGGCTGCCGGGTCTCGATGTCCTTCACCCGATACAACTCGAGTGTGTCCGTCACTTTGCTAAAGACGCCCTCGGTCGTTTTTAATCGCTCACTGGTTAGCTCGTAAACTTTGCATTTCGTTTGGAGATAACGCTGGCCAGCGATAAAGATTGGCACCGCAAGAAGTATCAACGTGTACGCGCTAAAATTCCTGATCTCCGGCGACGAACTCCGCGACGTTAAGACAAAAATGATTACGATTACAGTAGCGAGTAACATTTGGAGAACGAAGAATCCGAAGTTTTTCCGTTGCGAAACGCTACCACGCCAAATGATTTCCTCGGCCATTCGGAATTTGTAACGCCATGGCCGCGATCAAACAAGCATTCGTCCTCGGCGCCGGGCTTGGAACACGGCTTCGCCCGCTGACGGACGATTTGCCGAAACCGCTGGTGCCGATTTTTCAGAAACCGCTGATCACCTTTGGACTCGATCACTTAGTCGACCTCGGGATCCAGGAATTCTTCATCAATACCCATCGGTTGCCGGAGGCTTTCGCAAAAGCGTTTCCGGAAAGCAGCTACTTCGGAACATCACTCTCGTTTGTTCACGAACCCGTGCTTCTTGACACCGGCGGCGGCATTAAAAACATTGAAACTCTTTTGGGCCGCGAGCCGTTCATTACTTATAGCGGCGACGTTTTGACCGACATTCATTTGCAGCCCTTGCTCGATGAGCATTTCGATCGTCATAACGACGTCACGCTGGCCTTGCGTCACACGGGTTTAGGCTCTGCAATCGCCTTTCGCGAAAATCGCGTAGTCGATATTTCCAACCGCTACGGCATCCCGGGCGAATACGATTTTGCCAACATTGCAGTGTGGGATTCCTCGGTCTTCGCGCGTATTCCGCCCAAGCAAAAAATCTCCTTCGTTCCGGTTCTGGGGGATTGGATCTCACAAGGCGGAAAAATCGGAGGGGTCGTGCTGGAGGAGGGAAAGTGGTTCAATCTTGGCTCGCGCGCGGAATATTTTGAAGTTCATCGCGTCATTTCGAACGAAGGTTGGCGACCGGCGCATGTGAAAGCGCCGGAATGGTGGGCGCCCGTGCATCCGAGCGCGGTGGTCGACCCCAGCGCGCGGATTCGTGGCTGCTCAGTTATTGGGAAGGATTGCAGCGTCGGCGCAGGCGTTGTGCTTGACGACACAATCTTATGGCCGGGTGCACAAATTGCTTCCAAAAGTGAGCTGGTTGGTTGTATTGTCCGCGCCCGAAAAACCGCCACCGGCACGCATCGCAACATCGACATCTAATTTAATGAGAACCGAGCTCCTTCTCCGCCAGACGCGACGGCACTTTCCGCGATTTAATGTCGATGAAGTAAAGATTTGGCCGATCGAGAAGGGCGGTTCGGACCGGAAATTTTACCGCGTTCGTTGCTCGTCTGAGCAGTCGCTCATCCTGGTGAAGTACAATCTCGAGCGGGAAGAGAACTGTCACTACGTCGAGATCGCACAATTTCTTGAGACGCATAGCATTCATGCTCCGAGAATTTATTATCACGATGCTGACGAAGGTTTGATCTGGTTGGAGGACCTCGGCGAGCGCGATCTGTTCGCTTATCGGGACGAGCCATGGCTGGTGCGCCGTGCCTTTTACGAATCGGCGTTAGACGAAGTCAGAAAGCTGCACCGACTGCCCGAATCGGTTTGTGTCGAAATGCGTCAGCATTTGCCGGCTGAATTCAACACCGCCCTCTACCTCTGGGAGCAGAATTATTTCTTCGAAAATTGTCTTGGCCGTTATTTCGAAGTTGAAAAAGCTGAGATCGACACCTTGGCGGGACTTTCCGCCTTGCAAAAAATCGCTGAGAAGTTGGCGCAGTTGCCTCGGGTCCTGGTGCATCGCGATTTTCAGTCGCAAAATATTCTCCTCCGCAACGGCCAGGCTTACTTAATCGATTTTCAGGGAATGCGTCCCGGTCTCGCGCACTACGACATGGCTTCGTTGCTTTACGATCCATATGTCGATCTAAGTGAGGCAGAACGCGACGAATTGCTCGAACATTATTGTCGCGAAAAACCCGGCGCCGATTTTATGGAGGCGCTGCGCCTGTGCGCCATGCAGCGTTTAATGCAAGCATTGGGCGCGTATGGATTTCTTGGCCTGGTTAAAGATCACAAACATTTCCTCCAACACATTCCGAAAGCGGTGCGCTCACTCCGCGAAATCGTAGGAGACGTCGCCGGTCTCGAACCCCTCGGCAATTTTCTGGCCAAGCTTGGCTAATTTTTCGCACAGGGCCTCGAATGAGCGCCGGCCGGTTACGTCGAACTCTGCAAATAATGGAGTTCACTATGAAGAAACTGATATTCGTTATCGCACTCGGGCTGACCCTGGCAGGCGCTCCAGCTTTCGCGTACGATTACCGCTACGACAATCGCGCTACTTACGTTTCACCGGGACGGAGCGGATTGGATTGGCGCATCAATCGCCTCAATCGGATGCTTGCGCATGTCCGCTGGCAATTGAGCCGCTACCGCGGCGACTGGCACCTTCGCCGCGAAGTCGACCGAATCTCAGTTCAGGTGAACCGGGTCAACTGGCGTTATCGGCACGGTTACGACACGTGGCGTTTGCGCCGCGAAATCGACAGCTTGCGCTACGAACTGCATCAGATCGAAATGCGATTACATGTCCGCTACGGCGATTACTATCGTTGGGATTAATTCCCATCCACGGCTTATCGTCGGCGCCTAGCTTACAAACGGATTTGTCTGGCGTTCGGTGCCGATTTTCGTCGGCGGGCCGTGACCAGGCAGCACGCTCACGTTGTCGCCGAGTGGGAAAAGTTTCTGCCGAATTCCGTTAAACAAAAGATCGACATCTCCGCCGGGCAAGTCCCATCGTCCGACGCCGCCGGCAAAGAGGACATCGCCGCCAATGAGCAAATTATCTTTGCGCGAAAAGAAACAAAGACTGCCGGGACAATGCCCCGGCACTTCGAGAACCTGAAATTCCGCTCCGAGAAAATTTCGAGCAGGCGTTTCTTCGATCAAGAAGTCCGGCTTGGCCGGTTCGACTTCCAATTCAAGGCCGAAGTTCCGAAAAAATTCCCGGTCCGAAATCATCGGGGCGGTCGCGGGATGACAGCCAATTTGGCATTTGAAGCGATGTTTGATTTTTGCGACGTCCTGAACGTGGTCGATGTGGCCGTGAGTAAGCAGCAACATTTTTAGATCGATATCGCGCGAACCGACCCAATCGCAGGCGCCCTGAGGCGCATCAAAGAGAATCCAACCTTCGGGCGCCGAAACGAGATAGCAGTTGGTCTCGAAAACGCCGCCGCAAAAGGTTTCGTAGGTCATTTGGTTTAAGTCTAAACGGGGCCCGCGAGCTCGGCCAGGGACGCTCGGGATTCAACCGATGGCGATCTCAGGTAGCGAGGCGTGAAAGATTTTGAATGTTCTTAGCGTATAGTTGTCTGAACTCCTTACATGTCGAGACCCGGGGCCATTGGTTTGCTTTTAGGCACAAAGTCTGCGAATCTGAATACCGCGCTTTTTCCGATGAAACTACGTTTTCACCTGCTCACAGCGATCACAGCGGTCGCTTTGATCAGCAGCACGCCACCGGCGCTGCAAGCAAAATCGGACGCCGAACAAATCTGTGTCTCAGTCGGTCGTCTTCTCGAAGAGGGCCATTATACCCATCAACAGCTCAACGCCGAGATGTCGCAAAAGTTTCTGCGCAATTATTTGGAGTTGCTCGATTTCAGTCACCTCTTTTTCACTCAGAAAGATGTCGACGCTCTGACAGGCAAATACGGAACCGCGTTGGCTGACGATGTCTTGCTCGGAAATCTCAAGCCGGCATACGAAATCTACGACCTCTACCAAAAGCGGGTTGATGAGCGGGTCGCCAAAATCAAAGAGCTGCTGAAGCAGCCGATGGATTTCAAGACCGATGCGACTGTAGAGCTACGTCGTGAAAAAGCGCCGTGGCCCAAGGATGAAGCCGAGGCCGATGAGCTCTGGCGCGGCCGCATCGCGAATGAATTACTTCAGGAGAAACTGAGTGAACATCCGATCGAACCCGGTCCGCAATTGGTTGGCCGTCGCTACGATCGCATCGCGCGGAACGTCCACGAAGAAGATCGAGAAGAACAGGTGAAGCTTTATCTCGATGCGCTCGCCCAATCTTATGACCCGCACTCGGAATACTTAAGCAAGGCGGACTTTAAGAATTTCAACATCCAGATGGGACTCTCGCTGGTCGGCATCGGCGCAATGCTGCGCACAGAAGATGGCTACGCCAAAATTGAAAGTCTGGTTCCCGGTGGCCCGGCGCAAGTCGACGGTCGATTAAAGGTCGGTGATCGAATCACCGCGGTCGGCCAGGGTCAGGGTGAATTTGTCGATGTTCGCGACATGCGCCTGGACAAGGTCGTCGAAATGATCCGCGGCAAGAAGGGCACCAAGGTTCGTCTGCTCGCGATTCCCGCCAACGCCCCTGATCCGTCGCAGCGCAAAAACGTCGAGCTCGTGCGCGATGAAATTAAATTGAAAGACCAGGAAGCGCGCGCCGACATCATTATTAAGAAGGACGAGAACGGGAACCCGGTGAAGCTCGGCTGGCTCACGCTCCCTTCGTTTTATGCCGACATGGATCGGCATTCCAAAAGCACGACCCGCGATGTGCTCGCTCTGCTTAAGCGGTTAAAGAAAGAAAACATCGGTGGGCTGGTTGTGGATCTTCGTCGGAATGGCGGCGGTTCGCTCGAAGAATCTATTTCGCTGACCGGTTTATTTTTGAAATCGGGACCAATCGTGCAAACGAAAGGCTCTAATGGAAACATTGTCATCTCGAGTGATCCGGATCCTGGCATCGCTTATTCCGGGCCGCTGATTGTCTTGACCAGCCGGCAAAGCGCGTCGGCCAGCGAAATCTTCGCTGCCGCACTGCAGGATTACGGGCGCGCGGTCATCGTCGGTGACAAAAATACTTTTGGCAAAGGTACGGTGCAGACAATTCTGCCGATCGGTCGATTCACGTCATTGCTCGGCAGCCGTTCCGATGACGATGGCGAGCTCAAGTTAACAATTCAGAAATTTTACCGCGTGGCCGGCGGTTCCACCCAGCTACACGGTGTGGCTTCGGATATCGTTTTGCCGACGCTGACTGATCTGCCCGAGTTCGGAGAAGGCGCGCTCAAGAACGCGCTCCCTTACGATGAAGTCCCAAAGGCGCGCTTCACCAAATGGTCCGATGGTCATCCTTTGTTTGTCGAGGAACTGAAACGGCGTTCAGCCGAACGAGCGCAGCACGATTCTGAATTTCATTATGTGATGGAAGACATGGAGCGGCTTCGCCACAAGCTGGATGAGAACCGCATCACCCTGAACGAAGACGCGCGCCGCAAAGAGATCCAGGACGACAAGCTCCGGAAAGAGGTGCGCACAAAAGAGCGTCTCGCTCGTCACGAAGAGGAACCGAGCATCTACCGGCTCACTCTCGACACTATCGATAAACCCAATCTGCAGTTGATCATGTATCCGGGAAAACTGGCCGAAGCCAAAGCCAAAGCGGGCGCGACGAAAGTTTCGCCCGAAGCGGCGCCGGATGATGACACCGATACAATCGGCACCGCTGACGACACGAAGGAGCCTGTTCTTGATCCTGAGCGCGACGAGACCCTGAACATTTTGGCGGATCTGGTCGATCTTTCGCGCGGACCGAAGACCGCCAGCACCAACGTCAAGAAATCAGCCGAGCAACGGCCGTAAGATCGGTGCCAGTCCGGGCTCGGACTCACGGATAAACCGGACGCGACTCGTAAATCTGAGGGCGCGGTTCGTATTGCGGGCCGATCGGCTGCCTGGACCAAGGCCAGCTGCCACGTTGCGGCTGCGGTCCGTAACGATAATATTGATTCGTCCGCGCTGTGCGGCCAAACACGCGCACCGGAGTACCGACATCGACCGCATTGAAAAATGCGATCGCTAATTGTTCGGGCATTCGCACACAACCGTGCGATGCCGGATAGCCCGGCAAATAGCCGGCGTGCATTCCGTCGGAACCGTGGAACCGCATAAAATAAGGCATCGGCGCGGGAACAAATCTGCAACCGCGCGGCACGTGCATATCGACGTCAGCGTCGGCGACAACTGTGCGGCCGTAACCGTCGACGATTTTGCCGTAGATACTCGAATGATGACTCCGTTCTTTCTCAATCACTTTGAACGAGCCGGTCTCAGTCAGATGGCCGTAGCGGCCGCTTGAGATCGGCGATTCCATCACCACCCGCCGCCCGTGAATGAGAAACGCCGTTTGCTGTTGCAAATCGATCTCAACTCGAAATGGATTTTCGTCTTGCGCGCAAACCGACGCCACTGAAACGAACAAGACCGACCCGCCTACGCTTAAGGCTACAGCGCGGCAGGCAATTCCCCTGAGACCTCTCACATCTACTTGAACCCGCGCCGCGCGGAAAAGTCTCAGACGGCGATGGGCGCTTTGATCGAAGGATGCGGATCGTAGCCGACCAGTTCGAAGTGTTCGAACTGGAAATCTTGAATGTTTTTCACCGCGCGATTCAATTTCATCCGCGGCAAAGATCGACAATCACGCGTCAGTTGTTCGCGCGCTTGCTCGAGATGGTTGTTGTAAAGATGAAGATCGCCGAACGTGTGGACGAAATCGCCCGGCGTTAGATCGACGGCTTGCGCGACCATCATCGTGAGAAGCGCGTAGGACGCGATGTTGAACGGCACACCGAGAAACAAATCGCAGCTGCGTTGGTAGAGTTGGCAGCTTAGTTCGCCGTCCTGCACGTAAAATTGGAAGAGCACGTGACAGGGTGGCAACGCCATCTTCTCGATCTCGGCCGGATTCCACGCGCTCACGATCAGTCGCCGGCTGGACGGATTTTTTTTGATCTGTGTGATCACATTGTCGATCTGATCGACGCGAACGCCGTTCCCGCCATGCCAATCCCGCCATTGCGCGCCGTAAACGCGTCCGAGCTCGCCTTTTCCGTCCGCCCATTCGTCCCAGATCGTGACGCCGTGCTCGTTCAGATATTTAACGTTCGTGTCGCCGCGCAAAAACCAGAGCAGCTCGTAAATGATCGATTTGATGTGCAGCTTCTTTGTCGTCAGCAGCGGAAATCCCGGACCATTTGGCCGCAGATCGAAACGCGCTTGCGCGCCGAAGATCGACAACGTGCCGGTGCCGGTGCGATCAGCGCGCGGCTGACCTTCTTCGAGCACCAGCCGAAGAAGGTCGTGATATTGCCGCACGCGAAAAGTTATCGCGGCGCGAGATTTCTCCAAAGATATTTTGTAGGGGAAGCCGTTGGCTTCCCATTACGGCGCGAGACGCTGACAGCGTCTCCTACAGATTATTTTCCGCTCAGCTCTTTTTCGAGCTGTTGTTTGCGCTCGTTCAGCGTTTGCAAGCGCAATTGCCAGCGATGCAGTTGAATGGTGAGCTGATTGATGTTGCCGGTGATTTCAGCGCGTTGTGATTCGTTCTCGGTCAGCTTTCCCCGAATTTCTTCAGCATACGCTAACGCGCTCGCGCTCGGTTCTTCTACTTTCGGAACGGGTGTGAGCTGGCCGCATTTCTGGCAGGTCAACGTCATCCCCGCCGCGGATCGATTCGCGACCAGCGCTGCTTTGCAATGCTGACAATGAAAAAAGATGTCACGGTCGGCTGCGACCTTGCGCACAGAATGTCTCGCCGTTTCCACAACAAATGAACGAGCAGGCGTTATACCAGCGGACTCGAGATTAGTGCCGCAGTGACGCTGTTGTTGGAGGCGCCTAAGTTCGAATTGCGCCGACCTGTCCCGCTTTGGACGACGCAGAATTGTCCAGAAATCGGCCTTAGGGCGCTCTCTGATAGGACATTAGATCGACATCCATGGCATTGGCTTATGGTTTGCTAAAGACCGGCTCGGTCGAAAAGTCTTCGACCGGAAAGGATTTATTTTATGGCTAAAGTTTTAGGTATCGATTTGGGGACCACCAATTCCTGCATGGCGGTGATGGAAGGTGGCGACCCGGCAGTCTTAGAAAATTCTGAAGGAGCGCGCACGACGCCCTCGGTCGTGGCATTCACAAAAACGGGCGAGCGGCTGGTCGGTCAGGCCGCGAAACGTCAGGCGGTGACCAATCCGCAGAACACGGTTTTCTCAATCAAACGGTTCATGGGCCGCAAGTTCGATGAGGTGCACGAAGAAGAGCACCGCGTCCCGTATAAGATCGTGAAGGCAGCGAACGGCGACGCTCACGTCCAAGTGGAAGTTGCCGGTGAACGCAAAACTTTTTCACCGCCGGAAATTTCGGCGATGATTTTGTCGAAGTTAAAGGCCGACGCGGAAGCGAAGCTCGGCGAGAAAATTACGCAGGCGGTCATTACCGTCCCGGCGTATTTCAACGACTCGCAGCGCAACGCGACCAAGGACGCGGGCAAGATCGCAGGGCTCGAAGTATTGCGAATTATCAACGAACCGACCGCGGCCTCGCTCGCTTACGGTTTGGACAAGAAGAAGGACGAGAAGATTGCCGTTTACGATTTGGGGGGCGGCACGTTCGACATCTCCGTTCTCGAAATCGGCGATGGCGTTTTCGA
>Ga0209805_1000046_pt1 | contig 62089 bp, 55 predicted proteins | sample GraSoiAngelo_148_FD_185905 | JGI IMG/M metagenome (GOLD analysis project Ga0209805, IMG submission 185905) | Grasslands soil microbial communities from the Angelo Coastal Reserve, California, USA - 14_1009_09_20cm (SPAdes) (version 2) | ecosystem: Environmental > Terrestrial > Soil > Grasslands ...
GCTTCGGTTTCGTGAACGGTGTGGCCTTCCTGCCACAAAAATTCGGTCGTTCGCAAAAATAAGCGCGGGCGCATTTCCCATCGGACCACGTTCGCCCATTGATTAATCAGCACCGGCAGATCGCGATACGATTGCACCCACTTCGCATAGCTCGCGCCGATAATTGTCTCCGACGTCGGCCGAATCACGAGCGGTTCGGTCAACGCGCTTGCCGGCTTCATTTTTCCTTCGGCATCGACTTCAAGCCGCGTGTGCGTTACGACAGCGCACTCCTTGGCGAAGCCTTCGACGTGCTCGGCTTCTTTTGCGAAATAACTCAGCGGAATGAAAAGCGGGAAGTAAGCGTTGCGGTGTCCGGTCGCGCGAAACATCGTGTCGAGCTGGCGCTGCATGTTTTCCCAAATGCCGTAGCCCCAGGGACGAATGACCATGCAACCGCGCACGTCGCTTGGCTCCGCCAGCTCAGCCGCACGCACGACCTGCTGATACCATTCCGGAAAATCTTCCTCGCGCCGTGGACTGATCGCGGTTTTTTGTGCGGCAGGAGTCGACATCGCGACAACGAATTAAGCCGTCGCGCGCGAAATGACCAGTGGCCTTTTTCTTGGCCACCGGTTGACAGTGAACCCCTCGGCCAGTAGCTTCCATGCCCTTTTTCAAACGCCGATGAAGACGTTTTCCGCCAAAGCAAACGAAGTCGACCGCAAATGGTGGCTGATCGATGCCAAAAATCAGGTGCTTGGCCGTGTCGCGGTAAAAGCGGCCAGGCTTTTGCGCGGCAAAGAGAAGACGATTTTCACGCCGCATGTCGATACTGGTGACTTCGTCGTCGTGATCAACGCCGACAAGGTCCGTGTGTCAGGAAAAAAAGAAGAGCAAAAAAGTTTCATGAGCTTTTCTGGTTACGTCGGCGGGCACAAATCGGAAAACGTGCGCGCACGTCGTGCGCGGCATCCCGAATTACTGATCGAGCGAGCAGTGCGCGGTATGATTCCGCACAACCGGCTCGGCCGCTCGGTTTATCGAAAGCTCAAGGTCTATCGCGGAGAATCGCATCCGCACAGCGCGCAGCAGCCACAATCGGTCAAGCTCGCCTAACTAATTTTTATGGCTCAAGCACAGGAATTCATCGCCACTGGTCGTCGAAAAACTTCCGTCGCGCGCATTCGCATGACTCCGGGGACCGGCAAGGTCGACATCAATGGCCGCAGTTTCGAAGATTACTTTCCGAGCGCGCCGCTGCAGAACGTGGTTCTTCAGCCATTGCAAGCCGCGAAGATGGTCAACACCTACGATCTTTTTATTAATGCCAGCGGCGGCGGCGTTGCCGGCCAGGCTGGCGCCGCGCGACTCGCCATTGCGCGCGCACTTCTTCAGACCGACGGCAATCTGAGAAGCGGATTGAAAAGCGAAGGTTTACTTCGACGCGATCCGCGGATGAAGGAGCGCAAAAAATCCGGACAGCCCGGCGCGCGCAAACGCTTCCAATTCTCGAAGCGATAATTCAATTGCTCTAGCGGCGGCCGTCTCGGCCGCAATTCGAAAACATTGGGCGACTGATACCGTCGCCGCTCCAAATTTATCTCGGCTTCCGTGCTTTCGGAGTCGGTGCGGCCGCAGGTGACAGCGGGCCCGCCGTTGGCGCCGCCAAAAGTGCTGGGGGCTTCGCCGGTGCATTGTCAGCGGCGGGCCCTGGCTTCGGTTGTTCGGGCGGCTTCAGCGAACGTAACTGCCGCATCGCTTCCCCAGCCCAAACTGTTTCCATCCGGTCGTCACGGGTGCCTTCAACTTGCTGTCCCGGCACTCGATATTTCATCAGGATCTCTTCACAAACTCGACGCGCGTCGTCGATTCGATTCTTCGCTTTCAGCAGCGTCACCTGAGAAATGAGAGCCAGCGGGCCGGTGTAAGTACTTGCATATTTGGCCGCGACCTCTTGATAAATCGAGAGCGCTTCGTCATTTTTACCCATCGATTCCAGATTCGCCGCCATCGCCAGGCGCGCCGTGGGAACAAAATCGTGATCCGGATTTTTATCGACGAACATCTGCAAGGTCGAGTTCGCCTGAGCGAATTTCTTTTCGTAGCGCTGCGTTTCCGCCAAAAGCAGGTAAGCGCTTGCGCCCGCCGGCGTTCCCGCATAGCGCTCGATTACCTCCTGGTAATCGTGCGGTGTTTTCGCATTGCCTAACAACTCTGCCGCGGTTGAATTGCGCCGGCTCGTGTAAAATCGGTAGCCGGCAAATCCAACGATCGCCAGAATTACGATGACGAGCGCGGCCGCGATTTCCTTTTGGAATCGCAACCAGAAGACGCGCGCTTCAACTGCGACGTCGGAAGATGGCGGAGCCGTGGGCATGATTGAATTGTCGATCTTGCGCGGACCGATTCGGCGCGCGCGAGCGTGCTTTTATGCCACGCGAAACTTTGCTGCGCAAGTCCGCCACCGGAGGGATTCCTCCGTGGCGAGTGCGGCAAACATAGACATACGCTCGCCAAGCCTTTTTCCAGGCGATAAAATTCCAAATTATGAATGCATTCTGGAATTTTGTCGGACCGTTGCTTGGTTTGGGTGCAAGGCCTGAAGAGCTGACGTTTGTTCAAATCTCATTGCGCGGTGTGGTCGTATTCATCGCCACGCTGATTATGGTCCGGTTGGGCCATAAACGCTCGCTCTCACGTAAGACGGCATTCGACGCCGTCCTGCTGGTCATCCTGGCTTCGGTGCTTTCGCGTGCGATTAACGGGAGCGCCGCATTTTTCGCGACGCTCGGTGGCGGACTGGTGCTTGTGCTTTTGCATCGCCTGCTCGCCTTCATCGCTTATCACTCGCATTGGTTCGGCATCCTAATCAAAGGCCGGCCCGAATTGATTATCGAAGATGGTGATTTCGTCTTGAACACCATGCACCGCAATCACATTTCCACCCACGATGTCGAAGAAGACATGCGCTTGAGTCTGCGCGACGACGATTTGTCCAAGGTGAAGAAGGGCCGCATCGAGCGCAGCGGCGACATCAGTTTCATTCGAAAATAAACGGCGAGCGATTAACGTTTGCCCGTGACTCCGCAGGACAAGCTTTTCACGCCGGGACCAGTCGAAGTTTCGGCGAAGACGATGGCCGCGTTCTCGCGACCGATGATCGGACACCGCGGCGACGATTTTAAGAATCTTTACCGCGACATTCATCCCAAGCTGCAAACGCTCTTCGGAACCAAACAGCCGGTGTTTCTTTCAACGTCGTCAGCCTGGGGCGTGATGGAAGCGTCGATCCGCAATCTGGTCGATCGCGGCGTGCTCTGCTGCATGTGTGGCGCGTTCTCCGACAAATGGCTCGATGTCGCGCGACGCTGCGGGAAAAACGCCGAACCGCTCCAAGTCGATTGGGGAAAACACATCAACCACAAAGATGTCGATCGTGCGCTCGCGTCCGGAAAATTCGACGCCGTCACGCTGATTCACAATGAGACCTCAACCGGCATAATGAATCCGTTGCCGGAAATTTGCTGCATGCTCGCAAAATATCCCGACGTCGTTCTGATCGTCGATACGGTCTCGTCGTTTTCCGCGATGAAGATCGACATGGACGCGCTCGGTATCGACTTGATGCTCACCGGCGCGCAAAAAGCACTCGCGCTGCCACCAGGTTTCTCTCTCTTCTCCGTTTCCGAAAAAGCTTTTGCGCGTGCTGAGAAACAAAAAGATCGCGGCTATTACTTCGATTTCCTCGAATTTAGAAAGCAGCAGGCCGAATGGATGACTCCGAGCACGCCAAGCATCGGGCACGTCTTCGCGCTGCAATCGAAGCTCGGCGAAATCTTCGAGGAAGGCCTGACGAAACGTTACGAACGTCACGCGCGCACCAACGCGCTCGTGCGCGACTGGGTGCAACGAAGCGGCTTCGAATTCTTCGCTGAGGAAGGTTTCCGTTCAAAGACGCTAACCTGTGTAGAAAACAATAGAGGCATCGACGTTGTCGATCTTGCGCGAAAACTCCGCGAAAAACATCACCTCGTGATCGACCCCGGCTACGGCAAACTCCACGGGAAAACCTTTCGCCTCTCCAACATGGGCGACGAAACCGAAGAAACTGTTTCACATTTGTTGTCGTGTCTCGACGACATTCTGCCGCTTGATTGACTCTTCGAAAGCCAAGTTCATAAACTCACATCGCCTATGAGGTTTTTAGCGCGCGTGCTGCTTTGGTTAGCGACGATCTGGTCGGCGGCCTGGTTTGGCGGTCAGCTGTTCAACGCGCTCATGGTGGTGCCACATTTTAGTCGGAACGCGCCCGACTCACTGACGGCCTGGGGCGAAATGCGGTTCGATAATTTGGCCGATTTTTTTGTCATCTTTGCCCCGCTCTGGACGTTTGTCGCACTTCTCATCACCGCCGTTTTGAGCAAAGATCATCCCGCGCGCCGCTGGATTATGTTCTCGGCGGTTTGCGCGCTGGTGTCATTGATGAGTCTGCTCGGCTGGATGGTTCCAACGATCAGCCGTCTGGTTCAACCAAATCATGGTGGGCTAGACTCAGTCACCGTCGCGACGCAACTCCGTCAATGGACGATGGCCAACTGGATTCGGATCGGGATCGATTTCCTGACGTTCGTTGCGGCGACGCGCGCGCTCACATCTTCGCGGCGCGTAATCCAAGGACCGCTCGCGATGTCGGAAACGCGGCTGCCGCCCGGAGAGAGTTCGATATGAAAGCGAAGGGCGCCTTCGTTTCCGAAAGCGCCCTTCATATTTAGATGGCGGTAAGCCGAATTCTGTCGGCGTGATTACTCACGCGGATGATCATTTATCTCATTCCGCCACTCGAACAAGTGGCGGGACGCCCAGCGAATTTTCATTCGCCGTGATGCGACGATACCCGAGGATCAAACGGACCGGCTGTCCTCCCTCTGTTTTGTCTTGCACCGCATGGGGTTTTTCGTGCCTCGCGCATTACTCCGCGAGCGGTGAGCTCTTACCTCGCCTTTTCACCCTTGCCTGCGCTTCTTTCAAAGAACCGGCGGTGTCTTTTCTGTGACACTTTCCGTCACCGCAATTTTTCAACTGCGGCGCCCACGTATTTTACGTGGCATGCTGCCGTATGGTGTTCGGACTTTCCTCCAGCGAACCTTGCGATTCACCAGCGATCATCTGCCATCGGCGAACAACTTAGCATAATCTGGAATCCACGAAACTGGGAAGTCCGAGCTGGACTAACAGAAAAAAATTGGGTGCAGCCTCACGCTGCTTTCCTATAGTGAATTTTCCCCTGTAAACTCAAACTGGAGGATTGTTTATGCCACTCGCAGTTGGAACCAAAGCACCAGATTTCACTCTCTCGACCAAGGCCGCCGGCGGCCCGAAGCAGATCAAGCTCGGCGATAATTTCGGGAAGAAGAACACGCTGCTCCTTTTCTTTCCGATGGCGTTCACCGGTACGTGCACGACGGAAATGTGCAGTTTGACCAAAGAGCTGCCGAATTACGGCAACCTGAACACCGTGGTCTACGGAATCAGCGGTGACAATCCGTTCGCGCAGGAAGCGTGGGCGCAAAAGGAAAAGATCGACGTCACGCTGCTGAGCGATTACGAGCACAAAGTCGCGAAAGATTACGGCGTTGTTTACGATTCGTTCCTGCCGCAATTGAATCTCGGCATGGCTGGCGTGCCGAAGCGTTCCGCCTTCATCATCGACAAGAACGGCGTCATTCAATACGCCGAGAGCAATGACGATGCGAAGCAATTGCCCAATTTCGATAAGATAAAAGCGAAACTCGCCGAGCTAAAGTGAGCGACGAATTTAGAACGCTGAGGAAATTCGACGCGGGTAAAGGCCGCGAGGGATTTTTGCATTCGTTACCGGCGCTGGAAGAACAAGGTATCGGTAAAATCTCAGGGTTGCCGGTGAGCATTCGGATCGTGCTCGAGTCGGTGCTGCGCAATTGCGACGGGAAAAAAGTCCGGCGCAAAGATGTCGAGACGCTGGCGAATTGGAACGCAAAGAAGCCGGCCAACGAAGAAATTCCGTTCGTGGTCGCGCGAATTGTTCTTCAAGATTTCACCGGCGTGCCCCTCGTTGTCGATCTTGCCGCGATGCGCAGCGCGGTGAAACGGCTCGGCGGTGATCCGAAAATCATCGAACCGCTTGTGCCGGTCGATCTGGTGGTCGATCACTCGGTGCAGGTCGATTTCTTCGGCTCAGCCAAAGCGTTGCAGTTGAATTTGGAAATGGAATTCAAACGCAACCGCGAGCGCTACCAATTTTTGAAATGGGGCCAGCAAGCATTCAAAACGTTTCAATTAATTCCCCCGGGAATCGGCATCGTTCACCAGGTCAATCTGGAATACCTCGCGAAAGGCGTACAGCACGCGAAGATCGACAATCGCGACATTTTTTGTCCGGACACGCTGGTCGGGACCGATTCGCATACGACAATGATCAATGGCCTCGGCGTCGTCGGCTGGGGGGTGGGCGGAATTGAAGCAGAAGCCGGAATGCTCGGACAACCGGTTTATTTTTTAACACCCGAAGTGGTCGGCGTGCACATGACCGGACAATTGCGCGAAGGCGTAACCGCGACCGATCTCGTCTTGCACATCACGCAAATGCTGCGCGCGCAAGGCGTGGTCGGAAAGTTTGTCGAGTTTTACGGCGAAGGTGCGGCCTCGTTGCCGGTACCGGACCGTGCCACGATTGGCAACATGTCGCCCGAGTACGGCGCGACCATGGGATTTTTCCCGATCGATCAGGAATCAGTCGCCTATTTGCGCGCGACCGGACGAAGCGACGAACAATGCGCCGCGTTCGAAAATTATTTTCGCGCCCAAAAAATGTTCGGGATTCCGCGGAAAGGCGAGATCGATTACAGCGTCGATCTGGAACTGAATCTCAGCGATGTGCAACCAGCGGTCGCGGGACCGAAACGACCGCAGGATCGGATCAATCTTCCCGCGCTGGGCGAGACATTTCGATCGCTTTTACAAAAGCCAGTCAAGGATGGCGGGTACGGAATGAAAGATGTCGATCTTGACGCAAAGCATCTCGTCCAACTGAACGGGTCGCCGCCGAGCGATGGCGACATGCCTTCATCCGACAAGAACGGACCGAGCATCGAGCTGGGCGAAGAGCGCAACAAGGCCGAGATGGTAAACAACCGGCCGACGCCCGACACCGCGAAGGAATTGAAAGATTCGGCTGCCGATCCATTTCAACACGGTGAAAGCCGGATCGGGCACGGGAGCGTTCTCATTGCCGCGATCACCAGTTGCACCAACACGAGCAATCCGAGCGTAATGCTCGCCGCCGGCTTGCTGGCAAAGAAAGCGGTGGAGCGCGGGTTGAAGATCGATCCGGCCGTAAAAACTTCGCTCGCGCCCGGCTCGCGCGTCGTCACCGATTATCTCGACAAAACCGGACTGCAAAAATATCTCGACCAGCTCGGGTTCAATCTGGTCGGCTACGGGTGCACGACCTGCATCGGCAACTCAGGACCGCTCCATCCAAAGATCGAGAAAGCGATTAACGAATACGATCTTGTCGCGGCGTCAGTGCTCTCGGGAAATCGGAACTTCGAGGCGCGGGTGCATCAAAATATCAAGGCGAATTTTTTGATGTCGCCGCCACTGGTGGTTGCGTTCGCCCTGGCTGGACGGGTGGATGTCGATCTTTCCAAGGAGCCGATCGCGAAAGACAAGGACGGTAAGGAAACATTTCTGCGCGATCTCTGGCCAAGTTTGAAGGAAGTGCGAGACGCAATGCAATCCGCGCTCAAGCCGGAAGTTTTCCGCAAGCTTTATCGCGATTTCGCCGATCAAAACCCGAAGTGGAACGAAATTCCTTCGAGCACCGGCGAAGTCTATCAATGGGACGAAAAGAGCGACTACATCCATGAGCCGCCGTTCTTCAAAGATTTCTCGATGGACGTCGGCAAGATCGACAACATCGTCGGCGCGCGAGCGCTCGGAATTTTCGGCGACTCAGTCACGACCGATCACATTTCGCCGGCAGGCGCAATCAAAGCAACATCGCCGGCCGGCGAATATTTGAAATCCCGCGGAATTAGGCCGGAAGATTTCAACAGTTACGGCTCGCGACGCGGCAACGATCTGGTGATGACGCGCGGAACCTTCGCAAACGTGCGCATCAAAAACCTGATGGCGCCGGGCACAGAAGGCGGAGTAACGAGACATTTTCCGGACGGTGAGACGATGTCGATCTTCGATGCAGCGATGAAATATCAAAAAGAGAACGTGCCGCTCGTCATTCTGGCCGGAACGGAGTACGGCACAGGTTCGTCTCGCGATTGGGCGGCAAAGGGAACGCGTTTGTTAGGCGTGAAAGCGGTCGTGGCGACGAGTTTCGAAAGGATTCACCGCTCGAATCTTGTCGGCATGGGTGTACTGCCGCTGCAATTTCTCGATGGCGTTACGGCGCAATCGCTTGGGCTCGACGGTTCGCAGACATTTTCGATCGACGGCTTGTCCGATGCCATCCAACCCGGTCAGCGCTTAACCATGGAGATTGAAAGCCGGAAAGGAGAAAAACGTTACGTTCCGGTGAAACTGCGAATCGATACGCCGATCGAAGTCGATTATTACAGACACGGCGGCATTCTGCCGTTTGTGCTACGGCAACTGCTGGCGCGAAAGTGAATCCAGCGAACTGGCCGCGCTGATATCCAAAGTGTATGAGGAAACTTCGGGTGGCGGTGTTGTATGGCGGCCGGTCAGGAGAACATGAAGTTTCACTTCAATCGGCTGCGTCCGTAATCACTCATCTGGACCGTAATCGATTTGAGATCGTGCCGGTGGCGATTGACAAGCAGGGTCGCTGGCATCTCAACGATATTTCTTTGCTCGAAGGAAAGAAATCTCTCCCGGTCTTCAAAGACGCGCCGAAGGTTGTGCTTCCGCCGAATCCCCCCGACACGAGCAGTGGCAGCGCATTGATCGGCCTGGCTGGAAGCGGACAACCGCGAACAATCGACGTGGTCTTTCCCGTGATGCACGGGCCTCTTTGCGAAGATGGGACAATTCAAGGATTGCTCGAGCTTGCTGACGTTCCCTACGTTGGGTGCGGAGTGCTTGCGTCAGCAGTCGCGATGGACAAGGAGATGACAAAACGCGTGGTTCGCGACGCCGGGCTTCCCATCGTGTCGTATGTTTCGTTGAAGCACGAGCTCTGGAAAAAAGAAAAGGAGCCGTCGGCCGAAAGGATTCAGAAAGAGCTTGGCTATCCGGTCTTCGTTAAGCCGGCTAACCTTGGCTCAAGCGTCGGCGTGCATAAGGTGAAAGAACCGAGCGCGCTCGACGCCGCGCTCGAAGATGCGTTCAATTACGATACCAAAGTGCTCGTTGAAGCTGCCGTAAACGCACGGGAAATCGAAGTGTCGGTTCTGGAAAACGCGGATGCAACAGCTGATCCACTGGTCAGCGTCCCGGGCGAGATCAACCCAACGCATGAATTCTATTCTTACGAGGCCAAGTATCTGGACGAGAAGGGCGCGACGCTAATTATTCCGGCAAAGCTCGCCTCCGAGCAGATGAAATGCGTACAGGAGATTGCGAAAAAAGCGTTCTTAGCGATTGAATGTGAAGGGATGGCTCGAGTCGATCTCTTGCTGGACCGAACGAGTGGAAACTTCTTTTTCAATGAATTGAATACGATCCCCGGATTCACCTCGATCAGCATGTATCCAAAATTGTGGGAAGCTTCAGGGATTAGTTACAAGGAACTTTTGTCGAGACTTGTGGATCTTGCGATCTCACGGCACAAGAGAAAGAAAGCGCTGGTTAGGGAATTTCGGTCTTAGAAGAAGTGCGACGGTCATCGACTGCCGCTACAGAAGAATGGATCTACTTTCGATAGTGATCGGCGAACCTTCGGCGATGAAGGCAGAGCGCGGCGGAGCCGACAAGGTCTCGACAAATTGTGGGCCGTAAAGAGCCGCGGTATCGCCGCGAAACTCAAAGTTATTGGCGTTCCAAATTTTCCAGCGCGGATGTTCGACCCGATACTCGCTGCATCCAGCGCGAACGCGGGTGTAGCCCCAGTAATGCTCGCTAATGAATTCGGCATGTGACCCGGGGGCAATTGCTTGCGGTTCGCCGCTTGCGCTCATTTTTAGCGACTCCCATTTACGGCCACGACGCCAGGAATACTCCACCTTCAACTTAGGATCGACGTGCTCAATCTCGTGCTTCATCGGCAGCGCGAGGTACTTTTCTCCGTAAAATGCACGCGCGACCAAAGCGATCGCGCGGCGCGGGACCAATTCGCGAACGAAGACGATGCCACGGCGCCAGGTGTCGGCGGATTTTTTGCGCACATAAAAGCGCAAGTTCACTTCCTCGAAGTCGCGATGCAGCGGAATGGGAAGACCGAGCAAACGAGTATCGAGAAATAGAAAGCCGACCACGCTTAGAAACGTTTCACCATTTTCGAAATCGAGCTCAGTTCCAGGCGGGACCAGCGGCGCGACGATCTTTGGATCGACAACGAAGTTGAGCATGGCGAGGTATCGCCAGTTGGCGGTGAGAAAGGGTCTCACCCAGACAAGATATGCGACGGTCATAGACCGCCGCTACAAAATCAGTGCAGCAACTTTTCGAGAGCGGCGTCCGGCTGGGCGCCGAGCGAAGTGGCCATGGCGTAATGACGCTTGGCCTGTTCTCTCGAAGGCGGCGACGAGGTGGCGTAAATGACAGCGAGGTTGAAATGCGCGTCGGCGTACTTCGGATTTTCGGAAATTGCTTCGAGCAATTCTTTTTCGGCGGCTTCCTGCCAGCCTTTCTGACTCGCGGTGATGCCGAGATAGTTGTGCGCAGTTGAGCTCTTCGGATTGAGGCCAAGGGATTTTGTTAATTCGGTCAGCGCCTCGTCGAATTTCGCCTGACGATAAAACACGATTCCAAGCGTCGTGTGCGTAAATTCGTCCTTGGGCGAGAGCGCAACCGCCTTTTTCAACGTCAACTCGGCGGCTTTCAGTTTGCCGCTCCGGAAATAGACGACCCCGAGATTGGAAAGCGAATAAAGATTGTTCGGCGTCTTGGTCAGGATTTCCTGATAAAGTTTTTCGGCCGAACGATATTTGCCCTTATCAAAATTTTCCTTGGCCTGCCGGGCAAGATCGACAACGTCTTCGGGAACGTTCGGTTTGAAGATGCTCGGCAGGGTGTAACCGCTTTGTGCCGGCGGCGCGTTTGACGCAATCAGATTGCCGTCCGGTTTTTCAGCCGCAATCGTCGCCGATCCAGTCGTCTTTGTGTTTTTAGCGAAAGTGAAGCTGGCTTTGACCGCGCTGGGGTTATCGTCGGAAATCGAAACGACCGGTTGCCGGAGGAGCGCTAATTCGTCAGTGGTCAGTCTCGTCACCGGTTGGGCAAGCAACTGGATCTGTTGCCTCAACGTTTCCGATTTGATTTGCAGCTTGTCGAACTCGGCGAGCATAAGCTTTTTCGCCTGATCGCGTCGCGCTTCTTCCTGGCGCTCGCGCACGATGATGTTACGCAACATTTCGTTCTCTTTGGTCAGCTTGGCGGTCTCTTCCGGCGTAGCGCCCACCAACTTGACCTGCTCAAGCTGCTTGCTCGCTTCGTCCAGCTGTGAGCGCAGCTGAGCGACCGTCGTTTCGTAAGTCTGGTTTTGTTTCTGGCTGGCTGCGAGCTGCGCTTGTAAATCGCCGATCTGTTTCTTCACGTCAGCGAGCTCTTTTTCCTTCTTCGGTTTGTCCGCGCTGATCTCGCGCACAGTTTTTTCGGCGTCAGCCAGTTTTTGTTTTAGATCCGAGTTTTCGGCGACGAGCACTTCAACCCGCTGCTCGGTGTCCTTCAATCCCTTTAAGCGCGCGACCGCATCGTCACGCTCCTTGTTTGCACTTGCGACCCTTTGGTCCGCTTCAGCCGCGCGCGCATTCGCTTCGTCGCGCTCCTTGCCGGCCGACGCGCGCTGTTGATCGGCGGCGGTCACTTTGGCGTTAGCGTCATCCCGTTCCTTTTCGGCAGCGCTGCGGCCTTGCTGCGCCGAAACGAGCGCTTTCTTCAACTGCACGATTTCGGATTTGAGTGCTTCCTGCGCTTTGCTGTCATTCGAACCGGCTGCAGCAGTTTTCTTCAAGGACGCTTGCGCCTGAGTTAATTGATCGCGCACTTGCTTCTCGGCCGTTTTTGCTTTTTCGAGATCGCCCTGAGCATTGTCGAGCTTCGATTTCGTTTCGTCGAGACGGCTATTCAACGATCGCTTTTCATTTTCGGCCGCGCTCATCTGGGTGCGCGATTTCTGCAACTCGCCTTCAAGTTGATCGACGCGGTCGCGCAGTTTGCTAGTGGCCTGCTCGATCGCGACCTCATTCGGTGTGCTCGACGGAGCGGGTTTTGCGGCTGGCGGCGGAGCCGCGGCTTCCTTGGCGACGTGCACGGGCGGTTGTGAATCTCGCGGCGCCGCGGCAACATTTTCCGCCGGCGCGCTTACATTTTCCTGGGTCGAAGCTTTGTCCTGAACGCGTAGGATGCTTTCGCTCACTTTCCGGCCGCGATATTCGACGATCGCCGGTTGCCAATCGGAATGGGCCTTGCGCAACTGCTCGAGGAGTGTCCCCGCAAACCGATACTTGGCGAGGGCAGCTTTGAACTGGTTCTCGTGCTCGAGTTTTTCGCCCTGTTGCGACGTCATGTACGCTTTGAGAAAGGTCTCGCTCGGGTCGTCCGATTGAGCGGGCAAAACCGGCGCGGCCAGGCAAAGAACAAACGCGACGAACAGGGGTAACCCGAGTTTCTTCATAGAGGGCAGGGCGCGAATGATAACAAATGGAGTGTGGGTTGCAATGATACGATGGGGCATCGGTCTAGGAAGAAGCGGAGAGTGTGCCACACTGGCGGCGTTTCTTTGCGCGTTTGCAATCACGAATCTAAAAACTAGAATCTGAATCCCGACGGTGGTCGTAGCTCAATGGTAGAGCCCCAGATTGTGGTTCTGGTTGTTGCGGGTTCGAGTCCCGTCGACCACCCTTATGTCTTAAATCCCAAAATCCAAATCCTAAACTCCAATTCTCGACTTCGGACTTTGGGATTGGGAACCTGGAACTTGGGATTTAAGTTTTTGTGTCTGTAGCTCAACTGGATAGAGCATCTGACTTCGGATCAGAAGGTTGGGGGTTCGAATCCCTCCAGGCACGCATTTTTTTAACGGCGCAGCTGCTGGCGAGGTTTTGCCGGTGAAACCATTCCGGACAACGATGTTTCTGGTCGCCACAGCGGCGATCGCTTTTGGCTGGCTTGCTTGGAAATGCGTCCGCGATCCAAGAATTAACTTTCTGCCGCGAGACGCGCGCGCCGAGTGGATCATTTTTCCCGCCGCGCTGGATGCGCGTTCGCATCGAGTCGCGACGATGGACACAACGTTTCGGCGAACATTCACGCTCGATTCTCAGCCGAGATCGGCTCGATTGTTCGTTCGCGCTGGAAAACGGCTCGAACTGAAAATAAACGGCGACACTCTGCAAGTTAGTCCGCGTAATTGGAAACAGATGTCGACGTTGGATGTGTCGAGTTTCTTGCGGAGAGACGCAAACACGATTGAAGCTAGCGTTTTCAACGATGATGCACCGCCGGCGCTCTGGCTCGCGTTGACCGCAGACTCCTCCAAGTTGCGGACCGACGGCGAATGGGAATCTTCGCTGGGCGGCTCTTCGTGGCGCAATTGCGCGCTCGCTTCAGTTCCGCGATATCCCGGTCCAGGGAATCTTCTCGCCGGCGGTGAAAAAACATTCGATGTGCTGCCCAAAGTTTGGCGCACGTGGATCGCATTTGGAATTTTTGCCGCTCTCGTGACCTTTGCTGCAACTAAGTGGCTGGAACGGCTTACTGCAAAACCGAATGGCGCCGGGATTGAGTTCTCGCGTCGGCAACTCTTCGTTCTACTCGGATTATGTAGCATCGCGTGGCTAATTCTTTTGTCGAACAACGCGAAAATGTTGCCTTTTCATTGCGGCTACGATTTCAAAGATCACGTCGCTTATATTAAGTACATCCAGGAGCGAAAGGCGTTGCCGTTGCCAAACGAGGGATTCGAAATGTTTCAACCCCCGCTCTATTACGCTTTGTCTGCGGGCTTTCTCTCAATCTGCCGGCTCTCGGTTAGCGACGACGCAGCCGTTATCGTTTTGCGTTCGCTGACGATGATTTTCGGGATCGTGAATTTTATTTTTGCCTTTCTGAGTTTGCGCTTGCTCTTTCCCGGACGCGCAATTGCTCAGTTGGTCGGACTGATCACGGCGGCGTTTCTGCCGATGCAGCTTTATCTCTCTCATTACGTTACGAACGAAACGCTCGCGGCAACGCTCGGAACGGTTTCTATTTATTTAGGATTGCGCGCACTGATGACTGAACGCCCATCCGCTTGGCAGCTCCTCGCGCTCGGCGTGTGTGTCGGTGCAGCAATGCTCGCGAAAGCGACGAGCCTTCTGCTCATTCCGCCACTTTTCGCCGCCTTCGCGATCAAACTCTTGCAACAACACGCCGCGATTCGAGCTTGGGTTCGCGAATTTGGAGTAACAGTTGCAGCAATACTGATTACCTGTGGCTGGCATTACGTTCGAATCTGGCGTCATTTCGGAACGCCGATCGTTGGCAACTGGGACCCGATTTTAGGGTTTCCCTGGTGGCAGGATCCAGGTTTTCACACTGTAGCCGATTATTTTCGTTTCGGCCGATCCCTCGTGGTTCCACTTTTTAGCGGTTTCAATGGATTTGCCGACGGAATCTATTCCACGCTCTGGGGGGATGGTCTTGGGGGCGGACTCTCGAGCCTCTTATCGCGGACTCCGTGGAATTACCACCTGATGATTGCTGGTTATTGGCTCGCGCTTTTGCCCACGCTTCTAGTGATCCTGGGAGCCGCGATTGCAATTTTTCGCTTCGTCAGACAAGCAAAGCCGGAGTGGTTTTTCCTACTTGGAGTTTCAGCGGCGGTTGTTGTCGCGCTCGTTTTCATGACGCTAAAGGTTGCGTCCTATGCGCAGGTGAAGGCGTTTTATGGTTTGGCTGCGCTCGTTCCTTTTTGCGCCTTCGCTGTGGTCGGTTGGCAGACGCTTACCGCTCGCTCGGGCACTTCCCGATTAATGATCACCGCGTTCCTGATCTTCTTCGGTGTTAACAGCTTCGCGTCGGTTTGGGTCCGGCCATCGCGGGAACAGCACGTTTACAACGCGTTGCGATTGACCACCCAATCGCAATCGATTCGCGCAGTTTCAGAAGCGACGGCGGCGGTCGAGGACGATCCTTCCAGCGCGGCCGCATCCTATGTTCTCGCCGCAATTCTGGATGGAACTGGCGAGACGAACAAAGCGATTGCGCAATCCGAGCATGGCCTTGAGTTGGACCCGACAAATGGCGATTGCCATTTCGAGTTGGGAATCGGCCTGGCAAAGCAAGGACAACTCGCTCGCGCAACGAGTGAGGTGCAGCGCGCGCTCGAATTGCTCCCTGAAAATGTGCGCGCGCGCGGTCTCGCTCTGTCACTCGCGACTGAACTGCACCATGGCACGGAAGCGCTTGCTATCGGACAGGATGCGCTCGCAGTCTCGCCGTTTGACTTCGAATTGCATTATCGTGTCGGCCTTGTTGCAGGCGAGCTGGCCGATTTCAAGACGGCCGCCCAACAATTTGCTTACGCGTCATTGCTTGCGCCGACTGTCTCGGAAATCACTAACAAACTTCATCTAACGATTCAATTTGCGGCGCAGGAACTGGATGCTTCGTCTCGGCTACACGAAATCGCTTCCATAGCCCCAGACTCTCCCGCGTTAAAGAACGAGCTTGCTTGGATTTTCGCAACGCATCCTGATGCTAGCCTGCGCGATGGCTCGCGCGCTGTTGAGCTTGCCGAGCACGCGTGCGCGCTGACCAAGCGGAAGCAGCCGGCGCTTCTCGCTACCGCCGCGGCCGCTTACGCCGAGGCCGGAAAATTTCCGCAAGCAATGAGTTCCGCGCGGGACGCCGCGGCTCTTGCGCGATCGCAGGGCGACTCGAAAACTGCCGAGCTTGCCGGGAAAATGTTGACCGCGTTTGAGTCGAACCAACCTTACCGGGAGGAACCTGCTCGATGAAATTCTCCGCAGCACGCTCCGAATTGGATTCAATGGTGTTGCAGATTGAGCTCACGCTCGTCAGCATCATTCAAGGCGTCGCGCTATTTTTCCTGATCGACAATGCGCGCGTTGTCCTCACGACCCAGGACATTGCCTACTGGCTCTACATCCCGGCCGGGCTGGTAGTGATCTTCGTTTTTTGGTCGCGCTCAATCTTGCACACGCTCACCGTCGTCCGTTGGCCGCTCGAATTTGGACACAACTTTCTTTATGTAACCTGCGCTTTGTTCGAAGCACTGCTTTTCACCAAACTGAGCGAACCACGAATGTGGTTCACGCTCGGTGCAATTTATAGCGCCGTCGGCTGGTTTCTCTTTGTCTGGGATTTTCGTTTGATCCGCGCCCGGGAGCGCGACAGCGGCGGACCAGCTAGCAATCGTCTATCTGCCAAGGTCCGCCGCGATCAACGCTGGAATGCTATGGTGCTTTTGCCGGGCGTTTTCGCACTGAATTTGATTTGCGCATTCTGCATTCATTCGTCGCCCGACTTTTTTCTCACTCGCAACGGTCACGTCTGGTTAATCGCAATCCAGCTCCTCGGCTTTGCTGCTTACCTCCTTTATTCCGTCCGGTTTTATGTCGATCTCGCACCGATGATTGCCGAGGCCCGCACCGAATGGCGCGGAGCGGCCACGACCAACAGGGCTGAACTTGAGTCGGATTAAATCTCGCTCAATGCGCGTCGAGCTTTTTCATTGTCCGACGTCCGCAAAACGATGATCCCCTTTGGTGATGTCCCTCCGGTCGCGAAATAGGCATATTCGATGTTCACTTCCGCCCGAGACAGTGCCTCGGCAATTTTTCCGAGCACGCCACGTTCGTTGACCGCATCAATGCAAAGGACATCGTTCTCGAACGCGAGCACGCCGCGCTCGCCCAGCAGCATCAGTGCTTTGGTTGGATCGCTCACAATCATTCGAACTACCGAATGGTCCACCGTGTCCGAAACTGTGAGCGCGTGAATGTTGATGCCGGCTTTGGCCAAAGCTTCGCACACGCGCGCCAGCGTTCCGGGACGGTTTTCAAGAAACACTGCTAGCTGCGTTGCCGTTTCCAGGGAGACAATTGTTTTCATCTTGAGTTTAGAATGACGCGCGCGGTCGCTTCTGACAATAGAGATCGTCGAGTGAGTAGCTATTCAGACGAGCAAATGCCATTGTCGACCCCAACATGAACCAATCCTCTGAGCGAGCCGCGTCGCATTTGCGATCTCCTCGGCGAACGGTCGGTTTTTTCACGGCCTGCGGGATTGTGATTGCGAATATTATCGGCACTGGTGTCTTCACCAGTCTTGGATTTCAAGTCGCCGACATCCATTCGGGTTTTGCTTTGCTGATGCTTTGGATTGTCGGTGGAATCGCCGCGCTCTGCGGCGCGCTCTGTTACGGCGAGCTCAGCGCCGCGCTCCCGCGCTCGGGCGGCGAATATCATTTCCTTTCCGAGATTTATCATCCCGCCCTCGGCTTCATGGCCGGATTTATTTCGGCGACTGTCGGCTTCGCTGCGCCGATCGCGCTGGCGGCCATGGCTTTCGGAAAATATTTTCACGGCGTCTTCAACTTCGGTTCGCCCATTTTGCTTTCATTCGTGACCGTGTGGATCGTCGCCCTTTTCCATTTTGGAAATCTTCGTCTCGGCAGCGCGTTCCAAAATGTCTGGACGCTCGTGAAACTCTTGTTGATCGCCGCGCTGATCGGGGCCGGTTTGCTCATTGAAGAAAAACAGCCGATCACCTTTTTGCCGCACGCGGCCGACACGATGGCGATCTTCAGCGGCGCATTCGCGGTCGCCCTGGTTTACGTGATGTATTCCTACTCGGGCTGGAATGCGTCCAGCTACATTATTGGCGAAGTAAAAAATCCGGAGCGCAACGTTCCTCGCTCACTCCTTGTCGGAACGACGATCGTGATGGCGGCTTATGTTCTTTTGAATGCGGTTTTTCTTGCGACAGCACCGCAAGACGAAATGCGCGGCCAGCTCGAGGTCGGTCTGATTGCGGGCAAACATATTTTCGGAGAAAACGGTGGCCGCATCGTCGGAGCCGTGATTTGCCTCGGCTTAATTTCTGCGATCAGCTCGATGACCTGGATCGGACCACGCGTCACCATGTCGATGGGAGAAGATCATTGGCTGCTCCGGTTTCTCGGCCGCAAAAACGCTGAGGGCGTCCCGGCGAACGCAGTCCTTGTTCAGTTGCTGATCGTGAATCTGCTTTTGTTAACGCGCAGCTTTGAGCTCGTCGTCATCTACATTCAATTCGCGCTTCTGCTTTGTTCGCTTTTGACGGTGATCGGCGTGGTCGTGCTGCGAATGGCGCGCCCCGAGATCGCGCGACCCTATCGCGTCTGGCTTTATCCGATACCGCCGATCGTTTTCGCCGCCATCACCGTTTGGATGATGGTTTATCTTTTGCGCTCAAAAACCACCGAATCAATCGCCGGGCTCGGCACTGCAATCGCTGGCTTCCTCCTTTACTTTTGCGCGCGAAGACGCGTCAGTGCTGGCCAATGAAAAAATTTGGCGCGGGAAAAATCACAATTGCCAACGTTGCGATCTTGTCGCTCGCCTGCCGTGTCGTAGCCTTCGGCGTAGGCGGGTCGATCTTTGCACTCGCGCAGACCGCGGGCGCTCAATCGCCGCCGGACGATACCGCGCGCTTTCTCGCCGGAATGCCGCTTCCGAAAAATTCGCCACTCGCGCCGCTCACAACTGATGCAGCCTGGCAGGAGCACTCAGCGAATTTCGAAAGGGCGTTCGCCAAACTGAATACTCGTCAGTTACAAAAACTGCACATCTGGGAGGGCCAATACTTTCCGGAATCACGAGAACATATTCCAGTCGCGTTTTACATGTTCAGCGGTCCCGATTTTCTTTATGTCGATCAATTTTTTCCAAAAGCCGACGTCTACATCCTTTGCGGCAAGGAATCGATGGGACCGCCGCCGGATCCGCTCCAGACCGGAAATCTTGGTTCAGCTCTACACAATCTCGAGGAAGCAATGAATTCATCGCTCCGCTTCAGCTTTTTCATCACCAAAGATATGAAAGTGGATCTTCAGTCGCAGGAATTGAAAGGCACGTTGCCGATCCTCTACGTTTTTCTCGCGCGCGCCGATAAATCGATCAAGGACGTCACTTTCGGTTCGTTGAGCTCCGGTGGAGAGTTTCAGCAGAGCCGGCCCGGCAGCGGCGGCACTCCAGGTGTCCGGATCGATTACATCGACAATCATTCGGGCCAGCAGCAGACGCTTTATTATTTCACGACCGACATTTCGGATGGCGGTATTTCTTCTTCGCCCGGCTTTCTCAGGTTCTGCGAGCACTTCGGCATCGGATGCAGCTTTCTCAAATCATCTTCCTATTTAATGTTTGAAGAAGGCTTCAAACGCATCCGCGATTTCATTCTCGATCATAGCAAGACCATCGTGCAGGACGACGCTGGCATTCCGCTCGCCTATTTCAATCGCGACAAATGGAACATCCGCGTCTTCGGCAATTACATCGGTCCGATCGAGATTTTCAAACAACACTACGAGCCGAAACTGAGGGAGATCTTCGAGCAGAGCAATCCGCCGCCGGTCGAATTCAACTTCGGCTACCGCTGGGATTACAAAGAGAGTCACGTCATCGTGGCGACGCGGATTTAACTATTCCTGGAACCGCCGGAACCAGGAGTAGGGAAATACGTCACCGGGGCAATCCGTCGCCCAGCGCGGCGGATTCATTTCACGGTGCGGCTTCACGATCGGATAATGATCGCCGACCTTGCCGCAGCGCTGCCGGAGATAACGAATTAATTCTTCGCAACAATCGAGCTGCGCGCGCGTCGGTTGATCGCGATTGAAATCGCCGACCAAACAAATCCCGAGCGCGATGTTGTTCAGATAATCGCTGTGGACGTGGCCGCCGTTGATTTGTCGCCGCCAACGGTCCCCTACTTCGATCTGGCCGTTGCCGGTCGAGGTTCCGTTGCCAATCACGAAATGATAAGCGAGTCCGTTTTGCATCCGGCGAAAATGCCGGTGGTAATAATCGAACGCAGCCGCATTTCCCTGACGCGTTCCGCTGTTGTGCACGACGATGTATTGCCAGCGACTCCGCGCGACTGGCGCGCGATCGATTTGAGCGCGCACGGAGCTCGTTAGATAACGGTAACCAGCGCCGCTGCTGGTGCTGCGCCCGCCGCCACCAAATAATCGCGCCCAAAAACCACGCGGCTTTTCGTAACCGTATTTTTCGATCGTCAATTGTTCAGGCTCTTCAACCGTCGCGCCGAGTGGGGATGTCGATCTTGGCGCGGGCGGAGGAGGAGCGCTCGGACTTGGAACCGCAATCGCGCGCCGTGGCGAGGTACTTGCTCCGAGCTCTGGAGTTTCGGACGGCTTGGGCGAAGCCTTTTTTTTCGAAGTTGGCGATTTCTCTCCGGTTGTTTTCTTTTTCTTCTTCGTTGACGTTTCTTTGGCCGCGGATTTCTTCGCTTTCGGCTTCGGTGTCGCTTCCGGGGTTTCACTCGGCGTTGGCGACGCTTCGGATTCGGCGGCTGGGGTTTTTTTTGCTTTCGCCTTCGGTTTCGCCGAAGCCGAGGCTGGTTTCTTTTTCTTGTGCGGCGAAGTTTTCGGTTCTGGTGTCGGGCTCGGAGATTCGCCGTTCGATGGCGAACTTACCGCGCGAGCCTTGCGCACGGGTAGCGGTGTTTCTTCGTTGGTCGGTTGCGCTTGAAGGACGAAGCCGCCGATGACTGCGCTGAGCACAAGAAAACTACAAACGCGGAAACATCCCACTGCGCGCAGCGTAACAGAGTGTTACGTCCGATCAACCGGCAACGAAATCAATACTTTGCCGATTACGCCGGCTGCATCGCCGGCTCTGACGTTCTCGATTTGCCACGCCTTTCGCGCTCGCGGCGAAGAATCGCATTCAATTTGCCGCCGAGGAGCAAAAACAAACAAGTGAGATACATCCACGTCAGCAAAATGATGATCGACGCCAGCGCAAGATAAGTCGCGTCGTAGCGGCTGTAGCGCGCCACGTACAGCTGGAACAATTTCGTCACCGTGATCCAGCCGACCGAGAAAAAAATCGCGCCGGGCAATGCTTGTCGAATGGTGAGATAATTTTCCGGCGTGAGCAGATACAAAACCAGCGCCATCCCGACGAGGACGATGGCCGTGAACGGCAGGTTCAACGCCGCAACCCATCGCTGCAGCGGTATCGTTAACTGAAAATTTACTTCGGCGACGCCGGCCAAAGTTTCACCAAAGACGATGGCATTGAAACAAACCAGGATGACGATCCCGAACCAAAACAGCAGCAGAAACGAAATGACGTATTTCGACCACCAATTGCGCGGCTCGGTCACGCCGTAAGTGTGGCTCAGCGCCCGCGAGATCGTCGCGATGAAGATCGTGCCGCAGTAAATTCCGAGCAGGATCCCGGCGTTTGCGAGTAATCCACTCGAGCCGGTCACGACCACGCTCGCGGCTGCAGCATCGAGTATGTCCTGCACTTTTGGATCGGGCGGGAGAAAGCTTTTTAGGACGCCGAAAATTCCATGCAACTTCGCCGGATCGGTTCCAAACAAGCCGAGCAAGTGCCACAGAAAAAGAAGCACTGGTGCGAGCGCGATCAACAACGTGTAAGCCATCTGCGCGGCCAATCCGGTCGTATTGTCGGTCGCGGTTTCCCAGACCAACCGGCGGAAAACTCGCCACATCGAGCGAAATATTTTCACGTTTCTCAGAGTTTACTTTGCCGACCGGAAATATCCATTAAACTTGCCGAGTCGCCCTCACCTCCATCCTCTCCCTCAGGGAGAGGAAGCCGCAACGCGGCAGGTGAGGGTGAGTTTTTAGCCTAACAAAACGTGAAAAGAATTTTGATCCTCACCGCCGGATTCGGTGAAGGACACAATAGCGCGGCGCGAGGCGTTCGCGCAGGCCTGGCACGGGTTGCACCGAAGGTTGAAGTCGAATTGCGCGATTTGTTTCCGGAGACCTTTGGCGCGCTCAATGAAATTGTCCGGCGGGCGTATCTCACACTTATCAACCACTGGCCGAAATTGTGGGGCTACGTTTACAACTGGCTCGATCAAAAAAAAGATTTTGACCAACGATTCCAACGCTTTCACGGCCTCAAGAAAAATCTCGGCCGCCTGATCGATCGTTTTCAACCGGACGCCGTCGTCTCGACCTTTCCGCCTTATCCTTATTTGTTGCAGCAGATCCTGGGAAATGATCGCCGCTGCAAAAACATCGCCGTCGTCACCGACTCGATCACGGTCAATGCGATTTGGTATCGCTCACCGGCAGATTATTTTGTCGTCGCGAACGAACAAAGCGGCGCCGTTGTCCGTGAGGGCGGCGTCCCAACGGAGAAAATTAAGGTATTCGGTTTTCCGGTCAGTCCCCGGTTCGCCGACTTTACAAAAGATCGACCATCGCCGTCTGACGTTTTTCCGCGCGTGCTCTATGTGATCAACGCCGGGACGCGCCGCGCGCCAGCGCTCGTCCGCAGACTTCTGGAGCTGAATATTCAGTTAACTATCACAGTCGGCCGCGACGAAAAACTTCACCGGGAGATCGAACGGGCCGCGAGCAATCGCAATGTCCAAATCTTCGGTTGGACCGATGAACTTCCGCGAATGCTTTGCGAGAATCATTTGCTCATTGGGAAAGCCGGCGGCGCGACAGTCCAGGAAACGATCGCTGCTGGATGTCCGATGATCATCAATCACGTCGTTTCCGGGCAAGAAGAAGGCAACGCGCGACTCATCGTTGAAACCAACTCCGGCGTGATCGCGCTTTCAAACGAAGACGTGGTCGCGCAAGTTCGGAGCGCGTTCGCCGACAGCGCAAAACAATGGCGCGAATGGTCGACGAACATCGGCAAACTCAGCCGCCCGCGCGCCTCGCTCGATATTGCCGAATTTCTCCTGTCGATTTAACGCCGAAAAACTTCTTCGCCCGCAATGAATGTTCGCAGGACTTCGAGTTCTGGCGAAATGACAACCAGGTCGGCGGCGTCGCCAATTTTAAATTGGCCTTTGCCAGTTAGGCCGATAACGAACGCCGGCGTATCGGTCGCCATGACGATGGCTTCGTGCAATGGCACGCCGACTTTTGTTACCATCGTGCGAACTAGATCGATCATGCGTGACGCGCTGCCAGCAAGCGCAGAGCGATCAGCCAGCAGGCAAACGCCCGCTTCGGTGATGCATTTCGTTCCGTAAAGCGAAAACTTTGAACCGTCGGGCAATCCGGCGCCGGCGGTCGCATCGGTGGCGAGACAAATGCCGGTAAAATTTTTGGCGCGATACAACATTTTCATCAACGTCGGCGAAACGTGATGACCGTCGGCGATGAGCTCACAGATTAATTCCGGTTCGCTCATCGCGAACTCGAGCAGGCCGGCGACGCGATCGATTCCACGACGACGCGTGCTCGACATGCAATTGAACGCGTGGGTGACGCTGCGCATGCCGTGCTCAAACGCGGCGCGGGCGTCATCCTCCCACGCATCGCTATGACCGCCGCTCGGAAAGATGCCGTGTTTGCGCAATTCATCGATCAGCGCGATCGCGCCGGGCAATTCCGGCGCAAGAGTCATCCGTTTGATCACATCGTTGTGCTCGAGCAAGGGCCGGTATATCCCACGCGTTGGCTTTCGCATTAAACTCGAACGCTGCGCGCCCGGCTTTGCTTTCGAGATAAACGGCCCCTCAACGTGCACGCCGGCGATTTGTTTAATCGACGACTTAGCGGCGCGAACTTCGTTGAGCACTTTGACGATGGCTTTGATCGGTGCCGTCGCAGTCGTTAAGAGCAGCGACGTCGTGCCGCCACTCGCGTGATAATCGCAAATGGCGCGAAATGCATCGGCGGATGCTTGCATTGTGTCGCGTCCCACCGCGCCGTGCACGTGAAGATCGATGAAACCAGGCGACAGATAATTGTTTTCAAGATCGATAATCGTCTCGCCCATCGCGGGTGATGGCCCACGAATCGCCGTGATCATCCCGTTCTCAGCAACCAGGTCCAATCCATCACGAACGCCATTTGGGAAGATCAAACGCCCGTTCTTGAAGATCATCGAGGGAACACAATTGCGTTTGCCGCGGGCAAAGTCCATCCTCTCTATCGGCGATGGATTTTGATTACGATGTCGTGATCATCGGTGGCGCATTTTCGGGCGCGGCGACGGCGCTCATGATTAAGAGGAAGCATCCGGGTGCGCGTGTGCTCATCATCGAGAAGAACGCCGCGTTCGATCGCAAAGTCGGCGAATCGACAACCGAGGTGAGCAGCTGTTACATGACGCGCATTCTTGGCCTGGCGAATTATCTCGGTCACGAGCAACTCGCGAAACAAGGCCTGCGAATGTGGTTTTGCAATTCCCCGGAGCAAAAGTTCGACGATTGCGTCGAAATCGGGCCACGTTACAACGCGCGCGTGCAAACGTTCCAGGTCGATCGCGCCAAGTTGGATTCACACTTGCTCCAATGCGCGGCAAATGCCGGCTCTGAGTTATGGCGCCCCGCGAAAGTCACCAAGATTGAATTGAAAGGGGCAAACGGACAGGCGGTAGATGTCGATCTTGGACAACGCAGCGTTCGCGCGCGTTGGCTGATCGACGCAAGTGGTCGCGCGACGTTGCTTGCGCGAAAGCTCGGACATTATCGGCCGAACAACGAGCATCCGATCAACGCGGTCTGGGCACGGTTCACTGGTGTGAAAGATTGGGACAGCTACGATTGGAGGGAAAAATTTCGGGATTACATGGACGCCTGCCGCACCGCACGTTCGTGGGCGACGAACCATTTGATGGGACACGGTTGGTGGTGCTGGATCATTCCCCTCCGTGGCGGCGACGTGAGCGCCGGAATTGTTTACGACAGCCGAATCTTCCAATTGCCGGAAGGCGCGAATATCGCGGAACGATTGCACGCGCACATTCTGACGAATCCGGTCGGACGCGAAATTTTTCGCGACGCGCATGCGATCGAGGGAGACGTGCACGCATTTTCGGCGCTCCCATATTACAGCCAAAAAGTTTGCGGCGATGGTTGGGCGTGCGTCGGCGACGCCGCGGGATTTATCGATCCACTTTACAGCCCTGGTCTCGATTTCTGTTCCTACACCAGCAACTACGTTGCCGATTTCGTCGCGCGAAATCTCATGGGCGAAGATGTAACGGCAAGCGTCGCGCACTATAACGAGCAATATCCGATCATGTATCGCTCGTGGTTCGAGACGCTCTATAAAGACAAATACTATTACATGGGTGATGCCGAGCTGATGTCGGCCGGGTTTTTGCTCGACGTGGCGTCGTATTATTTCGGTCTGGTCATTCCCGCCTACCGAGATCCGGAGAAAGCATTTCTCGAATTGCCATTTCACGGAACGCGCGGGCGCATGGCGGCCAGCGCGATCAAGTTTTACAATCGTCGCCTAGTTGCGCTAGCCAAACGCCGATTGGCCACGGGACATTTTGCCAGGCGCAACGCCGGTTGGCGCGAATTATACGATGGCTTCGTCCCGGATTCTCGCGTGATGAAATTGCTTCGCAAAGGACTATTGCGTTGGTGGAAAGCCGAACTAACGAATCTGCGGTTGATGTTTGCCTCGCCGGCAGCCACGCCCGCCAAACGCCGGTCCGCGGTCGCACCAATGGAAGTGTGACCGGCGCGGAGCGCCACTGGTGGCACCGCCTCGCCGTGCACGGAATTTTGACATCGATTTGTCGATTAGGGCGTCCGAAATCTTCCCGCGGTGTTTCATCCGGCGTTAATTTTGGTCGCGTCTTTCCCGTTTTTCTTCATCGCGACTCCAGCACGCAAATCCGTTCCACGAAACTTGCGCGTGATTCGTCCCGACTCGTGGCGGGTGATGAATGATCTCCGCGGAGACCCGCCGAAATTGGTGGAGATCATCGCCTAAGAACCGATCGTCGTTTCCGCGGGAATGGATCGCGCGACGAAGTCATCGCCGATGCAATACAGAATGGGCGTGGGGTGTTGGAAGAAGTCGTCCGCTGCTACTGGCCGCAACGGTTCGCATTTTACGCCGCTGCGCTAGAGCCGACGGGCGCGGACTCAGAATGGGTTCAGTAGTTGCAAATACCACTGCACGAACTTTTCACCGAAGAACATCCATGTCAGCGCACCGAAGGCGAGGTACGGGCCAAACGGCAATTTCGCCGACCAGACCCGTTTTCCGATGAGCAAAGTGGCCAGTCCGACGACTGAGCCGACGACTGAGCCGGCGAAAATGCTGAACAAGACGCCACGCCATCCGAGAAAGGCGCCAATCGCCGCCAGAAATTTTAAATCGCCGCGCCCCATTGCTTCCCGCGGGATTTCCAGCTCGTGCGCGACCCCGAAAATCCGATCGACCGTGTCGAGCACGAATTCTTCGGTGCCGACACCGACGCGATTGTAGTGAAACTCCAGGATCGTGTTTCCAAAAACACGATTGTCGATCTTCGCTTCGTCGCAGTGGAGTAATAAACGGTCTTTTTCGCGCGCGAAGTAATCGCTCCACAAGCTGCGTTCTTCCCCGACGATGAAATCGGCGTCGTCGCCATGGCGCGTCCAGGTAAACGGAGTTGGTCCATCCAGCTTCACCCGTTTTCTCCCGAAAGCGATCTTGCCGCCTTCGAGCACGATCCACAAAATTACGTAACCGAGCGCCGCCGCGAGAACAGCACGAACGAACGCAGCCAGACGCGAATCCGTGCTCATCAACTCGGGAACGGTAAAACTCGCGACAATTCCCGCGATCGTTCCGCCAACGGTGATCTGGTCGGGAATAATGAAGTGCTCGAGATCGACGAAGGTTGCGATGAGCAGGATCGAAACGAAAACCCAATAGGCGATCGCGATTTTCCACGGAAAACATTCCCACACGGCGAGAAACAAAAGAGCCGTCAGCAATTCGACGCCGAAATAGCGAAAGGCAATCCTGGCCCCGCAATTGGCGCATCGCCCCCGCAGAAGTAGCCAACTCACGAGCGGAATATTTTGCCGCGACGGAATTTGTGTTTTGCAGATCGGACAAAACGAACGGCGCGGTTCTTTGATCGAGATGTCGCGCGGCAGCCGATAAATCCCGACGTTCAGAAACGAGCCGATGGCCGCGCCGAGAACGAACGCAAGCACCGCGAAAAGCGTGTAGTAGAAAGAGATTTCCACAGAATCAGGTAAGACTCGAACGCGATTTTCGACGCTCCATCAGCCAGGCGACCCAGATGCAGCTTTCGTAAAGTAAAGACATCGGCAACGCCATCGCGATGAGAGTCAAGAGATCCGGCGTCGGCGCAATAATAGCAGCGAGTATAAAAATCAGCACGACCGCGTAAGGGCGGGTGCGCGCCATGAATTTGTAAGTGATGAGACCGAAGTAAACCAATGCGAGGACGACCACCGGCAATTCAAACGCCAGTCCGAAACCGAGAACGAATTTCGTTACGAACGAATAATATTGTTGGACGGTCCAGGTCGGCGCCCATCCAAGCGATTGGGTGTCGCGGAAAAAGAAAAGGATCGTTTTCGGAAGCAACCAGAAATAGCAGACGACTACGCCGAGCAGAAAAAGCCCGAAGCTACCCACGATGGCTGGAAACAAAAAACGTTTCTCGACCGCGGTCAGCGCGGGAAGGACAAATTCCGCGATAAAATAGAGGAGCAAGGGAAATGAGACGACGATGCCGGCGTAAAACGCGAGGTGAAACGAAATCATAAGCGAGTCGGTAACGCCCAGCGCTTTGAGGGCACCAATTTGTGGATCGAGACCGTGAAGCGGCGCCTGCATGACTCGCACGAGCGTTGAACGAAAGGCAAAACAAACGATCATCGCCAGGAGAAGAGCGATCGCCATTTTCACGACCGTCCACCGCAGGTCTTCCAGATGCTCGAGAAACGGCTTTGACGTTTCGGTTTCCGGCAATTCGCGAAACTTGAAGATATCGCGCAGGGCCATGTCTCGATTCAGCCTGCGTCTAACGAAATGAAACCGCGCGCGGCCATGCGCGCACAAATACTCAACGTATTGGAATCGCGAATTTCGTTCGCCGCAATCATTTGGCTCAATTCAGCGACAGTGAATGCGCGGGACTCGAGAATTCCCTCGCCCTCTTCCCTCTGGTGAATCGCCGCGACTTGAACGAAGCGCGCCAGAAAAAGGTAGCAATGCTCGTCGGTCAAGCCCGGTGAGGTAAAAAAGTAACCGAGCGGAATCAGTTCCCCGCCGGGCGCGAGCTGGTAGCCAGTCTCCTCGTTCAGCTCTCGCACTGCGACCGATTCAATTTCCTTTTCGTTCGGCTCAATGTTGTCGTCAATCTGACCTGCAGGCATCGACCAGATGGCAGCTCGAATCGGGACGCGCTCTTCTTTGATGAGCACGAATTTCCCGTCGGCGGTCTGCGGCGCAATGACAACGGCGGCTTTGCGGCGAACGGTCGTCCACGGCCTCGGCTCGGAATTCGTCGGCGTTTGCACGAGTTCGGTCAAGACTGCGAGATGCTTGTCGGCAAAATGTGTCGTTGTCGACCTTGTCAGCCACCCTTTTTCTTCCCGCAGCAAATTCGTGAATCGCATTTTTAGCGCAGTTGATTTCGCCAAGACTTGATCTGCGCTTTCACATTCTCCGGCGAAGGCGCGCCAATGGCGCGACGCGCAGCGAGCGAACGACGGACGTCGAAAACATCAGCAATATCGACACCGAACAGTGGTGAGAGCTTTTTAAGATCGGCTGGCGCGATCGCGTTGAGTTTCGTTCCCTTATCGATTGCATTGGCCACGAGCTTGCCCACGATTTCGTGTGCTTCACGAAAAGCCATTCCTTTTCCCACCAAATACTCGGCAAGGTCGGTCGCAAAAAGATTCGGATCGCTGGCGGCTTCTTCCATTCGCTCTCGATTGATTTTCAATTCGGGGAGCATGGCCGTGCATAGTTCGAGCGCGGCAGAGATGGTATCCACCGAATCAAACAGTGCTTCCTTGTCTTCCTGGAGATCGCGATTGTAAGAGGAAGGCAGCGCCTTCAGCGTGGTCAGGATCGAGATCAAGTTTCCGTAAAGCCGGCCGCTTTTGCCGCGAGTCAGCTCTGCCATATCGGGATTCTTTTTCTGCGGCATCAAACTCGACCCGGTCGAAAATCCTTCACTGAACTCGACGAAATCAAATTCGATCGTGCTCCAGATGATCAAATCTTCGCTCACGCGGGAGAGATGCATTCCAATCATCGCGAGACAAAAAAGAAATTCGCAAACGAAGTCACGATCGCTAACCGCATCGAGACTGTTTTGGCTGACACGAGCAAATCCGAGTTCGCGGGCAATCAATTCGCGATCAAGAACGATCGTGGAGCCAGCGAGCGCACCGGAGCCGAGCGGCAGAACGTCTGTTCTTTCCAAACCATTATTGAGACGTTCGACATCGCGCGCAAACGCTTCGACTTGACCCAACAAGTAGTGCGCGAACAAAATCGGTTGCGCGCGCTGCAAATGGGTATACCCCGGCATGACGACATCGACATTCTTCCCGGCAAGATCGAGAAGAGACGTCTGTAGTTTTTTGATCTGCGACGACGTCCGGTTGATTTGATCTTTTACGTAAAGCCGAAGGTCGAGTGCGATCTGATCGTTGCGGCTTCGCGCGGTGTGCAGTTTGGCTCCCGTTTCACCGATTTTCTTCGTGAGCGCGCTCTCGATATTCATGTGCACGTCCTCGAGCGATGCGTCCCATTGAAATTTTCCGGAGTCGATTTCCTTCTCGATTTCGCGTAGCCCGGCCTCGATTTGTTTCTGTTCCGCCGCGGAGACGATGCCCGCTTTAGCCAATGCAGCGGCGTGCGCGATGGAGCCGGCGATGTCGTGCCGGTAGAGCCGACGCTCGAAGGAAACCGACTCACTGTAACGCCGCGCTACCTCGCTCAATGATTGTTGAAAACGTCCCTTACGCATATCAGTCCAGAGACGCGTTCCGCGTCACAGTCACGGAAGCGTAGGCCGCATCTTTGAGAACAAACTTGCGGATCTCGACGCTGATTTTTCGGACCGGAAATTTCCGAAGAAAGTGTGACGCGAGATCGTTGGCGAGCGTTTCCAGAAGTTTAGGGGACTGCCGGGAGAGAAAGTCTTTCGCCTCCCGACAGAGCGCAGAATAGTCGACCGTTTGCGCAATCCGGTCCTGCAGATCACGGAGATCGCGTGCGGGCCACAGAGTGATATTAAGGACAAGGCGCTGGCGGCTGGCCCGTTCGGTTTGCGGAACGCCAACCCGCGCAAACACTTTGAGTTGCTCAATGTGAATTTGCTGCTCGGCGCTAACTCTCATTTTTTCGAAGTCCTAATATGTCGGAGAATGACTTTCTAATCGAGAACTCAAGATTTTGGTAAGTTTTTCCGAACTTCTACCGGCAAATCTCGTAATGACCAAATGAAAGCAGGATCCACCTCAGAATGAAACGACCGGCGCTTCGCTCAAGCTTGCAGCCTTTAGGCTTGTCCATTTTGGCCCAACATCCCATCATCGCCGTCCGTGAAGGCGGAGCCGGCAGGCAGCGATACGCTCAATTCGAACCGGTTCCAAACGACGCGCTGGAGTGTCGTCCTGTCCTGCGCGCAAACGAGCGAGACGCAGGATGCCGCGCAGAGCGCGTTGACCGAGCTATGCCGCGTCTATTGGCGACCGGTTTTCGCACTGATTTGTCGTCGCGGCCATTCAGTGACCGACGCTCAGGATTTAACGCAGGATTTCTTTGTCATGCTGCTTAAAGGCAATTTGCTTTCATTGGCGGATCCGGCACGCGGCCGCTTTCGATCACTACTGCGGACGGCAGTGGAAAATTTCCTGAATGACAAGCAGCACGTCGCCCGACGGCAAAAGCGCGGCGGGATGCTGCAATTCGTTGCCTGGGATGAGTGGATGGCAGAAGCGCCGTCGCAATTGTCGATCTGCGGGCAAGAATTGAAAACCTGGCCGCCAGAACGGATTTTTGATGTGCGCTGGGCCGCAACCGTGGTCGAGCAAGCGCTTCGGCGATTGGCGGAGGAATGCGAAAAGCGCGGCCGATTGCGCATGTTTACCGCCCTGAGCAAATACTTAAGCGTTGAGCGAGTGGAAATTTCTTATGCGAACCTCTCGACTTCGTTGGGAGTGCCCGAGAGCGTAATCAAACGCGTCTTGCATCAACTGCGAGTGCGTTATCGCCGCATTCTACGAGAGGAAGTCGCGCAGACGGTAGCGAACCCTGCGGAGGTGGATGACGAAATCCGCTATTTGTGCGCGGTGCTCGCCAGCGCGCGATGAATGAGAAAATGAATTTTTCGGGCCTGACTGATTTGCCGGAGCGCGCCGCGCAGGATGGCGTGCGCTGCCGATGTGGATCGCTCGCGCGAATCGCGTCCGGCCTTTGCGTGAGTTGTTTACTGCGCAGCGGCCTTGATTCGAATCAGGCGAACATCGAGGACTTCGACGCGCTCCTCGCCGCTGTCGACATTCCAGATCGTGATTGGCAATTGGGCAGCTACCGGATTTTGGAAGAAATCGGTCGCGGCGGAATGGGAGTGATTTATCGCGCACGACATGCGCCCTCGCGGCGAATCGTGGCGTTGAAACGAGTGCTCAATTATCACAGCGACTCGCGCGACACACTCACCAGATTTCAACGCGAAGCGACCGCGGCTGCCAGCCTCGATCATCCAAATATCCTGCCTATTTACGATGTCGGCGCGACGGACGACGGGCTTCCGTTTTTCAGTATGAAATTCGCTTGCGGCGGAAGTTTGCTCGATTCAAAGGAAAGCTTTGGCGATTCGCCACGGCACGCGGTGCAACTGGTTGCGACGGTAGCGCGAGCGGTCGATTACGCTCACACTCAGGGAATTCTCCACCGGGATTTGAAGCCAGGAAACATTCTGCTGGATGCGCGCGGTGAGCCGATGGTCAGCGACTTCGGATTGGCAAAGTGGCTCGACACCGCCAGCGAGCTTACCCGCACGCTCACCGTATTCGGCACTCCGGGATATATTGCGCCCGAACAAGCGGAGAATGCGGCCGCGGACCTCACAGCCGCCACTGATATCTATAGTCTCGGCGCGATTTTATTCGAGCTGCTCACCGGACGCCCGCCGTTTTTGGGCGAGCACGCGGTCGCGATCCTTCGTCAGGCAGCCGAAAATGAGGCGCCGAAGCTGCGTTCCGTTGTGCCGAAGGTATCGCGCGATCTGGAAACAATTTGCGCTCGCTGTCTCGAACGCGATCCCAACCTGCGTTACCAATCCGCCGCCGCGCTTGCCGAGGATCTGGACCGTTGGTTGGAAGGACGACCCGTCAAAGCCCGGCCCGTTTCGCCACCGGAACGTTTGTATCGCTGGTCGCGTCGGAATCCGATTCTTGCCGGGAGCCTGGCAATTTGTCTTTTTCTTGGAGCAGCAACCGCGGCGCGCCAGGTTCAGAGTTGGAAATTGGCAAACAAACTGCGGGAAAATGAACTGGCGAGGAACTCGGTCGCGGTGTTGCCATTTCTCGATCTCGATACTGCGACAGAAGAATCCGATTGGACTGCAACCCTCGCGCAAAAATTGCAGACAGAGCTTTCCAGCATCGGAAACGCGCGAGTGGTTCCGGTCAGCAATATCGACGGCGTGAAAATGGCAGCTCGCAGTTTTGGAACGCGCACCGCTCTTTTCGGCACTCGCCGAAAAACCAATCGCGGCACGCAAATTTCTGTGCAGCTGCTCGATCCTGACGGCCAGTCCCTGTTCGGGCGAATTGGCGATCTAGGCGAAAATTCTGATTTGAAATCATTCGCGCGCGGTTTAGCGCCGGTGCTGTATTCGGTTTTGACCAGAAACGACTGGTCAAATTTGATTGCGGTAAAGAGCGATCCGGCGATGCAAGATGAGCAGGCACGGGAACTGATTACAGCCGGTCGCGAGCTGCATTTTCACTATACGGTGCGCGATTTGGACCGTGCCATCAGCTGCTTCGAAAAAGCGCTTCAGTTGGAACCTCAATCCGCCCTTGCCCATGCTTATCTCGCTAGTTCCGCCGCTTGTCGCACGCATTTTGTAAGGGATTCGAATCTCCTTTCTTCGGCTGAGCGTGATGCGAAAGAGGCTTCGCGTTTGGCGCCTGATTCGGGTGAGGTCCTTCGGGTGGTGGCAGGAGTACGTTATCAAAGAGGAGAATTCGTTAAAGCCCTTGAAACCGGTTTACACGCGATCGAAACGGACGCTCCCGATGGAAAGTCCGCCGCCTTACTCGGGATGATTTACAATGACCTTGGCCGGCCGGACCAGGCATTGCGCTGGCTTGAACTGGCGAGGCGTTCCGATCGCCGACCCGGCCAGTATGACGGCTATATCGGCGATTGTTGGACAGCCTTGGGGGATTACGAAAAAGCAAATGCTGCATACCAGCGGGCAATTGATCTTCATCCAGAACGATTGGAAGGATTGGTCGGCAAGTCACATCTTCGTTTATTGAATGCCGAGTTCTCTCAGGCACGCACGGTTTGTCGACAAAATCTCAGTCTCGATCAAGAGGCGACGAACAATGCGCGACTCGCGGCCCAAATTGAGTTTTTCGGCCGTAATTTTACTGAAGCACAGCGGCTTTACACATTTCTAGAGCAAAAGGATCCCGGCGGAGGTGGTGAATTTTACGGCAGTGTTAGCTACAAATCGGCCTTGGGGCGTCTTACTCTGAATAAGAAAACTCCCCGTCTCGGTTCTTCCCTATTGCGAGAATGCCTGGTCGAGGAACTGAAGCAATTGAAATCTGCTCTCGATAATCCCGAGATTCTCTATCGAATTTCTGCGATTGAATCGTCTCTCGGCAGAACCGAACCCGCCATTGGGCACCTGCAGGCGGCAGTCTCAGCGGGATGGATCGATTACCGCTCGCTCTCTCTCGACCCGCGCTTTGATGCAATCGCCAATGATCTACGGTTTCAAACGATCCTCGGAAAATTAAAACTGCGAGTTGAAGATCTTTCCAAGAAAGCAAAGACGGGTCTGTGACCCACCAGCAAACGAAACAACAAACAAACTAAACCGATGAAAAAATGGAATAACCCAGACGATAAAAAAGCAGCATGCACTGCGGTGCTGAAAAAAATCATGAGCGACAAAAGTTTTGGAGCGAAATGCCTCGAATCGGACGATTTTGCTCGAAAAGCTTTTCAAACAATTGGGGAAATCGAAGTGCCGGAAGACGCCAAAGTCGTTTTTCTCCCGGAAGGTGATGTCGACAAGGCGAAACGAGACGGGACCGGCTCGCTTGTACTTGAGATACCGCCTGCCACAAACGGACATTCCAACGGTCACACGATGGAGTACGTTCGGTGCACCTACGTTTTTTGGTAAAAGTGGCAATCGCTTCCGCTCCTTCCGGCCGATTTTCGGTAACGAATCAGCGAAGAGATCCGCTCGCTTTTTTAGCGCGATGAACGCCCGTTCCCAGAAGGACGCGGCGGCGCAACAGTCGCGAAGAATCCTTCAGTTCCGCGATTGCGGCTGAGAACCGTTTCCACGAAACGGGGACAGTTCTTCGTCGCGTCCTAAACTTTGGTATATCGCAACGCAAGAGAGAGCGCGCCTCTGCCAGTGCGACTCGTCGGTTCGGCGCGGACGCGCAACATGCGCGCGCAAGACGCCGCCAACGCTCACCGGCAGAAATCATATTGCCCGCTTCGAACGAATCTCGCAGAAGTCGCCCGTATTGCGCGCTCGCCCGCAAAAGAACCCGTCCAAGTTCCTGCCGCCGGACGGGCAAAATTATTTCGTGGAAAAACTCTCGAACCAATTCTGGTGTCGCGAAAACCCCAACGACAGCTTCGAATCCGCGAACGAGCTCGTTTACGTATCTCGATGCTTTTTGCGACACGCGTCTGTATCGCGGCCAGCAACTCGGCGTCGCGGTTTCGGGAATCGCTGCGTCGAGTGGAGCGATTCCGCGGTAAAAACCGACCCGATCGCGCGGAGTAAGTGGCAAGAGACCTGTGCGAAGAAGCGGGGGCAGCGATTCTCGATGCAACGAATTGTTCCGTTCCCGCAACGGCGATTCTGTCTCTCCGATCACTTCTGCATCGACCAGGATTGGTTGTGATCCTGTTGCAAGCCAGTTGTCTCGATGCAGATCCGTTGCTGACAGGATTTGCGCGAGCGCTGCCTGCGTTCCCCAGCGAAAATAAAAGAGCCGGACTGCCCGGAGACTTCTGCAACTCATCGTCGGCAAAAATTCCATCCACGTATAAGTTCTTCGCGCCAGCATCTTTGGCATCCGAAACGAAACGCCGACACCGTTTTGATTTAACCAGCGGAGAGCTTCGAACCAGAGTTGTTCTCGATCGCTTGCCCGCGGTTTGTAGATCACGCGACTGTTTCCGGCGAACTCAATCATTGTCACAGTTTTTCCGCCCTCGTGCGGGTCGGAAAGCCCGGGTCGAATACCAGTAACGCGAAATGGTTGCCGATGGCGCAGAAACCTTGAGCAAAGATCGGCTTTATCCCGCAGGAGACGAGCGAACAGTTCGTGCTGTGCGTCGATCCAACCGGAGATAAGTCGCGCCGCCGTTTCGAGGAGATCTGGAAACTCAAAGATCGTTTCCAGAAGCGTAATGTCATCACCCGGCTGGCGATTTCGTCGCCTGTTTCCCGCTTCCAAGCTGCGCGCCACCGCTTTCGCCGCGTTTTGCTGAAGACGCAAAGTCGGCGTGAGTGCAAATGCGAGACGTTTCGCCAAGTGTCGCCGTAAATCGTCCCATGTTGAATTTGTGAGAACCTTCTTGGCGACGGGCGATGTGGTGCCTCGCAATCGATTTACAGCAAAGGTCAGCGCTGGCGCGAATACGTCGTCGAATGAAATTGCGGGTCGTCGCCTTCGCGAACGATGAGCGCGACTGCGAGATGTTGTCTTCTCCAAAAAGATTTTAAGTTCGCGCGCGATTCGGCCGGCTTTCGCGTCTGCCGCCACTGGCGCGCATTCATAGCTCTGCCGTTGCCCACGCGTGCTCACTAACTCGGCCGATTTGACTCAGAGCGGCTGTCGATCTTTCGCAAATGCCACGAACTTTCTGAGACTATCGATTCGCTGCAGCTCATTTGATCGACCGAAGACGACGGTCACCGGTCTCCAATTCGGATCCACATTCAAGTAATGTTCTGGGTCCGCATTCATCACGCCCAACAAAACTTCTGCGACGATGCGGCTGCCGAGAGGCCCAAGGCATTCGCCGCCGCGAAATCTGCGAATTCCGAGAACCTCCGCTTCGCGCAGGAGATAGTACCAAAGCGGTGTTTTCTCGTTCAGACCGCGGTCCCGAAGAAATTCGTTGCCTTCGTCGTCGAATCCGATCTGCGCGTCAGCAAGCGGCTGCAGACCCGCGGCTCGACATGTCTCTTGTCCTGACGGCAAACCGATTCGAGATCCGCGCAAAAGGGTCATCTCCGGCAATGGCGGTGGCGGCGTTTTGGAAAAAATCGGCATCGCTGCCGCCGGCAAATTAAACATGTCCTCGGAGATCAAGGTGTCGATATTCTCCGCGAAATTCGCGTTCCCGCCCCATGTGCGCGTGAATCGGTCCCAGTCCACAACTTTATCGGCCAAAAGCGGTTCACCCGGTTCGTTTGGTCTTGTTTTCCGAACCAAATCGGACAAACGGATGAGTCCCACCCAGCGATTAATTTCGTATTGAGGTTGCACCATGCTGTGGCCAAAACGAAAAGCCGCTTGGGTAAATTCAATCGGAAGCGCCCGAATTTCTTCGCCCGGAACCGGCTTGAAAAATCGCGGGCCGTTCCTTTCGATGTCCGTCAAAATCTCCGGCAAAACAAACCACTTCAAAAATTCGTTCCGCACGATCCATTGATAATGCCAGACGACGAGGCGACGGGTCGTTTCGAAAATTGTCTCGCCTGGAAGAGCTTCAGCCGAAACCGCTCCGCGCTTTAGATAGTCCACCACGCGGTTGTGAACCTGGAGAAAGACAACGTGCAGTTGGGCCAGGATTAAATGCTGATCGTTCCGATGGTCGGCGAGCAACGGTCTCCCGTTTCGGCGACAAAAATCGGCCGGCGTAGACGGAATCCGTTTCTGCGGCAGCGCCTTTGTGTTGCCCAAAAGAAAAGTCTCGCTGCCGCTTTCGGAAAGATCATAGAGATCGGGCGATTTCTTCGGTCCTCCGCCGTAGAGGCTTTCCAAATTCAGCCGAGGCGCGTTAAGATTTTTTGTTCTCTCCGGATCGGTTGACGCGTGCTCGAGTCTCGTTTCATCACGTGTCAGATCGTGATCGAGAAACTGGCCAAGATAGACAAAACCGGAGGGCGCAAGATCACCCCGTCGCGGACGCCCGCGTCGATTTTGCGGAATGTCCTTCATCCGTGCCGACAGCTCACGAAGATGCGTCTCGTCGTGACCGGCGAACGGTCCACCGAACAGCCGGGAATAATACGAGCCCATAAGAGAAATTTACGTCACGCGGATTGTCGAAGCCGTTTTACGAGCCTCTCACCATCCTTTACGGTCTTTGCGAACCTAAGTTTTAGAAAACCTCCGCAAATTTGCGCGAAGTTCGTGCCGGAAACGCAGCAGGCCTGCCGATGAGGGCAGGCCCGCCGACTGAAACAGACAGAGTTAGAATTCGTTAGAAGCGGAACTTGATGTAACCATTGACTGGCACGTCTAACCGGTCGCCCGCATCATTGTAGTGACGATCGTCCACGCGATTAGAATAGCCGTAGTGGATGTCGGAATACTGATAGTACTTGTACCCGGTGATATCGTCACTTCCATCAAGCTGTGAGTGATAACGGATGCCCGCCTCCAATCCCAGCGACCAATGACAGGAGAGTGGCACCTCAGCACCAATCAGCAACGCGCCGGTTCCAATCACGCTCTCATCGTACAGGTGCCCTTTGATAAACGGCCTAAGATAATAACGCGAGTAATAGTCAGAGTAGACTACGTCGCCGATATGATCGACATGCGCCGCGCTGCCCGAAATGGAGACATACGGCCGGATCGTGCAGAATAGCTCATGAATTCGTGTTTATTCGTGTCCATTCGTGGTTTATCCGACCCGAAAACGGATGTCGCGAATCACTTTGCCGCCGAAGCGCTGTTTCAATTTCCGCAGGATGTCGATCTTCGAAACTTGTTCGAGCTCGTAATGCAACGCGGGTTGCAGCACGCGCACGTAAAGAATGCCTTCGCGTAACGCCACCGGCGCGGAATGCGCTGAGATGAATTCGCCGACGATTTTCGCCCAAGCCTCCATCACTTCGGTTTCGTGCAGCCGCTCCTTTAACCCAAGCCGCTGCATCAACTTCGGCAAAACGTCAACCGGCGCCTGCCACCGATCCGGTCTTAAATATTTCTCCGGCAGACCCCGCCACTCAGCGATGGCACGGGCGCGAAGTGCGGGATTCATGAGAGTACAATCGTAAAGCGTGGATCGTGATTTGTGAATCGTGAATCGGAATTTGCGGCTGACATAACCGCCCCTGCACCGGTTCAACCATGTGACGATTTAACGAATCACGCGAGGCGAAGCCTCAGTACCGCCGCCGCATGTTGCTCGGCAGAATATTCAGCTCGGTCCGGTATTTCGCCACCGTGCGGCGCGCGATCGGAATGCCGCGCTTGCTCAAGATCTCGACGATCTCTTTGTCGCTTAACGGCGCGTTGCCTTCTTCGCCCTTGACCAGATCGAGGATTGCTTCTTTCACACTGGTGTTGCTCATCGATTCGCCGGTGGAAGTCTGGTAACCGGGCGTGAAAAAATATTTCATCTCGAAAACGCCCTGCGGCGTGGACATGTATTTGCCGGAAATGGCGCGACTCACTGTCGTCTCATGCACGCCGACCGCATCCGCGATCTGCACCATCGTCATCGGTTTGAGAAAGGCCGAGCCCTTGTCGAAGAAATCGCGCTGCCGTTTCACGATCTCGTGGGCAATGTTGGAAATGGTCTGTTGACGCTGATGGATCGACTTGATCAAAAATTTGCCGCTCCGGATCTTGTCGCGAATGTAATCCTTCACTTCGCTGCCGTTGCGATCCTGCGCCATGATGTCTTTGTAGGTATTGCTGATGCGCAGGTGCGGAATCTGTTCGCCATTTAAGATAACCTGGTAAGTGCCGTTAATTTTTTCGACGGTCACATCCGGCAGGACATAATTTTGCGGCGCCTCGGCGAAGATGGCACCCGGTCGCGGGTCGAGCTGGGCGATGTTATTGGCGCACTTTTGCACTTGCTCGACGCTGATCCCGATCCGGCGCGCAATTTCCGGGAAACGTCGCTTACCAAAATCCTGCATGTGATCGGCCACGATTTTGTATTCGAGGCTGTTTTGTCTTCCTTCGCGTTTCAGCTGAATGAGCAAGCATTCGCGCAAATCCCCCGCGCCTACGCCCGGCGGATGAAAGCTTTGGATGAGGGTGAGCATGTGCTCGAAATCTTCCTGCGGTATTCCGGTGTTGAGCGCCATCTCTTCTGGCGTCGTCTGCAGAAATCCGTTGTCGTCGATGTTGCCAATGATCAGTTCGGCCGTTTTGCGATCGTCCGCGTCGAGCGCGTTCTGATTGAGCTGTCCCATCAAATGCTGTTGCAGCGTTTCTTGCGTCGGGATGGAATCGAAAAAGAACTGGCGTTTTTCTTCCGCTTCCTGCGAGCGGCCGCTGTAGCTGCTCGATTGCGCCATGTAATCGCGCCATTCTTCATCAAGCTTCGCGAGCCTATCGAACTCTTCTTTGAAATTGTCATCCGCGGGCGGCGTCTCCGATTCAGCCGGCGCGTCCGGATTCGGCGCGTCCGGTAATTCTTCCAACACCGGATTCGTTTCCATTTCCTGCTGAACGAGATTACGGAGCTCGAGTAGTGGCGCCTGCAGGATGAGCAAACTTTGCTGGAGTTGCGGGGCGAGGACCTGCTGCAGAGAAAGATTCTGCGTTTGATGCATCCCCGGTCCGGCCATAGGTGGAGTTTACTGTTCGGGCGAGCGACAGGCAAGCAGCTTGCGGGCCGCACACATCGGCCTGCCGGTAATTTCGCGCTCAAGACCAACCGCAGGAACACGACTTGCTCCCTTCTCGGATGACCCGCCCACCATCGTATGAAACGAATTCTCCTCGCGCTCCTACTCCCCGGCACCATGTTCGTGATGTCAATTAGTGCCGGACAAACGCCGGATGCGAATCAGGACCAAAAACTTCTCGCGCTGATCAAAGAAGTCCAAACACAACAAGCGCAGCTCGCAGAGAATCAGACAAAGATCGAAGAGAAACTGGCCGAAGTCGCGGAAACCGTTCGCACCGCGCGAATCTATTCGAAACGGGAAAGATAATGCGCGAAAAAATCCTTTTTGTTTTTCCATTGCTGCTGACCCTCGGTGCCGTCAGCGCGCAATCGCCCACGCCCATCGTGGTTCAAGCGGCTTCCGGTACGACTGCGACACCGGCAACTTCAAAGTCGGCCGCCACGGCAACCGATGCTCATTCGATTCCGGACGCGATCAAGCTGCTCGAGCAAATCAAGGCCGCGAATGACGAAGTTCTAGCAAAACAAAAAGCCGCATTAGAGCGCCTCGCCGAATTGCAGGACGCCGCCGACCAACTGCGAATCTTCGCCAAGCGCGGCTAGGCTCGTGTCGCCTCTTTTTTCTTCGGCTCGATCTTGCGATACAGCGTCGCCATGCTGATGCCGAGCATGCTGGCCGCTTTCTCGCGCGAGTCGTCACAATGCTGCAGCGTCGCATCGATGTAGTTGCGCTCTTGCTGCTGGACGAAGTCATCGAGTGTTTGCCCGACAGGCATACTCGCCAGCATTTGATCCGTTTTATCGCCCTTGGCGTGACTAACGATGTGCGGCGGCAAATCGGTCGGCAAAATCAAATCGTTGTCGCACAATGCGCAGGCGCGCTCGATCGCGTTTTCCAACTCGCGCACGTTCCCGGGATAATTGTAGTGACACAAAATATCGACCGCCTCGGCGTCGATCTTCTTCGGCTCGCCACCGGTCGCGCTCGCTTGTTTCTGCAGAAAATGGTTCACCAACAGCGGCACGTCTTCGAGTCGCTCGCGCAACGCCGGAAGCTCAATTGGAATCACCGCCAGGCGGTAATACAAATCCTCTCGAAATGTGCCGTCTTTGAGCTTCGGCTGAAGCGCCTCGTTCGTTGCCCCGACCACGCGCACATTAACGGGTGAGCTTTTGTTGTCGCCGACGCGCCGGACTTCGCGCTCCTGTAAAACGCGCAGGAGTTTCGTCTGCAACGCCGGCGCCATCGAATTCACTTCGTCCAGAAAAATTGTGCCGAGGTTCGCTTCTTCGAACAGACCGCGCTTGTCCACCACGGCTCCGGTGAAAGACCCCTTCTTGTGACCGAACAATTCCGACTCGAGCAAATTTTCAGGCAGTGCGCTACAATTGATCGCGACAAACGGATGATGCTGGCGATTGCTGTTGAAATGAAGACCGCGCGCAACCAACTCCTTGCCCGTGCCGCTCTCGCCCATAATCAGCACCGTGCTGTCCGTGTCGGCGACTTTGCTGATCAAGTTGTAGACGTTCTGCATCTTCCCGCTCGTGCCAATGATGTTTTCGAATCGGTAACGGTTCTTCAACTCCTTGCGCAGATAAACGTTCTCGCGCAGCGCCGCCTGGTAATCGAGCGCCCGTTGCACCGTAAGCTGGAGCTCGTCGATCTTAAACGGCTTGGTCACGTAATCGTACGCGCCCATCTTCATTGCCTCAACCGCGGTTTCGACCGTGCCGTACGCAGTGATCAAAATCACCGCCGTTTGCCGATGATGTTCCCGCACATGCCGGAGCACGTCGAACCCGGTCATCGTCTCCATTTTGATGTCGGCGACCACGACCTGCGGCGCGATGCTGTCCAATTGCTCGACTGCTTTCGGCGCGGAATTGAATGGGAAAACCTGATGGCCCTTTTCCCGACAAAGAGTCACGATGACTTCCACCATCGCGGGTTCGTCATCGATAATTACGATTTTAGCCATGGTAAATCTCAGCGCGGAGAATATTTCAATTTTGAGAAAAAGAAAGCGGTTTTGAGAATTTGCTTGTTTAGGCCGAATTCTGAACCTGACCGCCAATCATCGACCAACTCACCCCCCGGTCGAAACTAACGATCTCGTCGAACACCGATGTCGATCTTGTCCGCCCCTGGACGGATTCGCCGTGGCGAGTGCACGGAACCGCGATCAAGTCAGCGACATAGTCGGATCGAATTTTGCCGAGCGCATCTTCCTGCCGTAACGCGTGCGCCGAATTCACGGTGACCATGTTCAAAACTTCTTCCGGCGAAATATTTGGAAATTCTTTTCGAAACGCGTGCATCTCCGCGAACAAATTCAGATCGTCATTGCTCGCCAGACTGTCCGTGCCGAGACAAATGTTGAATCCAAGCTGACACAGTTTCTCAAACTGAAATGACGAATGGCCGAAATATTCGTGACTGCGGGGACAATGGATGATGTGAAAGTTTGGCTTCGCGCGGAGCAGCAGGTCGAAGTCGCTCTCGGCCAATTCGTTCAAATGCGCAATGAGCCACGGCTCTTCTGTATCAACGTGCCGCGTAAAATGCGCGAGTGACGTCTCATGACCACAATCCTCCATAGGTCGCGCGATCTCTTGCATGAATTGGAAAAGCGGACCCGAAGCGTCGCGAAACATCGACATCTCCTCGCGCGACTCAGCTAAATGCGTAGCTAACCGCAGAAAGTCTTCGTTCGCAGCTTCCTCACAACGACGATACAACTTTTCGGACGCGGTGAACGGCGCATGAGGTGCGAGTCCCCAGTGCTTTGCCACTTTCAACTTCTCGACCGCAAGATCGACAATCTCATTCGCACGACCCGGATCATGCACATCAATCAATTCGGCCAACCACCACGTCCGAATCGGCGGTTGAATCCGCTCAATCAATTCAGGAAACGCAGTCAGATTCGCAATCGTTGTCGTCCCGAAGCGTTTCGCTTCAGCAAAACCCTCATTAATCGAGCGAACGTAATCTCCCGGCGAAAGTTTCGCTTTCTCAGCGTTGATGGCGCGGATCCAATCAGTGAACGATTTCTGCCGCGGAATTTTCCCGCGCAAACAAGTGTAATCCAGATGACAATGTGCGTTGATCAGGCCCGGTAGCAGCGTCTGCTCGCCAAGATCGACAATCTCTTCTCCCGCATGTCTCGCTGAGATTTCGGGAAATTTTCCAACATCGGCAATCCGATCACCCGAAACTGCGACCGCGCCGTTCTCGATTGGTGGCCCGTCCATCGTGATGACGACTCGCGCGCGGATGATCATTCGTCGGTTTCGGCTTTGACCGCCTTACGGCACTCGGCCACGAGCAAACTGCACGCTTCCTGACAAAGCGCCGGAATCGTGTTTTCGCCGCGTCCCGTTTGGTCATGAGTCGGATCAAATTTTTCCGGTGGTAATCTTGTCGACGGAATCGCTCCGCGCGCATCGCGCTTCCACAAAATTGTCCGCAGACAGCCGCCGTCTGACTTACAGAAATTGCCAACGACATTGTCGATTTGCGCATCCGAAATTTTCGCTGCGATCCGGTACATCCCCGATTGTCGATCCAACGTTTCGCGCAGCGGCGTCGTGCTCAGCCGAGCCTCGGTCCATGCTGCGAGCACCGCTACTCTTCCCGGGTAAAAATAATCCAGCGCGCGACGCAGTTCGCCAAGATCAACAAGTTCCAGTTGCCAGCCGCGGCGAAGATTCGGCGCCGTTTTTAGCGGCCGATACTTTCCGCCATCGTCATACCGCGCGATCTCGAGCGCGTCGTCCCCTTTCCGAAAAATTTCCAAATCACGGACGTTTTTATCGTCGCGGTGACAAAGAACGAAGCCACCTGACTCTGTTCGCTGAATGAAAATTTGACCGAATCTAGGGTGGTCGCTCAGAACCGCGGCGAGCGCTTTTTCAAGTGGCATTGCGCCAGTCAGGCCAGACAATGCGCAATCAACCCAGCGGCCCGCTCGAGAAATTGTTTATCTTCGGCGCCGAACGCGTTCACTTTGTCACTTTCGGCGTCGAGCATGCCGACAACGTGCCGGTGCTCGTTCCTCATAGGAACGATAATTTCCGACCGCGTCGTGTGAAACGTCGGTAGGTAGCGCTTGTCCTTCTGAACGTCGCCTACCACAATTGCTTTTCCCGATTCCAGCGCCGCGCCACATAATCCCTGGGTAACCGGAAAACGCGGGTAAGCCGGCGGCTCTTTGCCGGTGCCGGCCAGAATCACAAACTCATCATTCACGATCTTGTAAATCGCGATGAACCGGTAATCACGCGCGGCCCGAATCATTTCCGTCACCTGCTTCAGGCTCTTCTTGGTGCAGCCGCTCGCGAGAACAAAACCCCCGATGTCCTGGAGTTTTTTCAGCGTCTCAGCGTGCATAGATGGATAACGTCCCGTTGCTAGGTCAGGAAAGATTGCGAGGCCGGGCGCACGTGCAACTTTTCTTGGGTTAATTCCGGGACCCGTTCGTCTCACCCGCCGCCGCTTGTTCGACGATGATATCCGCCACCCGCGGATCCGTGCCGATCGAGCTGGCATAAAAGAGCGAGCGATTGTCGATCTTGTACGGCCCGCGCCGAAACACGTCCTCGCATTTGGCTTCCGCGGAAGATCTACCATCAATGATTCCGAGCATAACTGGAATGTCCTCGTAGCTGTGCAGACCGTCCGAGATAAAAAATGGAACCACCACAACGTTCGGGGTGTTCGTTAACACGCGCCAATCGGAAACGAGGGGGAACTCCTCCATGTAAACATTGAGGACGTTCGCATAACGACCGAGACGGCGAATTCTTTCCGCCTCGCGTTTTGCGGCTACCGCGCTGTTCTCGTTCAGGTCGGTGCCGTGAGCGACAATCAACAAGCTCGTTTGGTTTTCCGGGACATCTGGCGCAATTTCTCGCGCGCGCTGAACAAGCAACTCCGTCATTAGCGGATGGTTGCCGACCGGCTCGCCATAATGCCAGGTCTGTCCATTCGCGCGTTTTGTAATTCGCCCGTTCAACTCCAGTTCACGCGGAATGACGATCTGCGTAAAATAACCCTCGCTGATAAAATTCGGGACGACGCAGACGTTTTTGATCGTGTCCGGATCAAACAAAAAGATCGCGTCGCGCAGGCTCGGCTCTTCTTTCCAAAACGCACATTGCACATCACCAAAAATATTTCGACGCCGGATTTCGGCTGCGTGCGCCAGCGTCGGCGCGCTCGAATCCGGATTCACCGTCGAGCCATGACCGACGATGAGTAGCGCGCTATCGGACGCCGAAATCACATTGAACGTTCAACGTTGAAAGTTTACTTTTCAAATCGATGCGCTTTCGGACTTACAAAAATACCGATCTGGCCGTGAGCGAGGTCGGCTTCGGTCTCTGGACCGTTTCCACCGGTTGGTGGGGAAATTTTACCGAAGGCGAAGCGATTGCGCTGATGCACAGGGCGTTCGATCTCGGAATTACTCTGTTCGATGCGGCCGATACTTATGGAAACGGACTAAGCGAGGAGCTGATCGCCAAGGCGTTCCCAAAACAGCGAGACCAAATTACAGTCGCGACCAAGGTCGGCTACGATTTCGTCCACCACGGCCAGGCCCGCGGTCGTGGTCAACGCGAGATCCCGCAAGATTTTTCACCGGAAGCCATCGAGCGCGCGACCGACGCGGCGTTGAAACGGTTGAAGACCGATCATGTCGATCTTCTCCAACTGCACAACATTCGGATGGAACAGGTTTACGACGACGCGCTCTGGAAAACGCTCGAGAAACTAAAATCGTCCGGGAAAATTCGTTACTACGGCATCGCGCTCGGCCCGGCGATCGGCTGGCTTTATGAAGGAATGAATTGCATTCGCGAGCGCGACATCACGAGCGTCCAGCACATCTACAACATGCTCGAGCAACATCCCGGTCACGCGCTGCACGACGCTGCCACTGAAGCCGGTGAGGACACAATGTTTCTAATTCGCGTGACGCATTCGTCCGGAATGCTCGAAGGCAAATACACCGTCGACACGGTTTTTTCGCCAACCGATCATCGCAGTCATCGCCCGCGCAGCTGGCTGCTCAACGGAATCAAGAAGATCGACAAACTTCGTTTTCTCGAGAACTCGCAACGCAGTCTTGGACAGGCGGCATTGCTTTGGTTGCTGGCCGACGAGCGCGTGGCTTCGACGCTGCCGAATATTTACAACCCAGAACAGCTGATCGAATTCGCCAAAGCGCCCGACTGCCCGCCGCTGGCTTCGGACGATCTCGCCAAGATCGACAATCTTTATTCCGAAAACTTCGGCGTTGAAGAAGAACCGCCGAAGTTCAAGGGCACGATGGAGCTGTCGAAAGAAACGGCCGCAGCTTAATCGGACGCATCTTCTTCGACCGGCTGAGCGCGGCGAATTGGTTGGGTTGCTTCGCGTCGGCCGCGGTTGCTCGTGCCTTTGTAAATTTCCTGGAAGATGTCCGCGATCATCGGAGCCGCGGTCGAGCCGCCATGAACTTTGCTGCCGACGTCGCCTTCATAAATGGCAGCAAACGCGTACTTCGGTTCCTCCGCCGGCAAAAACCCAGCAAACCATGCAGCGGTGCGTTCTTTGTTTTTCGGGCCCCACTGGGCGGTCCCGGTTTTCCCCGCAACTTCAACTCCTTCCAACTGCGCTTCGTGTCCGGTGCCGTTTGGTCCGTTGACGACTTCGATCATCCCCGCGCGAACTTCCTCCATTGTTTTGGCGGAAACATCGAGCGCGCGTTTTTCGCGCAGTTGGTAGGCAGTGACAATCTCATGATCGAGCGATTGCACCTGGCGCACGAGCCGCGTTTGATAAAACCTGCCGCCGTTGGCAACAATCGCCATGGCTTGCGCCATTTGCAGCGGCGTCACCTGTGTGTCGCCCTGGCCGATTGACAAGTTCGCGATGTCGCCGTTGAGCAATTTGCGGCCGTGAGTCGCTTTCATGTACTCATCGTTCGGGATGCGTCCTTCCGCTTCTCCGCGCAACGGAATTCCGCACTTCGCGCCGAAACCAAGTTTGAGAGCCCATTCGATGATCGGCTCTGCGCCGGTCTTGATGCCGACCTGATAAAACCATGTGTCGCACGATTCGGTCAGCGCTTGGATAAAATTGAGCGCACCGCGATCGCCCTTTTTCCAATTGTGAAAAGTGACATTGCCAATCTGAATTCCGGGGACGCATTGATAGAGATCGTCCGGGTGAACCGCGCCCGTCTCGAGCGCGGCGATACCAACGGCAACTTTGAAGGTTGAACCCGGGGGATAGGCCGAACGAAACGCGCGCGGCAGAAGCGGAAGGTCGGGATCATCCTGTAATTGCTTGAACTTTGCAGCGGAGATGGACGGAACGAAAAGATTCGGATCGTAGGTCGGCCACGAAGCCATCGCCAGAATGTCGCCCTCGGTTGGATCGACAATCACGATGGCACCGCGTTTTGCTTTGGACTCCAACGCTTTTTCTGCGAGTTGCTGAAGCCGCAAATCCAATGTGGTGACGATATTATTTCCGGGCACCGCCGATTTGATCACCTTCTCGGAAGTCTTGCGGCCGTCTTTGTCGAACGTGAGTTTATATTCGCCGTGCTTGCCGGCGAGCAGTTCGTTGAACGTTTGCTCGAGCCCGTCGCGACCTTCTGTTTCCGGCCAAAGCGTTTCGTGGTTGTCGATGATGCCGTCCAGATTGCGGCCCGTCTTTCCGGTATAACCGATGATCTGTCCCGCGATTTTGCCGTTTGGATAAGTCCGCACGTAAATCGGCCGCACTACCAGAAAATCTTTCGATCGATCCTTTATCCCTTCGTATTCCGATTTGCTCAGGTTCTGCGCGATCTCCAACGGCAGAATTCCGCGGTTGTGGTAATGCCGAAGGATCGCATCGTCTGAAATTTTGATCGAGCGACCGGTTAACTTTGCCGCTTTGTCGATTTTTTCCCGGGCAAAGCCGACTGCCTTTGCATCGGTAAAATCGAGTGGCGTTGGAAAACTGATCGCCAGATTGTAGCTGACCTTGTTTTGGGCGAGCGGCAGCCCGGTTCGATCCGTGATTTGCCCGCGCGGCGCCGGGATATCGAGAATGTATGTGCGCGCCAGCTTTTGCGTCTCAAACGTCGGGACAATTGTTTCCTCGTCTGTGATCGGAGTCGCACTCGGTGTCGAGGCAAGTTGCGGAGTTTGTGCCGTCGCAATTGGCCCGACAAGCGTGAGACAGCAAAACGCAAAAACTCTCGGCCATCTGATTACCCTCACCTCAATCTCCTCCCAGCGGAAGAGCAGGCCCCTTCTCCTTTTGGGAGAAGGTAGGGATGAGGGCTTCGATCCAGTAACGGTCGACAGACTGATCCACGGATTACGCAAATTTTCGCCGATGAAGTTGAAAATCATTGGAAAAAATGTGCGTAATCTGCGAAATCTGCGGACAATTCAATGGCTTTGCAAAAAGCGATGCACTTCTTCGGCCAGTTTTGGTCCGATCCCTTCGGTCGCCGCAATTTGGTCAACGCTCGCTTTGCGCAAGCGATTGACCGAACCGAATTTTCGCAGGAGCAAATTCTTTCGGTTCTGACTCACACCCGGGCAATCGTCGAGAATACTCTCGTCGATTCGTTTCTTGAGCAAAAGCTGATGATACGCGTTGGCGAAGCGATGCGCTTCGTCACGGATTCGCTGAAGTAGATGCAACGCCCCAGAGTCCTCCGGCAGTTGAAGCGGCATCGCGCGACCCGGCCCGTAAATCTCCTCGTGCTCTTTCGCCAAACCGATGATTGGCAAATCGTGCAGTCCCAGTCGCTGCAATTCCCGACACGCGGACGAGAGCTGCCCTTTGCCGCCATCGACAATGATTAAGTCAGGCAGACGCACAGTTACAGACGACGCACGATTATTTTTCTCCGTCGCGTCGTTATCGGCTGCGTGTTGCAATGCGTCGACTGGATTTTCCTGCGAGAACTCCGCCACTTCCGGATTTTTTTTGCGCGCTTCGAGTAGCACGCGTGAATATCGCCGCCGAACCACTTCGGCCATGCTGGCGAAATCGTCCTGGCCTTCGACGGTGCGCACTCGATATCGGCGGTAGCAATCCTTGTCCGGTACGCCGTCGCGGAAGCACACCATCGAAGCGACCACGTGCGTCGTGGAAATGTTCGAGATGTCAAAACACTCCATCACCCGCGGCAAGCGCGGAAGCTGCAACGCGTCGCTCAAGGCCTGCACATCGGCCAACGGATCGATCGCGCTGGGGAGCATTCCGCGCGTGAAGCGCCGCGCCCGCCTGGTGGTTTGGCGCACATCGTCAATCATGTTGCGCAGTTCTGCAGCCTTCTCGAATTCCATTTTGTCGGCTGCTTTGCGCATTTGTTCGTCCAATGCGTTGATCATCTCGCGCGAACCCCCCTCCAGGAATTCGCAGGCGTGCGCGGCGCGTTCCCGATATTGCTCGGCCGTAATTTCGCTCAAGCGAACCGGCACCTGATAAGTCGAAGATTTCAATTCGCGTTCGGTCGGTGCGCCGCGGCCAAACGTGAGCACGCCAAACTTTTTCCGCATCAAATTCAGCGTTTGCCGCAGTGCGCCGGCGTCCGCGTACGGACCGAAGTAGCGTGCCGTGTCGTTTTTCTTGAAACGCGTCAGTCGAAAGCGCGGCCATTCTTCCGACATGTCGATCTTCACCAGCAAGAATCGTTTATCGTCGCGAAACGAAATATTGTAGCGCGGACGGTATTCCTTGATCAGCTTGCCTTCGAGCAACACCGACTCGGCTTCGCTGCGGACGACGTGCGTTTCGAAATCCCATGTCGCCTCGAGCATCGCGCGTGTTTTCAAATCAGCCTGCGCCAGCTTCGATGGCAAAAAATAAGAGCTGACGCGCTTCCGGAGATCCCGCGCTTTGCCGACATAAATCACGCGGTTGAAACGGTCGCGCATCAAGTACACACCCGGCTTGTGCGGCACTTCGTGCACCTTCTTTTGGAGGTCAGGTTTTTCTTTGGCTGCCATCAATCGAGCGTCAATGTACCCGGCTCATGCAGGATCGACAATTGGTTGGAGGGCGTCCGCGCTGTCGACGCCTTAATATTTGGGACACGACGGCGTATCCCTCCATTTGCTTTACGCCGCCCGACGCCGCGGCAATGCGGACTGCACCATCATTAGTTCGCTCACGTTTTCCGGCGTGAGCAAGCCGACCAATCGTTTCATGCTGTCGAGCACGGGCACGGCCGGACAATTGCATTCCTGCATAATCCGAAACGCTTCTTCGAATCGCGTGCCTGTGGTCACGGTCGGGATATCGCGGCGCATGACGTCGCCCACGCGAATTGTCGGATCGTTTCTGCGTAACGCCGCGATCAAATCGTGGCGCGTTAGGATGCCCGCGACGTTTCCAGCTTCGCCGAGCACAGGAAAATCGTGCTGCGACGTCGCCAGCAATGCATCGACTGCTTCCTCTAACGTCGCGCTTTCCGGAAGCGAACGAAACTCGCGCACCATCGCGCTCGAGACCGGAAACCGCCGCGACACATCCCGCATTTGCGCCAATGCCGCTTCCTGTGACGCGCCGATGTAAACGAAGAGCGCGATGAACAGGAGAAATGGATTCGAAAACAGACCCAGGAATCCGAAAACAAACGCGCAACCCTGGCCGATGCTGGCCGCGATTTGTGTCGCCCGAGCATAACTCAAGCGCGTCGCGAGCAGCGCCCGCAAAACGCGGCCGCCGTCCATCGGGAAAGCCGGAAGCAAATTAAAGAGAAGGAGGACAACATTTATCGTCAGTAAGACATCATTCAGACTGGTCGCTGCGGTTGGCGGATAAACGAATGAGCCGCCGGTAAGAAAAAGACAGAAGGCAATGATCAGGTTCACTGCCGGACCCGCGGCCGCAATGATTAACTCCTGCACCGGCTCTTCCGGCATTCGCTCCAGACGCGCCACTCCGCCGATCGGCAGCAAAGTAATATCGGGCGTGTTAATCCCAAAAGCTTTGGCGGCAAAAGCATGACCAAATTCATGCAACACGACGCACCCAAAAAGGAGCAGGATCACCAAAACACCTGCGACCGCCGCCGCGGACCCGCCTTGCGCGTAATAACCGAAGGCCAGCCAGCCGATCAGCAAGAGAAAGGTGATATGAATGCGTAATTGGATGCCGGCAATGCGAATAATGGGAAGTGACCAGCTCATGATTGAATCTCGTTCGTCTTGAATCGCACGCCAGCAGTGTTGAAGACGCCCCAAAACAATTCAGACTGAAACGAGATGGAGACCTTCGATGTTGCAATTGTCGGCGGCGGACCGGCCGGTTCGACCTGCGCGGCCTTCTGCGCGGCGGCAGGACTGCGGACACTAGTTCTGGAGCGTGAAAAATTTCCGCGCGAAAAAGTTTGTGGCGATTGCATCAATCCCGCGTGCTGGCCGGTCCTGGAGAGACTCGAGCTCGCAGAACAAATTCGAAATCGGCCGCATGGTGTGCTCGACGCCGTGGAATTCATCGCCATGGGCGGCCAGAAATTGCGCGCCGATCTTCCGCGACGCGACAACGGCATGATCAGTGTCAAGCGCAGCCTTTTCGACCACCTTCTTCTTGAGCGCGCGCGCACGGTCGGCGCTGAGATTCGCGAGGAAGCAACGGTGATTGCCCTCGATCGAACCGCTGCGAAAAATTGGAAGATCGACATCGTGCGGGAAGCTTTCGCCGCGCGCATCATCGTCGGCGCAGATGGCCGCAATTCGACCGTCGCGCGACTGCGCAATCTGCTGCCGCGTCCCGAGCGCGAGCGCGTCGCGCTGCAAGCGCACATTCCGCTCCCGCGCGATTTTGGAGATCGAATCGTGCTGCAATTTCTGCCGGAAGGTTATTCCGGCCAGGCGCCGGTAAATGATTCCGAACTGAATCTCTGCCTGGTTGGAACACCGCCAACGATTTCGTCGCTCCGAAATTGGGCAGAGCGCGAATTCAAGCTCGCCGCTGAGCAAGCCTGGCGCACGATCACTCCGCTGACGCGCGCGCCTGTTCCAGCCGCCCACGAGAATTTGTTCTTCATCGGCGATGCGGCGCGCGTCGTCGAGCCGTTTACCGGCGAAGGAATTTATTACGCGTTGCGATCAGGCGAGTTGGCCGCCAATGCGATCGTAAGAATCATTCGCGGAGAAGATCGCCGACCTGCAATACGCGAATTCACTCATGCTCATCGCGCGATGTATCGCGGGCGATTGTGGATCAACCAAATCGCGCGCGCGGCCGTCTTATCGCCGCGGTTCGCGTCGCAGCTCCTACGAGTTAGGCCATTTAGCGCGCCGATCTTGGGATCGCTCACGAAGAAAATCACGAAACCGGTCTAGCTGCCAGTCCGAGCCGGACTGGCACTGTCACTGGCAGCAGTCTGCCGATGAGGACATCGGCAGCTACAACATTTGTCGCGCCGCCTTGACCGTGTTCGACATCAACATCGCAATCGTCATCGGCCCGACGCCGCCCGGGACTGGGGTGATCGCGCTCGCCTTCGGCGCAACTTCATCGAATGCGACGTCACCGACCAGCCGATAACCGCGTTCGTTGCTTTTGTCGTCAACGCGGTTGATTCCGACATCAATCACAACCGCGTCTTCGCGAACGTGTTCGGCCTTCACGAAGTGCGCGCGACCGATAGCCGCAATCAGAATGTCAGCAGAGCGCGTGATCTCTTTGAGATTCTTGCTCCGCGAATGTGCCACGGTCACGGTGGCGTCGCCGCCTTTTGCTTTTTGCATCAGCAACAAGGCGACCGGTTTTCCAACGATCATGCTCCGTCCAAGAACGACGACGTGCGCGCCGGCGATGTCGATCTCGCTTTCGATGAGGAGTCGTTGAACCCCTAGCGGCGTGCATGGGACAAAGCCGGTTGGGTCGCCCATCGCGAGCTTGGCCACATTGAGCGGATGAAAACCATCGACGTCTTTGCGCGGATCGAGCGCGCGCACGATTGCAGCTTCATTGATCTGTTTCGGCGGTGGCGATTGAACCAGAATACCGTGGACCTTGGAATCGCGATTCAATTCATCGACGCGCCAGAGCAATTCGCTTTGGATCGTTGAAGCCGGCAGCTCGAGCTTGACCGAATGTAAACCGAGCTCGCGACTCATTTTGTCTTTTGAGCGCACATAAGTGCGCGACGCAGGATTATCGCCGACGAGAACAACGGCAAGCCCTGGCGTGACGCCTTTGGATTTCAGCTCTGCCATTTGCGCCCGGAGATCGACATAAACTTTTTCGGCGATCGCTCGGCCGTCGATCAGATTTCTCATTTGCACGAACCTAATTGAGTCAGCGCCGCTCAACCAGCGACATCATCGCCTTCTGGAGACGCAACCGCTCGTTTTCGAATTCTTCACGCGTAGATGTCGATCTTACGTCGTGCGGTTGTCCAATAATGACGCGTACTTTCGAAAACGGTCGTGGAACGATAAACCGGTCCCAACTTCTCACCCGCCAGCAGCTCGAGTATTCCATGTTAATAGGTACGACTGGCGCACCCGTTTTCTGCGCCAGAAAGATAATGCCCGGTCCGAGTTCATAAGCCGGACCGCGCGGGCCATCTGGCGTCAACAGAACGTCATAGCCGGAGCGAAGAATATTGCTCAACTCCAGTAACGCGGCAGCACCCATCCGCGAGCTTGATCCCCGCACTACGTCAAATCCAAAACGTTCAGTCAGATCCGCGACAAGATCTCCGTCGCGACTCGCGCTAATTAAACCCGCGCCGGGCCGTTGCGGAAAAAATCTTTTCAGGACGAAGGAAATCAGCAGAAGCCGGTTATGCCAGAGCGCTGCGATGTAATTTCCTTTCACCGGCTTTTCAACAACGCCCATGCGGTCGTCGATTTCGTAGCGGAGCGTCCGGGCCCAAATTTGGAGCAACCGAAATCCGAACGCGATCAACCATCGCGCGCGCCAGCCTTCGATCTTCAAGGTTTCTTGCGCGGGCCGCGACGCGAAGTTTCATCAGCCCAGCGATAAGCGCGGGAACTCGGCAAGCCGATTTGGTCGAGAATCCGCCACACTACCGTGTCCACAACATCGACAACTGAAACTGGGCGGCTGTAAAAAGATGGAATTGCTGGCAGCACGATCGCGCCCGCTTCCAGGAGCGTGACGATGTTGCGCGCGTGAATCAGATTCCAGGGCGTTTCCCGCGGAACAAGGATCAACTTGCGGCGCTCCTTCAAGAAAACATCGGCCGCGCGCAGAAGCGCGGTATCGCTCGATCCGGACGCAATCCGTCCTATCGTCGCCATTGAACAAGGGACGATCACCATCGCGTCAAATCGGGCCGAGCCGCTGACGAACGGAACGTTGAGATCGTTCTCGGCGTGTTGCACGATCGTTTTTGGAATCTTGAACGCGCCCAGCTCCTGCTTGGCGACTTGTTTCGCATGGCCGCTCATGACGAGATGAATCTTGTGCGCAGCAGGATCGATTTGATCGAGCAATCGCTGCAAATAGATCGAACCGCTGGCGCCGGTGGCGGCGATAACGAGTTTCATCGACGAAGAGTTTGAATTTAATCGGTTAAGGGGGCAATAAGATACACGATGGTCAAGAAACTGTTGCACACCCGCTACCGGGTGAAAGATCTGGAGAAGACGGTAGCGTTTTATAAGGACGTGCTCGGACTTCAGGAAACGCGACGGCATACGTCCGGCCGCGGATCGCAATTGGTTTTTCTCAAGGCACCCGAAAGCGAAGAGGAGATCGAGCTTTGCAAATTCGACGAGAGCGGCCCGGTGATCGTTGGTCCGGATCTAACTCATCTCGCGTTTGAAGTAGACGACTTGGAAGAATTCGCGCGCGAGGCGGCCGCGAAAGGTTACCCGCTATCTGACGGCCCGCATAAAACGTCCGGCGGAAGCGTCATCGCCTTCATCGACGCTCCGGAAGGGTACGAAATCGAGCTAATCCAGCGCGGCGAGAATTTGTAGCCACCGCTTGCGCGCGTTGAATCTTTATCGCTAATTTGCCGCCAATGAACCGCTGGTATCGTGTCGGGTTTGCCTGTTGCGCTGTCGGCCTTGCGGCCCTGTGCCTTGCGGCCGAGCCGACAACGATCCCGCCGGAAGACGAAAATCCGAACGAGGTTCGGCCGACCGGTGTTCCGCATCGGCAGCATTCGACGGCTAAATCGAAGACGACTTCGGATTCGGACGCAAACGCGAGCGCAACTCCGCGACGACGCAAGGCACATCGGACTGCGGCGAAATCGGGCGAATCCGAGGAGCCGATTCCGACCCAGACGGTGCCGGGTTCTATTCCCAAGACCGGCGCGAGTTCCGTTATCGTGATCAATGCCAGTAATGGCCAAGTGCTCTACGAAAAAAATCCGGACCAAATCCGAGCGCCTGCAAGTACGACGAAACTTTTAACCGGACTGATCGTGGCTGAGAGCGGCTCCTTGGATCGGCCAGTCACGGTCGCGCAGGTCGATACTTTCGCCGAGCCGGTAAAGTTAAATATTAAACCTGGCGAGATCTATCAGCGGTTCGATCTGCTGCGCGCGTTGCTGGTAAAAAGCCCGAACGACGTAGCGCGTTGCCTGGCGCGCGATAATGCCGGCAGCGTCGAAGCGTTCGCGGAACGAATGAACCAGCGCGCGTTTGCGCTCGGAGCCAGGAATTCGCATTTCGTGAACCCGAATGGATTGCCGGATACAAGGCAATATTCGACCGCACGCGATTTGTCGACGATCGCGCGGGTGGCGTATGCGAATTCGACAATTCGTTCGATCGTCTGCCTGCCGCAGCTTGTTTTCCGCTATGCGAACGGCCGCACGCGTGAATTGGAAAACACAAACAAACTTTTGAAGCGATTGTCCTACTGCAACGGGATGAAGACTGGTTACACCGAGGCCGCCGGGAAATGTTTGATCGCGAGCGGTTCGCGACCGGGCAAAGACATCATCGTGGTTGTGCTGGGCGATAGCCACTCGGGTGTTTGGCGGGATGCGGGTAATTTGCTCGCGTGGGCGCTTTGGAGTCCATCGGCTGGATGAGCGACATCTACGCGCGGCAATTGGAAGCTCTGCGCGCGCATTCGTTAGATCGACATCTGCGTGAAGTCCGCAGCTCGCAGGGAACCGTTGTTGATATTGACGGCAAACATCTGATCAACTTTGCCTCAAACGATTACCTCGGACTCGCGAACGACCCCCGTTTGTGCGAGGCAGCGACGAAAGCGATCGCGGAATTTGGTGTCGGCGCGGGCGCGTCCCGATTGATTAGCGGCACGCACTCGTCGCATGTTCGCCTGGAAACCGCGTTGGCAAAATGGAAAGGAACTGAAGCGGCCCTCTCCTTTGATAGCGGTTACGCAGCAGCGGTCGGAGCGATTCCGGCTCTGGTTGGCAAGAACGACATCATCCTGCTCGATAAATTGTGTCACGCATCGCTAATCGATGGCGCCAGGCTGAGCGCCGCAACGCTGCGCGTTTTTCCCCACAATCATCTCGGCAAACTCAAGAGTCTCCTCGAATGGTGTTGCCGAAAAAATTCTACTGCGCGCATTTTGATTATTACGGAATCCGTCTTTTCCATGGGTGGCGATCGCGCGCCGTTACGCGAGATCGTTGAATTGAAAAAAAACTTCAGAGCTCAATTGCTTTTGGATGAAGCACACGCCATTGGCGTGGTTGGGCCAAACGGCCGTGGCCTCGCAGCTGAGGAAAGTTTCAGTCCGGAGGTCGATGTTCAAATGGGAACGCTGAGCAAAGCGCTCGGTGTGAGCGGTGGCTATATTTGCGGACCGCGAAACATGATTGAGTGGCTCATCAATCGGGCGCGCTCGTTTATTTTTTCAACCGCGCCACCGCCGGCGCTGGCTGCGGCGGCAAACGCGGCTGTCGATTTTCTTTCGTCGCCGGAAGGTGAAAAGCGGCGTCGGCTGCTTTGGCGCAACATCGACACCCTGGCCGAAGAGCTTCAGGTTCGTCCTGCCAGCGCGATTGTTCCGTGGATTATCGGCGATGAACAGGGGACGCTGGCCGCGGCGCGAAGTCTTCAAGTCGAAGGATTCTTTGTGCCAGCGATCCGTTATCCAACAGTGGCGAAAGGTTCTGCGCGATTGCGGGTGACCGTCTCTGCGGCACACGAAGAAGCGGAGTTGCAGTCGCTGGGCGCCGCGATAAAGCGAGTTGCGAAAAAGAAACTACGCTAAGCCGTGCTTTGAGGTTACGGCGTGCGCGATGACGCCGAGTAGCGAAGGAGCGGACTCGGCATCAAAGCTGGATTTTGTTCAACCGTGTTCGGAGCGTTGGCAGGCACGTCCTCTGGGCCTTCGGCCGGAGGCGCTGGCTCTTGGCCCGGCGCGCCGGGCGAGGTGGCATTGCTCGCGTACTTGGCCATCAAACGCTGCTCGAGCGTTTGATGTGCAGAGGTGGTCTGGGACGTGGTCGAACAAGCTGGCAAGAAGGCCAGGCTAAGCAGAGAGAAAGCGATTTCGATCTTCATTGGACTCGGAAGTTATACTGGCGACGCTTTTATAATTACTATAATCAGCGCTCGAATAGCAAGAACTTTTTGCCTCACGAAAAGCGGCCTAAAATGGCCGTCAGCTTCTCCACCGTCCCCTTTGGCCAAAGCTTCCGCTCTGTCACCAGGGCATTGCCCAAGGAACGATGTTCCGCCCAATCCGGCTCGACCGGGATTCGCGGGATCGCTTCAACCAAGACTCTCTTAGCAGCCTCGGCGTTCGCGGTCAGATGGCCGAACACGGTTTGCGCCGACACCGGCTCCTCTTCCACCTTCCAGCAATCGTAATCGGTGATCATTGCCATCGTGGCCAGCGCGATCTCCGCTTCGCGGGCCAATTTCGCTTCGGGCAAATTAGTCATGCCGATGACGTCGAAGCCGTTGCGCCTATTTAATTCAGACTCCGCCCGGGTCGAAAATGCCGGCCCGTCCATGTTCACGTAGGTGCCGCCATTGTGGACCGTAACTCCGACCTTTTTCGCCGCCTCGGCGAGGAGATTTCTCAATTGGAGACTGATCGGTTCGGCAAAAGAAATGTGCGCGACAATGCCTTCACCAAAAAACGTGTGACCGGCGTGCAAACTCGTGCGGTCGTAAAATTGCGACGGTAGCAAAATATCACGCGGTTTGTATTTCTCCTGCAAACTGCCCACCGCGGTGACGGTAATGATCCAGCGGACGTTGAGCGAGCGCAGTGCATAGATGTTCGCGCGGTGATTCAGTTCGTGCGGGAGAATGCGGTGCCCTCGGCCATGCCGCGGCAAAAAATAAACCTGCCGTCCGCTGATGTTGCCGCCGATCAACGCGTCAGAGGGCGAACCAAACGGCGTCTCAATCCTTTGTTCGGTGGCATTGCGCAGTTGCTCCATCTGGTACAAACCACTTCCGCCGATGATGCCAATTGCCGGAGTGTTTTCTTTCATTCGTTGGCTGATTTAATCCGAAAGAGCGACAAGTTGAAAAGCGGATAATCTCGCCGTGGCGAAGGCTGACGGGCGGTGTATTATTTCGCCCGCGATGCCCAAGTTTTTCATTAAAACCTACGGCTGCCAGATGAACGAGCGCGACTCGGAACAAGTCGCGCACTCGCTCATCGCCCGTGGCTATGAACGCGCCCAGAGCGAGCTCGACGCGGACGTGGTGCTGCTGAACACCTGCAGCGTCCGCGATATGGCTGACCAAAAAGCGCTTGGAAAAATGGGGATGCTCGGCCGCATTGCCAACGAGAGGCCGCACGCTGTTTTTGGTTTTCTCGGCTGCATGGCACAAGCGCGCGGAGCTTCGTTGCTGAAAAATTTGCCACATGTCGATCTTGTCGTTGGGACGCAAAAGTTTCATCGCGTCGCGGATTATGTAGACGACGCATTGGAAAGGAAACGAACACGCAGAATGGACGATCCGCGTTTCTCGATCGTGGACGTCGATGAGGAAGCGGGATCGCAGTCGACGATTCGCAATCAACAACTCGCGCCGAAGCAGGCAACCGCGTTCGTCTCGATCATGCAAGGCTGCAACATGCACTGCACGTTTTGCATCGTGCCGCAGACACGCGGCGCCGAGCGCAGCCGCACGATTAACGAGATTGTCGGCGAAGTCCGCGCACTGGTTTCCCACGGCGTGAAAGAAGTGACGTTGCTCGGTCAAATCGTAAACCTCTACGGCCGCCACGAATTTCCGAAGATCGACAACAAAAGTCCGTTTGTGCAATTGCTCGACGCCGTCCATCAGATTGATGGCTTGGAGCGCCTTCGCTTCACTTCGCCACACCCGATCGGGTTCCGCGAAGATTTGATCGACGCCTACCGGCGTTTGCCAAAGCTGGTCGATCATCTTCATCTGCCAATGCAATCTGGATCGAACAAAATTTTGAAGGCGATGCACCGCACTTACACCGCCGAGAAATATGTCGATCTTGTCGGGCGAGTTCGCGAGGCGAGGAAGGACATTGCCATAACCACCGACATCATCGTCGGATTTCCGGGTGAGACCGACGACGATTACAAGCAAACCCGCGATTTGGTCGAACAAATCCAATTCGACAACGCATTTGTGTTTCGATATTCGCCCCGAGGCGATACGCCGGCGGCGGAAATGACAGACCAAATTGACGAAGGCATCAAAGCGCAGCGCAATCACGATTTGCTAGAGGTTGTGGACGAATCGGCGCGTCGCACCAATGAACGCTTGGTGGGTCGAACGTTGGAAGTGCTCTGTGAAGGACCTAGCAAAACAAATCCGTCGCGACTAATGGGACGCACGCGCACAAATAAAATCACACTCTTCGAAGGCTCAGATGAATTTGCCGGCATACTCGTCGATGTTCGGATCGAACGTGCCACCGGATTTAGCCTTTACGGAATGCCGGACCGCGCGTTCCAAGGAAAAATGACGGGCTATTTGGCGATCATTCGTTGATCTTACATCAGTGAACGAAATGGCGGTCGGCGCCATGTTACTCCTCGCAGACAAAGCAGCGCCGGTCACTTTCTTGGCGCGCGATGGCGCTGAGATTTTTTTCTATGCTCCGCTGATCGGCCTGTTGATCGCGGTCGCGTTTCTTGGACGGCATCAAGGCATGCCGTGGTTTGGAAAAATGGAAAACGCGCTTGCCCGATTGGGCCGGCGCCGAGCACTAAGCGTGGCCGTTGTTGGGGTGGCTTCAATGCTGGTGGTCCTGAGTTTGAGCGGCGTCGCGGGCGTTCCCGTGCCGAAGGTTGACGACGAATTCAGTTACCTTTTAGCGGCCGATACATTCGCTCACGGACGTTTGACGAATCCAGCGCATCCGATGTGGATGCATTTCGAAACGTTTCACACGATTCAACAGCCTAGCTACGCTTCCAGATATCCTCCGGGGCAGGGATTGATCCTCGCGTTGGGCCAGGTGCTGGCTCATCCCGTCATCGGCGTCTGGCTTAGCGCGGCGCTGGCATGCGCTGCAATCTGCTGGATGTTAATGGGATGGTTGACGCCGCCGCGCTGGGCGCTCATCGGCGGGTTCCTCGCAATCCTTCATCCGGAAATTTTGTTTTGGAGCCAACGTTACTGGGGCGGTAGCGTGACCCTAGCCGGAGGTGCGCTCGCTCTTGGCGGTTTTCGTCGGCTGTTATCCGATCATCGCGATCAACATTTTCGGCCCCGCGTGCGCGACGCCGCGCTCATGAGCGTGGGAATGTCGATCTTGATTATCTGTCGGCCGTATGAAGGTGGCGTACTGATTCTAATTTTACTTACGATTTTGATTATCGCTCTTTTCGTTCAGAAAAAGAGATCTCTCGACGCGGTGATGGCACGTGTCGGATGGCCGATCGCCGTCGGCCTTATCATTACGATTGGCTGGATGGGCTATTACAACTGGCGGGTTACCCGAGATCCATTTCGAATGCCGCAGCAAGTTTATGTGGCCACTTACAACGCCGCGCCGGTTTTTCTTTGGCAAGAGCCACCGTCGCCGCCTGCCTATCACCATAAACAAATGCAGGACTTCCATATGGGCTGGGAACTTCGGCATTACACAAAACAGGGGAGCTTTGGCGGTTTGGTGGGCGGCGTGCTCGGGAGATTCTTACGATTAGTCCGCGGCGATCTGCGGCTTTGGCCGCTGCTGCTCGCTTTCGCAGCGATACCGTGGGCGTTCAAAAGCCGATGGATACAGTTGGCCCTGTTAATCTGGCTCCTGTTCACGGCGGCATTGCTTCAGGTCACCTGGACTTTTTTTCACTACGCAGCGCCGGCATTTGGCTTGTTCTTCGTACTTGCTGTCCAGTCGCTACGTCATTTGCGCCTCTGGCACTGGCACGGAAAGCCCGTCGGATTGTTTCTAGCGCGTGGCTGCTTAGTTCTCAGCGTTTTATCAATTCCCCACACATTTTGGAGTGTCGCTCAACAAAATCGGTATGTGCGCCGAAACCAGATTATCTCCAGACTCCAACACGAAGGCGGCAAACATCTCATCGTCGTCCATTATGACCCCAGTGATAACAATTCGGTGGAATGGGTTTACAATGCGGCCGACATAGATAACTCTCAGATTGTTTGGGCGCGTGAACTGGACGCCGCTCAAGACCGCGAGCTGCTTAATTACTTCAAAGATCGACGTCCGTGGTTATTACAAGTAAGTCGGCGTTCAACCCATCTGGTGCCTTATTCGTCCTCGTCTAATTTGTAATCCCCATCGCTCCATGATTTACGATTTGTCATTACAAACCGGCGGTTTCATTACGGGGATCGTTTTGATCCTTCTGAGCGTGCCGGGATTGGTCAAACCGGGATCGGTCCAAAATTGGCTGAAACGCTTTCCGCGCTCGGGCATTGCCGGCGTTGTGCTTCTGACTTTGACGTTGGTCTGGTCGTTCTGGTTGCTGGCCACAATGGAGATGGGCGAGTTCTCCAGCT
>Ga0209805_1000050_pt1 | contig 61246 bp, 54 predicted proteins | sample GraSoiAngelo_148_FD_185905 | JGI IMG/M metagenome (GOLD analysis project Ga0209805, IMG submission 185905) | Grasslands soil microbial communities from the Angelo Coastal Reserve, California, USA - 14_1009_09_20cm (SPAdes) (version 2) | ecosystem: Environmental > Terrestrial > Soil > Grasslands ...
CCGTGTCCACCAGCACGACCGGCTCGAACCTCGATCCCGACGGCTACACGGCGACCGTGGACGGCGGCGCGAGCCAGAGCGTCGGCATCAACGGCAGCGCCACCTTCAACGGGCTCGCGTCGGGGAGTCACTCCGTGGTCCTGTCGGGCGTGGCGAGCAACTGCTCGGTGAGCGGCGGGACGTCCCGGACGGTGAGCGTACCGGCGGGCGGGACGGCCTCGACGTCGTTCTCCGTGAGCTGCGCGGCTGCGCCGCCGCAGACGGGCAACCTCACGGTCAGCGCCAGCACGACCGGCTCGAACCTCGATCCCGACGGCTACACGGCGACCGTGGACGGCGGTGCGAGCCAGGCCGTCGGGACCAACGGCAGCGTGACGTTCACCGGGTTGTCGGCGGGGAGTCATTCGGTGGCGCTGTCCGGCGTCGCCGCAAACTGCTCGGTGAGCGGGGCGAACCCGCAGACCGTCACCGTGCCCTCGGGCGGGACGGCGACCGCGAGCTTCACCGTGAGCTGCGCCGCGACCGGTGGAGGCACGGGCAGCCTTACAGTCAACACCAGCACGACGGGCTCGAACCTCGATCCCGACGGCTACACGATCACGATCGACGGATCGTTCAGCCAGTCGATCGCGACCAACGGCAGCGTCACCTTCAACGGCCCGTCGGGCGACCACTCGCTCGCGCTGTCCGGCGTGGCGTCGAACTGCACGGTCGGCGGGGCGAATCCCCGCACCGTCACCGTCCCGTCGGGCGGGGCGGCGACCACGACCTTCTCCGTGAGCTGTGCCACCACTGGTGGTGGCGGCGGCGGCGGCGTTGAAGTCGTCGGCCGGGGGCAAATCGGGAACGGCTCACCCACGCCCGGGAGCGACGCCACGACGTTCGACTTCGACGTCCGCGCCGACCTCACGGGGCGGTTCACCGGGACGGACTACGCCGACCTGCACAACGGCACGACGCCGGCCACTCTGACCACCGATCCGGTGGCGGACCCCGCCACGTCGTTTAGGGCGTACCGCAACAGCTCGAGCGCCTGCAGCGATCCGAGCCGCGGCGTGGAGGTCGACGCGGTCGGCCGCGAGGACACCGGTAATCTGGTCGGCTACACGATGACGGTGTGCGACAACGGGCCGGCCGGAAGCGGCTCTGACCGCTTCGAGGTATTCATCCCGTCGGAGGGGTTCGGCGTCTCCGGCCCGGTGACCAGCGGCGACATCTCGAAGCGGTAGCGGTCACGGGCTCCCCACCAGCGACGCGCCTCGGCGGCTACCCGTCGAGGCGCGTCGGCGCGTCAGGAGTCGGTCCGGGCCCCGTGCGGGTCCGCGCCGCGAAACTCCTGACGGGAACTTCTCGTCGTCCAACCGGGTCATGTGGGTGCGGCCGTCGCCTCAGCCGAACCCAGGAGACGGGAGGACGTATGGAGTTGACACTGCTCGAGACGAAGCGCCGGACCAAGACCAAGACGCTGCTCGGCGTCGGGGCCACGTCGCTCACACTCCACGCGGTCGTCATTGCCGCTGCGGTGTACGCGACGCTTTCCGCCCGCCCCGCCGACACCGTCGTGCGCATCGACACGTCGGTCGTGCTGCTGACGCAGGCACAGCGGCAACCGGCGGCGCCGCCCCCCGCAGAGCTCGTAGAGCCCCTCAGAGGGTTCCAGACCGTGACCGTCCCCACCGAGCTCCCCACCGCGGTGCCGAAGCTGGACCTGCAGGAGCGCTTCGATCCGAAGGATTATTCGGGAATCGGCGTCGAGGGCGGCCGCGCCAACGGGGTCGTGCCCTCCGGGAACGAGGTCTATTCAGAGGCGCTGGTGGAGGAGCGCCCCGCCTTGCTCTCCGCGCCCCCCGCCCGTTACCCCGATCTCTTGAAGCAGGCCCAGATCCAGGGCCGCGTGCTGCTGCGGGCCATCGTCGATACCACGGGTCGGGTGGAGCCCGCCTCGGTCGTGATCGCCACCAGCCCCAACCCCGGCTTCGATGTGCCCGCCCGCGAGTGGCTCCTCAAGGCGCTGTTCCGGCCTGCCCGGCTGCACGGCAGGGCCGTACGCGTCCACATCACCCAGCCGCTCGACTACTCGATCACGTCCGGCTGACGCGTCACGAAGGAGTCGCTCATGTCCAAACCGCTGCTGCAGCTCGCCGCACTCGGCCTGCTTGGCTTCTCCGTGTGGAAGGTCGGGTCGCTCTTCTTCATCCCACTGCTGTTCCTGGCGTTCAAGATCGCGCTCGTCGTGGGGATCGTCCTGTTCGCGGTGTGGCTGTTCAAGCGCAACGACGGGAAGAAGGCGTCGGACTCCGAGACAGGCTCGTCCTGACGGTCAGGCGCCGCCGGGCCGGCGCAGCAGCAGCCACACGAACGCCGTCAGGCCGATGGCCACGATGGCGTGCCGCACGCCCTCCTGCCCGACACGCTGCGCCAGGCGGGCGCCCGCATAACCACCCAGCATCCCACCCACGGCCATGGTCAGGGCGATCGGCCAGTGCACGATGCCGCCGACCGCGAACATCGTTACCGCCACGGCGTTGATGCACAGCGCTCCCCAGTTCTTGAGGCCGTTCATCAGATGGATGTTGGTGAGGCCCATGAAGCCCAGCACGGCCAGCATGAGGATCCCGATACCCGCCCCGAAGTAGCCCCCGTAGACTGCCACGAGGAACTGGGCCGCCACGAAGCTCCACAGTGGCCCTGTGTCCGGCATCGTCGCCCGGGCACTCGCCCCGGCAGACTGGCCGCGCAGCCCGCGAAGCAGCGGTCCCTGGACGAGAAACAGAACCGTCGCCCCGAGCACCAGAAACGGCACGATGCGATCGAACGCCGCGGGCGGCGTATGCAACAGCAGCCACGCACCGAGGCCCCCGCCCACAAGGCTCGGCGCGGCGAACCCGGTCACCCAGTGGCGCGCGCCCGTAAGCTCGTGGCGATAGCCCCACATGCTGCCGAGCGAGCCGGGCCACAGCGCCACGGTGCTGGTGGCGTTGGCCACGAGCGGCGTGACGCCGAGCCCAACGATGGCGGGAAAGGTGAGCAGCGTGCCGCCGCCGGCGATGGCGTTCACAGCGCCCGCCGCCGCGGCGGCGACGAGCGCGAGCATGAGGTGCGCGGCGGTCACGCCCCTAGTGTAGCCGGCCGCGGGCCTTGCGGCCACGTGCTCCCATCGTCCATCGTTGCCCGCGGGGCGCAGTGCAACCGGCTCGACAGAGTGAGAGCCGCCACAGGAGGATGTCGGATGGCACCGGTCACGGTTCAACGCTTCGTCAAGGAGCTGGAGAAATTGAAGCAGCAGGTGGACGCGGGAACCCTCAAGTCGCAGGACTACGATGCACGGCTGGCGCGGATCATCCGCGAGCTGCGCGAGCAGGGCCTGGACGCCGATCGGGCTGCGATCACGGCGGCGCTCGCGGACGCCGTCCAGCGGGGGGTCATCACGGCCGAGGTGCAGGAGCATCTCCGCCACCGTCTCGGCCTGGCGTGACGGGCAGAGGGGCGGGCGCGCTCGCGCTGCTCCTCGGGGCACTGTGTCCGGTGGCCGCCCCGGCGCAGGAGGCCGGCGAGGACGGCCAGTGGACCATGCCCGCCCGGGATTACGCGGCCACGCGCTACAGTCCCGTGGCCCAGATCAGCGTGGCCAACGCGGGTCGGCTGCGGCCGGTGTGGACCTTCTCCACGGGCGTGCTGGGCGGCCACGAGGGCCAGCCCCTCGTCGTGGGCCACACGCTGTATGTCGTGACCCCGTACCCGAACGTGCTGTACGCGTTCGACCTCACCCGGCCGGACTATCCGCTCAAGTGGAAGTACCGCCCCGATGTCGATCCCAACGCCGTGGGGATCGCCTGTTGCGATGCGATCAACCGCGGCGCGTTCTACGCAGAGGGGAAGATCGTCTACAATCTGCTGGACGGCCGCACGGTCGCGATCGACACTGCGACGGGGAAAGAGGTGTGGAAGACGAAGATCGCCGATCTGTCGCAGGGCGAGACCACACCCGTCGCCCCGTTCATCGTCAAGCGCCGGGTGATCGTCGGCGCGTCGGGAGGCGAGTTCGGCATCCACGGCTGGGTGAAGGGGCTCGATCTCCGGACCGGCCGGCTCGCGTGGACCGCGTACAACATGGGCCCGGACAGCGAGATGCTGGCGTGGCCGGGGACGTGGCGGCCGTCTTACGAGAAGCAAAAGGATCTGGGCGTCACGACGTGGCCGAAGGACGCTTGGGCCCACGGCGGCGGGCCGGTGTGGGGGTGGATGTCCTACGACCCGCGTCTCGACCTCGTGTATTACGGCGTGGGCAATCCCGGTCCGTACAACCCGGAGCAGCGTGCCGGCGACAATAAGTGGACGGCGAGCGTGCTGGCCCGGCGGCCCGACAACGGGGCCCTGGTGTGGGCCTATCAGTTCACGCCGCACGACAACTGGGACTACGACGCCAACGCGGAGATGATCCTCGCCGACCTGCCCGTGGGCGGTGAGGAGCGCAACGTACTGGTCCACTTCGACAAGAACGGCTTCGCGTATACGCTCGACCGCGCCACGGGCGAGGTACTCGTCGCCGAGCCGTTCGTCACCGTGAGCTGGGCGAAGCGCGTGGACCGCTTGAGCGGCCGCCCGGTGGTCGACTCGACCAAGCTCACGGGCGCGTCGCGCGGCAACGTGAAGGACATCTGCCCGAGCCTGGAGGGCGGGAAGACGCCTGCGGCGCCGGCGGCGTATTCGGCGCGCACGGGACTGTTCTACGTTCCCACCAACAACCTCTGTATGGACTACCAGGCGGTGACGGCGACCCGCATCGCCGGCACGCCGTTCATCGGCGCCAACACGCCGTACCATGCCGGGCCCGGCGGGCACCTGGGCGCGTTCATCGCCTGGGACGCGAGCCGCGGCCGCAAGGTGTGGGAGATCGCGGAGCCCTACCCGGTCTGGAGCGGTGTGCTCGCCACCGCCGGCAACGTCGTCTTCTACGGCACGCTCGACGGCTGGTTCAAGGCCGCGGACGCCACGACCGGGCGGCTGCTGTGGAAATTCAAGGTCGGGTCGGGCGTCGTGGGGAACCCCATCGCCTACACCGGGCCCGACGGCAAGCAGTACGTCGCCGTGTACGCTGGAATCGGCGGCGACTGGTTCCTGCTCGCCGGTGATGTGCGCTCCGACGACCCCGCGGACGTGCGGCCGCCCGCCGACTTCATCCGCGACATCGCGCGCCACACGAGTCAGGGCGGCATGGTCTGGCTGTTCGGGCTCGGTCCGTGAGCCACACCCTCGCCGTGATCGTGCTCGGCCTGTGCCTCGTCGCGGGGCTGATCCTCGTCCCGCTGGGCCTGCCGGGCCTGTGGGTGATGGTGGGCGGCGTCCTGGGCTACGGCGCGCTCACCGCGTTTCGCACGGTCGGGATCGCCACGATGGCGATCGTGCTGGGGCTCGCGTTTCTCGGCGAGATCGTCGAGTGGTGGGTGGGGTTCGGGCTCACCGAGCGCTACGGCGGCTCACGCCGCTCGGGATGGGGCGCGCTGGTCGGCGGGATCGTGGGCGCCATGGTGGGCGTGCCGGTCCCGATCGTCGGGAGCGTGATCGGCGCCTTCCTGGGCGCATTCGCCGGCGCGGCGTTGTTCGAGTTTTCGTGGTCGCGCACACCGACCGTGGCGGTGCGGGCGGGCTGGGGCGCGGTGCTGGGCCGCGCGGCCGGTGCCGCCGCGAAGATCGCGCTGGGCGTCGTGATCGCCGTCATCGGCGGGTTCGCGGCGGTGAAGGGGTGAGGCTCCTTCCGGTCCTCCTCCTGGGAGCGGTGGCCGGGTGCGGGCAGCGCGCGACCCCCGACCAGCAGGCTGGGCTCCCCGCCGTGCGTCACGACGAGCACGTGTTCGCAGGCGGCGCGGTCCCCAAGGCCGTGCGCTGGCAGAATCCCTACCGGCGAGACAAACGGTCGGCGGATGAGGGGGCGAAGATCTTCACCGCGATGAATTGCGACGGTTGTCACGGCGGCGCCGGCGCCGGTTGGGTGGGGCCGAGTCTGGCGGATGGCCGGTGGCGGTTCGGCGGCGCGGACGGCGAGATCTTCCAGTCGATCTATTATGGCCGCCCGCACGGCATGCCCGCCTACGGCGGACTGCTGCTCGCCCCCGACGCCGTGTGGAAGCTCGTCACCTATATCCAGTCGCTTGAGCCGCCGGCAGACCTGCCGACGGAGGCGTGGAAGTAGGCAGCGCGAACACGAAGATCGTGGGCGATCCCTCGCGGCCGAAGTTGTACGATCCGCCACCCGACGCCGCCGCGACGTATTGCTTGCCATCCACCGTGTAGGTGACGACGCCACCCAGGAGCCCCGATCCTGTGTAGAAGCGGTACAACTCCCGTCCCGTCTGCGCGTCCAGCGCCAGGAAGTCGCCCGTCAACTCGCCCGTGAATACCACGCCTCCCGCCGTCGCGGTCACGCCCGCCACCAGCGGTTTTGCCGACCGATAGCGCCAGCGTACTCGGCCCGTGCCCGCGTCCACTGCGGTCAGCCAGCCCCTCGCCTGCGCGGCGGAGTCGGACGTGTACGCGCCCCCGATGTACTCGTCTCCCGGGGCGTAGAGCGCCGTCCTGCCCGCCTGGAAGATCCCGCACCAATCCACCGCCGGAACGTACAGCAGGTGGGCGCGGGGACTGTACGCGGGCCCATTCCATTCCACGCCCCCATGCATGCCGGGGCACACCCTGACGGGCTTCCTACCGACCGGCGCGTCGGCGTTCAGCCGCGTCGTGATGGGGACCTCGTACACGCGCTCGTGCGTGTCCCGATCGAGCACCGTGAGCACGCCGGCCTTGCCCACTGTAGCGACCAAGTTTCGCGCCCGGCCGCCGATCGTCTCCTGGAACAGCGGGGACACTTGAGTGAGGTCCCAGTCGTGCGTGTCGTTGGGGAGCAGCTGGTCGTACCAGCGCAGAGTTCCGGTGCGCACATCGAGGGCGACGAGGGCGTTCGTGTAGAGGTTCTTGCCCGGGCGTAGATGACCCGCGAAGGCCGGGGCCGGGTTCGTCACCGCGACGAACAGCTCTCCCGTGACCGGGTCGAGCGCCAGCGGCGTCCACACCGCGCCGCCTCCCTGCGGCAGGCCCCGGGGGTTCGCCCAAGTGTCGGCGCCGGGCTCGCCCGGCTTGGGGACGGTGTTGAACCGCCACACCGGTGTGCCGTCAGCGAGCCGGAACGCTCCGATCCATCCCTTGATGCTGTTCTCGCTACCGGCGGGGCCGATCACCACGAGACCGTCGTGGATGAGCGGAGCCATTGTGATCGTCTCGCCCTCTTGGGGACGCGCCACGTGGCGCGCCCACAACAGCTCCCCGTCCCTGGCATCGAGCGCGAGCAGGTACCCGTCGGCCGTGCCGCGCACGACGTACCCCCGCGCCAGCGCCACTCCACGGTTCATCGGCCACAGCTCGTAGTCCCTCGGCTGCCACGTGTACCGCCACCGGGGACGGCACGTAGCGGCGTCGAGCGCCACCGTCTGGCGCACGGTCGTCACGTACATCACTCCCTGGTACACCACCGGGCCCGTTTGAAAGACTTCGGAGGGGCCGACCTGGAACACGCAAGCGACGCTGAGCCGTCCGGCGTTGGCGGGAGTCAGCTCGGTCAGCTGGGAGTAGCGCGTCCCCGAGTAACTACCGGTCTGGTAAGGCCAGTTGACGGAGGCGACGCCCGCTAGCTCCGACGCGGTCGGTCCCGCGCCCCGCGGCGGAGGATCGTCCTTGCCTGCGATGAATGCGCTGGGGGTGAGGCCGCCCGCTGCGCCCACAGCGCCGAGGCGATCGAGGCGAATCTGGCTGAGCATCGTGTCGGAGCCGTCGAAGCGCCGGCGCCCGGCCGGCCAGCCGTTCTGCTGCAGCAGGAAGGCGAACACGGCGGTGTAGTCGTCGGGCGCGAGCGAGCCCATCGCCAGCTTCGGCATCGAGACGCGCATCACGTGGTACAAGTCCGCGGCGCTGCCCGTGGGAGGTTGCCATCTCTGCAAAAACGCCGGGCCGGCGAGCGCCGGCGCCGTCACACCCTCGAGGTCTCTACCGTGACACTGCGCGCAGGAGGTCCCGTACGCGCGTTGGCCCCGCTTGGCTTGGTCCGTCGTGAACACGGCTGGCAGGTTCGGGTCGGCGCGACCGGCGGCGCAGGACGTCACGGCGGGCGCCAGGAGGGCTACCAAGATCACCGCGATTCGCCTGGGTCGGGGCATGCCCCTCCCGCTCTGCAAAACGCGGGCACAACATGATGCTCCGCCGCGTCAGGCGGTAACGCCACACCAGCGATACACTTGCCGCTGCTGCCAAAATCGCAGCGTCACCGCCACTGCTGCGTCCACGCGACGGTCCTTGGGCTCAGCCTCGGTCCGGTGTCGCCGCGGCCACCGTACGCCCCAACGACGTCCACACGGCCACGGCCGTCACGAGCACATTGGCCACGATCACTGGCCAGGCGTGAATCACGACGCCGTACGCCGCCCAGGCGAGCGCCGCGACGCCTTGCACGCGCCGCAGCGTGACCGGATCCTTGCAGAAGTACGAGCTCATGAACAGCGCCGTCGCGAACCACCCGATCCAGTCGAACGTCATCTGCCCCCCAATTCGGCCACGAGCGGTGGCGCCGCGTCGGTCTCACGGATCGTGAGGAGGTCCGTCTGCACCTTGTCCCATTCCTGGAGCACCAGCCCGTGGGACTCGAACAAGGCGTGAATGCGGCCCGCGTCCATACCGACGATGTCCTCGAGGATCGGCACGAGCACACTCACTGCGTCATCGGACAACACGGTGCGCTTGGCGATCTGCGCGAGGTACTTGTTCTCGGAGACGGCAATCGTCATGCCGTTCAGGCGGTTGACGTGCAGCATCACGTGAATGTCCGAGCTGCCGTCGCCCACGTAAATCACGCGGTCGTGACTGACGGGGAGCCGCGCCCGCAGTTCCTCGAGCAGGGCCACCTTGCCGTACCCGGCGGTCACGCGCTCGATCGCCTGGATTTCGCCGGACGCCGGGGCGTAGCGGAACCGCGTCCCGTGGATGTGCTCCGGCGGGACGATGCCTTCGAGCGCCGACTGGATCACCTCCTGTGGAGCCGCCGAGATCACGTAGAACGCGACGTCGAATCCGTCCAACTGGCTCAGCAGGCGCGGCAACAAGTGCAGGTTCTGCTTCAAGCGAATCCGCTTCCCCACCTCGATCAGGTGCTCCTTGCGCACCTGGCGGTATTCGGGATCGTGCAGCAGCAGGTACGCGAGCTCCGCGCCCTGTTGCACCAGGTGGATGCGCGACAGCCCGGCGCTCTTCTCGCGAAAGCCGGGAATGCCGAGCAGCTCGCTCAAGACGATCCCCGAGTCGTTGAAGCTCAGGGTCTGGTCGAAGTCGCTTGCCAACAGGTATCGTTTCATCGGTCCGCGCCTCAAGGTCGTTTCATCGGGGGAAATTCAACGCCCCCCACCGGACAGCTCCGGAGGGGGGCGTTGGCACGGGATCGTGCCACCCAGCGGGCCGGCTCGCTCAGGGACTCATGCAGCGGCAATTATGGTTCAACCCCACGCGATGCATACCGGGTTCCAGCCCTCCTGGGTTCTGATACGCACTCTAGGCACGACCGAAACAGGTGTCAAGGCGCGGACCACCGGGACCGGGAACCATGTGACGTGCGACACAGTTCACACCCTGTCCACGATGTTTCCGATCGACCAGCAGACGATCCTCATCACCGGCGCCACCGACGGCCTCGGCCACGCGCTCGCGCGCGAGCTCGCCGTACGGGGCGCGACGGTGCTGCTGCATGGCCGAAGCGCGGAGCGCTTGGCAGCGACCGAGCACGACGTCCGGGGGAGCAGCGGCAGCGACCGCGTGCATCGCTATCAGGCCGACTTGTCCTCGCTCGACGCGGTCCGAGGTCTCGCGCGGGAGATCGAGCGCGACCAGCCGCGGCTCGACGTGCTCGTGAACAACGCCGCGCTGGGAAGCGGCCTCCCTGGGTCGCCGCGTGAGGTGAGCACCGACGGGTATGAGCTTCGCTTCGCCGTCAACTACCTCGCGCCCTTCCTTCTCACACGGCTGCTGTTACCGCTGCTCTCCCGGTCGGCGCCCGCACGAATCGTCAACGTCGCGTCGGTGGGACAGGCGCCCGTCGATTTCGACGACGTGATGCTCGAGCGGGGGTACGACGGGATGCGTGCGTACTCGCGGGCCAAGCTCGCGCTCATTTCTTTCACGTTCGACCTGGCGGAGCGGCTGCGCAGTACGGGCGCCGCGCACGTCACCGTCAATGCCGTGCACCCCGCGTCGCTCATGAACACCAAGATGGTGTACGAGGCGTTCGGCTACACTCTGAGCACGATCGCCGACGGCGTGGCCGCGGTGCTGCCGCTGGTGATCGCTCCCGAGCTCGAAGGTGTCACGGGTCGCTATTTCGATCGCCTCGAGGACGCGCGAGCGCAGCCCCAGGCATACGATCTGGAGGCGCGCCGGCGCTTGTGGCGCCTGAGTGAGGAGCTGGTGGGCGACAACTGAGGCCCTCAGGCCTCAGCCACTCGTTTCGGTGTACAGCAGCAGTTGGACGCCCGCGAGAAACAGCGGCACCAGCCACGCGGTCTTGAACGACCGCGCGGCCGGAACGGGCAACTCCGCCGCTCCCCTGGTCAGCCCGCCGACCGCGAGCGATGCGCCGAGGATGCGATGCTGCACCGTGAGAAGCACGCGCGGGGCCGCGCTGTGGTGCTGCGCGTGGAACACGAAGATGGCGCTGGTCGCGAGTAGGCCGAGCGGCAGCGCGGCCCGCGACCCTCCCCCCTGCATGCCGCGTGCGGCGCGCCACAGCTCCACCAGCCCGACGACCAGGCACAGCGTGGCCAGGAGCAGGTGCTGAGCGGTCGTGGCATCGAACCGCTCCGGGGTCAGGGCCCCTTCGATCGCCGGAAACAGCACGCCTTCGGCCGCTAACACCAGGAGCGTGGCACCGAGGGCGTAGCGCAGCCCGCGCGCCGGCCATACCTGCAATTCGTACAACAGCAGCGTCAGGGCGAGCGCACACAACTCCGCCCCGACGATCCAATGTGCTTGCTCGGACGTCAGACCCATAGGAACCTCCGGCTCGGGCCTCGGCGGGGCGTACCCTGCAACCCGCGGGCCTGGGCCAATGGCGTCTGAGTCGCGGGCGTCGCTGCGTCAGGGTCCGGGGCGCGCTGGCGAAGGGTAATCGATGGCCGAGATGACGTCCTTCAACGGCGCCTTGCGCAGCTCGGTGCCGAACGCGCGCAACTCCTGCTCCATCAAGGCGGCGAACCGGGCCGACGCGTCGCCGAGCCGCCGGGTGAACAGCTCGTATACCGCCTGCTGCTGCGTGGTGGGCGCGAAGTCGGCTCCGCTCTCGGACACGTCAGACTGCAACGCCGCCAGCCGGCCGTACAGCTGCATCGGGCTGCGGAACGCGTCCTCGCGCGCACCGGTCAGGTGCACGTCGAACAGCGCGCCCTCTACGGCGCTGGCGTGCCGGTCGAGCGAGTCGGCGAGCGCCGCGACCCGCTTCGCGCTCGAGTCACCCGTGAGCACGGTGTCGCCCCGCAGCTGACCGCTCAGGTCGGCGAGCTGCTTCCGCACCCATTCCAGCCGGTTGATCATGCGCGCCGCGCTGTCCTGCGCGGCCCGGATGGCGAGCGCCAGCCGGGTCTGCGCCGCGACGTCCGAGTCGCTCGCGGCGGTGTTGGGGTCCTTGAGCACGGTGAGCGGTTGGGTGAGCGTCGCGGCGCTCGCCGCGCTGTCGCCGACGGTCAGCCGCACCTGGTAGCCGCCCGGTGGCACGAGTGGTCCGTGCAGCGAGAGATCCAGGTCCCAGGTGACGAGCGGGCGCGTGCCGTCCGGCCCGGTTCGCACGAACGGTTTGCCGGGCGGGGGCGTCCGCAGCTTCGGCACGGTGGGCCGGGTGTAGCGCAGGTCCCACCACACCCGGTTCACCCCCGGCTTGCGCTCGCCCTCGAGTACGCGCACCGTGTCGCCGGCGGCGCCCAGCACGACGAGCTTCGCGGGGCGGCGCGGGTGCGCGCTGTCGGGCACCGCGGCCGTATCGGCGAGCGACGCCGGCACGAAGTACGTGAGATCCGCGCCCTCGGGCACGCTGTCCACTCGCACGGCGCTGTTCGGCGCGCTCGCGATCCCCTGCTGGGACCGGAACCGATACGCGGGGCGCGGTTTGAACAACACGGCCCCGCCCGTCATGGCCCCGCCCGTCAGGGCGGGGTCTTCCAGCGGCGAGATGTCATCCAAAATCCAGATCCCCCGCCCGTAGGTCGCGACCACCAGGTCGTGGAAGTGCGGCTGCACCGTGATCCACGAGATGGGGGCGTGTGGCAGGTTGTTCTGGAGCGGCGTCCAGCGGCCGCCGTCGTCGAAGGTCACGTACACGCCGCTCTCGGTGCCCGCGAACAGCATCCCGCGGCGCACCGGGTCCTCCCGCACCACGTGCACGAACCCGAGCGAGGAGCGGGGCAGACCCTCCGAAATCCGCTTCCACGTCCGGCCGAGGTCCGTGGTCTTAAAGATGTAGGGATCGAGGTCGTCCAGCTCGTGGAGGTCGATGGAGACATAGGCCGTCGTGGCGTCGAAGCGCGACGGCTCGAGGTTCGAGATCTTTCCCCAGGGCGCGAGCTTCGGCACGTTGCCCGTCACGTCCGTCCAGGTCGTCCCGCCGTCGCGCGTGACGTGCACCAGGCCGTCGTTCGAGCCCGCCCAAATCACCCCCGCCTGCACGGGCGACTCCGCCAGCGCAAACAGGGTCGCGCCGTCGAAGGTCATCAGGTTATCCGTCGTGACGCCGCCGGAGCTCTGCTGATGGCTCGTATCGTTGCGGGTGAGATCGGGGCTCACCACCTTCCAGCTCGCGCCGCCGTCGGTGGTGACGTGGACGTACTGGCTCCCCACGTACACCCGCCGGTGATCGTGCGGTGAGATCATGATCGGGAAGGTCCAGTTCCAGCGGTACTTCACGTCGGCCGGCCGCCACCCGTACCCGGCTTCCGGCCAGACGCGCACGTTGCGCGCGTGGCCCGTGCGCACGTCGTAGACCTCCAGCCCGCCGTCGTAGCATCCCGACCAGACCGTCGCGTTGTCCACCGTGTCGGGGATGCCGAACCCGCTCTCGCACCCTCCCACGTGCTGCCACGCGCCCTCCGAGATGCCGTCCGCCAGGCTGCGGCTCGGCATGCGGTACGAAGAGCCGTCCTGCCGGTTGCCGTACACGAAGTAGGGGGCGCGCGTGTCGACGTACACGTGGTACATCTGGGCGATCGGCAGCACGATGCGCATGAACGTCCGGCCGCGGTTGAGCGTGATGCTCGCCCCACCGTCGTGCGCGACCATGAAGCGGTCGGGGTTCAAGGGATCGATCCAGATGTCGTGGTTGTCGCCGCCTCCTTCGTAGCCCGAGCGGGCCAGCGTGCGGCCGCCGTCGCGCGACATGCTGAAGCGTACCGAGACGAAGTACAGCCGCTCCTCGTCATCCGGCGCGACGGCGAAGCGCACGTAGTAGGGCGCCCGCTCGGCCATGGTGTGGTCGTGGCTCACGACGTGCCAGGTCGTGCCGCGATCATCGCTGCGGTACAGCGTCGGGTCCTGGTCCTCGATCAGTGCGTAGACCGTATTGGGGTTCGACGGCGCCACTGCCACGGCGACCTTGCCCACGACGTGGCGCGCGTCGGGGAGGCCGTGCCCCACGATTCGCTTCCACGTCGCGCCGCCGTCACGCGACACCCACAGCCCGCTCCCCGGCCCGCCGCTCTGAAGCCGCCACGTCTTGACCTCGAACTGCCACATCCCCGCGAACAACGTGTTCGGGTCGCCCGGGTCCACCGCGAGGTCGGAGCAGCCGGTGTTGGGATCGACGAACAGTGCGCGCATCCACGTCTTGCCGCCGTCGGTGGTACGGTACACGCCGCGGTCCTGGGCCGGTCCGTACGCCCGTCCCAGTGCGCACACGAGCACCAGATCGGGGTTCGCGGGATGGATCACGATGCGCGCGATCCGGCCCGTACCGTCGAGCCCCTGGTGCTGCCAGCTGCGGCCGCCGTCGGTCGAGCGGTACACCCCGTTGCCGAGCGCGGTGGTCGAGCGGATGAAAAAGGTCTCGCCCGTCCCCGCCCACAGCACGTTGTGCGCCGACGGCGCCACGGCAATGGCGCCGATCGCCTGGGCCGGCTGGCTGTCGAACACCGCCCGCCAATGCACGCCGCCGTCTTCGGTCTTCCAGATTCCCCCCGAGGCGGCGCCCACGTAGGCGACCAGCGGATTGCCGGGCTCTCCGGCCACCGCCACCGCGCGGTTGCCCTCGGGACCGACGAAGCGGTACCGCAGGCGCGCCCACAGCGTGGTGTCGCTCTGCTGGGTGCGGGCCGTGGACACGAGCAGGAGGATGGGCGCGATAACGGCCAGCAGGCGGGCCATGCGTGACGGAGACCTCGGGCGCGGGGGACGGATAGCATGGCGCCGAAGGCTCGCCGGCGCCAGCCGGGGCCCGGCGTTTCAGCCCGGCCGTGGCCCTTGCGCCACGGCAGGCGACCGCCAAACGGGGTAATTTTGGCGCGGAACCGGGCGATCGGGCGGCGCGTTTTTCCAGGTTACCTTCGTCGTTCGCCGTTCAGCCCAGTAAGGAGCGTCGCATGTGGATCGTCCGGTTGGCGCTGCGCCGGCCTTACACCATTGCCGTCATGGCGCTGCTCATCCTCGTCCTGGGCACGTTGTCCCTCACGCGCATGATCGTGGACATTTTCCCGGCCATCGACATCCCGGTGGTCGCCGTCGTGTGGAACTATCCGGGCCTCTCGGCCGAGGAGATGGAGCGGCGCGTGGTGATCATCAGCGAGCGCGGCTTCTCGACCACGGTCAACGGCATCGAGCGCATCGAGTCACAGTCGATTCCCGGGATCGGCCTGCTCAAGATCTACTTCCAGCCCGGGACGGACATCGGCGGCGCCATCGCGCAGATCGGCGCGCTGTCGAGCACCATCCTGCGCATCGCGCCGCCGGGGATGCAGCCACCCACGCTGGTCCAATTCAACGCGTCCAACGTACCGGTGGCCCAGCTCACCGCCTCGAGCGCGACGCTCCCCGAGGACCGGATCTTCGACTACGGACTGAACTTCATCCGGGTGCGGCTGTTCACGATTCCGGGGCTCTCGACGCCGGCGCCGTTCGGCGGCCGGCAGCGGCAGATCTCGATCGACATCGACCCGCAGGCGCTGGCGGCGAAGGGGCTGTCGCCGGCCGACGTGGTCGGCGCCCTGCAGGTGTCGAACGTCATCGTCCCCGCGGGCACGGCGCGCGTCGGCTCCACCGAGTACAACGTGGCCTTGAACTCGAGCCCATCCGCGGTGGCGGAGTTCGAGCGCATTCCCCTCAAAGTCGTGAATGGGGCACCGGTGCTGCTGGGAGACGTGGCGCGCGTGTCCGACAGCTACGCCGAGCAGTCCAACATCGTGCGCGTGAACGGCAAGCGCGCGACCTACCTGGCGATCCTGAAGCACGCCGACGCGTCGACGCTCGCGGTGGTGGAAGCCACGCGCCGGGCGATCCCCGCGATTCAGGCGGTGGCCCCCGAGGGGCTGGACCTGAAGATCGACTTCGACCAGTCGTTGTTCGTGCGGGCGGCGATCTCCGGCGTGGTGCGCGAGGCGATCCTCGCATCGGTGCTCGTGTCGCTGATGATCTTCGCGTTCCTCGGCAGCTGGCGCAGCGTGGTGATCGTGTCGACATCGATCCCGCTCGCCATCTTCACGGCGTTCCTGGGACTCAAGTTCACGAACCAGACGATCAACATCATGACCCTGGGGGGACTGGCGCTCGCGATAGGGATGCTGGTCGACGACGCGACCGTGGCGATCGAGAACATCCATCGCAACCGGGCCCTGGGGAAGCCGCTCACGGTGGCGGTGCTGGACGGAGCCCAGCAGGTCGCGGTGCCCGCGATCGTGGCCACGCTGGCGATCTGCATCGTGTTCTTTCCGGTGGCGCTCTTGCAGGGGCCGGCCAAGTACCTGTTCACCCCGCTCGCGCTCGCCGTGGTGTTCGCGATGCTCGCGTCCTATGTGTTGTCGCGGACGCTGGTGCCGCTGCTGGCGCGGCTGTTGATGCCGGGGGAAGAGCAGGCGGCCGCCACGCCCTCGACGCTGCGTCGCAAGCGGGACGAGATCTGGGATCGGTTCCAGGCCGCGTACGGCCGGGCGCTCGAAACGGTGCTCGCGCACCGCCGCTTCACGCTGGTGCTGGCGCTGGTGCTGTCGCTCGGCGGCGTGGGGCTCCTCACCGTGGTGGGGACGGACTTCTTCCCGGCCGTGGACGCGGGCCTGATGAAGCTGCACTTCCGGGCCCCCGCGGGAACTCGCATCGAGGAGACCGAGCGGCTGGTGGAGCAGGTGGAGCGTCGCATTCGCGAGACCATCCCCGCCGAGGAGCTCGAGACGATCAACGACATGATCGGCGTGCCGCTGTTCTACAACCTCGCGTTCGTCCCAACCGACAACATCGGCGCGATGGACGCCGAGGTGCTGATCGCGTTGAAGCCCGGGCATCACCCCACGGAGCGCTACATGCGGGCGTTGCGGGCGACGCTCCCGGCGGCGTTCCCGGGCTCGAGCTTCTACTTCCAGCCGGCGGACATCGTGAGCCAGGTGCTGAACTTCGGCGTGTCGGCGCCGGTGGACGTGCAGATCGAGGGGTCGAATCTGCGGCGCTCCTACGAGGTCGCGCGGCGGCTGCGGGACGCCATCCGTACGGTGCCCGGCGCCGTGGACGTGCACGTCGCGCAGGTGCTCGACTATCCCGCGCTCAAGGTGCAGGTGGACCGGGTGCGCGCCGCGCAGCTGGGGCTCACCCAGCGGGACGTGGCGAACAGCATGCTCATCTCGCTCTCGTCGAGCGGGTTGATCGCACCGTCGTTCTTCCTGAATCCGGCGAACAACGTGAACTATGCCGTGGCGGTGCAGACGCCGATCGCCCGGCTCGCGTCGGTGCCGAGCCTGCTCGCCACCCCGCTCACGTCCGCATCCGGCGGCCGGCCGGCCGACGCGGGCGGCGCGCCGGCCCTCGCCGAGCCGCCCGAAGCGCCCGTCGTGATGCTCGGCAACGTCGCGAGCGTGTATCCCGGCGCCGCGCCCGGTGTGGTGAGCCATTACACGGTGCAACGGGTGCTCGACGTCGAGGCGGGCGTGGAGGGTCGGGACCTGGGCGGTGTGGTGCGCGACATCCGCTCGCGCATCGCCGCGCTTGGTCCGCTGCCGCCCGGCATGCGGGTCACGGTGCGGGGACAGGGCGAGGTGATGACCGCGTCGTTCCGGAGCCTGGGACTGGGCCTGATCCTGGCGATCGTGCTGGTGTACTGCCTCATGGTGGTGTTGTTTCAGTCCTGGCTCGATCCGTTTATCATCATGGCCGCCGTGCCGGGCGCTCTGGTGGGCATCCTGTGGATGCTCGCGCTCACCGGCACGACGCTGAACGTCGAGTCGCTGATGGGCTCGATCATGGCGGTGGGCATCGCCGTGTCCAACTCCATCCTGCTCGTGAGCTTCGCCAACGACCGGCGGGTCGAGACGGGGGGCGACGCCCTCGGCGCCGCGCTCGAGGCCGGGAAGACGCGCCTCCGTCCCGTGCTGATGACGGCGCTGGCGATGATCATCGGCATGGTCCCGATGGCGGTGGGGCTGGGTGAGGGGGGCGAGCAGAACGCGCCACTCGGTCGTGCGGTCATCGGCGGGCTGGTACTCGCGACCGTGGCGACGCTGTTCGTGGTCCCCGTCGTGTATTCTTCGATCCGGACCGCGCCGCCGACGGGTCACTTGCTGGACGAGCGGTTCCTGGCGGAAGAGAGAGGGGAAACGTGATGGCCGAAATGCGTCGGTCCCGGTCCGGGCGCCGCCTGTTCGTCGGGGGCGTGGTGTCGATGGTGGCGTCGGTCGCCATCGTCGCCGCTCTGCTCGCCCGCAAGGTGAGTCTGGTGCGGGCGGAGGGGCGGGCGCGCGCGGCCGACGTGGCGGCGGGCCCCCACGTTCGCGTGGCGCGCGTGACGGCGCCACAGGGCGTCCAGACGCTCACGCTCCTGGGCGAGGCGCGGCCGTACGCGGCGGTCACGCTGTACGCCAAGGTGAGCGGCTACCTGCGGCAGATCCTGGTCGACAAGGGCGATGCCGTGGGGGCGGGCCAGGTGCTCGCGGTCATCGAGTCCCCGGAGCTGGACCAGCAGTACGAGGCGGCGCTCGCCGACGCGCGCAACAAGCGTGTCAACGCCGACCGGTTCCGCGCTCTCGCGAAGCAGAACGCCAGCTCCGCGCAGGAGGCCGAGCGCTACGAGACCGACGCAACGGTGGCCGAAGCCAACCTCAAGGCGATCGAGACGCTCAAGTCGTACGAGGTCATCCGGGCGCCCTTCACCGGACGCGTGACCGCCCGCTACGCCGATCCCGGGGCGCTGATGCAGAACGCGACCAACGCCCAGACCGGGGCGCTTCCCGTCCTCACCGTGTCGGAGACCGGCCGCCTGCGGGTGTACGCGTACGTGGACCAGCAGGATGCCCCTCTCGTGGACGTCGGCACGCCGGCGGAGATCACAGTGCCCGACCGGCCCGAGGTGCGGCTCGTCTCACGCGTGACGCGCGTCAGCGGGTTGCTCGACCCGCGGACGCGCACGCTGCTCGCCGAGGTCGACCTCGAGAACCGGGGCGGCGGCATTTTCCCCGGGAGCTACGTGACGGTGAAGCTCGCCGCCAAGGGGCGGGGCTATCCGGAGCTCCCGGCGGGCGCCCTGATCGTGCGCGGCGACACGACGCTGGTCGCGGTGGTAGACTCGGCCGACCGCGTCGGGTTCCGGCGGGTGGTCGTGGCCCGTGACGACGGCCAGAGCGCCCAGATCGCCGGCGGCGTCGCGCCGGGAGAGCGCGTCGCCCTGAACCTGGGGGAAAGCGTCGCCGAGGGCGCGCGAGTCCAGCCGGTGGAGCAGCGTTGATGCTGGGTGTGCTGGCGATCGCGCTGCCACTGGCCGTGGACACGCTGCCGAGCGTCTCGCTGGGCGAGGCGATCGAGCGCGCCGCCAGGCTCGATCCGGCGTACGTGAGCGCCCTGGGGCAGGTGGACAACGCCGCCTGGGCGCGGCGCGCCGCCCGGCTCGCGTTCATCGTGCCGTCCCTCGAGATCGGCGTGGACGCCACGAAGTACTCGTCCCCTTTCTTCAACCCGGGAACCGGCCAACCGGGGACGAGCGCGGTGACGACGCACGTCACGGCGGGCTACGAGCTCCTCTCCGTGCGCAAGATCGCCGATCTCGCGGCGACCGACGCCGGCCACGAGGCCGCGGCGGCGGGGGAGCTCGCACAGCGCTTCCAGACCGCCACGTCGACGGAAGCGGATTACTACGATGTCCTGGCGAACCAGGAGCTGTTGCGGGTCGCCACCGAGCGGCTCAACCGGGCGCGCGAGCAGCTGGCGGTGGCGCGCGCCCGCGTCACCCAGGGAGTGGCCGTCCAGACCGACTCGCTCCAGGTGGCCTTGGAGGAGACGCGGGCCGAGATCGACTCCGCCCGCCAGGAGGTGTCGCTCGCGGTGGCCCGGCTCCAGCTGGGCCGGCGCGTTGGCGCGCCCGGACCGGTGGCCGCGCGGCCGCTCGACACGGTGCCGGCGCCTCAGCTCCCGATCTCGCTCGAGGAGGGCGTGCGGCTGGCGCTGCACGAGGGGCCCCGGTTCCGCATCGCGCGCGCCAACGAGCGCGCCGCCGCGGCCCTGCTCGCCGGCGCCCGCGGGACGTATCTCCCCGAGCTGACCCTCTCCGGAGAAAACGAGCACTTCGACACGCAGTTCTTTCCCGAGGCGCGAAGCCTGTCGCTCGTCACGTTCCGCGTGACCATGCCGATCTGGTCCGGCGGCGCGCGGGAGATCGCGATCAGCTCGGCACGCGTGAATCGCGACGTGGCGCGCGCGGCCCGGGAGGACGTCGAGCGCGCGGCCCGGCGGGACGTCACCGAGGCATACGAGACCTACACCACGGCACGCGACAATTACGCCCTGTCGATCCGGGCCCTCGCCACTGCCGCCGAGAATTTCCGCGTACAGGACCAACGCTACCGCGCGGGCGCGGCGACCATCCTCGAGCTGGTGGATGCGCAGGTGCAGCTGACACAGGCGGGATCGGACGTCGTCCAGACGCGCTACGCTACGCGACTCGCGCTGGCGGGCCTGGAGGCGATTCTCGGGCGCCGGCTGTTCCGCTGAGCTAGCTCCCGGCCGCGGTGCTGGGAGTGCCTTCGCTCCAGTTCCGCGACAGCCGCATCCGGGCGAGCTCTTCGGCCGGCCCGGCCGCTGCGGCGCGCCGGGGTGTGTCGTCGCGGTGCACGTACACGCTCCGCGCGAGCAGGGGTGGCCAGCCCAGCTGGTACCGGGTGATCGTCCCGTAGGACCGCCAGCCCGCTGCCTCCGCCCAGGCACGCGCCGCCCGGTCGCTCTCGTGGATATGCATGACGAGCATCTGCAACCCGGCCCGCCGCGCCTCGCCGTAGAGCGCGTGCTCGAAGTTGGTGGTGACGCTGGAAAGGCGCGCCGCCGAAAAGGCGAACAGGTTCTCGACCTGCCCTGTGCCCCGCGGCAGCCGCGGATACATCCCGGCCGACCCATTCAAGCGCCGTAGCTGACGATTGTCCTGCGGCAGGATGAGCCACTGGATGCAGAGCGGCCCGTCCGGACCGAGCCAGATGTATGCGCGCCGCAGCCCCTCGTCCCAGAACCGCAGGCCCGACTTGAAACTGGTTTCCGCCCGATCGGGGCGTTGGCGCAGCGCACCGATGATCGGGTCGGTCACGAGCGTCAGGCGCACGTGAGGAGGCGCGGGGGGCGTGTCGGCGAGGTCGATCTGGTACCGGATCCAACGCTGTCGCTGCACGCGGCGGGGGAAGGCCGCCCGCGCGAGCTGAAGCGAGGCCGTCACCGCGGCGCACACCGGCGCTGGAGCCTGCCAACAGGCTCGCGCCAAACAGAGCCAATCGCTCCGGTTGCGTTTCATGGATGCGTGGCGGTGCCGCTGCAATTCCCGCGCACATTCGGACGACCTGCACAATGTATTGTCGGCCAATGTGATAGGTCACCGTCCCACGCCGTGACGTTGCGACAACGCAGCAATAGCCAAGCCGCATGCTGCTCAGACGCCTCAGTCGACGGCCCACGCCCCGCTACTGGCGGCAGGGTGTGTTGGGATCGGGCTTCGGGTGATCCACCGCTACGCGGTGGTCCAGGTCGGCAACGCGTAGCGCGATGTCGGCGACCAAATCGGCGACCCGCGCCATGTGCTCGTAGTCGATGTATTCCGGCTCGTCGGTCACCTGGTGGTAGTCGGAGTGCAGGCCGGTGGTAAAGAACGTGATGGGGATTCCGTAGCGGGCGTACTCATAGTGGTCCGAGCGACAGTAAATGTTGGCCGGATGCCCGTCCGCATCGATCGAGTAGTCGAACACCAGGCCGTGGCGCTGCGCCGTGTTGACCCGCTCCACCAGATCGCCCAGCTCGGTCGAGAGGCGGCGCGAGCCTACGAGCTGCAGGTAGCGGGGACCGCCGTGCAGCGGCGCTCCGTCCTTGGTGCGCCCCGTCTCGTCGCTGGCCGCGCCCCGGCCGACCATGTCCATGTTCAGCTGCGCCACGATCGAGTCGCGCGGCACGGTCGGGTGATCCGTGAAGTAGCGCGAGCCCAGCAGCCCCTTCTCCTCGCCGGTATGCCATACGAACAGGATCGACCGCTTCGGTTTGCGCTTGAGGGCGGCAATCCGCTCGGCGATCTCGAGCGCCGCGACGGAGCCGGAGCCGTCGTCGTCGGCGCCGTTGGCGATCGAGTCGGCGCGGCTCCGGCCCGGATGCTCCGACCGGAACCGGGCGAGCAGGGAATCGACGCGCGCCTGCTGCTCGGGAGTGGCCTGCTTGCCGGCGTCGTCGGCGCCTTCCGGGCGGACCACGTGATTCCAGAAGCGAATCGAGTCGTGGTCGACGGCGCTGCGGCTGAAGCCGATGTGATCGTTGTGTGCCCCGATGGCGACGTACTCGCCCTTGAGTTTCGGATCGCTGCCGGGCACGATGCCGATCACGTTGCGCGCGGGGTCCGGGACCGGCACGATGTCGAACCGCACGGCGATGGCCGCGCTCGTGCCGGCCGCGCCGGGAGCGAGCTGCTCCAGCGGCGTGGTGAACATCTGCGCCGCGGTGGCGCCGGAGACCAGGAAGGCCGGCGGCTGTGCCGCCGGGCCGGCCGGGTTGTCGTCGAGCACCGTGCGCGGCCGCCGCAGGATCGCGAGGAGCTGCGGGGGGAGACTGTCGAGCGCGACGAGCGCGACCCCCGCGGCGCCCGGCACGGTCGGCGCGGAGCGCAGCGCCCGCAGTCCCACGGCCCCTGCGCGCACCCGCAACACGACCAACTTGCCGCTCGCCTGCTCGGGCGCGATCCGGGTGGCGGAGTCACCGACCTCGCCGCCGAACACGATTGCGAGCGATGGGCTCTCGAGCGGCCGGGGCCCGAGCGGGACATAGTCCTTGAACGCGGTCAAGGGAGCTCCCGCGACCGTGAACGTCGACGTCGTGTCGAAGGTGCGCGTCTTGAGCGGGATCGTCTGGAAGTACCCACCGTCGTCTCCCGCCGGCACCAGGCCCGACCGCTTGATCTCGGCCGCGATGTAGTCGGTGCCTTTCACGTTGCCGGGCGTCCCCGCCTCGCGCCCCTGCATCGAATCGTCGGCCAGGATGTACAGCCGGGTCATCAAGTCGCCGGGCGTGATCGCCGGGACCGTCGGCGCAGGCCGGTTAGTGCGGGGCAGCTCGGCCTGGGCCGCGGCGGCCACGGGCGCGAACAGCGCGAAGAGCAGGCGGCAACGGGGATCCATGGGGTCGAGTGCTCAGTGCCGCGGCCGGTGACGCTCGATGTAGCGGGCCATGATGCGCATCAGCTCCGCGTTGGGCCACGGCTGCCAGCCGTGCGGCTTCAGGGGGCGCCCGTACGCGACCTCGGCATCGGCCGCCGGACGCGCCCGCGTGAGAAACTCCTCGAGCCGATAGACGGCGAGGTTCAAGTAGAACGTGTCCATGTCCCCCACGAACACGTGGAGCTGGCCCCTGAGCTTGGGACCGAGCGTGGCCCAGTTTCGCTCCAGGTAATCGCGCAGGTCGTAGTCGTGAGCCTTGAAGTACTCGGCCACCGCGTGGTCGATCTTGCCCGTCCCGAGATCCCACAGCTCCGCGGGATAGCCGTCCGGGCCCACGGGGCCGTACGTCGCCTCCCAGATGGCGAACTGCTCGCCCGAGCGCGCCCGGCTGCCGAGCACCGCCTCGAACTGGCTCTCCTGCCGCACGTTGATGCGTGGCTGCCCAGTGACCTCCTGCTCGGCCGGCACGTCGTAGCTCATCCACCCGGCGACGGGATGGACGAAGGCGTTGGTGTCGCTGTAGATGTCTGGGATCTCGTAGTTCCTGAAGTCGACGGGGTCGGGATACAGCACCCACGTCCCCCCGAAGAACTCCGGATGATACACCTGCAGGGCGAGCGCTTCCCATCCGCCGGTGGATCCGCCGGTGAGCACGCGCGCCCAGGGCGCGCGGATCATGCGGAAGTGTTGCTCGAGGTAAGGAATGAGCTCCTGCAGGATCGCGTCGCCGTACGGCCCGTTGTTCGCCGAGTTGACGGCGTAGGAGTCGTCGAAGTAGGGCGTCGGATGCTGGAACGTCACGGCAATCAGACGTGGGAAGGCGGCGGAGCTCCAGGCCTTGTAGAACTCGAAGCCCGGCTCGCGCGCCGTGCGTGCCAGCCGGGCCGCCTTCTGCTCCGCCGTTTCGACGCTCGAGTCGGTCGAGAATCCGAACGGCGGGCGGAGATTGAAGTGTCCCTGCTCGTACACCGCGGCGTAGCGGCGCACGGTGTCGCTCTCGTAGCCTCGGGGCACCAGGACCGTGGCTCCCAGGTAAATGGGCCGGCCCCACCAGGCGGTGAGGATCTTGCTCTGGATCTTGATGTGCTTCACCCACTTGGTGTCGGGCGGTAGCTCGATCGGCGGCAACGCGCGCGTGAGCTCGAGCCGCACCGTGTCTGGGCGCGCCGGATCGAGGTGCAGCTTGCGTACCTCGCTCACCAGATTCCCGGGGGACTTGTTGAACTGCTGTCCCTCCCACTGGTCGTCGTGCAGCCACACCGTGTGCCCGTCGGCGCGGTGGAACTCGGAGTAGACGTTGAGGAGCCCCTGCACGTAGTAGTCGCCCGCGGGGATTTCCTTGAGGCCTGCCACCGGATACCCGAGGGTGGCGCCGTCGATCACGCCGGGGGTGCCGGCCGCGAGCGCCGTCACGTCGACGCCGAAGAATGGCGTGCAGTCGCTCTCGTGCCGTACCTGCAGGCGGGGCTCGACGTCGTCGCCGCGACTCACGAACAGGTACATGCGCCCGGTCACGGGACCGGCCCGGAGCGCCGCCGGCACGGTGATCTCGACCCGCGGGCCTTGCGCTCGAGCCGGAGAGCCGCCGGCGAGGGCGAGCAGCAACAGGAGGGTGGCGGAACGCAACTCGGGAGTCCTGAAGAGGGCGCGCTAGTGTGGCCCCAAACGGGCCGATCCGCAAGCGCCGCGGTGGCGCTCAGCGCGCGGCGAGACCCAGGACGGCCCGGGCGACGCGCAGCACGATCGGTGCGACGTCCGCGGGCGTGCGTTGCGGACCGGCGAGCAGGTCGAACATCGGGAAGCCGGTGAGCGCGAACAGCAGGTCGATGGTCTCGTCCTGTGCCTCGGCCGCGGCCCCGCCGGACTGGCCCAGCCGCGGCACGATCACCCGCAGCCCCTGGCGTCGCCACTCCTGGCGGGCGCGCAAGCTGCGGTCGAGCCCTGTGTCGAGCGCCGCCAGCGCCTGGAGCCGCCGGTGGATCGGCCGGTGTGCCGTCCAGAAGCGGGCGAAGGTCGTCACGAATCGCGCGAGCGCCTCCTCCGGATCGGGCTGGCGGAAGGCATCTGCCAGGTCCCACATCCCGCCCTGGCGGGCGAGCTGGTCGAACAGCGCCTCGAGCAGCTTGGACCGCGTGCCGAAGCGCTGGTACACGGTCACCCGTGTGACGCGCGCCCGCCGGGCGACCGCCTCGATGCTGAAATCGGGGTTCCCCCGCGCGACGAGCAAAGCGCGCACGGCCTTGAGGATCCGGGCCTGGGTGCGTTCGACCGCCCCTTGGCGGCGGCCCAGGTGATAGCTGCGGCGTGGCATTCGAGGGGAGGGCGTGATAGGAACAATTTAACTATACACATCGTATAGTCAAATGTACTCCAACCGAGGTGGTCAATGGTCTGGCTGCGCTTGCTGCACATCGTCGCGGGAGTGTTCTGGGTCGGCTCGGCCGTATTCGTCGCACTGTTCCTACTGCCCACCGCCCGCGCCGCGGGCCCCGAAGGCGGCCGCTTCATGGCGCGTCTGATGCGGCGCACGGGCCCCGTGCTCGGCATCGCCATGCTGCTGACGATCGTCCCCGGCTTCATCATGTACGGCCGGCTCTCGGCCGGCTTCAACCGGGCGTGGGTGACGTCGCGGCCCGGGCTCGCACTCGCCACGGGCGCGGTCGCGTCGATCCTGGCCGTGGTGATCGGCGCGGCCGTGAACGGACCGGCCGGCGCGAAGATCGCCGCCCTGCTGAGGGACACCCAGGGTGGCGCACCGACCGCGGCGCAGGCGGCACAGCTGGCGACGCTGCAGACCCGCGTCGAGCGGGTGGCGCGGCTGGTGGCTCTCCTGCTTCTCCTCGCAGCCGGGGCGATGGCCGTCGCCCGCTATTTGTGAGCGCGCTCGCGGAAACGGTGGCCCTCCATGGCAGGGACGTGGCGGCGTGTGATTCGGCGCTTGGCCCTCACCTGGATTCGCCCCGCGCGGCGCGGTAGCTTGGGGTTTCGCCGCCCAGGGGCTGGCCTTGCTGGGCACGCCGGGGGGGACGAATGACGTCGCGCGACCATGACCGCCAGGTCGACTACATCGAGTTCGGCGCCAGCGATATCGGCCGGACCAAGCAATTCTATCAGCAGGTCTTCGGCTGGGAGTTCCAGGATTACGGACCGGACTACACGAGCTTCCGGGACGGTCGGTTGAGCGGCGGGTTCACGAAGGACGCCCCGGTGCGCCCGGCCAATCCGCTGGTGGTGATCTACGCCAGCCAGTTGGAAGCGATCGAAGCGAAGATCAAGCAGGCCGGCGGTACGATCGTGCGCCAGACGTATTCGTTCCCGGGCGGCCGCCGGTTCCATTTCAGCGATCCGTGCGGGAACGAGCTCGCGGTGTGGACGGACCGGTAGGCCAACCGGCCTCCGATTGCTGGCGCGACCTGCCGTCGCGGATATGTTGAAGCACCACCTCAGGAGCTTCATCATGCCGACGTCTCGCCCCGGGGGATCCGCCCGGCGTGGCTGATTTGCGCACCGCGCTGCAGGACGCGCTGAGCCCGATCTATCGCGTCGAGCGCGAGGTGCGTCCCGTGGGGGCCTGCCGCATGTTCGTCGCGCTCCAGGCGGGGAGCGGACCCGCGCTGCTCGTGAAGGTGCTGCCCGGAGAGCTGTCGCTCGCGCTGGACACCGCGCTGCTCGAGCGCGAGCTGCTGATGCTGGCCGATCGCCTGAGCATTCCGCCTCTCGTGCCGCCCCGCGGATCCGGCCGCGCCGGCGCGTTCGTGTATCACTCGCGCGCGTTCGTCGAGGGCACCACGCTGCGCGCCTGGTTGGCGCGCAACGGCGAGCTGCCGCTGCGACGGGCGGTCGAGATCCTGCGCGACATTCTCACCGCGCTGGCCCACGCGCACGCCGCGCACATCGCCCACGGCGACCTGAAGCCCGAAAACGTTCTGCTCACGGAGGGCCACACGCTGGTGGCCGACACGGGAATCGTCGGGGCGGTGGAGCGCTCCCTGCCGCGCGGCACGCCCGGCGTGGTCGCGGGCGCGCTGTGCGCGGCGACGTACGTCGCGCCGGAGCGGCGGGCCCCGGGGAGCAAGAACGGCGCGGCGGCGGCCGCCCCGGCCGACGACATGTTCGCCGTCGGCGTGCTCGTGCACGAGATGCTGACGGGGCACCCGCCCGCCCCCGAATCGGAGCCGCTCGAGGAGGTCCGCTCGGTGCCCCAGTGGCTCGCGGAGTTGGAGCGGCGCTGTCTGGCGCCGGACCCCGGAGAGCGCTGGCGGGACGGTGGAGCGGCGCTCGCGGCCATGAGCTGACGCGCCGCCGGTCAGCCGCTGGCGCCCGAGTACCGCTTGAGCGCCGTGCGCCACAGCAGCCGGGTGAGCGCGAACGCGACGCCCGCCACGGCGGCCGCGACGAGCGCGAACCCGGGCTCGAGTCTGCCAGTGAGTGCCGACGCCGGAATCGTCGTGGTCCAGGCGATCGGAATCAGGTACACGAAGACGAATCGCAGCGCGCCCGGATAGGCCGACACCGGATAGCGGGCGCCCTCGTACACCGCGTCGAACAGCACCGAGAGGTTCTCGACCGACACGAACCAAAACGCCAGACTCATCAGCGCCACCCACAGCGCATACACGACCACTACGGCAGCCGCAAGAGCCAAGCCGAAAGCCGCAAGTTGGACCACCGACGGCACGCGACCCAGGCGGTGCAGCGCGTACCCCGCCAGCGTAAGCCCGAGCACCACGTCGGTGAGTCGCCACACGTCGAGGCGGCGGAACGAGACGAACCCCTGCGCGTCCACCGGCTTGGCGAGCACGAGGTCGAGACCGCCGCTTTTCACCTCTCCCGCGAGCCGACCGATGCCCGGGCGCAGCACGGCCTCGATCACGCCGGTCAGCGTATTGAACACGCCCAGCAGTACGACGACTTCCCAGTAGTCCCAGTCTCCCAGGCGCGTGGTGTGCCGGAAGAACACCGCCAGCGTGAGCAGCGCCGTGCCGATCCAGAAGGTCGTGCCGAGCAGACTCGCCACGAAGTTGGCGCGGTACTGGAGCTCTTCGGCGACGTTGAGGCGCCAGAGGGCGGCGAGAATGCGAAATGCGGAATTCGGAATGCGGAATGTCATGGCGGGCTTCCCGCCGCGGAGCGTGTCACGTGGCTCGACCCTTCCCTGCAATTCCGCATTCCGCACTCCGCATTCGGCATTTCTGTCATCCCCCCACCGCGCCGTATTTGCGTAGGCCCACCGTCCACGCGACCCGGTACGCCACGATCCAGATGCCGAGCCACACGACCTGCCCGACGAATCCCTGCACCAGCGCCGCGCCGTGCACCGCGCCCGTGAGCAGGTCCACGGGGAACGCCAGCATGTAGGGGAACCAGAGAAACCCCGCCACGCGCGCGACGGCGGGGGGGAGCAGGGCGAGCGGCGCGAGCCGTCCGGAGAGGAACAGCGAGATCCCGGCGTGCAGCTCCATGATGGCAGTGGCGCGCGTGGTCCAGAACGCCAGCAGCCCCGTGGCGAAGCTGATGAAGAACCGCAGCGCTGCGGCGAGCAGCACCGCCGCCGCGGTGAGCGCCCACCGGCCGGTCCCGAACGGCAACCGCACCGCGGGCCACACCGCCGCGACGATGAGCCACACCACGAGAATCATGCCGGCCGTACGCGCCTTGTAGGCGATGTTTTCCGCCACCGCCTCGTGCGCGGGGTGAATCGGTCGCGCCAGCCGGAAGTTCAGCTCACCTTCGCGGATCCAGGAGTCCAGGTACCACGAGTCCCACGCGATGGTGAGCTGGTTCACGAGCATCAGCGCGAAGAAGTAGCGCGCGAAGTCGGCGCGCGCATACCCCTGCACCGGGCCGTCCGCCGCGATCGCCCACCAGATGCCGAGCGCCACGGCCGGCTCGGTCACGCCCCAGAGCAGCCACAGCACGATGGAGGCCCGGTACTGCAGGTCCTGCAGCCACGCGGCCCGCAGCAACGCGCCGTAGCGCCGCAGCCAATCGACCGTCCGGGTCACGGGTCCGCCCCCAACCCCTGGGCGAACGCCTGGCGGATCACATCCTCGATGGGCGGATCCTCGATCGACAGGTCGGCCACGGGAAGCGCGGCCAGGAGCCGGGCGCTGGTCGCGGCCGCCTCGTCGCGCCGTACTTCGAGCACCGCGTTGGGAAAATGGAAGCTCTTCACGGTCCCGAACGCGGCCAGCGTCTCGGCGGTGACACCGTCGCCGGGGCCGAGCACCAGCTCGATCCGCTTGATGCGCGCGATCCGCGCCACCAGGGCGTCGAGGGCGCCATCGTACAGGAGGTGCCCGCGGTTGATGATGAGGACGCGCGACGCGAGCGCCGTCACGTCCTGCATATAGTGGGACGTGAGCAGCACCGTGGCGCCGTGCCGTTCCCGATACTGCGACAGGAAGCCGCGGATCGCCTCCTGGGCAGTGACGTCGAGGCCCAGCGTGGGCTCATCGAGGAACAAGAGCGGCGGGCGATGCAGCAGCGCGGCGGCGAGCTCGCACTTCATGCGCTCGCCCAGCGACAGCTGGCGCACCGGCTTCTCCAGCACGTCGCGGAGCTCGAGCAGGTCGACCAGCTCCGCGAGCCGCTCCCCGTACGCCGCCTCGGCGATGTCGTAAATGGCGCGGTTCAAGAGAAAGGTCTCTTCGGGCGGCAGGTCCCACACGAGCTGCTGCCGGTTGCCGAGCACCAGGGCGATACGGCGCTTGAAGTCGCGCCCGCCGGTCCAGGGCACGACCCCCGCCACCTCGACCCGGCCGGTCGTCGGGTACAGCAGACCCGTGAGCATCTTGAGGGTGGTCGTCTTGCCGGCGCCGTTGGGCCCGAGGAACGCCACGATCTCCCCCGGCTCGATCCGGAACGTCACGTCGCGCACCGCATGGACGTCGCGATAGCGGGGCCGCACCAGCGCCGCGAGCGCGCCCTTCAAGCCCGGGTCGCGCACTTTGACGCGGAACGTCTTGCTCAGCCGCTCGGCCGTGACGATCGGTGGCATGGGTGTGGGGAATCTAGCGAGGGATCTGGCGCGTCCGGCCGGCGCCCCTACCTTGGGGCCCGGAGGCACTCATGCCCGGCATCGTGCGGCGCGGTCTGTCCATCTCCGTCAAGCTCCCGCTCCTCATCGCGGGTCTTGTGGTCGCCGTGACGCTCAGCTACGGCTGGGCGGCGTATCAGACGGTACGTCGCTCCACGGCGGCGGCGGTCGCCAGCCGGCTCGGCACGGTCGTCGACCAGCTCGCGGGCACGCTCAAGGCCTCCCGCGTCCAGCTCCTCGCCACCGCCCGGACCGTCGCCGACAGCCCGGCGGTGCGCGCGTACGCCCTCGAGCCCGGTGATTCACGACGCGGCCCCGCACAGGCGGCCCTGCGCAGCCCGCAGGCCCAGCAGGTCGCCGCCACCGAGCTCTGGAGCGCGGACCGGCGCCGGCTGCTGGTGGTGGGCGACGCGGATCCATGGAGCAAGGAGGCCGCCGCCCGCGCGGTGCTCGCCGCCGCGGCCGGCAGCGATTCCGGCGCCGTGGGCCAGTTCTATCCGGTGGGGGACTCCCTCGGGTACGCCGTGGCGGCGCCCGTCGTCGCCGGGTCGCGCGTGCGCGGGTACGTAGTCCAGTGGCATCGCATCGCGCAGTCGGCGGACACCCGCGAGCAGAACAGTCGCCTGAGCCGTCTCATCGGCTCCGATGCGCACTTCTTCATCGGCAACGCGGCGGATGACGTCTGGACGGACCTGGCCCGCCGGGTGCCTCCACCGCCCGTCGACGTCACCCGCGCGAGCGGCGTGCTCCGCTACGAGCGTGCCGGAGCCGGGCCTGTACTCGCGAGCGCGCGTCTCGTTCCGCGGACACCGTGGGTGCTGCTGGTGGAATTTCCGCGTGACGCCGTCCTCGCTCCGGCGCGGCAGTTCCTTGGACGGTTGATCCTGATCGGCGCGGCGATTCTGGGGCTCGGCCTGCTCGCCGCCTGGGGGGCGAGCCGCACCCTGACCCGGCCGCTCGCCCGCTTGACGCACGCCGCCGACGCGGTGGCGGCGGGCGACTACGCGCAGACGGTCGGAGGGCCGCCGCGGGGCGACGAGCTGGGGCGGCTCGCTCGAACCTTCGACGTCATGGTAGCGCACGTGCGGGAGTCGCAACGCGGTCTCGAGGAGCGCGTGCAGGCCCGTACCCGGGAGCTCGAGGAGCGGAACGCGGAGCTCGAGGCATTCGCGTATTCGATTTCGCACGACCTGCGCGCCCCGCTGCGCGCGATGCAGGGCTTCAGCCTGGCGCTGCTGGAGGATTACGGCGACCGGCTCGACGAGGCCGGCCGGCGCTATGCGCAGCGCGTGATCACCGCCGCCCGGACGATGGACCGCCTGATCGACGATCTGCTGGCGTACAGTCGCCTCGCGCGGGCCGAGCTGCGTCTCGTGCCGATCGATCTCGGCCGTCTGGTGCGCTCGTCGCTCGAGCAGCTCGATGGCGAGGTGCGGGGCCGCGGGGCGCGGATCACCGTGACGGAGCCCCTCCCCGCGGTGGTGGGCCACGGGGCCACCCTGGGCCAGGTGTTCGTGAACCTGCTCGCGAACGGGATCAAGTTCGTGCCGGCGGGACGCGTACCGGAGATGGTGGTCCGGGCGGAGCCGCACGGCGGGCGCGTGCGCGTGTGGGTGGAGGACAACGGGATCGGCATCGCCGCGGAGCACCACGAGCGCATCTTTCGGGTGTTCGAGCGGCTGCACCGCGCCGACGATTACCCCGGCACCGGCATCGGCCTCGCCATCGTGCGCAAGGGCGTGGAGCGCATGGGCGGGAGCGTGGGGGTGGAGTCGGCGCTCGGCAGCGGGAGCAAATTCTGGGTCGAGCTTCCCCGCGCGTCACAATTAGGGGCTGCATGACGTCCACCCGCCTCTTGGCCGATCGCCGACACGGCGTGGACCGACGCGCCGCGCCCCGGCGACGGGCGGTGGCGAGTTTCCCGCTCGAGCGCCGCCGCGTGGTGGACCGTCGGCGCGGCGCGGAGCGGCGCAGTACGCTCGAGCGGCGCGGGCGCAGCGTCCGGTTTCCCGCGGACGAGTCCCCCGCCGAGCACCTGCGGAACGCACTCCAAGTGCTCGCGCTGATGCACACCGCGGGCGACCCGGATGTCGGGGCGGCACTGAGGCGGTTGCGGCGTGCCCTGGACCTGCTGGAGAAGCATCGCGAGCGGTGACGGGGCCTCACGCCGACGAATGAGATACGGTACGCGAGGGATGAGTGACGCTCACACCCCGCGCGTACGAGCCGTCGGATGCCAGGCTCCAGGCTTCGGGGTCGGCCAGCTCGCGCTCGAGGATGGCGTCCAGTCGCTCCCGTGCGGCGGGGTCGTCCACCGGCGTGACCGCCTCGATGCGTCGCCGCAGGTTGCGGGGCCGCCAGTCGGCCGAGCCGATGTAGTACTCCGGGGCTCCTCCGTTTTCGAAATGGTAGATGCGCGCGTGCTCGAGGAAGCGACCCAGCACGCTCACCACCTTGATTCGCTGGGATAGCCCCGGCACGCCCGGGCGCAGCATGCACACCCCCCGCACCACGAGACGCACGTCCACGCCGGCCTGGGACGCGCGGTACAGCGCGCCGATCACGCTGCAATCGGCGAGGCCGTTGAGCTTGGCGCGGATGCGTCCGCCGCGGCCGGCGCGCGCGTGTTCCGCCTCCCGCGCGATGAGGGCCAGGAAGCGGTCGAGCATGTTGGTCGGTGCGACGAGCAGCCGCCGGAACGTCGCGTGCGGCGCCCGCGAGGAGCCGGTGAGCTCGTTGAAGAGCGCGTGCAGGTCCGCCGTGATCCGGTCGTCCGCGGTGAACAGCCCCAGATCGGTGTACAGCCTGGCGGTGTCGGGGTTGTAATTCCCGCTCCCCACGTGGGCATAGCGCCGCGTGCGGCCGTCCGTCCGCCGTATCACGAGGGCGATCTTCGCGTGGGTCTTGAGCGTCGCGACGCCGGTGATCACGTGGATCCCCGCCGCCTCCAGGCTCTGTGCCCAGCCGATGTTCAACTCCTCGTCGAACCGCGCCTTGAGCTCGACGAACACGGATACGTCCTTGCCGCGGGCGACTGCGCGCCGCAGCGCGTCCCCTACCGGCGACGGCCCGCCGGGCCGATACAGCGTGAGCTTGATCGCGGCCACCGCCGGATCCTCCGCCGCCTCGGCGATGAAGCGCTCGAAGCTGGCGGCAAAACCGTCGTGGGGGTGGTACACCAGGACGTCGCCCGAGTCGAGCGCGTCGAACACGGTGCGCCCGGCCGGGAACGGGTCACGGACGGCGAGCGGAGGATAATCCAGCTCCGGGCGGGGGTGACCGGCGGCGAGCTCGGCGAGCGCACCGAGGTGCACCGGCCCGTCCGCCGCGTATACGTCCGACGGACCGAGCTCGCTCGCGAGCTCGCTCTCTTCGAACCGCAGCTCTCGCTGCAGCAGCTCGCGAAACGCCGGCGGCATGGCGCGCTCGACCTCGAGGCGCACCACCGGACCCCACGGCCGCCGCCGCACCTCCTCGGCGACCGCCTGCACGAAGCTCGCCGCGCCGAGCTCGTCCAGCTGAATGTCCCCGCTGCGCGTCACGCGGAAGGCGTGCGCCTCCACGATCTCGCGACCGGGGAACAGCGTCCCGAGATGGGCGCGCACCACCGACTCGAGCGCGACCACTCCCCCACCGTTCCCCGTCACGGCCAGGAACCGGGGCAGAGAGGGCGGCAGCTCCACCGTGGCGAAGTGCGGGGGCCCGTCCGGCCCGTCCCGCAGCATGACCGCCAGGCTCACCCGGCGGTCCACGAGGTGCGGAAAGGCGTGGCCGGGCGCGCGGGTGAGCGCCTTGGGGGTTAGCAGCGACGCCACGTCGTCCGCGAAGCGGCGTGCGAGACCCGCGCGCTCGCCGGGATCGAGCTCGGTCCAGTCGCGGATGCGGATGCCCTGCGCGGCGAGCGGGCCCTGCACCAGCGCCTGAAAGCAGCGATACTGCCGCCCGATGAGCGGATGCAGCCGGATCGCGATGGCGTCGAGCTGCTCGGCTGGGGTGAGGCCGTCGGGCGAGCGCTCGACGACGCCGGCCGCCACCTGGTGCTGCAGCGCGCCCACGTCGACCATGAAGAACTGATCCAGGTTCGTGCTGAAGATCGCGAGGAAGCGCAGCCGGGCGAGCAGCGGGATGCGGGGATCCTCGGCCAACTCGAGCACTCGGACGTTGAACTCGAGCGAGGAGAGCAGCGCGTTGACGAACTGGTCGGGTGACTGCCGCGCGGCGTCGAGGGCCCGGAGCGGAAGCGCCGGCACCCGCAACTCGCTCAGTGTGAGCCGGCTGCTCTCATCGGTCGTGCCACCGGTGGGAGCCGCCGGCTGGACCGGTGCGAGTGGCGCCGCGGACCACTCCGGCACGAGCTCCGAGCGGGCGGCGACCGCCAGCGCCGAAAGCGTCGTCGGATCTCGCAACACGGGGGAGCCCACTCGTGAGACGACGTCCGCGGGGGTGAACCATTGCAGCCCGCCGGGTGGCGCCGCGGTGAGGTTGCGCCGCAGGCGCCGCACCAGCCACACCTCGACGGCGGGGCGCCGGTCCGCCGCGCGCACCACGCCGATCAGACGGGTCTCGCCTTCGACGCTCCCGAACAGGCGGCGCATCGCCCGGCGACACGCCTCCTCGCCGCCACCCGGCTCGAGCGGCAGCTCGAGCGCGGCGCCGCTTCGCCACAGCGCCAGACGGCCGTGCGCGACCGCCAGCACCGCGATCTGCCTGGCCCCGGGCGCCGTGCCGTCCATCGTACCGAGCACGACACGGGCCGTCCGCGCGCGTTCGACCCGGTCAAGCAGTGCGCGAGTGAGGCCGTAACGCCGCTCGAGCGCTGCTGCGAAGCGCACCACCGGGATCACCGACCAGGCGCACCGGGAAATTGCCAGCTCGCGGAACACGGGCGGCGGGTCGGTGCCGCGGACCGTCACTGTGTCGTACGCGATCTCGAACTGCGGCAGCGGCACGACCGGGAGACGGGCGCCGCGCAGCTCACGCTCGACCTCGAGCTCGCACACGAGCACCAGCCGCCCCGGGTCGATCAGCGCCCGCAGCCGGCGCGCCGGCTCTGCGTCGCCGCGGAATGCCTCGTACGGCTCGATCTCGACGGCCGGTGCAACGTATCGCACCGCGCCGATGTCGAGGGCGAGCGTGCGGTGATCGTCCACATCGAAGCGCATGGCGCAGGTGATGCCGCGCCGCCGCAAGTCGCCCGCCGGCGTATCGAAGTACAGGTCGCGGTGAAACGTGCGCCGTGGCGGTCCGGCGGAGAGGCCGAGCGGCAATGGCGCGGCGACCAGCTCGGCCAGGTGCGCGGCGCTCGGCACGTCCCAGCGCAGCTCGGTCACGGCGGGCACGTCGGTCAGCCCCCCCGGCACATCAGCATGAACTCGCGACGCGTGCGACCCGGGTCGTTGATGGTCTTGAAGAACTCGTCGTAGTAATCGAGCGCCTGCTCGATCCGCTTGGCCTCGAGTCCCTCGGCGGCCATGCCGCGGTACAGCGCGTAAATCGTGTCCTTCCGGGCGTTGAACCGCGCGAACAGCGGGGCGAGCTCCTGGGGCGCGCGGCACGTACCGCGATACAGCCGCTGGCGCACGCTGCGGATCTCGAGTCGCGAGTCGGGTTGGGCGTAGGGCGTCGAGATCACGCCCGACCAGTCGAAGTCGTAGGGGACGGGATACACGACGCCGGACGAATCGCGGATGAGCACGATGTTGTGCAGCGCCGTCACGGCGAAATCCGTGTTGCCGATCATGTACTGGAACACCATCGCCAGGCCCGTCTGATCGAAGTTCAGCTCGTCTTGGGACACGCCCTTCGCAGCGAATACCTGCATGTCGTTGCGCCGGGCCATGCGATCGTCGTCCTCGACGAAGAAGGCGCGCCGCGTCTCGGGTGCGTGTTTACCGGTTGCGTCCACGTAGGTGACGCGTGTCAGGCGCGCCCGGAAGCTCCGATCGGTGAGCAGGTTGTAGATCTGGTAGATGAGATACTCTTCCAGCGTGTAGTTGGCGTACGTCTGGCCGCCGCGACACTGCACGGCGAGCTTGAGGCTCCCCAGGTGGGCGAAGGGCGTGTGCGCCGTCTGCTCGCGGTTGAAGACGATCTTGAGCGGCGGATACTGGCAGCGCGCCAGCCGGAAGTGCCCGCGCGTATGCAGCTGCACGTCCAGCGCCACGGTGTCGCCCGCCGGGGTGGCGTAGGAGAGCACGCCGGGATGGTTCGGCTTGTCGTTGCCGCGGTTTTTGCCGATGGCGCCGAAGTCGGCTTTCAGGGTGAGATCGAGCGGCTGCGTCGCTTCGAACAGGCGGTCCCGGGCGCGCGCCGGGGTGGAGTCGGGTGGCGCCTGGCTCGCCGACGCACCCGTGGCGACGCACACGCCCACGAAGGCGGTGAGCGCAGCGCCGCACTTGCGCTTCACCCGGTCGAAGCTCACCGAGCAAGTTTACGGGTGGTGCGAACGGCTCGCCAGCCGTTACCCCCGGGCTTGCGCCCGGGGTCGGTCCGACTGTTTCGTCAAGCGTCTCGGGGCCAGGAGCGGCAGTGATGCGCTGGATCGGCGGTGTGGCGGGCGTAGGGGTGCTCGCCGTGGTCCTGTGGGACGCGTTCGAGACCATCATCCTGCCACGGCGGGTGAGCGGGCGGATCCGTCTCACGAAGATGTTTTACCGGTACACCTGGGCGCCGTGGCGCGCCACCGCGCGGCTGCTCACGGGCCGGCGCCGGGACGCCTTTCTGTCCTTCTACGGGCCGCTCTCTCTCATCGCACTGCTCGCGCTGTGGGCGGTGGGCAGCGTCTTCTCGTTCGGGCTGTTGCAATGGGCCGCCGGGTCGGCCATGACCGTGGCGGGCGAAGGCGGCACCGGGTTTTGGACGGACGTGTACATGAGCGGCACGACGTTCTTCACGCTCGGCCTCGGCGACGTGGTGCCGCGCAGCGCCCTCGCGAAGACCCTCACCGTCGTGGAGGCGGGTACCGGGTTCGCGTTCCTCGCGGCCGTGATCGGTTACTTCCCGGTGATCTACCAGGCGTTTTCGCGCCGCGAGGTGGCGATCTCGCTGCTCGACGCCCGCGCCGGCTCCCCGCCCAGCGCATCGGAGCTGTTGTGGCGGCACCGGAGTGATCCCGGCACCGCGGCGCTGGCCGAGCTGTTGCGCGAGTGGGAGCACTGGGCCGCGGATGTGCTCGAGAGCCACCTGTCATATCCGCCGCTCGCATACTTCCGCTCGCAGCACTACAACGAGTCGTGGCTGGCCGCGCTCACCACCGTCCTGGATGCGAGCGCGCTCATCATGGTGGGGCTCGAGGGGTGGTGCACGCGGCAGGCGGAGCTGACATTCGCGATGGCGCGTCACGCCGTGGTGGATCTGGCGCAGGTGTTCAGCACGCCGCCGCGTCGTCCCGACGAGCGGCTGCCATCGGCGCAGCTGGCGCGGCTGCGCGAGCGGCTCGCGGTCGGCGGCCTGGCGCTCAAAGGCCGCCCCGACCTCGAGCAGCGGCTCACCGAGCTGCGGCACATGTACGAGCCTTATGTCGAGGCCCTGTCCGGGTACCTCGCGCTCCCCCTGCCGCCCTGGATCCGCGAGCGCGAACGCCCCGACAACTGGCAGACGAGCGCCTGGGACCGGGTAGTGCAGCTGCCCGCCCGGCGACCGGATGCCGGCGGTGAGGGAGAGCATTTCTGACTCCCCGTCACCCCGCGCTCGCGCCCGGGGTCAGTCAACCCTCTCAGGGCGGCGTGCTGCCCATGCGCACGCCGAGTTCGTCCAGGTGTTTGAGCATGTCCGCCGGGTCCTGGTACACGCGATATGCTCCGGCGCGCTCGAGCTCCTCCTCTCCGTACCCGCCCGACAACAGGCCCACGCCGAGGGCACGGGCGCGCCGCGCCGCCAGCAGGTCCCACACGCTGTCTCCCACCACGACCGATTCGTCGATCGGGACGCCCAGCCGCTCCGCGCCCGCGAGGAAGAGATCGGGGTCGGGTTTGGCGTGCTCCACCTGGTCGCGCGTCACGATCGGGACCCCGGGGGGAATGCCGAGCATATCGAGGTTGGGCTTGGCGCTCTCCATGCGCCCGCTCGTCCCGATCGCCCAGGGGACGCCGGCCTTGGTGAGATAGGCGAGGAGCTCGCGCGCCCCGGGGAGGGGATGCACCTGCGACACCTGGCGCGCGTAGGCCTCGGCATGGACGCGGCGGATCTGCGCCGCCTGTTCCGGCTTCAGGTCGCGTCCGGTCTCGCGGAACAGCGCGTTCACGAACAGGCCGCCGCTCATGCCGATGCGGCGGTGGATGCGCCACACGGAGAGCTCGATGCCCACGCTCTCGAGCGCCTCGCGCCAGGCGAGCACGTGCTGGTACACGCTGTCCACGAGCGTGCCGTCGAGATCGAACAGAAAGGCCGGTCCGGCAGACATTGGCTGGTACGGTGGCGGTCGTTCGTGGTAGGGGCGCAGCATGCTGCGCCCCTACGTATTTGCGTGACGCCCTTGCGCGACGTCCCTTACTCGACGCCTCTTGTTATTTCAACAACATGTCGTGCGGCCGCGCCTGTCCTGTCGGGAGATGCTCGAAGTCCACGTCGAACTTCGGGTCGAGCGTCATCCCCGCGGGCCCGACGTTCACGAGCCGCACCCGATACGGCACCTTGCCGTCCAGGTTCGAGAGCAGCGAGTTGCTCACATACAGGCGTTTGTTGTCGGGCGTGAGCTTCATCATCTGCGCCTGAGGGAAGGGCACGGTGCTCACGAGCTTCGGCTGCAATGGATCGGCGATGTCGTATTGCTGCACCGCCCCGCCGCCGAACAGGGACACGAACAGGAACTTGTTGTCGTAGGAGATCCGCATGTCCGCCGGGATCGCCGTGTCGGCCAGCTTGATCACGCGCGTGAACGCGAGCTTCCCGTCGTTCCCCACCTCCCAGTGCCACACGCTGTTCCCGAAGGCGCAGTTGATGAAACCGCCGCGCGCCGCTGCGCCGTGCAGCCAGCGCACCTCGAGTGGGGCCTTGTCGAGGTGCTCGGTCTGGAGGACCTTGCCGGTCTTGTAGTCCCACGCGACGACTTCGTCGCCCACCTGGTCCATCGGCGTGTTGCCGGCTTTGACCGCGTGCGGATGAGCCCAGCTCGACGTGACGATGAGGTTCAGCTCCGGCTTGATGCCCACATCGTACATGTACTTCGGGGCGGGGAGGGCCTTCACGAAATTACCGTCGTTGTCGAGCTGCACGAGCGCTCCCGGCGCACCTCCGTCCTTCGCGCCGAGCATCGCGATCATCACGCCACCCGGCACGGCGTAAAAGGTGTGCGGTCCGGAGTAGCCGGTGCTCGCGGCCAGATCGGGCACGGTCTTGACGAGTTTGGGGTGCTTCGGGTCGGCCCCGACGTCGTAGATGAACAGCCGGTTGGAGAACAGTCCGCCCGCGAAGATGCGGTCGGCGTTCACCGTGTACCCGAAATGGTGTGCTTCGTTGGCGGGAGCGCTCGTCGGTACGGTCGTGATGACCTTGCCGTAGCTCGACGACGTGGGGCTCGCGTCGATCACGGCGAGGAAGTCGGGATCCTTCTGGTCGGCGTCGCTGGTCCAGACGTACAGCACGGACTCGTGTTGGTCGGGGCGGAGGCCCCGGACGAAGACCGACTCGTCCTCCGGGCCGCGCTGGGGGCTCGTCATGGCCGCCGGCATGGCGGCGAGCAGCAACAGAAATGCGGTGCGTTTCACGATGCTTCCTCCGGATCGCGTGTTCCACCGAAGCTACGCGCCCGGCATCCCGCTGCAAGGCGAGTTGCACCCCCCCCGCCGGCGGGCATATTACCATTCCCCCAGTCACACGAGCCCGCCATGAAGCGCACGATTACGCTCACCGTGAACGGCGCGCCGCGAAGCGTCGAGGTGGAGCCGCGAGCCCTGCTCGCCCACGTGCTCCGCGATCAGCTCGATCTCACCGGCACCCACATCGGCTGCGATACCAGCCAGTGTGGCGCGTGCACCGTCCATATAGACGGGCGGGCGGTGAAGAGCTGCACCATGCTCGCCATGCAGGCGGAAGGACACGCCGTCACCACCATCGAGGGCCTCGCGGCGAATGGCCGGTTGCACCCGCTGCAGCAGGCGTTCTGGGACAAACACGGCCTGCAATGCGGCTTCTGTACGCCGGGCATGATCCTGACGGCGGCCGACCTGCTCGCCCACAACCCCAAGCCGAGCGAGGCCGAGATCCGCCACGCGCTCGAGGGCAATCTCTGCCGCTGCACCGGCTATCAGAACATCGTCGCCGCGGTCCAGCTCGCGGCCGGCGCGCGCTAGGAGGGCCCATGGCGACGCTCTTCGGCTCCGGCATCAAGCGCCGCGAGGATCCGCGGCTCATCACCGGCAAGGCGACCTACACCGACGACGTGAAGCTGCCGGGCCTGCTCTACGCCGCGATGCTGCGGAGCACGTACGCGCACGCGAAGCTGAACCAGGTCGATGTCGCGAAGGCCAGGAAGGCTGCGGGCGTGGTCGCCGTGTACACCGGTGCGGACGTGAACGACAAGCTCAACACCGTCCCCTGCGCGTGGAACGTGCCGAACTGCGATCTCAAGGTGCCACCCCACCCGGTGCTCGCCCTGGACAAGGTGCGATACGTGGGCGACGGCATCGCCATGGTCGTGGCCGACTCGCGTGCCGCCGCGCGCGACGCGATCGACCTGATCGACGTCGACTACGACGCGCTCGATGCGGTGGTCGACCCCGAGAAAGCGGCCGCGAAGGGAGCGCCCGAGCTGCACAAAGAGGTGCCGGGCAACATCGCGTTCACGTGGAAGGTGGCGGGCGGCGACACGGCCAAAGCGTTCGCCGAAGCAGCGGTCAGAGTCGAGCAGCGTATCGTGCAGAACCGGCTGCTCCCGACCGCCATGGAGCCTCGCGCCACGTGCGCGAGCTACAATGCCGGCACCGGTCAACTCACCTGCTGGGTCACGAGCCAAAACCCGCACATTCATCGCTTTCTCCTGTCGGTGATGACCAAGCTGCCCGAGCATCGCATCCGCGTGATCGCGCCGGAGGTGGGTGGCGGGTTCGGCAGCAAGATCCCGGGCTACCCGGACGAGGCACTGGTGAGCTTCGCGTCCATGGAGCTGGGGCGCCCGGTAAAATGGACCGAGGACCGCTCCGAGAATTACAAGGCGACCATCCACGGCCGCGACCACGTCGAATACGTAGAACTGTGCGGCACGAAGGACGGCACGATCACGGGACTCCGGACCCGCGTCTACGCCGGGCTCGGCGGCTACGCGTCCACGGCGGCTCCCGGCATCCCCACCATCCTGCACGGCCTGATGTACTCCGGACCCTATACGATCCCGAACATCGAGGGGACGATCTACGGCGTGTACACGACCACCACGCCGGTGGACGCCTACCGCGGCGCCGGTCGCCCAGAAGCCACGTTCCTGCTCGAGCGGATGATCGACCTGTACGCCCGGAAAATCGGCATGGATCCGGTCGACGTGCGGCGCAAGAACCTGATCCCCAAGGACAAGTTCCCCTATACGGTTGCCACCGGCATCACCTACGACTCCGGGAACTACCAGGGCGCGCTCGACAAGGCCCTGCAGTTGATCGACTACAAGAAGTTCCGCGCCGAGCAGGCCAAGGCGCGCAAAGAACAGCGCTATCTCGGCATCGGCGTCACGACCTACTGCGAGATCTGCGGGCTCGGCCCCTCACAGGTGGCGGGCGCGGTCGGGTTCGGCGGCGGGTTGTACGACTCGGCCATCGTGCGGGTGTATCCCACCGGCGTGGTGCGCGCCTACATCGGCGGCAAGCCGCACGGCCAGGGCGAGGAGACGACGTTCGCGCAGATCGTGGCGGACGAGTTCGGGATTCCCGTGGAGAACGTCGAGGTCGTGGCGGGCGACACGGAAGCCACGCCGCAGGGGTGGGGGACGTACGGCAGTCGCACCACGGCGGTGTGCGGCAGCGCGGTGAAGATCGCGGCCCAGCGCGTGAAGGAGAAGGCGAAGAAGATCGCCGCGCACCTGCTCGAGGCGAGCGAGGCGGACCTCGAGTGGAAGGAGGGGAAGTTCGTGGTGAAGGGCTCGCCCGACAAAGGAAAGAGCTTCGGGGACCTGGCCCTCATGGCGAACGTCGCCTGGAACATGCCGCCGGGTGTCGAGCCCGGGCTCGAGGCGACGGCCTTCTTCGACCCGTCGAACTTCGTGTATCCGTTCGGCACGCACATCTGCACCGTCGAATTGGACGTCGAGACGGGCGAGGTGAAGATCCTTCGCTACGTCGCAGTGGACGACTGTGGGCCCCAGATCAACCCGATGATCGTCGAAGGCCAGGTGCACGGCGGCGTGATCCAGGGACTCGGCGAAGCGCTGCAGGAGATGGCCGCGTACGACGAGGATGGCCAGCTGCTCACCGGCACCATGATGGACTACGCCGTCCCCAAGGCCTCGCAGATGCCGAAGGTCGAGACGGCGCATACCGTGACCCCTTCGCCCGTCAACCCGCTCGGCGTCAAGGGCGTGGGAGAGACCGGGACGATCGCCTCCGTGCCGACGCTCGTGAACGCCGTATGCGACGCGCTCGCCCCGCTCGGGGTCACCCACATCGACAAACCGCTCACGCCGGCTCGGGTGTGGGCCGCGATTCAACAGGCGAAGGGAGGTACGCCGTGATCCCGACCTCCTTCGAATACGTGCGCGCCAAGAATCTCGGCGACGCGCTCAAGGCGCTGGGGAAGCATACGAAAGTCATCGCCGGCGGGCACAGCCTGCTGCCGCTCCTCCGGTTCCGGTTGGCCCAGCCGGACATGCTCATCGACATCGGCCAGCTGCGAGAGCTCAAGGGCATCAAACGGGCGGGCGGCGGGCTGAAGATCGGCGCGGCGACGACGTATCGTGAGCTGCTCGAATCGAAGGAGCTCAAGGCGCTGTATCCGCTCATCGCCGAGGTGACCGAGCATATCGGCGACCTCCAGGTGCGCAATGCGGGAACGATCGGCGGGGGCCTGGCGCACGCGGACCCGGCGGCCGACATGCCGCCCGTGATGCTGGTGCTCGACGCGACGTTCGTGCTCCAGTCGAAAACGGGGAAGCGCTCCGTGCCGGCGCGGAAGTTCTTCAAGGGGCCGTTCACCACCGCCTTGAAGCCCAACGAGCTGCTCACCGAGATCCAGCTGCCGGCGCTCCCCAAGGGGGTGGGCACGGCCTACGCGATTTTCGAGCAGGCGGCGTCGGGCTATGCGCTCGCAGGCGCCGTCGCGTTGATCGCCATCGCCAAGGGCATGATCGTCCGCGCCGACCTCGCGTTCACGGGACTCGGGGATGCGCCGTTCCTCGCGCCCGCCGCGGCCAAGCTCGTCGCCACCGCGGGCGATGCGAGCCTCATCGACCAGGTGGCGCAGGCCGCCGTGGCGGGCGTCGAGGCGAACGACGACGTACACGCCCCGGCGGCGTACCGGCTGCATCTGGGGCGCGTGGCGGCACGGCGGGCTCTCACCCAGGCGCTGGCTCAGGCCCGGCGGCCCGGCTAGTGCGGCTCGACTTCGCCGGGGCGCCCGAGATCGCGGCTCCCCCGGACGTGGTGTGGAAGCGGCTGCTGGACCATGAGTTCGTTGCGTCGGTGGCCCCGGGAGTGGAGTCGGTGCAGGCGGTGGACGACCGCCACTTCAAGGTCGTTTCGGGGTTCGGGGTCGGCACCGTGAAGCTCAAGTTTCAGCTCGACGTCGAGCTGTCGGACGTGCAGCCGCCCCGGAGCCTCAAGATGTCCGCCCGGGGCAAGGCGCCGGGCTCGGGCGTGGATGTGCGCACCACGCTCGAGATCGAGCCCGTGCCGCCGAACCGCTCCCGGCTCAAGTGGCAGGCGTCGTCGGAGGTCCGCGGCACCGTCGCGAGCGTGGGCGCCCGGCTGCTCAAAGGCACGGCCAAGAAGCTCACCGAGACGTTCTGGGACAAGTTCGCGGCGCGCGTGGGGGAGAAGGGCACCGCGTAGGGGCGCAGCATGCTGCGCCCCTACATCATGCTGCATGCTGCGTGCATCTTACTGGCATGCAGGCGCTATCGATCGATTCCGTCCAAACCGCTTTCGCGGCCGAGCGCTACGTCGCCGATCGCGACCTCGCCACCGCGGTGTACCTCTCCCTCACGCTCGATCGCCCCCTGCTCATCGAAGGCGAAGCGGGGGTCGGTAAGACCGAGGTCGGGCGCACGCTGGCCGGTGTCCTCAAGACGGAGCTCATCCGGCTGCAGTGCTATGAAGGGCTGGACGTCGCCACGGCCGTGTACGAGTGGGACTATCCCCGGCAGATGCTCGAGATCCGGCTGCTCGAGGCTCGCGGCGAGGCGAAGCGGGCCGCCACGCGGGACATCTTTTCGGAGGAGTTCCTCATCCGGCGGCCGCTGCTCCGCGCGCTCGAGAATTCCCGCCCCGAGCCGCCGGTACTATTGATCGACGAGATCGACCGCACCGACGAAGAGTTCGAGGCGTACCTGCTCGAGGTGCTCGCCGACTTCGCGATCACGATCCCCGAGATCGGGACCATCAAGGCCCCCCCAGGGCGGCCGCCGCGCGTGATCATCACCAGCAACCGCACCCGCGAGGTGCATGACGCGCTCAAGCGGCGCTGCCTGTATCACTGGATCGACTATCCCACGCCGGAGCGCGAGCTCGCCATTCTCGAGCAACGGCGGCCCGACCTGTCCAAGACGCTCGCGGCCGAGGTCGTGGCGTTCGTGCAGCGACTGCGCTCGGCCGACCTGACCAAGGTGCCGGGGATCGCGGAGACCATCGACTGGGCCGCCGCGCTCGAAGCGCTCGGCGGTAAGCGCCTCGAGGTCGAGCAGGTGGAGCGAACCCTGGGAGCGCTGCTCAAGTATCAGGAGGACGTGGCGGCGCTGAAGGGTGGTGGCGCCGCGAAGCTGCTCGACGAAATGCGCGCGGGAACCCGATGACCTCCGGCAACGCCCTTCTCGGCAACGTGGTTCTCTTCGGCCGTATGCTCCGGCGCGCCGGCCTGTCCATCGACGCGGACCAGACCCGCCGCTTTGCGGACGTGCTCGGGCTGTTGGGGTTCGACCGCCGCGGCGACGTGAAGGCGGCGGGACGGGCGCTGTTCGTGCGACGTCGCGAGGAGCGGGCCGTGTACGACGCGGCGTTCGACCTGTTCTGGCGGCGCAGCACGGCCGTGGGCGCCGTGTCGCAGGCGCTGCCGCGGTTGCGCCAGCAGCGGGCGCCGCGGGCGGACGTGAGTTTCGGAGCCGACGCTCCACCGGGGGTCGATGTTACGGACGTCGTGGACGAGACGGTGCGTGTGGGCGCGAGCGGACATGAACGCTTGCGTAAGGCGGACTTCGCGGACCTGACGCCGGCGGAGGCGCGGGACGCGGGGGCGATGGTGGCGGCGCTCCGGCCCCGGCTGCCGCTGCGACCGTCGCGCCGGCCTCGGGTCGGCCCACGTGGCCGGCGGCTCGCCGGCCGCCGCATGCTTCGGACGTCGCTCGGCACGGGTGGCGAACCGCTGGAGTGGCGTTTCTGGCAACGCAGTACCCGACCTCGCCCCATCGTTCTGGTATGTGACATCTCGGGGTCGATGGAGCGCTACAGCCGTTTCCTGTTGCGTTTCGCCCACGCCCTGGGGCGATCGGGCGCGCCGGTTGAAGTGTTCGTGTTCGGAACCAGACTCACGCGCATCACCCGCGAGCTGCGCCTGAGGGATGCCGACGCCGCGCTGGAGCGCGTGGCCGAGAAGGTGGTGGACTGGAGTGGGGGAACGCGCATCGGCGCGAGCCTGCGCGAGCTCAACCGCCGCTGGGTGCGACGCACGATCCGGAGCGGAGCCGTGGTGATCATCGTGTCCGACGGTTGGGAGCGCGACGACCCGGCGCGGCTCGCGCGCGAGATGGCGACCCTGCGGCGCTCGTGCCGCCGGCTGATCTGGCTGGACCCGCTCGCGGGCAGGCCGGGCTTCGAGCCGACCACGCAGGGGCTCGTGGCGGCTCTGCCGTATGTGGACGAGCTCATCGCGTGCGCCAATGTTGCATCGCTCGAGCATCTGGCGGAGAGACTCCATGAAGCAGTGGCTTGAAACGCGCGAAGTCCTGGACTTCCTGAGCGCTGCCCGCACCGCGGGGAAACGCGTGGCGCTCGCGACCGTCGTGCGGGTGCGGGGCTCGGCGTACCGGCACGAGGGCGCGAAGCTCGCCGTCGCGGGCGACGGGAGCAGCGCGGGAAACGTGAGCGGCGGTTGCCTCGAGCAGGACGTGCGTGAGGTGGCGCTGCAAGTGCTCCGCACGGGCGAGCCCGAGCTCCGGAGCTACTGCTCCAGCGCCGACGAAATCGCGGCCTGGGACCTGGGCGTGGGGTGCGAAGGACAGGTGGATGTGTATGTGGAGCCGGCGGAGGCGCGGCCGAGGGAGCGAGAGCTGCTGGACAGTCGCCGCCCGTTCGCGGTGTGCACGCTGCTCGCCGGGAAAGGGGACAGGGGAAAGGGGAAGCGTGTTGTGGTGACCGGCGACCGCGTCGAAGGGGATTTTGGGTCGACCGACCTGACCACCGAGGTCGCCGCCAAGGCGCGCGAGCTGCTCGAGACCGGAGAGTCAGGGATCCACGAGGTCGGCCGCCGGTCGGTGTTCTTCGACGTGCTGCAGCCGCCTCCCCAGCTGTTGGTCCTGGGTGCGGGAGACGACGCGCGGCCGCTGGTCCGGCTCGCGGCCGATGTGGGGTTCCGGGTCGTGGTGGTCGATCGGCGCCCGGGCCATCTCACCGCCGAGCGCTTCCCCGGCGCCGCGGCGCTGGTGCGGAGCGGGGGCGACGAGCTGGCCGAGGCCACGGCGCTCGACGCCGAGTGCTACGCGGTCGTGATGAACCACAACTTCGCGGACGATCAGGCGTACTTGCGCGCGCTCTTGAAGACGCCGGTCTCGTATATCGGTCTGCTCGGCCCGCGCCAGCGCACCGATCGCATGCTGCGGACCCTCGCTGCGGAGGGCCCGGTGGACGAGGGTCGGGTGTACGGCCCCGTGGGCCTGGACATCGGGACCGACGGCGCCGAACAGGTGGCCCTGGCGGTGATCGCCGAGGTGCTCGCGGTGCGGTCCGGCCGACGGGCCCGGTCGCTGCGGGAGCGCCTCGCTGCCATCCATGCTCAAACCGACTGAGCCGCTGCAAGTGGCCGGCGTGGTGCTCGCCGCCGGCGCCTCCCGTCGCATGGGCAGGAACAAGATGCTGCTCGAGCTCGAGGGCGAGTCGCTGGTGCGGCGCGCCGCCCGCCGCGCGCTCGAGGCCGGGCTGTCGCCGGTGGTGGTGGTGCTCGGCCACGAGGCCGACCGGGCGCGCGCCGTGCTCGCCGGGCTCCCCGTGGAGATCGCGCTCAATCCCGATTTCACGGGTCCCACCAGCGCGTCGCTGCACGCAGCGCTCGACGTGCTCGGCCAAGACGTGGACGCGGCGGTGGTGCTCCTGGGCGACATGGTGCACGTGAGCGAGGCCGCACTGGCGGAGCTGGTGCGCCGGGCAGGCACGAGCGCCGCGCCGCTCGTCGTGTCGCGCTACGGCGACGTCACCGCACCACCGCTGCTGTTCCGACGAGCGCTGTTCGGCGAGCTGCTGGCGTGGACGGGAGAGGGGTGCGGCAAGGCGGTGGTGCAGGCGCACAAGCACGAGGCGCTGTACGTGGACCGGCCGGCCGCGGTGCTGGTGGACGTGGATACGCCGGAGGACTTCCAGGCGGCTCAGAAAAGCTCCAGCTGATCGGCCACCAGGCTCCTCAATTTCTCCAGCAGCTTGACCATCGCCCACGTGTCCCGCTCGCAATAGCGCAGCAACGCGTCCCGCAACGCCGCCCGCTCGCCCGCCGGCAGCTCGGCGCCCTGGAGCATCAGTCGCTGCAGTTCCACTGTCGCCGTCTCGCCGTCCTGCACCTTCAGATCCGCGTACGACAGCCCCGGCACGAGCGCCGGCAGCGTCTTCTTGATGCTGAACCCGCCCCCGAAGTCGGGATGGTAGACGTGGTTGCGAATCGCGGGCAGCAGGTCCACGAGGCGCTTTTCGATCCGCTCGAGGTGTTTCGCGAAGCGTGGCACGGACTCCCGCAGCTGCTTCATGCAGTCGCGCTCGAAGCTCGCGTAGTACGCCACGACCTTCCTCGCTCCGGCGCACGCCTCAACCAGCGCCTCGGCGAGCGCCGGCCGCGGATCCTCGGGTCCGTCCGCGATCCATTGATGATGTACGAGGCCGCGGTCCCGTTCCTCCACGTGCGCGCTGAATTGCACCGGCACCTGCTGCCACGGCCGGCACCCCGGCCAGCGCGGGATCGCGAGGCTCACCGTCTCGAAATCGAGAAACGCGAGCGGCGACGTGAATTGGGCGAGCGTCTTCGTGAGCGTGGGCTCCACGACCATGCGCCCGCTCTGCACCGCCTTCACCTGGCGCGCGTGAATCAGCGAAAGCTCCAGGTCCGACGGGAGATCGTAGATCGTCGCGTACCCGTCGGCCTCGAGCTCCAGCGCCCGCTTGCGCTCGATGCGGTACAGTTTGCTGACATGGTGGTCGGGGAGCTTGGGCCAGCAGCGCGCGATGAAGGGGCAGTCGTGCGGGTTCGTGCAATGCTCGCCGATGGGCACGTCGGGCAGCGGTCCCTCGAGCATCCGCCGCTGTGCCGCGAGCTCGTCCGGCACGCCGATCAGCACGGACTCGACGAGCGCCGTGACGTCCTCTCGCACGAACAGGTTGGACAGGTCGGGGTAGCGGCATTCCGGGTTGAGATGCATCACCTCGGCCCGCTCCACCTGGAGCCCCGCGCGCCGCAGCACGTGCACTTGGACGGCGGCGTCCGGCAGATGCTCGGGCTTGCGGCTGTTGGACGCCTTGACCTCGATCACGCCGTAGCCCCGGGACGTGCGCTCCAGGATGTCGACCCCCACATAGGTCTCGTCCGCCAGGAACCAGGCTTCGTACGTCGCCGGCACGCCGCGCTGCAGGGCCTCGCGCGTCGCCGCCACTTTGTTGTCGTACTGATGGAACGGGAGATCGATGAGCTCGCCCCCCGGGACGTGGCGCCGCGCCCGCTCGCCGACTTCCCGCCCCTGAGCGAACAGGTTCCGCTGCCCCGCGGAGGGGGACAGCTCCGGCGCCTCGGGCTCGTGCACCCGCCACCACAGCTGCTTGTGACACTGCAGGCCCGAGAGATAGCGCGATTTGGAGAGACGGGAAGGTTCGGACGGCATGATCGAACAGTAACCGATAACTCACTACCGCACGGGTACTTCCCACTTGCCGTGCAGCCGGCCGCTTGACGCCGTGCCGGGTCGGTCCGTATAGAGGAGCTTGGAACCCGGCGGAGGAACGATGTCGCTACGCGTTGTGCTGGCCGACGACCACGTCGTGCTGCGGCAGGGCGTGCGCGCCCTGCTCGAGCGCCACGGCCTCGAGGTGGTGGCCGAGGCATCCGACGGGCGGGCGGCGGTCGAGGTCGCGCGGGAGCTCGAGCCGGACGTCGCGGTGCTCGACATCATGATGCCGCTCCTGAACGGCATCGATGCCGCGCGCCAGATCGTGGAGGCGTGCCCCGACACTCAGGTCGTGATGCTGACGGCGCTCGAGCAGGAGCGCCTGGTGACGGACGCGGTCCGCGCGGGCGTGCGGGGGTTCGTGCTCAAGACGCAGGCGGGAGAAGACCTCGCCCAGGCCATCCAGCAGGTGTCGCGCGGCGGGTTCTACGTGGGGGCGGGCGTCTCGCAGGCCGTCGTCGATGCCTGCCGGGCCGCTGCCGCGGAAGACCGCGGCCGGCTCACCTCCCGGGAGCGCCAGGTCGTGCAGCTCGTGGCCGAGGGCAAATCGACAAAACAGGTCGCCGCGCTGCTCGCGATCACCCCCAAGACCGCCGAGTTCCACCGCACGCGCGTGATGAAGAAGCTGAACGTGCACGATGTCGCCGGCCTCGTCCGCTACGCGATCCGCGAGGGCCTCATCGAGCCCTGACGCCCCGCTGCGCCCGGGTCTTCTCCCCGACCGACCTAGGGTTTTGCCCGGTTTTTCCCCGGCAGTCCCACGGCCACATTCGAACGCACCAGCAGTACCGGGGCGCCCTAGGCAGTAACGCACGCCCTCATTTCGAAAGCACGAGCTTGCCTCAGCGCGCACCCTTCATCCGCATACCCGTCGTACTCGTCGCGCACGCCGGCACGTGGCTCACCCGGGCGCTCGACAGCATGCTCGCCCCGCATGGATACCGGGTCCTGTCCGTGACGAGCGGGCTCGAGCTGCTGGAGCACGCGGCGGACATGGGGCCGGACGTGGTCCTCATGGACGCGAACCTCCAGGACCTGGACAGTATCGTCGTGTGCCGCAAGCTGCGGCAGGCCAGGGCCGTGTCGTGGCATACCCCCGTGATCATGATCACCTCGACGCCGGCGACCAAGCAGCAGCGGCTGGCCGCTCTCGAGGCCGGAGCGTGGGACTATCTGAGCCTCGGAATCAACGCAGAGGAGCTGATGCTGAAGGTCGACGCGTTCACTCGCGTCAAGCTCGAGACCGACCACGTGTTGGAGGAGGACACGGAGCCGGAGAGCGGCTTGTACACCAAGCGGGGTCTCGAGCGGCGCGCGCGTGAGCTGGTCTCGGACGCGTTTCGCCGGCACGCCCCGCTCGCCTGCGTGGCGTTCTCGGTCGAGCCGGAATCGCATGACGCGCCATTGGGGGCGGCGGTGGCGTCACCGGTTGTCGTCGACTTCGCGTCGCGGCTGCTCCAGGCAAGCGGCCGCGCCTCGGATGCCATCGGACGTGCCGCCGGCGGCGAATTCCTGGTGCTCGCTCCCTCGACCGCTCCCGAGGGCGCCGCGCAGATGGCCCGCCGGCTCTCGGGGGTGATCGAGGGGGCCGGCCCGAGGCCCGCCGGTCTTCCGCCCCTGAGCGTGCGCGCCGGCTTCGAGGCGGTCGGAGATCTGCACGAGACCCCGCTCGACCCCGCCAGCCTGCTCGAGCACGCGAGCGCGGCGCTGCTGCAGGCCCGTTCCGCCGGCAACGGGGCGCGGATTCGACGCTACGAAGCGTAGGGGGTCGGTGCTACGGCGCTGCCAGCGGGACCTGCACGACCGTCTCGCCCCAGTGGAGGTTCAACAAGGCCCGGTCCGCGTCCGCGGCTGGGAAGTAGAACGCCAGCGCCTCCATGAACGGTCCCGCCTGGGGCTTTACTGTGACGCGCAGCGCGTCCCGGGTGGGCCCAGGATAGGGGATGTGGAAGACGTCCGCCGCCTTGCTGAAGATCAGCGTCCACTCGTCGGGCCCGGGGATCGCCCAGATGCTGTACTTGCCGGCGGCGAGGCGCTGCCCTGCGACCAGCACATCCTTGGTGATGGAGATGGTCGTGGCCTCGTCGGCACCCGGACACCACACCTTGCCCCATGGGACCAGGTCGCCGAACAGTTTGCGGCCCCGCGCGCCCGGCCGGTTGTAGACGATGGTCACCTCGGTCGCGCCGAAGGCCTGCATCACCGTCGCATGCTGGCTCTTGCGCGCCTGCGCGGGCGACGCCGCCCAGGGAATCGCCAGCAACAGCGCGACCCGTCGGGTCACTGGCGGAGCAGCTCGATCAACGCTGCGACCGCGGCGTCGAGCTCGTCTTCCGTATTGTAGTAGTGGGGTGAGAAGCGCAGCACCGTGGCGGCCCGTTTGTCGTCCATGTCGAGCACGCCCGACTTGCGGTCGGCCGAGCTGGTGTTGATGCCGCGCTCGCGCAGGCGGAGCTCGAGTTCGGCGGCGTCCCGGCCCCGGACGTCGAGCGTGACGATGGCGCACCGCTCGCGGCCGCGGTCGAGGACCCGCCCGGCGGGCACGCGGTCGAGCCGCTCGCGCAGCAGCGCGGCGAGCCGCCAAGCTCGCTCGTGGCCGGGCTGGCCCGCCGCGAGCGCGTAGCGGGCGGCGGCGCCGAGCCCCACGACCAGGGCGTAGGCGAACTCCCAGTTCTCGAAGCGCTGCGCACCGTCCGCCAGGCGAAACGCGTCTGGGTCGACCCAGTCGCCGCCGCGCATGTCGAGAAACAGCGGGAACGCCCCACGGTCGAGCAGCCGGTCGGACACGTACAGGAAGCCGATGCCGCGCGGGCCGCGCAGAAACTTGCGCCCCGTGGCGGCGAGGAAGTCGCACCGCAGCGCGCTCACGTCGATCGCCATCTGCCCTACGGTCTGACAGGCGTCCACCAGGTACGGGACATCCAGCTCGGCACAGACCTCGCCGACGGCGCGCGCGTCCTGCACCAGCCCCGAATTGGTCGGCACCCACGAGAGCGCGACCAGCCGCGTGCGGGGATGGCGCGCCAGGCGGCGGACGCTGTCCGGGTCGACGCCGCCCTCGGGGAGGTCGTCGGCGCGCACGGTCTCGACGCCGGCGCGCTGCGCCAGGGACAGGTACATCAGCTGGTTCGATGGGTAGTCGGTGCGCGTCGTGATGATCCGGTCGCCGGGGCGGAAGTCGAACGCGGAGAGGGCCTGGGAGAACGCGACGGTGGCGTTCTCGACGAGCGCGACGTTCCTGGGCGCGGCTCCGACGAGCTGCGCCACGAGCGCGTACGTCTCGCGCACGCGGGGCTCCGCTTCGTCGGCCGCTTCATAGCCACCGATCGCCGCCTCACGCGCCAGGTGATCCGTGAGCGCGTCGAGCACCGGGCGGGGCATGAGCCCCGCGCCCGCGTTGTTGAGGTGGATCCGGTCCCGACATCCGGGCGTGTCGCGGCGCCAGCGGTCGAGCTCGACAGGGGCGGGGGACAGCGTGCGCGCGGGCATGCTGGCGAAAGGTCGCGGGATCACGTGCCGGGCTCAAGCACCCGGCGGGGCCCCGCGCACCCCGGGCCGGCGCCCGGGGTCAGCCGAACAAGTGCCTCACGACGAACCACACATTCGCCGGCCGCTCCGCCAGCCGACGCATGTACCAGGGAAACCAGGCGCTCCCGTAGCTGATCAGCACGCGCACCGGCACGCCTTGCTGCGCGAGGGTGCGCTGCGCGGCGGCCCGGATGCCGTACAGCATGTGCACCTCGTACCCCCCCGCTCCTTCACCGCCCGTGAGGCCGAGCGCGAGGGCGCGCTCGCGCAGCCGCGCGACGAGGCCCAAATCGTGGGTCCCGAACACCGCCCGCGCCTCGCCCCGCGCCGTACGCTCGAGCAGGCGTCCGCCCAGCACGCCGTAGGCGGCGTCCACGTCCCGCTTCCTGGGAAACGCCGCCGCCGGCGACTCGTTGTAGGCTCCCTTGACGAGGCGGATCGAAGGCGCGAGGGGCAGCAACGTCTCCAAGTCGGTCGGCGTGCGACGCAGGTACGCTTGCAGGCAGACGCCCACTCCCGCATGGGCGGCGCGCACGGCCCGATAGAGCTCGAGCGTCGCATCGACGTAGCGCGACTCCTCCATGTCGATCCACAGGAACGACCGGGCATCCGCCGCCCGCGCCGCGAGCGCGAGCAGGTGTTGGAGGCATGCCTTGGGATTCAGCTCGAGGCCGAGGTGGGTGAGCTTGACGGAGATCTCCGCCGGCAGCTCGCGTCGCCGGATCTCGTCGAGCACTCGCAGGTAGTGGTCGCGCACGCCGGGGGCTTCGTCTCGGCTCGTGACCTGCTCCCCCAGGTGCGTGAGCACGCTGCCCAGGCCGGCCTGCGCCAGGCCGGCCGCGGCGTCGAGCGCGGCGGACAGGTCTTCCCCCGGCATGAAGCGCCGGACGGCTCGACCGAAGAAGGCCCGTCGCCGGAGGGTGCGGGCGAGCCACGCGCTGCGAGAGGCGCGGAGCAACAGGCGGCGGGCGAGGGACATGGGGATGGAGGAGGCGGTGGTCGTCGGGCATGGCGCCATGCCCGACGACCACCGGGAAAACGGCGATCGGTCCTCAGCCGGCCGGGATCAGCCCGCCCGGGCCCAGCTCGGCGCTTCCAGCCGCCGGTCGCTGCCCGCGCGGCGCTCCGGTCCGTCCCACGCTATGGCCCCGACAAGGGCGAGCCGACGGCGGTCCACCGTGCGCCGGCGATCGGCAGTGGCCCGCGCCAACACTTCGCCGGTCACGACCTCCGGGGGCAGCGGCCGGAACGACGACCACTCGTCGCGGAACCAGTCGCGCGACGCGCGCACCGCGGCTTGGGCGGCTTCCTCCGTCTCGAGCAGCGCCATCCAGGTCAGCACGTCGTTCCCCTCGTCCAGCAGATGGGAGGAAACGAACCCCGGAATGCCGCGCAGGATGGGCAAGAACCCCTTCTCGGTGTACCGGGCTGCCTGCGCCACCGTGCCCAGCCGCACGCGATACCGTCTGATCACTCCATGCATGAGTCCCCCTCGCGTCAGTCGTACGTCCGCGTCTGGAACCTGTCGCAATTCCCGCGCCCTGCAGGTCGGCACCGGGTCAGGGCTCGGGGCGCCGGGCGCTTGCGGGGGAAACAGGGTGTTGCGTGTGAGCTACGACAAAATCGTAAGGAACGGCCCACAGGGGAAGGGTCGGGCCGGAGGTGCGATGTTCGCACCCCCGGCCGACCCGTGTGCGTCAGCCTTCGACGATGATGAGGTATTTCGAGTTGGCCCAGAAGCGCGCGGTGTCCGCGATCTTCACGGCGTGCCCGCTGAGCTTGCCGTCGTGGTCGGGCGGCGTCTCCAGGGCCGACGTGTCCTGGCGCGACACGATGCGGTATTCCTTGTCCGCCTGCGGCAACGGCAGCTCGGTCAGGTGGCGCCGGTCGGCTTGGGTGAACTCGCTGGGGTCCAAGTTCCGGGCCGGCACGAGCGTCTTGCCGCTCTTCCACAGGACGAACAGGAAGCGGGCGCCGCCCTCCTCTTGAATGAGGCCCTTGCGCTCGAGCTCATCCTTGGTGCCCACCACGTAATAGACCGTGTTGGAGATGGTGGACATGTTCTCCAGCGTGTCCTTCAGAGCCACGTTTTCGGCGGTGAGCGTCTCCACCTGCTGGTTGAGCGCGTCGATCGTCTCCTTCTGATTGTCGATCACGCCCTGGAGGTTCTGCATGGTCGCCGCCAGGTCGTTGCGCAGGCTGTCGGAGATCGTGTTGAGCGCCTTGATGCGCGATTCGCTCTCCTTGAGGCGCGGCTCGAGCTCACGTACCCGGGACGTCACGTAGCGGATCTTCTGAATGAGTGTGTCGCGCGAGGCTCGCAGCGGCGACTCGGCGGAGATCTTGAGCTGTCGCGCCGGAACGTTGACCTTTGAGATCTCCCGGCTCACCTCGCTCACGAGACGCGTGTTTTCCGCCACCTCCTGCATCAGGCGATCGCGCTCGCTCGACGCCTGCGACAGGCTGTCGATGCGCGCCTGAACTTCCGGTGACGGTCCCTGCTTGCAGCCTGCCGCGACGAGCAACGCGAGGGGAACCCACGCGCCGCGGGCCAGGAGACGGCTGGTGCGGATCATGTTTCAAACCTCCTCAACGTGACATGGCTCACTCGGTCTGATGCGGGAGTGCTACACCGGAAGGCTTGGTACGGTTCGCCGTGGTGCGGACGCGTGTTCCCTCAACTATTACCGGCCCCCATCTTGGGACACAACGATGGACATCACCGCGGCTTGGGCCACGCGTCCGGTCGACCCCCCCGTCTACCTGCTCTCCCGGTGGCTGTTCCTCCGTTTGCTCGGCGCCGTCTACTTGGTCGCCTTTGTGTCGCTGGCGGTGCAAGTCTCGGGCCTCGTCGGCGAACACGGCATCCTGCCCGCCGGCGCGTTCCTCCAACGGGCGCACGCGCAGTACGGCGGCGCGGCCTACCGCCTCTTTCCCACGGTGTGCTGGCTCGGCGCGGGCGACGGCATGCTGAGGCTGCTCGCCTGGGGAGGGGCCGCCCTCGCGCTCCTGCTGATCGCCGGCGTCGCGCCGGCCGCGGTCCTGCTGGTCCTCTGGATCGCCTATCTGTCGCTCAGCGTCGCGGGCCAGGCCTTTCTCTGGTTCCAGTGGGACGGGCTGCTGCTCGAGACGGGGTTGCTGGCGGTGCTGTACGCAGCGAGCCGGCCCTCGACCTGGATGCGCTGGCTCCTGTGGTGGCTGTTGTTCCGCCTCATGTTTCTCTCGGGTGTCACGAAGCTCGTGAGCGGGGATGCTGCGTGGCGCCATCTCACCGCGCTCGATTACCACTTCTGGACGCAGCCGCTCCCCACCTGGCCCGCTTGGTACGTCCACGGGGCTCCTCTCTGGGTGCACCGGGGGATGACGTTCGTGATCCTTGCGATCGAGCTCGTCGTTCCCTGGCTCATTTTCGTGCCCGAGCGGTGGCGCCGGGCGCGCTACGCCGCGTGCGCACTGCTCGTGCTGGGCCAGCTGGCGATCGCCCTCACGGGAAACTACGGGTTTTTCAACCTGCTCGCGATCGTCCTGTGCGTCCCGCTCGTGGACGACGGCGTTCTGGTGCGGGTGCTGCCGTTGCGGCTCGTGGCCACGGAACCCGAGCCGCGGTGGCAGCGCTACGCGATCCGCGGCGTCGCGCCTATGCTCGCGCTGCTTTCGCTGCTCGCGTTCGCCCGCGAGATCGCGCAGACGCTCCCCGATACGCGCGGGGCGCTCGACAATCCACTGCTCCGCGCCGCCGAGCCGCTGCGCTCCGTGAACGGGTACGGGCTGTTCCGTGTGATGACCACGGAGCGCCCCGAGATCGTGATCGAAGGCAGCCGCGACGGCGTGCAGTGGAGCGAGTACGGCTTCCGCTGGAAGCCGGGCGACGTGCGGCGGCGACCGGCGTTCGTGGCCCCACACATGCCGCGGCTCGACTGGCAGATGTGGTTCGCGGCGCTCAACCCGGAGGGGGCGCGGGACTGGCTCCTGTCCCTGCTGCGGCACATCCTGGCAGGGACGCCCCAAGTGCTCGCCCTGCTCGGCGACGACCCCTTTCCGGACGCTCCGCCGCACTACGTTCGGCTGGTCTATTACCGCTACCGGTTCAGCACGCCGCGCGAGCGGGCCGCGAGCGGCGCGTGGTGGGAGCGGGAGCGCGTGGGGGATCTGACCAGGGCGCTCTCGCTGGCGGAGCTTGCGCCGCCCCGTTGACCCCGTCCCCACCGGGTTTATCTTCCCGCCTCTTAAAGAAGGGCGCTCTTGAAATGAAAGCCACCGACATTCGCCGCGGCCACGTCATCATGATCGAGGGACAGCCCTGCCGCGTGATGGACTTCACCCACCGTACCCCCGGCAACCTGCGGGCGTTCGTTCAGGTGCGGTTCCGCAACCTCGTCACGGGGAACACCTTCGACATGCGCCTCGCTGCCACCGATTTTGTGGACGAGGCTCCGCTCGAGACCAAGGAGTTCCAGGTCCTGTACCGCGACCAGGGCGGCGTGCACCTCATGGATACGACGAGCTACGAGCAGCACACGCTCGACGCCGAAGCCATCGGCGATCACGGCGACTGGCTGCAGCCCGAGATGCACATCCAGGTGGAATGGCTGAATGGTCGTCCGGTCGGCATCGAGCTCCCGTCGGTCGTGGAGCTCACCGTCGTGCAGACCTCTCCCGTCATGCGAGGGGCCACGAAGACGGCGAGCACGAAACCCGCCAAGCTGTCGAACGGGGTGACGATCCAGGTGCCCGAGTTCATCGCCGAGGGTGAGAAAGTGCGGGTGGACCCGCGCGAGGGCGCCTATCTGGAACGCGCCAAGTAGGCGCGCGTCGCCCACCCGCCCGTTCGGGTAGGGCACGGCGCGAGGGGCGTTGGTAGATTGCAGGCTCCGACCCCGGGGGCATCGCTCCGGGGTTCGTTTGTCACGCGGGAGGGGCGTTCATGCATCCGGCCGTACGACTCGACACGCTCGGGACGGAACAGGCATACGTGGTGCTCGCCGCCGCGAGGCGGCTCGAGGCCGCCGGGCACAAGGTCGTGCACCTGGAGATCGGCGAACCCGACATGCCGACGCCGCCGCATGTGGTGGAGGCGGGCGTGCGTGCGTTGCGCGACGGGCTCACACGCTACGCCCTGGCCGCGGGGGTCCCGGAGCTGCGCGAGGCGATCGCCCGCTCGCTCGCCGCGCGCGGCGTGCGCGCGGGGCCCGACAACGTCGTCGTCACTCCGGGCGCGAAGCCCATGCTGTTCTGCGCGGCGCTGGCGCTGATCGAGCCGGGCGCCGACGTGCTGACGCCCGACCCGGGCTTCCCGATCTACGAGTCGGTGATACGGTTCGTCGGCGGGCGGCCGGTCTACTACCCGCTCGACGAGACGCAGGACTTCGCCCCGGACGTCGCGGCGCTGGCGCGGCGGATCACCCCACGCACGCGCGTTCTGATCCTCAACCTGCCGCACAACCCCACCGGCGGCGTCGCCTCGACGCGCGATCTGGAAGCGCTCGCCGACCTGGCGTTGCGGCACGACCTGTGGGTGATCTCGGACGAGGTATACGGGCAGATCCGCTACGACGGGCGGCGCGACAGCATCGCCGCCCTGCCGGGGATGGCGGAGCGGACCGTGATCGTGGACGGGTTCTCCAAGGGCTACTCGATGACCGGGTGGCGGCTCGGTTTCGGTGTGATGCCCGCATCGCTCACCGGAGCCATGACCACCTTGCTCATCAACAACGTGTCGTGCACGGCCACGTTCGTGCAATACGCAGGGGTGGCGGCGCTCAGGGGCTCGCAAGAGCCAGTGGCCCGCATGGTGGCGGGGCTCAAGCTGAAGCGCGACCAGCTGGCGCGCGGCCTGAACGCGATCGACGGCGTCCGCTGCGCCACGCCCGCGGGCGCGTTCTACTGCTTTCCCGACATCGGCGGCGTGCTCGAGCGCACGGGCCTCAGCTGCGAGGCGTTCGCCGAGCGACTGCTCGCCGAGCAGCACGTGGCGGTGCTCGCGGGGACCGCGTTCGGGCCCGGGGGGGCGGGGCACCTGCGGATGTGCTATGCCACGGAGCCGGCGGAGCTCGAGCGAGCGGTCGGCGCGCTGCGCCGCTTTGTGGGCGCCTTGACGCCAGCGGCGGCGGGGCTAACTTAAGGGCGACAATCGAAATAGTCGTGGTGCTTTGCCGCGTATTGCCGCCACGTTAAACAAGGTGCTAAAAAGCGATCGCCCGCGGCGTTTGTTGCCCGGGTTTTTTGTTGAGGTTCACGAATGACGCAGGCCTCCATCGCTTCGCCGCCGCTCACCGCGCGGCCGCTCCGCTGCCGCAACTGCGGGGCCGAGCGCGCCGCCGCTCCGATCGCGATCTGCGAGGAGTGTCTCGGGCCCCTCGACCCGGTATACGAGCCGGCGCGCCCGCTCCCCGCCCGCGAGACCATCGCCGGGCGTGCGCCCTCTCTCTGGCGCTACAAGGAGTGGCTCCCGTTCGACGGCGATCCGGTGTGGTCGCTCGACACCGGGTTCACGCCGTTGGTGGACGCACCGGCCCTGGCACGTCGCTTCGGCGTGGCGCGCGTGTGGGTGAAGAACGACACGGTATCGCATCCTTCGCTGTCCTTCAAGGATCGCGTCGTGGCCGCCGCGATCAATGCCGCCGCGGCCTTCGGCCTCGACACCATCGGCTGCGCGTCCACCGGCAACCTCGCGAACGCGGTCGCGGCGCACGCGGCGCGGGCCGGCCTCACGGCCTGGATCTTCATCCCCGAAGAGCTCGAGACGGCGAAGGTCGTCGGGACGAGTGTCTACGGCTCCCGGCTGGTGCGCGTGCGGGGGACATACGACGACGTCAACCGGCTGTGCGCGCAGGTGGCGGATCGGTTCGGCTGGGGGGTCGTCAACGTCAACCTCCGCCCGTACTACGGCGAAGGGTCGAAGACCGTGGCCTACGAGATCGCGGAGCAGCTCGGCTGGCGTTTTCCCAGTGCCGTGGTGGCACCGATGGCGGGCGGCTCGCTCCTCACCAAGCTCCGCAAGGGGTTCGGCGAGTTCGGCGCGGCCGGGCTGGTGGCGGGCGGTGTGCCTCGGTTGTACGGCGCTCAGGCGTCGGGCTGCGCGCCGATCGTGCGGTTGGTCGAGCGCGGCGGCGAGCTCCAGCCGGAGCTGCCACGCACCATCTGCCGCTCGCTCGCGATCGGCAACCCCGCGGACGGGGCGTTCGCCGCGCGGGCGATTCGGGAGACCGGCGGTTGGGCCGCGGCGGTCGGCGACGCCGAGCTCGTCGAGGGAATCCGCTTTCTCGCGCAGGACGCCGGCGTTTTCGCGGAGACGGCGGGCGGCGTCACCGCCGCCGCCGCCCTGGCGCTCGCGCGGGACGGCCGGCTCGGGCCAGAGGACGAGGTCGTCCTGTGCGTGACGGGCCACGGCCTGAAGACGCTCGAGGCGGTGGGCAACGCGCTCCCCGAGGCCCCGGTGATCGCGGCGCGGCTGCGGGACGTGACGACTCTAGTGGAGGAGGAACGGACATGGCCATTACGCTGAACCTGCCCTCGGTGCTCGCCACCCACACCGGGGGCGCCCGCACGATCGAGGCGACCGGCCGGACGCTGGGCGAGGCCGTGGCCGATGTGGCCGCACGCTACCCCGCCCTCGCGCCCCGGCTCCGAGATAAGGAGGGCAAACCCTATCCCTTCGTCAACTTCTACTTGAACGACGAGGACGTACGCTTCCGCGGCGGTTTCGCGGCGCCCGTGCAGGACGGCGACGAGGTGACCGTCATCCCGGCGATCGCGGGGGGGTGAGCCCCGCATCCGCGGCGGCGATGCGGCCCAACCCGGCCCAGTCGATGTCGCCCCACCCGCGTGCGACGCCGGAGAGGTAGCGGTCCCGGATCAGGCTGGCGAGCGGCATCGGCGCTGCAACGTCGTCTGCCGCCCCGAGCACGAGTCGCACGTCCTTGAGCCCGTAGCGCAGCTTGAAGCCGGCCGGCTGGTATCGCTCCTCGGCGATGAGCGTGCCGTAGTTCTCGTAGATGGGCGAGCGGAACAGGCGGCCGTTCACGATCTCCAGCAGGTCGGCGGGCGCGACGTCGTACTTGCGTACCAGGGCGAAGGCCTCGCCCATCGCCTCGATCGCCGCCGCGAGCAGGAAGTTGCCCGCCAGCTTGATCACGTTGGCGCGGCCCGGGTCGTCGCCCGCGACGACCACCCCCTGGCCCATCGCGTCGAGCAGCGGACGGCAGCGCTCGATCGCCGGCGCGGGCCCGGCGGCCACGATCCACAGTTTCTTCGCCTCCGCTGCCTCGGGCCGCCCGAACACCGGCGCGGCGACGTACTCCTGCCCCGCCGCCCCGTGCCGCTCCGCGAGCGCGCGGGACAATCTCGGGCTGATCGTGCTCATCGACAGGTGAATCGCGCCGCGGGCGAGCGCCGCGAGCGCGCCCGACCCTCCGAGCATCACGTCCTCCAGCGCCGCATCGTCGGCCACCATGGTCACGAGCACGTCGGCAGCCCGGGCCGCCGCGGCCGGGCTGTCGGCGA
>Ga0209805_1000051_pt1 | contig 60715 bp, 54 predicted proteins | sample GraSoiAngelo_148_FD_185905 | JGI IMG/M metagenome (GOLD analysis project Ga0209805, IMG submission 185905) | Grasslands soil microbial communities from the Angelo Coastal Reserve, California, USA - 14_1009_09_20cm (SPAdes) (version 2) | ecosystem: Environmental > Terrestrial > Soil > Grasslands ...
CTCTCGCGCTCCGGCCAGCCGTGGCATCGAGTCGAGCGATTGCAGAATATTGTTGGCTGGTTCGACCATTGGTTGCTCGGCGTCGCCAAACCGGAATACGAAGTGGCGCCGAAAGAAGAAGTTTCGATCAAGCACGAAAGCACCGAGCCAAAACCGGCGAAACCGCCGAGATAAAGTCCGAGCCGGACTGGCGTTTGCAGTTGGCTCGGCCGAGCGTTTTAAGCCAAAAATTTAAGAGAAGACATCCGCCGACGCCAAGGCTTTGGCGTGACAGGCAGAGGTCGTCGCTCCATTATTCTTAGATATGGCTTCTTCATCGCTCTGGCAGCGATTCCAGCAATACTTTTTGCGCTACGACGACCTCGATTTTTCGATCGACATCAGTCGGTTGAAATTTCCGGACGATTTCTTCGACAAGATGCGGCCGAGGATCGACAAGGCGTTCACCGCCATGCGCGACCTGGAGGCGGGCGGAATCGCGAATCCAGACGAAAAAAGAATGGTTGGCCATTACTGGCTACGAAAACCGACACTCGCGCCCAATGCTGAGTTGCGCGCCGATATCGAAAACACAAACGCGCTGATCAAAAAATTCGCCGCCGATGTCCATTCTGGAAAACTCAAAGGTGGCCGCGGCGAAAAATTTCAGCACGTTCTCTCCATCGGAATTGGCGGCTCCGCGCTTGGGCCGCAGTTCATCGCCGACGCGCTCGGGACAGCGCAGGATCCGACGGACATTTACTTCTTCGACAACACCGACCCGGATGGATTCGACCGAGTGTTCGATAAGATCGATAATGAGCTCGGGCGCACGGTTGTGGTGGTCATTTCGAAATCGGGTGGAACGAAAGAAACACGGAACGGAATGCTGGAAGCAGAAGCGCGCTTCAAAGCAGCCGGACTTGATTTCGCTAAACACGCGGTCGCAATCACCGGCGTCGGCAGTGATCTCGATAAGCTCGCGCAGAAAAATGGATGGCTGGCGCGTTTCCCGATGTGGGATTGGGTCGGCGGCCGCACTTCGGTGATGAGCGCGGTCGGTTTGGTGCCGATGGCGTTGGAAGGTTTCGACATCGACAATTTCCTCGCCGGCGCCGCGGCGATGGACGAGCGAACACGAATAAACGATTTTCGGCAAAATGCCGCGATGCTGCTCGCTTTGATGTGGTTTTATGCCGGCAACGGTCGCGGCGAAAAAGACATGGTGGTGCTGCCCTACAAAGACCGGTTGCTGCTCTTCAGTCGATATCTTCAGCAATTGGTGATGGAATCGTTAGGCAAAGAAAAAGATCTCGACGGCAAAACCGTCAATCAAGGGATCGCCGTTTACGGAAACAAAGGATCAACTGATCAACACGCTTACGTGCAGCAACTGCGCGACGGCGTCCTGAATTTCTTTGTCACATTTATTGAAGTAGCGAAAGATCGCCATCGGGCCGCGTTCCAAGTGGAAGACGCTGTTACCAGCGGCGATTATCTCCACGGCTTTCTTCGCGGAACGCGCGCGGCGCTTTATGAGAAAGGACGTGAATCGATCACGGTGAGCATTTCTGAGGCGAATGCATTTAACATCGGAGCGCTGATCGCGCTCTATGAGCGCGCGGTCGGCTTCTACGGGTCACTCGTTAACATCAACGCTTATCATCAACCAGGGGTAGAAGCGGGCAAGACGGCGGCGACGCGATTGCTACAGCTCCAAAACGACGTCCGCGGAAAACTTTCGCGTGGGACCGGGAAGACCGCGGAGGAATTTGCGCGGGCGATCGACGCCGACCCGGAGGATGTTTTTCACGTTTTGCAACACCTTGCGAGCAACGATCCGCGCGTCCAGATTTCGAAAAGTGAAGAGCCGTCCGATGACAAGTTTTCCCTCGCGGAATAGCATTTGCTCGATGTCGCCCTGAATTATGTCGAGCTCTTCCGAGCAACCAGGGAACGAGCCGCCGAGCGTGCGGTGGCACGATATGGTGAAGTTTGTCCGCCAGCTGAGTCACGATATTCGAAACAATTTGAACGCAGTCGAGCTGCAATCGGCTTACCTGGCTGAGCTGGCTGAAGAAACGGAAATGAAGAACGAGATTCAACGCCTGCGCGAAATGGTTTCCGAAGTCGGAGCCAATCTGCAGGGGCTAACGGCCGGGCTCAGTCAGGTCAGCCGCACTCCCATTTCCTATCCAGCAGCGGATTTCATCGAGGATTTGAAACAAAAACTGGCGAAGGATTTTGCGGATAACGCGGCCAAGGTGACTTGGGACATGCAATTGAAAGATGCGACGTTACAAATCGATCCGCAGTTGGCGCAGCAAGCTTTTCTGGAGCTTTTCAGCAACGCTTTTCAACACGAACGCAATATCAAGACGATTTCGGCCAAAGCCTACCTCGACAAAGACCGTTTCGTGTTCGAGCTGCGCGAACCGAAAGTGCGTTTCGAATTATCGACTGAAAATTGGGGACGCGAACCGCTGCGAAACGTGAGCCAGGGCCACTATGGACTCGGTCTCAACCGCGCGCGGTCGATCACAGAAGCTCACGGGGGCAATTTCCGGGCGGAGTACGATCAGAAAACATCGACGCTCGTGACTACACTGACGCTGCCGTCTTTCCCGGCGGAGAAACGTTAAGGGGAGATGAAACAGAGTCGCCGCATTTTGATTATCGATGATGAGCGACCGATTTTGCTCACACTCGAGGCGTTGCTCAGCCGTCATGGATTCGAGACTGAGACCGCCGCCACGGCCGCGGCCGGACTAAAAGCATTGAAAAATAAAGCGGCGTCGCTCGTTCTCCTCGATTTGCAATTGCCGGACGCGGAAGGATTGCAAATGCTCGAGCAAATCAAAACCGAGCGCCCGGAAACGCAGGTCATCATTCTGACCGCGCACGACACGCTCAACAATGCGATCGAATCGATCAAACGCGGCGCGTATCATTTCATTAGCAAGCCCTACGCACCGGAGGAACTGCTCAGCCTCGTCGAGAAGGCACTGGAAAAGCAATCGCTTCTTCACGAAACGCAAAAACTGAGGGAGAAGACCGAAGAACTCGAGAAGCGATTGGAGATAGCAGAGATGCGCTTCACGCCAGTGTTCAAGAGCAAGGCGATGCAGGAGATCGAAGAGCTGATCAACGCGATGGCGCCGTCGGAAGCGAATGTCTTGATCACGGGCGAAAGCGGAGTCGGCAAGGAAGTGATCGCGAATTTGATTCATCATCGCAGCCGTCGATCGGAGCGGCCGATGGTGAAACTCAATTGCGCGGCGTTTCCGCAGACGATGATCGAGGGCGAGCTGTTCGGTTATGTCAAAGGCGCTTTCACCGGCGCGATGAACGATTTTCCGGGAATGATCGCGGCAGCGGACGGAAGTACACTTTTTCTGGACGAGATTTCAGATATGCCGATAGACTTGCAGACGCGGTTCCTGCGCGTGTTGCAGGAGCGCGAATTTCGGCCGCTCGGAAGCACTCGCGTGCTAAAAGCGAATTTTCGCGTCATTGCGGCAACGAATCGGCCAATTCCACAGGCGCTGGCCGAGAATCGACTGCGCTCAGATCTGTATTACCGGCTCAATACTTTCCAGATTGAAGTGCCGCCATTGCGCGAGCGGAAGCAGGATATTCCACCGCTGGTCACGTTTTTCGTAAAACAATTCGCACAGCAACTCGGCAAATCCGAGCCCGAGATTTCGCCGGAAGCGTTTCAAAAGTTGCGTGATTACTCGTGGCCGGGAAACGTGCGCGAATTGCAAAATGCGATGGAATACGCGGTGGTGTTGGCGAGGCAAGACACAGTTGGAGTGAAAGAATTGCCCGGAGAATTGCAATTGCCGGCCGCGTTGCAACAAATCGAGCGCAGCGTCGTTTCGCAAGGCGTGCAAAGTCTGGACGAAATGGAGCGAGTAACAATTCTACAGGCGTTGGCGCAATGTCACGGGAACAAAAAGAAAGCGGCCGAGCTCCTCGGCATTCAGCGACCAACGCTTTACAACAAGCTCAAGCGCTACGCGATCGAGCTTTAATCGCGTTCGATTGCGCTCAGGACAAGGTTTGGAATTTTTGGGGTTCGATTTTAGATTGAGCGGCGGCCGGGCTGCGCAACCTAAGATCGACAATGGCGACCTCGCGACATCTTGAGAAAGTCCTGGCCCACGCCGAAGACCAGCTCGCTCTCGCCGGAAAGCGGCGGCCGACGGAAGTTCTATCGACCTACAAAAAATTTCTCAAGCTGGAGGAACATCGGCTTCGTTTGAAACATCAGGCTGGAGGTGGCGGCCGTGAAATCTGCGCCCGTCGCGGCGAGCTGGTCGACGTAATTTTACGACACGTTTTTGCCGCCGCTGCCAACGCTGTCGGTCAGTCGGAGACTTCTTTGGCGCTGATCGCGCTCGGCGGGTACGGCCGGGGCGAACTCAATCCTTTTAGCGATGTCGATGTGATGTTGTTGCACGGCGACGCTGCCGGCAAAGTTTCTCCATATATCGAGGAGATGGCGGAGCAAATTCTGTATTTGCTTTGGGACATCGGGTTCAAAGTGGGTCATTCCACACGCTCGATGAAAGAGGCCTTGGCGCAGGCCAATCACGACATGCTAACGAAAACGGCAATGCTCGAATCGCGTTTTTTGGCGGGAGACCGCGTGCTCGCCCGCGAATTTCGCAATCAATTTCGAACCAAATGCGTGATCGGCTCGGAGCGCGAGTACGTCGAACTGCGAATGCGCGATCAAGAGGCGCGCCACCGCAAGTTTGGCGACAGCGTTTATATGCAGGAACCAAATCTTAAAAACGGCTGCGGCGGTCTGCGTGATTACCAAAATTTACTCTGGATGTCCTATTTTAAAGAAGGCGCGCTGACAACGACGCACCTGGTCGGCGAAGATTGGTTGAGCGAATCGGACCAGCGCCGAATCGAAATGGCCTACGATTTTCTGCTGCGATTGCGCACGGATTTGCATTACCTCTCCAAACGCGCGGCGGACATTCTTCATCTGAACTTGCAGGAGGAGATCGCGCGGCGGTTGCGGTACCGGGAAAAGAACGGCCAGCGCGCGACCGAAGCACTGATGCGCGATTATTACAAACACACTCGAAACATTTTCCGTGTGACCGAACGCATCACCGAGCAGTTTGCCACCGGCTATGCGACGAGCGGTACCCGCGCGCTCTTCAGCTTTTTGCCTCTTCGGCGCGGCACTGAAATCCGGGTGGGATCATTCTTCGTTCGGCATGGCCAGCTTCACACTGAGCGGCGAGACCTCTTCAAGACCGATCCGTTGGAGATGATGACAGCGTTTCAACGCGCGCAGGAGCACAACATCGATCTTAGCCCGGAGCTGGAGGATTTGCTCAGCCGCGCGCTCGGACAAATCACGCGCACGTATCGCTACGCCAAAGCACCACGCGAAATTTTCAAGGCAATTTTATCGAAAAAAGGTGAGGTCGGCCGCGCTTTGCGGCTGATGCACCGGATCGATTTTCTCGGCCGCTATGTTCCGGAGTTTGGCAAACTTACTTGCCTGGTGCAGCACGAATTTTTTCATCGTTACACCGCGGACGAGCATACGCTGCTTTGCATCGACAAACTCGACGCGCTAATGCGGACAAACGATCCGAAGTTGATCCCCTATCGCCGTCTTTTCGAAAATCTGGAAGAACCGTTCGTGCTTTATCTCGCTTTGCTTCTGCACGACACGGGACGGGCAGTGGGTGCGCGCCCGCATTCCGAAGCCAGCGCTCTTTTCGCGCAAAGTGTGGCCAAGCGTCTCCAGCTTTCGCCGGAGCAAAGAAAATCGCTGATTCTTTTGGTCGACCATCACGTGACACTGTCCAGCATCGCGCAGCAACGAAATCTCGATGACCCGGCGACAATTGCGGAGTTTGCGAAGGTCGTTCGAAACCAAAAAAATCTGCACGCGCTGATGTTGTTGACCCTGGCCGACGGTCAAGGGACGACCGGACAGAGTTGGTCGGATTGGAAGGAATCACTTGTCTGGCAACTTTTCCAGGCCACTTCGCAGTACCTCGCCGACCAAAAATCTTATCAAGAGCAAACCAAGATCGAGCGCGAGAGCTTGGAAGCAGCAGCGGCCGCTGAGCTGCCGTCCGATTTTGCGGATGAAATCGAAGCGCACTTCGAATTTATGCCCGACAACTATTTTCGCGCATCCGATGTTGCCGAAATTGTTCAGCATCTCAATCTGTTTCGGTCTTTCTTCGAGAACACCTCGACTCAGCTCGATCGGCCACTGGTGCCGGCCGTGAATTGGGAAGCTTTTCCACAATTCGGACACAGCATCGCTTCATTTTGCACTTGGGACCGTCTGCATCTTCTGGCGAAAATCGCGGGATCGTTTTCGGTTGTTCCACTCAATATTCTGAGCGCCGACATTTTCCCGCGCGAAGACCACGCAATTCTGGCCGTTTTTCGTGTTTGCGATACGAAAGGACAGGCCGTGACCGAGGGACAGGACCGCGCTCAGGTGGAAAACACGCTGCGTCACGCGCTCGAAGTTGAGATCTTTGAGTTTGCGTCGTTGCTCGAGGAGGCGCGCCATAAGATCCAGCATCGACGCCTGGAGGAGCTGGAATTCCCAGCCGGCATCGCCATCGATAACAAAGCGCATCCGACTTACACATTAGTTCAGATTGAGGCGCCCGATCGTGTTGGCTTGCTTTACGATTTACTGACGGCGCTCGAACAGGAAGGAACCAACATCGTTCTCTCGCGTATCAGCACCCAAAAAGGCGCTGCCATCGACACATTTTATATCACCGACAGCAGCAGTCGCGCTAAAATTACCGATTCGCATCGAATGGCCGCGCTCCAGCGCCGTTTGCGTTCGGCTATTATGGGCGGACCCGCGCACTGATTTGCACGGAATGAGCTGGCATAGACAAGTCGTCTGCTTATCGTCCCGAAATTCGAATGAATGCGCTCATCCTCGCCGCCGGGTATGCGACGCGACTTTACCCGCTGACGCTGAATAAGGCGAAGCCGCTGTTAAAAGTCGGCGGGAAACCGATTATCGAATGGCTTTTCGATAACCTTGCTTCTGTTCCCGCGCTTCGAACGGTTTACATCGTGACGAACGACAAATTCGCCAGCGATTTTCAGAACTGGGCGGACGCTTACCAAGATCGACCCGCCTTCGCAGACCGCCAGTCCGGCTCGGACCTACGGCGCGGCAGGCATCGTGGGATGCAGATCAAAATTATCAATGATGGATCAAAAAGTGATGATGATAAGTTAGGCGCGATCGGCGACATAAACCTCGTTTTAACCCGAGAGAATTTAACCGATGACGACCTACTCGTCATCGCCGGCGACAATTTGTTCCAACAACCGCTGACTGAATTCGTGAACGCGGCCAAATATTCGCAAGCCACCGTTGCCGTTCACGATGTCGGTGATCTCCAAGCCATGAAAAAATATGGCACCGTGACAATCGACAAAAATGGCGTGATCACAAACTTCGAAGAGAAGCCTGACAAACCAAAAAGCACGCTGGCCGCGGTCGCGCTCTATTATTACACACGTGAAGTGCTGCCGTTATTCACGACTTATCTCGCCGCCGGCAATAATCCGGACCAGCCCGGCCTTTTCTTGCAATGGCTCTACACCCGAAAACCGATAAACACTTTTGAGATCAAAGGTCGTTGGCTCGACATCGGAAGCAAAGAAACGCTCGAGAGCGCGGACAAGACTTTCGCGAAACTGTAGAGGCCGCCGTCCTCAGCGCCGGGCTTCAAAACAAATCGCCGCCGAGACGGCGGCCCGCTATAGCAGGATGTCGATCTTACCTGAGCCGGCCTTCATCGAACTCGATCAGATTGAAGTAGGTGCGGATATCTTTACGTCCCGCTCCGCCGGATTGTTTTAGAAAATGACTGAAGCGGGCTTTTTTGGCGGCGGTGTCGGGATGCCGTGAAATCATCGTCTGGTTCCAGTGTTCAATATCGCCAGTGGAATGTTTTAGGCCGTTCTTTTCGACCCAGCTCAAGATCGCGTCATCGTTTTCCAAACGATGCACCGCCTCTTCGAAAGCATCGCCGTCGAGCTTGAGAAAGCTGAGTAGATGTTTGTCAAAGCCGACCGTCTTGTAGTTGTAACCATCGAGGAGTCCCTTGCGATGCAGCTTGGCCTTGTCGATCAAGCGCGGGAGATGAACATAGCCGCCGAGCTTCTCGTACGGACTGCGCGGATGCAGTCTTCGCATGGGGAAACAATTATGTTGCGTGCAACGGCTGCGCCGCGCCCAACGGTATGTCTGACTCAGACTTCTTCTCGGCTGCTTTCGTTTCGGACAACAACTCGCCTTGAGTAAGATTGGCCTGACCGATGACAAGCTGCCCGGAAAACATTCCGCCTTTCTCGATCGCGATTGATTTGGCAGTCACGTTACCATCCAAGGCGCCGGTTTTGTAGATTGTCACTGAACCGCTGGCTACGATTTCACCGGACATGCGCCCCTTGATGTCGATGTTCGTCACCCTCACGCGCCGAAAGCATTGGATGTCGGATTTCCGCTCAACCGTCATGTGTTGCGCGCCGATACGGCCGGGAATTCTTCCGACCAGGTTAAGCGTCATCGATTCCTCGCACTCAAGATTGCCGCGGAGTTTCCCTTCAACGATCGCCGAGCTGCAAACCACACTGGTGCTGCTCAGGTCGCCCTTTGTCGTCAAATGCACGTCGCCGCGAGTCCGAATCGATCGGCTAAAGCTGGTGGTGATTTTGTAATCGCGCAGATCGATGTGCGCGCTACAGCCTGGGCAGTTTGTCGATGACGCCGCGTCGCTGACTTCGTGTTTGCGTTTGCATTCGAAACACGAGACTACGCGATTGCGGTGCCGGCTCCACATCGCTTCAAGCTTTCGATGGAGCGGCAATTCCTCGGGCGCAGCCGAGCCGTCCTTAAGTTTCAGACCGGACTTGGGCGCCGATGGCGAAAAGGAGCGCCCGCACTGCCGGCAAATCGTGCTCTTCGCCGCCACATATTCCATCTGCTTAAAGCCACAGTGCGGGCATTCCACACTGGCCTTGGCAGGCGACGATTTGATCACTAGTTCAGAAGACGAAGGGCAAATTTTTAACCGCGAGCCGCGAAGGCAGGCTTGGCCGATTCTTCGTGGCGAACAACCTCTGGCCGGCTGGATGCTGATTTCACGCTCATCCCGCTGGAAACCTCCGATTTGCCGATAAAGGTGGCGCCTTCTTCGATGATGAGGCGGGCCGCCTTCAAATCTCCCTGGAGCGTGCATTTCGATTTCAGTTCGCAACGCTCGCTCACGGTAATGTTCCCCTGCACCTTGCCGTAAATTGTGATCGACTTCGTTTTGACTTCCGCGCGGATGTCTGCGTTCTCGCCGACCGTTAACACGCCATCGGAATTAATTTCGCCTTCGACTTTGCCATCGATCAAAAGCTCCTTTTGGAACTTGATCGTGCCTTTGATTTCGACGTCGCTGGAAAGGACGTCTTTGCCGGAATGTTCAGCCATAAACTTTTTGTAATCGTTTGTTGAGGATTTTAGTTGGTCGCCGTAGGCGGGTCGGTTGGAATCATCACCCCCCGAACTCAGCGATCCTTCTCCGATCGAGGAGATCGTCTTCTGCGGGATGAATTTTTTCAACACGCGCTATTATTGTAATGGTTATTCACATTGTCAACGGGTTCGAGAGAGAAAAGCTCAAGTTTTTACAATTTATTCACAAAACGGAACAATTTTGCGGTTCGGTTCTGCCCCGAAAGAACCAAATATGGCGGGGCCTGCGTCGGCGTCCGGTCGAGAACGCGACCGAGCGGCTGCTCGGGAACCTGGGTGCCGAGGAGACCAGCGGAATTGCGAGCAACGCGTTCCCAATCATAGGCTAAAACCCATTCCACATGCCGATTACACAGCATTTCACGTGCAATGAGGAACTCCGTTGTCAGGAAAAAGTGCGCACTGTCGGCTATGCCATCCAAAGCTTCGTGCGAGCTGCCAGCAATGCCGGGCTGGTTCGACCAATATGAAATGGATGGCGACAACCACCACGGCGCGAGAAACGCGTGGGTTTCCTCCGAACGAATCGTCGTAGCCAGTTCCCGGAGCTGGATTGATTCATTCCGACGCTCGATTCGGAGGGCCAACTCAATCTCGTTAGGCCAAATCCGCGCGTCCCAGAACTGAACAACCGGTAACATCGACAAGACAAAGGCGGTCCACACCGCCACGCGCGATTGGATCGGCGCAAGCAGACCCGGCAGCGCGATGATGAAGACCGCCATGAAAAAGTAACTCCAACGCGCCTGCCAAATCGTTAGCAGAAATGTCGCGACAACTAAGACCAGAATAAAACGTGGCGGCGCGGTTCGCTTGCGAAACGAGTACCAAATTAAAACCGGCGCGACGGCAAACAGGTACCCGGCCCAGTCGAACCAAATTCGATTCAGCGGTGAGACATGCGCGAGTTCGCCAATCGTACGCGCCCAATTTGCGAATAACGGACTCAACTGAAAGATCGCGAATGTTGGAACGCGCCGTTCAATAAGCACCGCAAACGTGCTGACCGCTCCAAAACAAATCCAGCCGATTCGCCGATTCGAAGCCAAAACCGAATGTCGATCTTTTGTTAGGCCAAAGAGGAGAACAATCACGAACAAGAAAAGCGGTTCGTAAAACGAAACCCAAAGCGCCAGGCTCCACGCTACTCCCCAGACAACATTCCAATTTAGCGATTGCTCCTCTCGCAAACTCCATTCGGCGCAGATGCCAATTACAACGAGCAAGATGAGCAGCGATTGATGATCGGGCCGTCCTAACTCTGTTCCATGAACGAGAATCGGGCTAATCGCGTAGAGCAGCAGCATGACCCAGCGATAACGAAGTTTTATTCGTCGCGACCACCACCAAAGAAACCAGCCGCCGATCAGGGCGAGAAGTGGCGAGATGATGGCGCCGGCCAAATCAATTGGCTGTGCGGTAAACGTCTTTAGCAAGATCGACAAGGAAGCGATCAGATAATCAAACGGCGCGGTGGTGTGCGGGGTTGTTCCTTGCGGAAAGTTTTCAAAATCGTGATGACGAATAATCAATCCAGGATGCTCGGCACACATGCGCACGCGCGTCATCCGCGCGTAGCAATCGGCATCGGTGAAGTAGATATTTCGGCCGACAACGACGTCTTGATAATTCGCACAGCGCGTTGCCAAAACGAGCGCGGTAAGAACCACAATTTCGACTCCGATAAGGATGCGCCGAATCACGCCCTATCCCAAGTCCGCAGCCCGAAAAAGGCAAGTCCGGCTCGGACGGCAATCCGAGATTCAAATTGGGCCCGCCTGGATTCGAACCAGGGACCAAGGGATTATGAGTCCCCTGCTCTACCGCTGAGCTACAGGCCCGCCTGAATTTGGGAAACTAGAACACAATCAACGCGCGTGACCAACTCGACATTCACGGCGCATTTTTCATGACGGGCACGACCGCTAAACCCGGATCCTTCGATTTCATTACGAAACCCCCCGTTCGACTATGAATGTTACCCCTCACCTTACAAAGACATTGCTCGTTCTAATCGCGCTCGCGATGATCGCGGCCAAGCCGGCGCCCGCCGAAAACCTTCCCGATATGCGGCCCGCGCTAATTGGTTCGGGTCCGAATTCCCTCGTCAATCTGATCAGCACCAAACATCTGATGGAACGAGGCGTGAAACACGGCGCATTGTTCTTTTACGCTAGTGTTCATCCCAACGGATTTCCCGCTTACTCCAAGGTTTGGGGAACGACCAAGGAAACAGAGCCTTTGCGCGACGAACTGCGACAAAAGCTGTCTCAAGCGCGCTTCATCCCTGCCGTCTACCAGCATCGCCCCGTCTACGCCGGATTTTATGGCACGCTCGCTTTCAGCGTAGTCGACGGTAAACCGCACGTCAGAATTTTCGCCAACCAGGAGCTGCCCGAATTGCAGAAGGAAAGTGATTTCATTTCTCCTCAGGCATTATATATCCCGGGCCACATTTACGATTACACAAAGGTAAAGGAACCGTTCGGTTCCTGGATGACTGAAGATAAGCCTGGCGTGGCCGATATCAGTCTAACAACTGATGCCGCAGGCAATTTGAAGGACATCCATTTGATCAACGTGACACCGCCGGAAAGCAAACGATATGGCGATGCAGCGATTGAAATCATGCGGCAGTGGGTGTTCCTGCCGGCCTACCGAAATGGGAAGCCGGTCGATTCAACGACTCACGAAAAATTCTATTTCGTTCCTGCGTTTTACCGGTTGCAGCAAGATTTAGCCTGCCAAACGCTGCTCTTTCAGTTCTTCGGGTTCAGCAATCCGGAAATCGTCTCTTCCAGTTTTGCAGCCGAAACCGGCTTCTTGAGATAAGCGTCGCCGCAGACCGACAGCGCAGCTTCCTGTTCCTCGTCACTGGCATAGGCGGAATAATACAGCACCGGAACCTTCGGCTGGAGATCCAGGATGTTTTGACACAATTCGATTCCGCTGCCATCGGGCAGCCGCACGTCCAAAATACAGAGGTCGAACTTGAATTGTTTGGCAAGCTCCAACGCTTCCGCCTTCGTTCCGGCTGTGGCCACGACGTAGCCAAAGTCGCGCAGTGAGGCTGAGATCAGGAGTCGAATGTCCGGATCATCATCGACATGAAGAACGTGAGTTTTTGCGGTGCTGTCTTTCTCAGGAGCCATTCGGATCAGAAGTTATGCATCTTCGTGCAAACGTTCCGCAAGATAACCATCAAAGTCAGGAGCGTCCGGCTCGCGCAGCACATGCTTAATCCAAGCCGCTCGCTCGAAGGATTGCAAATCAGATCCCAAACGCAAACCGACGAGTCCGCCGGCTTCGCCGGAGATAACTTCTTGGGATATGGCGGACTCGTAACAGCTCAATGAAAACGAAAAGCGCGCGGTGCGTACGGTTGCATCGCTAGCTCGACATATTGCCCCTCAATGCGCCGGCAAAATTTTTCCACTAACTTCACCGAAGCCAATTCGATATCCGTCACCATTGCACCAGCCGGTGATCTTTAAGGTGTCCCCGTCTTCGAGCCATTTGCGTGTTTCCCCGTTCGGCAATTTCAATGGATTCGCACCGCGCCAGGTCAGCTCCAGCATGCAGCCGCGCGATTCTTCGGTTTCGCCGCTGATCGTTCCACTCGCGAGCAGATCGCCCGGCTGGAGATTGCAGCCACCGACGGTGTGATGCGCGAGCTGCTGTGAAACACTCCAATAAAGATTTTGAAAATTTGTTTGCGTAATTGAGTGCGGCGATTTCATCTTCGCCGTTTGCAATTTCGCTTCGAGTTGGATGTCGAAAGTGAAATCATTCTTCGCGCGCAGATACGGTAGCGGTTCCGGATCCTGCCGTGGCAGCGGTTTCCGAAACGGTTCCAGCGCTTCCAACATCACCACCCACGGGGAAATGCTGGTGCAAAAGTTCTTGGCTAGAAACGGACCGAGCGGTTGATATTCCCATGCCTGAATATCCCGCGCGCTCCAATCGTTCATCAACACGAAACCAAAGATGTGATCGAGCGCACGATCGACCGGCACGGGTTGGCCTAACGAATTGCCCGGGCCAATCAAAAATGCCATCTCCAATTCGTAATCCAAACTTTTCGTCGGACCGAACAGAGGCGCTCCTGCATCCGGCGGTTTGTTTTGTCCCTGCGGCCGCCGCACGTCGGTTCCGCTCACAACCAGCGAACTCGCGCGACCGTGATACGCCACCGGCAGCCACTTCCAATTTGGCATGAGCGCGTTCTCCGGACCGCGCAACATCGTTCCGACATTGTAGGCGTGATGATAGGATGAATAAAAATCGGTGTAGTTACCGATCTTCGCAGGCAGTTGCATCACAACATCCGATTGCCGATGGAAAACGCGCTCACGCAGTGTCTCGTCATCTCGCAGCGTCGCGGTCTCAGCCGAGAGAAGTTTTTGCAAAGTTTCGCGGACCTTTCGCCAGGCAGGTCTGCCGAGCGCAAGAAGTTCATTCAATGAATCACGAGTTGTAGCTGCCGCCGTCTCTGGCGACAGATCTTTGAAAAGCCCAGCGTGTTCCAGCGCAGAAAGATCGACAACGTAATCGCCAAGCGCGACACCAATTCGGGCCTCGCTGGCACGTGACTTGAAAACGCCGAACGGAAGATTCTCCAGTGAAAAATGCGACTCGCTCGCAACATCGACGAAAGATTTGAGCGCCATCAGAAAAGAAAGTTCAGCGCCTGTAAATCTTCGCGCGGTTCATCAAAACTGCAGCTGCCGAATGAGGTCACGAATTTCCGGCGCGCTTTGATCCGATCGATGGTGACTTCCCAATCGCGCCAGGCAAAGACGGTGTCGTGAAATTCGAACGAATTTGGACGCTGATCCTCGAGCATCTCAATCGTTTGCGCTTCGTCCCAATGATGCTCGGCGGAAAGGACACCCGCGCCCAGCACATTCAAAAATCCGTGCATTTCGGTTTTCACTTCATCGCGAAATTGCCGGACAGGATGGTGCAACCCGGCCGTGAACTTGATTGGCACATGTTCTTTGGTTGACGCCAAGAGCGCGCGTGCGATTTGGACCGAGCTTGGAAACGCGTCCGTTGTGACTCCGCCGGTGCGCAATTTATAACCAAACGCCGGTTGCTTCGCCCGCGCCAGCAAACCGATCGTTTGTTTCGCGGACTCCGCCGGCGTTTCCCAAAACGCTTGCAGCTTTAAATCGGCGAGCAGAGTAGCCGCCTCATTCAATTTCGTAAGATCGACATCTGCGGGAGCGGGCATTTCGAGCTGAGCCACCGAGACAAGATCGACGTGTTCCTTTTGAAACGACCGGATTGTCTCCGCCGCATTCTTAACCTCGGTCAGAAAATCTTTCGCGTTCTCGGTCCTGGCGCCCAAAGCCGAAATGCGCAACGGATGATGTTTATCGAATACAGACACGAGCGCCGCAGTGTCCGAGAATTGCGCGACCGGCAAAACAAATGCCGAAAGCATCCAGGAATCGTTTGAGCGAGCATACGCCGACTGATTTTTCAAAGCAGGTTCAAGTTCCAGGTTGCACGGCGGAAACATTCCCGCGTAATCAATCGAGCGCGTCAGGAGAGCCCGCAAAGATGCCGCAGCCATGAAAACAATTCAGCGCAGAATTTTCTTTGGCGTCAACCCGTCAGATATCACGCCTTATGGGAAGAGGCCGCGCATTTTTTTTGCCTTCATTACCCGTTCAACGCCGATCGCCATGGCGGCGGTGCGATGAGAAATCTTGTGTTCCTTGGCGCGACGGATCACCTGGGTGAAGGAATGTTCGAGGATCCGGAAAAGTTTGTCGGTCACTTCCGTCTCGCTCCAGAGAAATGCTTGCAGGCCTTGGACCCACTCGAAATAGGAAACGATCACACCGCCGGCATTACACAAAATATCTGGAATCACGAAAATTTCGTCCCAGCGCTTCTCCAAAATTAAATCGGCCTCAGGCGTGGTCGGGCCGTTCGCGGCTTCGGCGAGGATTCGGCATTTTAATTTGCCTGCGTTTGTTCCGTTGATCACACGGTCGACCGCCGCCGGCACCAGCACGTCGCACGGCATGCTAAGCAAATCTTTGGGATCGACATGATCGGCCTCGTGAAATGCGCGCAGATTTCCTTTTTTCAAAACATGTTGCTCGGCCGCCTGCACATCGATTCCTTTTGGATTGTAGATCGCAGCATAGGCGTCGCTGATGCCGACGACTTTGACCCCGCTTTTGTAAGCAAGCGAAAGGGCCGCGACTGCGCCGACGTTTCCGAATCCCTGCAGGATGGCGGTGCACTTTTCGGGATCGATCTTCAACATGTTCAGCGCGCGCTCGATCAAATAAACGACGCCGCGGCCGGTCGCTTCGCGTCGGCCTTCCGTCCCGCCGATGGCAACCGGTTTGCCGGTAACGATTTCGTTCACGGCATAACCCATGTAGACCGAGTAAGTGTCCATGAACCAGGCCATGATTTGTTCGTTCGTCCCCATATCCGGGCCCATGATATCGGTGTGCGGTCCAACAAACGAAATCATCTCCTGCATGTAACGGCGCGAAACGGCTTCGAGCTCGGTGCGCGATAACTTGGACGGATCGCAAGCCACGCCGCCCTTCGCTCCGCCGTACGGCAAATTTGCCAGTGCGCATTTCCAACTCATCCACATCGCGAGCGCAGCCGTCTCACCCATCGACAACGACGGGGCGAATCGCGTCCCGCCCTTGGTCGGCCCGAGCGTCAGGTGATGTTGAACGCGATAACCTTGAAAAGTTCGCGTGCTGCCGTCGTCCATATGCACCGGAAGCGTGACGGCGATGGCACGCTTGGGATACATCAATCGCTCGCGATCGTTCTTGTCGATGCTGAGATAATCGGCAATGACCTGGAACTGGTCGCAGGCCATTTTGAAAACTTCGTCGTCGTAAATCGTCATGAAGCGAGAGGCGGCGTATCCGCCGGAAAGTGCAGATGCTATTTGCCTTGGATAATCGTCGCGTCAAATGCAAAGCGGCACAAGGCTTGTCCTGGTCGCGACGCCAATAGCCTTGGCGAAGGCGCGAGCGAAGTCGAATAGATCGACAACGGCTAACGAATTCGTAACCTCTCCGCCGACACATGAAAATTGAAACTCTCGCCGTGCATGCCGGCCAGCGCATCGATCCCGCAACCGGCGCCGTCTCAGCGCCCATTCATCTTTCCACGACCTTCGAACGCGACGTGGAAGGAACTTACTCGCGCGGATTCATGTACACGCGCAACAACAATCCAAACCGGCAGGCGCTGGAAGAAGGAGTCAGCGCGCTCGAAGGCGGCGCAGCCGCGGCCGCGTTCGCCTCCGGAACGGGAGCGACCGGAGCAATTTTCCAGGCGCTGGCACCTGGCGATCACGTGCTCGCGCACTTAGATGCGTACTACGGAACGTCGCGATTATTGCGTGAAATTTTTCTGCGATGGGGGCTTCAAGCTGATTTCATCGACATGAGCGATCTGGCCGCAGTGAAAAAAGCGCTGCGCCCAAAAACGAAACTGGCCTGGATGGAAACGCCGTCCAATCCGCTCCTCAAAATTGTCGATCTTGCCGAGGTTTCAACAATCGTACGCGACGCCGGCGCCCTTTGCGTTTGTGACAATACCTGGGCCCCGATCCTTCAACGGCCGTTCGATCTCGGCGCCGATTTTATTCTTCACTCGACCACAAAATATTTCGGCGGCCATTGCGACGTTCTCGGGGGAATTGTGGTCGCGAAAGGAGACAACGATCTTTTTCAGCAGATTCGCAGTATTCAATATGAAGGCGGGGCCGTCCCCTCGCCCTTCGATTGCTGGTTGATTCTGCGGGGAATGCGAACCTTGCCGTGGCGGATGCGCGCGCATTCGGAAAACGCAGCGAGGGTCGCAGAATTTCTCGCCAGCCACAGCAATGTTGAGCGGGTGCATTATCCCGGCTTGCGTTCACATCCGGGCCACAAGATCGCGCAAAAGCAGATGTCGATGTTCGGCGGAATGCTTTCGTTCGAGGTGAAAGATGGCCGCGACGCGGCGATGAAAGTCACGACGAGCACGAAAATTTTTACCCGCGCGACTAGTTTGGGCGGCGTGGAAAGCTTGATCGAACATCGTGCGTCGATCGAAGGCCCGGGCACAATCTCGCCGGAAGGTTTGATCCGACTGTCGATCGGGCTCGAGAACGCCGACGACCTGATCGAAGATCTCGATCAAGCCTTGAGCTTGTAGCGGCGCTTGTGCCAAGCGCCGAATCTATTCGTCGGATGTTTGAAACGCCTCTACAACGTCGGCCGGCCAAACTTCCGCCTAAAGAGATCCACGACGTCGTGCACTTCAGCAACGCGGAGCAAGTAGGCCGCTCCGAAAAATGTTCCGGCGCCGACGGCAATTGTAACCATCAGCGCAAGGAAGTTCTTCCACCCCGCCAAATGAGTATGGACGGAAAAGAAAAACGTGGACGCGAGCCAGCAGATGGCAGCCAGTCCGATTCCTGCGAACAAAAGTTTGGCAATTGTCCGAAACATCGCGCCAGTCTCAAGCCGGCCGGTGTAGCGACGCATCATTGAATAAAGAAAAATAAAATTCGTGATTGCGACCATGCTAGTAGAGAAGGCGAGGCCGCGATGTCCCCAATGGAGATAAAAGGTAAAGAACCAGTTGAGAGAAAAGTTTATCGCGATTGAGGTCAGGGTCACGAACATCGGCACATAGCGTCGGTTGAGCGCGTAAAACGCGGGCGCGAGCACTTTGTCCGCAGAATATCCGGCGAGGCCGATGGCGTAAAAGCGCAGAGCAGCCGCGGTTTGCGTAGTCGCGTAAGGAGTGAATCGGCCATGCTCGTAGATCAAGTGAATGATCGGTTCCGCCAAGATAATGAGACCGATGGCCGCAGGAATCGTCAGCAACAGGACAAGCCGGATGGAATGGGCGAGCGCAGAACGAAACTCGCTCGTGTTACCAACGGCGGCACTGCGCGAAACCAACGGCAAAGTAACCGTCGCTACCGCCACACCGAAAATTCCGAGCGGTAATTGCATGAGGCGAAAAGCGATGTTCAGCCACGCAATCGGCCCATCGCCCAATCCGGAGGCGAAGATGCTGTTTACGGCCACGTTCACTTGCACCGCGCTGGCGGCGATGGTTGCCGGCCCCATCATTCCAAGAATGGTTCGCACGCCCGGATCGCGCCAATTGAAGTCCAGACGAAATCGAAACCCGACTCGGCCAAGCGATGGGAACTGCACGATTAATTGCAGAAATCCGCCAATCAATGTCGCGATCGACAAACCCACCAAACCGCGCTCGCCGAAATGCGGGTGCCGCCAATCAGGTTGCGGATCGAGCCAGTAACAAAGCGCGACGCCGCCGATGATCGAGCCGAGATTAAAAAAGCTCGACGCCATCGCTGGCATCCCAAAAACATGTTTCGCGTTGAGCATTCCCATTACCAGCGCGGCCAGCGACACCAGAAGGATGAAGGGGAACATGATGCGCGTGAGCAAAACAGTCAGCTCCGCTTTCTCGATGGGAAAACCGGGCGCGAGAATGTTGATGAGAACCGGAGCGAAGATGACGCCAAGCAGCGAGACCGCGCTCATAAAAACGAGCGCGAGAGTGGCGACCTTACTCGCAAGATTCCACGCCGACTTGTCGCCCTCGGTGGCGATTCGCTGGGAGAAAGTCGTAACGAATGCGGTCGAGAGAGCGCCTTCCGCAAAGAGATCGCGCAACATATTCGGCGCGCGGAAGGCAGTCAGAAACGCGTCCATATTTCGCGACGCGCCGAAGAGCGCGGCGAAAACAACTTCGCGGATGAGACCGAGAACACGGCTGCAAAGAATTGCCACGCCGACAATTCCGGTCGCGCGCGTGCTTATTCGCTGAGTTGGCACGTGAGCCATCGGCGAACAAAGAACAACGTCCGCAAATTTACGAAAGGGAAAACTTCGAATCGCCTCTGGCGGACTGATCATCAAAGGCGCTGGCGCGTACAAATCAACTTCACCGTACGGCCGTCAAATCAAGTCCGCGATAATCGAGCTGTAACCGAATTCACAAACCGGTTGGAAAATCGAGAAATTCCCACGGAACGTTGAACCGCTTCGAAAGACGCGCGGCCATCGCTTTGACGCCAAAGGTTTCGGTCGCGTAGTGACCGCCGAGGAGAAGATTGATTCCGAGCTCTTCCGCCGCCACCGCCGCCCAATGGGGTGCTTCGCCGGTGATGAACATGTCGATCTTCTCTTGCGTAACCCGGTAAATTTCCGACCCAGCGCCGCCGGTCACGATACCGATCCTGGTGGTTTCTTTTGGCCCAAAATTGAACGCCTTGATTGGGCCGCGCAATACTCTTCTGAGTTTGCGAATGACTTCGGCCCGCGGTAACGCGTCTTTGACTCGCAATCCAACCAGCTCCCCCTTTTCTTCTAAGAACGGTTTCGTCGATTTGAATCCTAGCGCCGCCGCGAGCTGCGCGTTATTGCCCACTTCAGGATGGACGTCGAGCGGCAGATGTGCGCTGTAGAGCGCGATGTCGTTTTCGAACGCGATTTTCAATTGCCGACGCAAACCGCCGGCGATTGATTGTAAACCGGGCCAGAATAATCCGTGATGCACGATCAAGAGATCGACATGTTGTTTAGCGGCTGTGGTTAGAACACGCGTCGAAACATCCACTGCCGCGCCGATTTTTGTGATGTTGCCGGAGTTTTCGATCTGAAGCCCATTGAGCGCATTCGGCGAATCTTCGATTTTTCGAATGCGAAGATATTTATCGCCATACTTAACGATCTGGGACAGCGAGGCCACCTGGAATAATTGTAGGGGGTCTGTGTCAGACGCCAACTCGAAAGGCATTTCGGAGAAAACGCCCTCCCAATTCATGTTGCTTGACGAATCCGGCGGCCCTTGTGACGTTCGATGGTCGACCTTGATTCGCATGGAATACACGGACGCCCCAACCGAACCGCAGCCGTTTAGCGCCGACATGATGCAGTGTCCTTATTGCGGCACGATGCTGCCGAGTAATGCTGAAGCATGTCGTAACTGCGACTGGACGCGCGAAGCCACCAAGCCCGCGGAACCGAAAGCGAGCGATGCGATGGCAATCTTGCTCAGCATCATTCCGGGGCTCGGTCATATCTACAAAGGTCATCGCATAATGGGCGCAATCATTCTGCTTCTCATTACTCCGACCGCCATCGCTTTCGCAATTTTAGCCTCGATCGCTTCCGCCGGATGGGGAATTCTTATGCTGATTCCCTATTGGGGCGCGGTCATGTTGCACGTCTGGGCGATCGAAGATCGGGTAACGCCCACTCCGGACGAAGGCGAACAGTATTGATTTCGGTCGCGCTTTACTCCCCGAGCATCCACGTCAGGGTGCCAGCGGTCGGATTCACTCGCGATGCAGGAAACTGCGGATCGCCATTGATCACACGGTTGACGAGTTTCGACTGCTTGGTCGCATTCACCAGAAAGCAAACGTGTCGCGCGTGATTGATGAGCGGGAATGTGAACGTCAGACGCCACGCGTTCAGTTTCGAAACGAAGTTCGCGACCACGCGCTGGGCCGCTTCGTTCAGCGCGGCACTTTCGGGAAACAGTGAGGCGGTGTGACCGTCATCGCCAAGTCCGAGCAAAATCAGATCGTGCCGATACATTTGTTCGCCGTGCTGCGTGGCCAGAAGATCGAGATCGTCCTGATATTGCTGGGCCGCGATTTGTGGATCGATCTCACCGCGCATTCGCATGATCGATTTTTCAGGGACGTTTGCCGCAACAAACAGGGTTTCTCGTGCCATGCGAAAGTTGCTTTGCGCATCGTTCGGAGGGACACAACGCTCGTCCCCGAACGTGATTAAAATGCGCTCCCACGGCAGATCGCGGCCAATGCGCGCGACCTCAGAATAAACTGGCCGCGGCGTATTTCCGCCCGACAACGCGATCCGGAACTCGTGCCGCTCTGCCAGCGCCTTGTGGGCAAGATCGACAATGAAGTTGGCCGCGTCCGCTGCGAAGTCCTTCGTCCGAATAACGTCGCCAGCCATCCGCCTAAATCGCGCAGTGCGATTGGCCGCGCTTTTCCAAATAGCGCTGGTGATATTCTTCGGCGCGCCAGAATTTAGGCGCCGGCTCGATCCGGGTGACTACCGGGCGATTGAATTTCCCACTTTCGCTAATCTTTCGCTTCGACATTTCGGCCGCAGCTCTTTGCTCCGGCGAATGATAAAAGATCACCGAGCGATATTGCGTCCCCACATCGGGGCCTTGTCGATTCAGTGTAGTCGGATTGTGGTTCGACCAAAAAACATCCAGGAGCTGATCGTAATTGATTTGCGATGGATCGAATTCCAATTGGACGACCTCGGCGTGTCCGGTCTCATCGCTGCAAACATCTTCGTAGCCCGGGTTTTCTTTGTTCCCGCCCGCATACCCGACGGCCGTCGATGCGACGCCTTTCAGTTTGCGGAAGGTTTCCTCCACGCCCCAAAAACAACCCGCCCCGAACGTCGCTTTCTCCATCGCCATAACAAATGATCGAACGTCTGCCTGCGCTGCGCAACAAGCGGAGTTGAAGCTTGCGTTCGGCTCAGCCAGCCGCAATTGTCGATGTTATGCCCGCGCCCACTACCGTCGAGCAAACGCGCGCGCCGTTTCCGGTTCGGCTGCTCAACAAATGCGGCACCGCGCTGGAAAAAATCGGCATAGAATCGACAGCTCCATCCGCCGCCGAATTAATAGACAAGGCGAAGCGACGTTGTGGCCTGGAGGATTTTGGCGGCGACGAATTTGTCGAGCCCCTTTCGCGTTTGTTGGAATCGTGTCATCGCGAGGCGAGGCTCAACGTGATCGGAAAAATGGCGCTGCGAAGCGACGTCGTGCGAATCTTGGGAAATCGCCTTCTCCTTGAGCGCGATCGCCGAATTTATCCCGAGATTGCGCAACAGACGATCCGTGAACCGTTGTTCATCGTAGGCTTGCCGCGCAGCGGGACGACGTTGTTACACATTCTTCTCGCGGCCGATCCGGCGCATCGCGCGCCGCTAACGTGGGAAGTGATGTCGCCATCGCCGCCGAGTTCGGAAGATCGACAACAGCGAATTCAGCAGGCGTCCCGAAATCTCGCCGTCCTGCGCTGGCTGGCGCCAACCTTCGAAAGCGTGCATGCGACCGGCGCCGAGCTGCCGCAGGAATGCGTCTCGCTGACGAGCCCGACCTTCATGAGCGATCAATTCGACACCATGTATAACGTGCCCTCGTATCGCGCGTGGTTTTTTAGTCAAGACTTGCGGCCGGCTTACAAATTTCATCGCCGCTCCTTGCAGCATTTGCAGTTCCGCCAGTCAGCGGAGCGATGGGTCCTGAAAGCGCCGGCACACATGTTCGCCGCGCCCGCGTTGTTGTCGATCTATCCGGACGCGCGATTCGTCCAAATCCATCGCGATCCGATTGAAGCAGTCGCATCCGTTTCAAGTCTGGTCACAATCTTGCGCCAGGTGTTCAGTGATGCAGTTGATCCAGTGCAAATCGGTCGCGACGCGCTGACTTATTGGTCACAGGCGCTGAAGACTTTCATGCGTGCGCGTGATCAATTGCTCCCCCACCGTGTTTGCGATCTGCGTTACGACGACGTTCGCCGGGATCCGATTGCGGCCGCGGGGCACGTTTATGAACATTTCGGCTGGCCGTTTTCACCGGAAGTCGAAAGGCAAATGAATGCCGTCCTCGCGCAACAGAACTCGCAAACGAATGGCGTGCATCGCTACGACGCAGCCTACTTCCGATTGGAGGGAATGAACGGGTTTGCGGAGTACTGTGAGCGATTCGGGATTTCGCCTTCAGCCTCGAGCCAGCAGGAAGAACGCGCGGAAGCCGCTGCGTAACTACATTACTATTCCACCGTCCACACAGATCACCTGGCCGGTGATGTAACTCGCCTCGCCCGACGCGAGAAATGCAGCTGCGCTCGCGACATTTTCAGGCGTGCCGGTCTTGCCGAGCGGAATCTGTGACTGGATCGTTTTCTTAATCTCATCGGACAATCCCGCGGTCATGTCAGTAGTGATGAATCCCGGCGCAATTGCGTTGACGGTGATGCTGCGACTGGCCAGCTCCCGCGCAAGCGATTTCGTAAAACCAATCAGCCCGGCTTTGCTGGCAGCGTAATTGGTTTGGCCTGCATTGCCGATCAAACCGATCACCGAAGTAATGTTGATAATGCGACCGCTACGCTGCTTGACCATCGCGCGGATAATCGCTTGAGTGAAATTGAAGGCGCCGCGCAAATTGGTGTTGATGACCGCGTCCCAATCTTCGATCGACATCCGCATGGCTAGTCCATCACGCCTCACACCGGCGTTATTCACAAGAATGTCGATTTTGGTGAAGTCCTCGAGAATCTGCGCGCCGATTTTTTGCACCGCGGCGTGATCGGCAACATCAACCGCGTAATGTTTCGCCGAATCCGCGCGCAAGATGTTTATCTCATCCGCTGTCCGCTTAGCGTTGTCTTCGCTGCGACTCACACACGCGACGCGCGCGCCTTCGCTTGCCAGTCGGACCGCGATCGTATGCCCGATCCCCCGCCCCGCGCCAGTGACAATGGCGCTTTGATTTTCAAATCTCATGCTCAGGCCGCAACGCTGCGCGCTCCTCTGAAACTGTCAACAATGCATCATGACAGAGCCAGAGCTTACCGGCCGTCTGGCGTTAGGCTTTGCCGGCGGCTTGTTCGAAAAGTTTTGCGACTGAAATTTGTAATGCGGCCGCAAGTTTCTCAATACTTTCGACGGAAGGATTGCGCGTTCCGCGTTCGACGTCCGAAATGTAAGTTCGGTGCAACCCGGCTCGATAGGCGAGTTCCTCCTGAGAAATACCTAACGAGGCTCTCCGCGTCTTGATGGCCATCCCAAGAAGGGTTTTCAGATCAATCGTCGCCATGAATTTCCGGCCATCTTAACTGCACACACCACAGACGATGAGTGACAGTGAATGATCATCGACAAAAGCACGGGGATACGAATTCTCCGCACCACGATCTTTCGCGATTGAAGTTCACGAATAGTTTCGGAATACGGAAAATCCTTGAATATCCCCGCAACTATCACGGGACATATTCGACGCGTGGGATGCGAGCCGCTATTAGGGAAAACCTTACGCGTGCTCGTCGGTGCGCCGATTCGTTAGGCTTCGGCCGAGACCAGCCCGGTGCGAATAGCGAACCGAACCAGGCCCGGCACATTGTCGATCCCCAATCGCCGCATCAACTGCAGCCGGTGCGACTCGACAGTCTTAATGCTGATGCCCATGATCGATGCGATTTCCTTGGTATTCTTTTCCTCCGCCAGCAACTGCAAAACCTCGCGCTGTCGAAAAGTCAGCTGCTGCAATTTACCCTTCCAAGCTTCTTTACCGGCGTCGGCCATATCGCAAATCTTCACCTTTTTCCACTTTCCGTGGCGCACCGTCAGCGCGAATTGATGGGTACGCGCCGCATCCAGAATCTGTTCGGCTCCCGTTAAGAACAGCGGAAATGTGCACACACAAATCGCCGGCCGATTAGCCAGTATGGCATCCAGTTTTTGCTCGTAATCCCGGAAGCCGCTCTCACCCAAACTAAGTTTGAGCCACGAAGAACTACCATGGAATCGAAGCCCGCTAAAGCCGCGCTGCAGCGCGTAATCGAGTTTCTTCTGAAAGCGGTCGAGTGTCTTGTGAATGCTAATGTTACCAGCGACCCCGAACCAGTCTTTGCGTGCAAGTATTTCGACTTTGCCGCATTCGAGTAAGTCGTCGAGCTCGGGCAGCTTTTTGCTTAATCTTCGCTTTGCTTCTGGAATCGTGTGGAACTCGTAACTTCCACCATAGCAGACGCAAAGTTCATTACTTTCTACTCCGGCTCTGAAATAAGGTACTAAAATGTCGAGCAAGTCCTGTTTCGTTTCGTAAAAGATGCTGAAATGTGTGCCCCAGGGAACTTCACCGACTGCTTTCAGTCCCGTGTCTCGCAGCTTCTGTCCGTTCTCCGTGAGTGCTGGGTTCATCCTTTTATTCTGCGAATAGAGACGCAAAGATCGACAATGTCGATCCTATGCAGCCATGGCGCCAATCGGTTCGCGTCGCTCCGGGGAACATGCTCTTAATAGTACAATCGAAATTCGAGCCGCGGCAGCCCTAACAAGTTACATTTTTACGCTGGAACCCGATTCTTGCGTTTCCTCGGACGGCACCGATCTGTCCCGCAAAACTGTGAGCCGCGGAACGCTTCTGTGTTACCGGGTCAGCCAGTGATCTTACGTCCGCCAGTCCGACTCGTACCATCACTGTTGCCGGCTCGTTCGAAAAGTGTTGCCACAGAAACGTGCAATGCGCGGGCAAGTTTCTCGATGCTTTGAATAGAAGGATTGCGCGTTCCGCGTTCGACGTCCGAGACGTAAGTCCGATGCAAACCGGCACGAGACGCGAGTTCTCCTTGGGAAATGCTAAGAACGGATCTTTCGCGCCTAATTGCCGCGCCTAAGCCACTCTTCAGATTCGTTGCAGTTCGCTCGTGGCCTTTCACGCTTGAATAATCCCGACCAGATCTCCCTTCACGAGCGTATTACGACTTCTGTCGCGGCAAGTTCTCGGAAATCTTCTCTTCCGAGAAAATCCGAGGGACTGTCAGGAACCGAACACTTGGAGAAACGCGGCTTCGAATGCGAGCGCTTCCTGAATATTGCGGCCAAGGTGATCTCGCAATTCTTCCAGACGCTGGATTCGTCGCAGCACTTCCGGCGCGGTGAAGCGTTCCGCAAGCGCGGCGGTTTCCTTTTTTGCCGCAATCAAATCGCGCCGGGCGACTTTGCTAGACGCTCGCAAAACATCCGACCAAAACTCAAGCAACACCTCTACCAGCGCCGCGCGACGCTGAATGTAGAGACTCTCCGTCAACGCCTTGTAATAATCTTCGCGATCGTCCAGCCACGCGCCGTCGGTCGAGTTCCGATAACGCGCTTCCTCAGTTTTCAACGCCTCGGCCGTTTGCGCCTTGATTTGTTCACGGATCTCTCCAAGCAGCGACTGCATTCCTTGTGCGACCCGATAGGCTTGCTGCACGCTCCATTTGTTTTCGCGCGCAGTCTGGCCGAGCAGGTCGATCAACTCAGCGCGCTCTGGCATTTCGATTTGTTCGCCATTTGCCGCCAGTGGAATAGAAATGCAACGCGACACAATCGTGTCCGGCAACGCTTCCGGTAACGCACTCAAAAGAAGCAACAGCGAATTGCGCGGCGGTTCTTCCAGCGTTTTTAAAAACGCATTCGCCGCTTGCGGTTGCAAACGATCCGCTTCGGCAATGATTGCCACCTTTCGCCGGCCATCGCTGGCGCGCATCTGAAGGCCGTGCTCTAACTCGCGAATCTGCTCGATCAGAATTCTTCTCGATTTGGATTCCGGCTCGGCCACAAAAATCTCGCGCGCCTTTGATGAAAAAACATCACCGGCATCTGTCCCGTTGACGGTGCTTGCCAATTCTGCTGCCACTTCTCGTTTGCCGCTCCCGGCCGGCCCTGAGATTAAATAGGCGTGGCCCAAACGCTTCTGATTATGCGCGCGTCGCAAAAGTCCAATCGCTGCTTTGCGAGTGAAAGCCATCGTTACATTTTAGATTTTCGATTTTCGATTTCCGATTTCGCAGCAAGCTCTGGAAACCGTTTCACGAGCGTTTCCCAAATCTCCTTCTCGATATCGTGCGGCGATTGCCAACCCTTGATCACCACAATTCGATCTCGCTGCCATTTCGCAAGTTCTTGATAACCGTCGCGGACCTGTTCGTAAAATTCGACTGTTTGCTGTTCCATTCGGTCTGGACGGCGCGGCTGCTGCATGCGCGATCGCGCCGTTTCTAGATCGACATCGAGCAAGAATGTAATGTCGGGAACACAATCGCCGACGGCGAAAGCGTTCAGTTGTCTGACGACTTTCCGGTCCAGTTTGCGCGCGGCGCCCTGATAAACAGTGGTCGAATCAAAAAAACGGTCAGCAATCACGCACTCGCCGCGTTCCAGCGCAGGTTTGATCACTTCCCGAACGAGCTGGCTGCGACTCGCTTCAAAAAGAAGCAGCTCAGTTTCCGGGGTCATCCCCACGCTCTGCGGCGCGAATTGCAACAGTTCGCGGATCGATTCGCCAATCGCAGTTCCACCTGGTTCGCGAGTGACCAGAAAGGGAACTCCCAATATCTTGAGATGCGTGGCCAGCAATTGCACCTGGGTCGATTTTCCGCAACCCTCCGAGCCTTCGAATGTGATAAACGGCATCCCTGCCATGGTGTCGATCTTCAAACAAAGATCGATAATTGTCGAACCGGGTTAAGTTGAAGCGATGAAAAATTTCTGGCTTGTGAAACAAGAACCATCCGATTACTCCTGGGCAGACTTCGTAGCTGATGGCAGCACAAGTTGGACCGGAGTGCGCAATTTTGCGGCCCGCAACAATCTTCGCCGAATGTCAAAAGGCGACGAAGTTCTCTTTTATCATAGCGGCGAAGGAAAGGCTGTCGTTGGCGTCGCCAAAGTCGCGCGCACGGCTTACCGCGATACGACGGCGAAAGAAGGCGATTGGAGCGCGGTCGATCTTGTTCCGGTGAAGCCACTACCGAGGCCGGTGACGCTTACGCAGATCAAGGGAAAGCGAGAGCTCAAGGACATCGCGCTTGTTCGACAATCGCGCCTATCGGTCATGCCCCTGAGCGGCAAAGAGTTCGCTTTCATCTTGCGAATGGCGGGCTAGATACTTTCCACTTGTTCCAGCGGGTGGCGGGGTCGAAAATTTGCCAAAATGACATCGGCTGTGGCCACGCAGTTTCTGCCCGCTGTCGCGGCGGCGAGTGCGACCAAGGATTTTCTGGTCGTTTCTATTCATGACGTAGCGCCATCCACACAGCAGATCGCAGAGAAAATTATTTCCGAGCTGACGCACAAGGGAATTCGCCATTGCTCGCTCTTGGTCGTCCCCGATTACCATCGTCAGGGCGCGTCGATGCAAGATCGACCATTCGTTTCCTGGCTGCGCAACCTGGAAGCAGTCGGTCACGAAATTGTCATCCATGGATATTTCCATGAACGGCCGACGCAGGCGCGTGAAACTTTTCTCGAGAAATTCATTACGCAATTTTACACCCAAGGTGAAGGCGAGTTCTACGATCTCGGATACGACGAGGCTTTCCGACGAATTAGAGCCGCGCGCGACGAATTTCTCGCCGGCGGATTAAAGCCGCGAGGTTTTGTTGCGCCGGCGTGGTTGCTCAGCCACGAAGCGGAGCGAGCAGCCCGCGATGCAGAAATGGAATACACCACACGGCTCCGGACGGTGCGCGATTTGCGTTCTGGCGAAACGTTTTGGGCAAGATCGTTGGTCTACAGCGTACGAAATGGTTGGCGACGGGTGACGAGCCTGGCTTGGAACGCCGCGCTCAGCCACGCCCTCAAAAGCAAACCGCTTATGCGTCTCAGTATTCATCCGTCGGACTTTTCGCATCCGACCATTTGGCGGCAGATTGTCGATCTTATCAGTGAGATGAATGGCCACAGGACGCCGACGACCTATCAGGATTGGATTGCCGAGCAGCGTCTCAAGCGCGGCCTCTAATTATATATGAGCAAATGTGATCTTCACATTCACTCCCGTTTCAGCGCACGTTCGGAAGAATGGCTCTTCCGGCGGTTTGATTTTCCGGATTCTTATTCCGACCCGCGCGAGTTGCATCGACAACTGCTCGAGCGCGAAATGAATTTCGTCACGATCACCGACCACGACACCATCGACGGTTGTTTGGAAATTCGCGACCTCCCCAACACTTTCATTAGCGAGCAGGTCACCACTTATTTTCCGCAGGATCCCTGCAAGATTCATATTCTCGCCTGGGGCATTACCGAAAAACAGCACGACGACATCGTCATTATTCGCGACAACATCTTTGCCCTTCAAAAATATCTCCAAAGCGCAAACATCGCCCATGCCGTGGCTCACCCCCTCTACAGCATCAACGGCAAGCTCGAAGCGTCGCATCTCGAGCGGCTCATTTTACTCTTCAAACATTTTGAAGGAATCAACGGCCTGCGCGATGCACTTCTAAGCGAACTCGCCCAGCAGCTCTTCGGTTCGCTTTCTCCGGAAAAAATCGAGGAGCTGGCTAAAAAACACAATTTGGCGCCCACCCACGAGCAGGCGTGGAAGAAAATCCTCGTCGGTGGCTCGGACGATCACGGCGGTCAGTTCATCGCTTCGGCTTTCACCGAAACGCCGCGCGCCGATTCAACGGATAAGTTTCTCGAGCACATTCGCGCGGCCAAGTGCCAGGCCCATGGCCACGGCGGAACTCCGCTCGCCCTTTCTCATGGATTTTATAACACCGTCGCCTTGTTCATTCAGGACCACTTCCACGAAAAGCTGGGACCAAGTGCGGCTCTGGTTGAACAAATGTTCTCCCGGTTCATGGAAGGCCGAGACCCGACTGAACTCACGCTCGCAGAGAAAGCGAGTTTGTTCGGGCAAGCTGTGAGGTCCGGTAAGATCTTCGAGCTCTTCAAGCCGGCGAATGTTTCTCTCTGGAAGGAACTTTCCGGTTATTTCGGGCGACCTGAAGTGAAGGCAAGAATGGCCCAGGGATTGGATTCAATTCCCGAGCCTGAGCGGCGCGCTTTTGTCATGGCGAACATGGTCGCGGAGCAACTTGCATTTCGCTTTTTCCAAAAATTTGTCCAACAAATCAGCAGCGGAAATATGCTTGAAAGCGTGCAGGCCCTGACTGCGATCGCACCAATCCTGATCATTCTCGCGCCATACATCTATGGGTTTCACAGCCAGGCCCCGTCACGCAAATGGCTGCAAAAAATTTTCCAGGAGATGACCGGAAAGATTCCGGAAGCTTTGCAAAACAAGAAACGCGCCTGGTTCACGGACACGCTCGAAGATGTCAACGGTGTGGCGACGACGATTCGGAAAATGACCGCAGCCGGCGCGGCGGCCGGAAAGGAATTGATCGTCATCACCTCGCGTAACGAACTGATGATTGATGGTATCCCGATCAAGAACTTCAGACCGATCGGCGAGTTTGAATTGCCCGAGTACGAGCTGCAAAAGCTGAGTTTCCCGCCGATTTTGCAAATGCTCGACTACATCCAGCGAGAACGATTCACCGAAGTCATCATCAGCACGCCCGGACCAATCGGTCTCACGGCCCTGCTCGCGGCCAAGATGCTCAACCTGCAAACCAGCGGCATTTATCATACCGATTTTCCGCAATACGTCCGCATCCTGACCGAAGACAGTTTTCTCGAAAGCGTGACCTGGCGTTACATGCACTGGTTTTACGGACAGCTCGATACCGTGTTCGTGAACTCGGAGGAATATCGGGGGAGCTGGATCAAACGCGGTTTTGATCCGGAAAAACTGAAAATTTTCCCACGCGGACTGGACACACAGCTGTTCCATCCCACTCGGCGCGATTCAGGATTCTTCGAAAAGTTCGGCGCCAGGAACGGTCGGATCCGATTGCTTTATGTGGGTCGCGTTTCGCGCGAGAAAGATCTCGATCTTTTAGGGGAAGCTTACCGGCGCCTGCGCGATGAGGGATTGTCGATCCAACTTTGTGTCGTCGGCCACGGACCGTATTCGCGCGAATTTTCCGAATCGTTGCCGGAAGCTCTATTTACCGGATATCTAACGGGCAAAGAACTGGCTGCCGCTTACGCTTCCGCCGACATCTTCGTTTTTCCGAGCACCACCGACACATTCGGCAACGTGATCATTGAAGCGCAGGCGTCCGGAGTTCCGGTGATCGTTTCGGATTCGGGCGGACCAAAGGAACTTGTCGAAAATAATCGCAACGGTTTGATCACGAAATCGCACAATGTCGAAGATCTCACCCGCGCGATTCGCGAGCTGGTTGCCGATCCGGAGCGGCGAAAAAGAATGGGCGACCTTGCGCGCGAAAGTGTGATTGACCGCACCTGGCCGACTGCGTTTCGAAAATTCTGGGCAGCGACCGACGTATAATTCAACTTGGCAGCGGCGGCGGACTTGAGGGCGGCGTTGGCGAAACCTCAGGCATTACCGCCCACACATCGTAATCCGGGCCGAACTGCCGAATAAAACGGAGCCCGAACGCGCGCAGACAAACAAATAACGGCAGCAATATTACTGTGCCGATGTAGGGAATTAGCGCGATACAGCACGTCGCTAGGATCGTCGCGCAGGCAATAATTACCGCTGCGATTCCCAGCACAATCCAGAATAAACAATAGAGCGTGATCTCACCCGGATAATTGGCGATCAAGGAAAGCGCGACGCGAAAAGCTTCGACTGCAAGGCAACGGCGACGGTACATCACCGCGACCATAAAATGCGAGATAAGCGACCACGCCAGAATCAAGAGGATTAAAAGAACACCCCATACCGCAATGATGCAGATGAGGTACGCGTCGGGATGCGCGAATGTTACTCCTCTTATGATCGGTAGCGTGAACGGCAGCGACGCCACCGACACAATCACGGCGATGACGACACCAACCAGGAGCCCTAAAAGGAAATAACTGTTACCTTGCTCGCGAAATTCTCGCCACGGTTGGACGATCGCTCCACGGTTTTTGACGATACAATCGACGAACATGAAACGGCCGCGTGCTCTCAACCACACAAATAAAATTATGAGAGCGAGCACGAGCGCGATGATTATCGCCAGGCCGGTGAACAGAATCCAATGCGGAATTTGATTGAACGTGTTGTCGAGGTCTTGAAGAAAAGGAACGTCTTTCCAATCCGAACGCCCGCGGTAGTTGTAGTTGTAATTACCACTGCCCAGATTCGAGAGCCACGCCGCGAAGCCGATCACCAACCATTTCTTCAAGTCGAACGGCTGAAAAAGAATTTTCTTCATCAGCTCGAACGCCTCGCCGAATGGCGTGAAGATCTCGATCTTGTTGCTACTGCCGTTCATGGGACGATTTGAGCGGCTCGGGAAATATTGATCAAGCTCGCACTGCGCGTCCGCGCATTTTGTGTAGGGTTCAGCCATGAAGCGCGCGACTTCTCGCCGATATCCGATCGGCGCCGAACTAATCGGTCCAAATCAGGCGCATTTCCGGATCTGGGCGCCGAAGGCACAGGACGTCGATCTTGTATTGGAAGAAAGCGCGAAAAAAGAGGCGAAGCGGACGTTTCATCCCCTGGAGCGCGAAGATAATGGTTATTTCTCGGGCGTCGCTAATGTCGGCGCCGGAGCGCTCTACCGTTTCCGCGTAAACAAGGCGGAGCATTTTCATCCCGATCCGGCATCGCGATTTCAACCGCACGGACCGCACGGATCTTCGTGCGTGGTCGATCCGACGCAGTTCAAGTGGACCGATTCAAAATGGCGCGGCGTGAAAATGAAAGGTCACGTCATTTATGAAATGCATATTGGAACGTTTGCGAAAGAAGGAACGTGGCAAGCCGCGGCCGAACAATTGGCCGAATTGGCGCGGATTGGAGTCACTGTCGTGGAGATGATGCCGATCGCCGATTTTCCCGGAAATTTCGGATGGGGCTACGACGGGGTCGATCTTTTTGCGCCGTTCCACTTGTACGGAACGCCGGAAGATCTGCGCCAATTTGTCGATCGCGCGCACTCGTTAGGCCTGGCCGTCATTCTCGACGTCGTTTACAACCACTTCGGTCCGGACGGCAATTACGTTCGCATTTTCTCCGATCATTATTTCAACGCCCGCTTCGAAAACGATTGGGGCGAGTCGATTAATTTTGACGGCCCAGAATCCGACCCGGTCCGCGAATTTTTCATCACTAACGGCCGTTACTGGATCGACGAATTTCATTTCGACGGCTTCCGGTTCGATGCGACGCAGGAAGTGAAAGATGAATCGGACGAATACATCATCGGCGCGATCGGACGGGCCGCGCGCGAAACGGCGCGGCCGCGCAAGATTATTTTGATCGCGGAAAACGAGCGGCAGGAAGCGAAACTAATTTTGCCGCGCGAAAAGGGCGGAGACGATCTCGATGCGGTTTGGAATGACGATTTCCATCACAGCGCGGTCGTCACCCTTACTGGAAAGCGCGAAGCCTACTACTCCGATTATCTCGGCACTCCGCAGGAATTTATTTCCGCCGCCAAGTACGGATATCTGTTTCAAGGGCAACCGCATTTTTGGCAGGAAGCACCGCGAGGCAGCACAGCGTTCGGCGCGCGCCCGGAAGCGTTCGTCGCGTTCATCGAGAACCACGATCAAGTTTCAAATACTGCGGCCGGTGAACGGCTGCGTTTTCAAAGCTCGCCCGGGCGCTATCGCGCGATGACTGCTTTGCTTCTGCTCGGGCCATGGACGCCACTGCTTTTTCAAGGCGAGGAGTTCGGCGCCTCCACGCCATTCATATTTTTCACCGATGTGGGTGACGGCCCAATGCGCGAAGCCATTCGCAAAGGACGGTTCGCATTTCTCGCTCAGTTCCCATCCTTCGCCACCAAAGAAGTGCAGGAACGCCTGCCGGTCCCTTCCGATCCGACCGTCTTTGTCAGTTCCAAACTCGATTTTGCCGAGCGCCAAAAGAACAAAGAACTTTACGATCTGCATGTCGATCTTTTACGGCTGCGCCGGGAAGACTCGCGTTTTCGCGAGCAGAAACCGAGTGGCGTGGACGGCGCAGTGCTTGGACCGGCCAGCTTTGTTCTCCGCTATTTCAGCGACGGCAACACCGATGACCGATTACTGGTGGTAAACTTTGGCGAAAACCGCGAGCTCAATCCTGCTCCAGAGCCGTTGCTTGCGCCGCCGCTTGGCTTGGAATGGGAGACGCTGTGGTCAAGCGAATCCGCCCGCTACGGCGGATCTGGAACGGCGACCGTGGCAACACAGGAGAATTGGACATTACCGGCGGAAGCGACAGTCGCCTTGCGACTCGTGCCCGAGAAAACGCCACGGCGACAACCCAAGCCAAGAAAATGGGGCTGACCCAATTTTCCATCGACAGCAAGCATCGATGAACAAGCAATTGGAAAAAGATCGGCCGATCGTCCGCGCGATGTCGTGGGACAGCGCCCAGATGTCCCGCGAAATTTTATTGACCCGCGAATGGCTTGTCACAAACGGTCTCGGCGGTTACGCCTCCGGCACGATTTCGGGCGCGATCACGCGACGTTATCATGGATTACTTATCGCCGCTCTGCCCGCGCCGCACGGTCGAATGGTGATGTGGAGTCACGTCTCGGAATTCCTGCGTTTCGGTCCCAAGGATGTGGTTTCACTCGGCGGTGAAGAACGCGCCGGCGGTCAGCTCGACTTGCAAGGCGCGGATTTTCTTCGCGAATTCCGGCTCGAAGATGGACTTCCGGTTTGGACGTATCACGTTCGCGATCTCGTGCTGGAGAAGAGCGTCCTTCTTCCGCATTTGCAAAACACGGTGCACGTCAACTACCGAGTTCTGGCAGGAGAAAAACGGGCGCGCTTGGAATTGCGTCCGGCGTTTCATTTTCGGCATCACGAAGCGCCGGTCGACGTGGGGACTACGGGTCCTTACAAGCTTACCTCAGTCGGCGATCGTTATGAAATTGCGGCTCCGCGCGGGCGAGCACTGCCACCGTTGCGGATGAAAGTGTGTGATTGCGCCTCGGCGTTTACAATCTCGGCGAAAAAATTGCGCCAGGTTGTTTATCGGACCGAGCAGAGCCGCGGCTACGCTCACGAAGGCGATCTTTGGAGTCCCGGCTTTTTTCATGTCGATCTTGAAGAAACCGATTCTGCAACTCTGGTCGGCTCGACGGAAGAATGGGACATCGTTGAAGTCTTGGGTCCCCACAATGCGCTGGCAGCGGAACAGGAACGTCGCGCGCGATTGTTGCAAGGCGCCGTGCCGAAAGCGCGACGCGGTTTTCCGGCGGAGTTAATTTTTGCCGCCGATCAATTCGTCATTACGCCGGCAGGCAGGTTCGAAGAGGCTGCGCGCGCGCACGCCGCTGGCGACGAAGTCCGCACCGTCATCGCAGGCTATCACTGGTTCACCGATTGGGGACGCGACACGATGATCAGCCTTGAAGGATTAACATTGCTCACCGGGCGCTGGCTCGAAGCCGGTTACATCCTGCGCACGTTCGCTTATTACATTCGCGACGGTCTGATTCCAAACATGTTTCCGGATGGCGCGCGCGAAGGCGTTTATCACACGGCCGACGCGACGCTCTGGTTTTTTCACGCGCTCGGCCGTTACCTTGAACGCACAAAAGATTTCAACACGCTCGAACTTCTTTTGCCCTCGCTGATCGACATTGCCGAACATCATCTGCGCGGCACGCGATTTAATATTCGCGTCGATCCCAACGATGGACTGCTCGCGCAAGGCGAAGCCGGTTATCAGCTCACCTGGATGGACGCGAAAATAGACGACTGGGTCGTGACTCCGCGCCGCGGAAAGGCGGTCGAAGTCAACGCACTTTGGTACAACGCGCTTTGCCTGCTGGCGAATTGGCTGCGCGATACTGGGGAAGAGACTTCGGCGAAACGCTACGACAAATGGGCCGAGAAAGCGCGCGCGTCTTTTAATAAACGCTTCTGGTTCGGCGATGGCGGTTATCTTTATGATGTCGTCGACTGCGATAATCAGCCAAACACCTTCGACATTTCGTGCCGGCCGAACCAGCTCTTCGCCATTTCACTCGATCATCCGGTACTGAATCCGGAGCGCTGGCGATCGGTCGTGGAAATCGCGGAAAAAAAAATGGTCACGCCAGTTGGACTCCGCTCGCTCTCGCCCGATGATCCCAATTACAAACCAATTTACGGCGGTGACCTGCGATCGCGCGACGGCGCGTATCATCAAGGCACGGTCTGGGCCTGGCTTATCGGTCCGTTCATTGACGCCTGGCTCAAAGTGCATCCGCACGATCGCTCTGCTGCTCGCAAATTTCTCGAACGTTTTCCGGAACATTTGAACGACGCCGGTATCGGAACGATTAGTGAAGTGTTCGATGCCCGCGAGCCGCATAACGCCGGCGGTTGCATCGCGCAAGCCTGGAGCATTGCTGAAGTGTTACGCGCCTGGCTGGAAACGGCCTAACTATCCTAGAATATGTAGCCGCCGCCCTGTGGGCGACGCGCACGCTTCGCACAGCGAAGCTGCTACAAGACATCGATCGACATCTGCTCGGCGCGCAAATGTGTTTGCGCGTGCGAATTAATATTGATGCCTGAGACGGAAACCGCCGAGGAAATCGCCAAGAAACCGGAAGTCCGCAAAGAACTCGAACGTACTGAAGAGCAGAAAGCCGAAAAAAAAGTCAAAGCTGCAACGACCGACAAATTTTGGTTTGTCACTCACGCTTTGCTCCTGATCGGCTGCGCCGTCTTTTACTACTTTATCGGCTCGAAGCTGATTCCGCTTCCTCAATCAGACGCAGATTTGGCCCGCCGTTTTCTCCGCGGATTCGCCCTGGTTGTTATCGTCTTAGCGGCTGCCAAGTCCGTCAGAGTTTATGCCATCGGGCGAATCGAGGATTCGGCCACTCGTTTCACTCTTCGACGTATTCTGCTCCTCCTCGCCGGATTGTTAATCGCGGTCATCGTCATCTCAGTCGTGTTTGTGAATTGGTACGGCGCGCTCACCGCGCTCGGCATCGGTTCGATCATCATCGGCCTAGCCGTGCAAACCCCGATGAAAAGTTTCATCGCCTGGATTTTTATTCTTGTTCGGCAACCGTTTCGCGTTGGTGATCGCATTAAAATTGGCGATGCCACTGGCGACGTGATCGACGTCGGTTATCTCGATACCACGCTCTGGGAATTTGGCGGTCAATACATTTCCGGCGACCATCCCAGCGGCCGGGTCATCCGGTTCCCGAATGAAAAGGTGCTCGATGAAATCGTTTGGAATTATTCCTGGCCGCTTTTTCCCTACATTTGGAACGAAATTAAATTCCAAGTCGCCTACCAGAGCGATTTAAAATTCGTCGCCGAGACGATGCAGCGGATCGTCACCGAAGAACTCGGAAAGGAAATGATGGAACGGGTTTCAGTTTACCGCGGTCTGCTCGCACGCACTCCGGTAGATGAACTCGAGGTGCGCGAACATCCGCGCGTGATTTTTCGAGTCGATGAAGTGACCTGGATCGACGCGATCGTCCGTTATCTGGTGGCGCCGCGCGAAGCCGGCCCGATCAAGAGTCGATTAATTCCAAAATTACTCGCCGCTCTCAATGCCGCACCCGAAAAGGTCATGTTCCCAAAAGGCGACGCCCGCTAAGATCATCTCGGGTCATCGCGCAAGCTTTGTTCTGCCTGTAAGGGCCTGCTGCAACGTTAGCTCGTCGGCAGATTCCAAACCCGCCCCCGCCGGCAAACCGCGCGCGATGCGCGTGAGCGCGATCGGTTTGTCTTTCAAAAGATCGACCAGGTAGTTCGTAGTCGCTTCGCCTTCGACATCGGCAGCGAGCGCGAAGATGATTTCGCTAAACTTTTCTTTCTCGATCCGCTCGAGGAGTTCTTTGATCCGCAAATCTTCCGGACCGATATGATCGAGTGGCGAGATCCGTCCGCCTAACGAATGGTAGCGTCCGCGGAACGCGCCGGTTTTTTCGAGCGGCAAAATATCGGTCGGTTGTTCGACCACGCAGAGCAACTCGACCGCGCGCGACGAATCCGAACAGATATCGCAGAGTTCGTTCGTGGCGAAATAGCTGCAAAGCTTGCACGGATGAATTCCGCGGCGCGTTTCGGAAATGGCCCGCGCGATTTGTTCGGGCTGACCGCCGCGCGCTTGCACCATCCAGAGCGCGATCCGTTCGGCCGAGCGCGGGCCGACCCCTGGCATTTGTCGAAGTTGCGCGATCAAATCCCGCAGCGCGGGTGGATATTCCGTCTTTCTCAAAACGCGCCCGTGCTTACCCCTGCCTCATCGGCATTTCGGCCAGATTCAGCGCGAGCGGCTCAAGGCGGCGGAGATACAATTGCAGCGGCGCGTCTTCTTCCTCGTTGGGCCCACGCGCCTTTTGAAATTCGGAATACGCCTCAGCCCAGCGTTTCTCGCGATAAAACACCACGCCGTTCCAGAAACAATCGCGTCGCGCCAACTGTTCGGGTTTCGCCTCCGCCGCAGGCCAGAGAGGTTCGTAAATTTCGTGGCGCTCGCGCGAATTCACACCGCTGAGAAAATCAATCGGACGTGCGACAATGTATCTGCTCGCCAGTTCAAACGTTCGTGGTCCGATCAAAACCCGCGAACCATAAAAACGGTTCGCCACACAAAAACGCCGTGCGAGTTCAACCGGTTCACCGCTCGTGATCAATCCCGACCGCTCACCATTTTGAAACGGCGCAACAATCATTGTCCCGGAGCTTACGCCAAGGTGCACATCGCATTTCGCTTCGCCATTGCCGATGCGTGCCTGATGAAATTGGTCGACCACGTCCAATGCCACGCGCACTGCTTTGTCGCCATGATGTGCGTCTGTTTCGGGAAAACCAAAGAGCGCCACCACACCCTCGGCATCGGCCGTCTGAATGTACGCGCCCGCTTGCATGAAAACATCCGTCGCCCGGCGAATAAATTCTTCGGTAATTTTGCCGAATACCGGCGGCTCACAATCTTCCGCGAGATCGTATTTGTTCGCGACGTCGCAAACCACCACGGTCGTTTCATAAGTCTTCGCTTCCGGATCAAACGGAATGTCGCCCGCGATCATGCGCTGAACTTGTTCCTTCGATAACCGATCACTGAAAAACGCGCGCGCGGTTACAGCACGACCGCGTTGCGTGATGGCGGTGTAACGGTCGGCCACGATAAACGCGATCGCGACCGCGAACATCGACGGCAGCGGTTGAAAAAAAACCCGGTAGAGCGAGCAAATCCACGAAACCGCCGCGAGCTCGATCAATAATCCGACCGCCAGCAAAGCGATCCGGCCGCGTCGCAAACTTGTCACCGTCAACGCCGCGACGCCGAACGATAAGATCGACACGAACACGTATTGCCATTGCTTGGGCACGATGTGCGTGGCCGCGCTGTAAGGAGAAATATAATCCGCGACCCGCGATTCAAAGTGCTGCAATTGCGGACTGAGATGCATCGCGCTGACGACGACCACGACAAAAATGCCGATGATCAACGTGGCTAGAAGCGGAGGTTTCATGAAAGAAATCAGGACTTCGCACTCCCGGCGCCTGGATAATATGACTGCACTACCAGCTCACTTAAACATTTGTCCGGCGCGTCAATCGCTTCAGCCCCGAGGACAAATTTTGTCCGGCCAGCGTTCTTTTTCACCAGGCTCAATCCAAATTGGTAATCCTTGAACAGATGGGCGCAGAGATCGTTCATGTTCATCCGCTCGGCTTGGGCGCGTTCCACCAAACGCCGTAAGGCCGAGTCGTCAAAAACAATTTCAAGTCCGTGCTCTTTGCCAAAGGTCTCCGCGAACTGCCGGGCCGCGGCTTCCAGCATTTTTGCTTCCTGTTTTTCGCCTTCGGCCATGAGGCGATCAAGGACGCGCTTGGGCTCGCGTACCAGCTCCCCCGTGACCCGAAGCTGGCTCAATCCTGACCCGGCCAGGTAATATTTGTAATCGCGAAACAATTTTTCGAACACGGTCAGCAATCCCCGCGCGCCGGTTCTCTCCGCGGCAGCAGCTTCGGCGATCAAGCGTAGTGACTCATCATCGAAACTGATGTCGATCCCGTAGGCGCGGAACGCGCGCTCGTATTGCCTAAGCAAACTGCCTTCGGAAAATTTCATGATCTTAAACAGATCATCAGCGTCGAGATCGAGACAAACCACGCGCACCGGCAAGCGCCCGATGAATTCCGGTTCGAAGCCGTACTCCACAAAATCCTTCGTCGTGACGTGTTGAAACAATTCGTTGTCCATCACTTGGACCGGCTCCGCCCGGAAACCGATCTGTCCCTGACGCACCCGCCGCGCGACCTGCTCTTTCAATTTTTCAAACGCGCCGCTGACCACGAAAAGAATGTGGCGGGTGTTGATCGTCTCGCGCTTGGCTTTGCCCTTTCGTTGGAACTCAAAAGCTGCCTGCAATTGCGACTGGAGATCGTTCATGCTCCGAACCGGCACTTCGGTTTCTTCCATTAATTTCAGCAACGTGGTTTGAACCCCGCGGCCGCTCACGTCACGCCCGATTAAATTTCCAGCCGAGGCGATCTTGTCGATCTCGTCGATGTAAATGATGCCGAACTGCGCCAGGTTTACGTCGCTGTTGGCCTTGTGCACCAGTTCGCGCACCAAATCTTCCACGTCGCCGCCGACGTAACCGGTCTCGCTGAACTTGGTTGCGTCCGCTTTCACGAACGGCACTTTGATCAAATCGGCGATGTGCTTGATCAGATACGTTTTCCCAACGCCGGTCGGTCCGACCAGGATCACATTTTGTTTGGCGTACTCGGTCAGCTCAGCCCGTTTCGGATTTTCCTTCTCGAGCTGGCGCAAATATTTCGCGTGGTTGTAATGATCGCAGACCGCGATTGCGAGCACCTTCTTCGCTTCGTCCTGCTTGATCACGAACCGGTCGAGGTGCGCCTTGATATCGCGCGGCAAAAAATTGAACTCGAACTCCTGATTGTCGATCTTCTCCGGCTTTTCTTCGGTCTCAGCCTCCGCCGGCTCGGGCGCTGGAAAAGCCGCGACCGAGACGCGATCTCCGAAGTTCTGTTTCATGAACTCGGTGATCTTCGTCTTCAACTCCTCGGGCGAAGGAAACGGTGGTGGCGGATTCTGCTCCATTGGAAATTGCGAATGGCGTTGCGGTCAAAACACGGCCGCGCCGGAAAATCTACCATCGGAACGACTGGTGTAAATACAGTGTCTCGCCCTTGTGGGAATCAGACTGGGGCGATGTTTTCGCGGCCATGGCGGAGCACGCGCGACATCCAGATCAGTTCGTTTAAGAATGTGTCGACGCGGCGGACAAAGTTCTCGTCGAGCAACTTCCCGCGTTCATCGAAGAGCGTCCCGATCCGACCGAAGTTAACGTCTTCAAAAATCGTGACCAATCCCAGCTCGCGCATGACGGGTAAAAGAGTTTCGATCACGCGGGCACCGCCCAAAGCTCCGGCCGATACGCCGCAAATCCCGACCGCTTTGTGGATGTATTCCTTCAAATTCATGTCGAGCGCGTGCTTCAGCAGCCCGGGGAAACTGTGATTGTACTCCGGCGTGACGATGATGAGACCGTCGCAGCGCTCGATCGCGGCCGAAAATTTCGGGTCCTTCATCTGCTCGCCGGCGTCGTCGAGTTTCATCGGCAGCGCGCGCACATCGATGAATTCCGATTCCACGCCAGCGCGCTTTTTGGTCTGATCAAAGACAAAGCGCGCGGCGTGTTCGCTTTCCCGGCCCTGGCGCGCAGTGCCGAGAATCAGTGGAATGAAAAGCGGACGTTCCATTCTTCTAGACAGGATTGCGCGAGCTAAGCGGCATCGTGATTCGTGAATCGTGATGCGTGATTCGATCTCCCGATGTAACGGTGTAACAATTTAACCATTCACAGTTTTGATAGAAGTGCCGATGATGGGATTCGAACCCATACCCCGCTTTTCGCAGGAACGGATTTTAAGTCCGTTGCGTCTGCCATTTCGCCACATCGGCGGCTTTAACGGCTGAGAAGTGTAGTCACGAGAAGTGATTACGCCAAAATGAAATGATTTATGCGCCGGGTGATTGATTTTTTGTAGGGCAGGCGCGTCGCCTGCCTTCTTTTGACACGGCAAGGTCCGAGCCGGAGTGGCATTAAGCGCTTTTCCTACAATTCACATTGTCTGGCGCAAGGAACAGCCTCAGTTTTCGAAAAAGCCTGGAACTTCGACCCGCCAACGCCGTATGTACCTTTGGAGCAAGGGATCACACGCGGCTGTTTTCCCCTCGGAGCGGCACTTCCAGATGTGCCGCTCCTTTGTTTTCCACGAGATCGGGCACGTCCCAGCCGCCGCCGTTATCTGCGTAGTACTAACATAGAGGGGGAGCCCCCGCGGTTGCCACACACTACAGACATAGCGTTCAGATTGTAACCGCGTTGCAACAGCCGCCCGCATAGAAGCTGGAAAAGAAACTGTCGACGCTCACAGAGCGCCGCTACAGTAAAAGCCGATGACGACTGCCAATAAGATCACTGTCGTTCGCATCCTCATGATCCCGGCGTTCGTCACCATGGCGATTTATTATGGCCAAAGCATCCAGCGTCACGATCCTCTCGAGTGGCAACGTTTCACGGCGATTGCCATTTTTCTGATCGCGGCGGTCAGCGACGGACTCGACGGTTACATCGCCCGGCGCTACAAACAGCGGAGCGCGCTCGGTGCGATTCTCGATCCGATTGCGGACAAGGGATTGTTGCTCAGCGGCATCATCACCTTGAGCATAAGCAACTGGAGCGAAGTCGATCCCGATTACGGCAGATTTCCGGCATGGTTTCCCGTTCTCGTTATCACGCGCGACGCCGTCATTCTGGTCGGTGCCATCATCCTGCACTATTTCATCGGCAATAAAATGCGGATAAAACCAAGTTGGACCGGAAAAGTAGCAACCGTTTGCCAAATGTGCGCTATCGCCTGGGTGATGTTGCAGCTTCACTTCCTTCCTCTCATCTTCGTTGTCTTCGTCGCCGGTATTTTTACTCTTGTTTCTGGCGTCATCTACGTGATGGAAGGCGTGCGTCAGCTGCAAGCTGAGGGACATGCGCACGCTGGCGCGGACTAACTCTCGATTTTCGTGCGATGAAAGGACGGGCAAAACTGCCGAACGTCGCGATCATTGGACGTCCGAATGTCGGAAAATCTGCGCTCTTTAATCGCCTAATCGGTCGCAAAATCGCAATCGTTCACGATCAGCCCGGCATCACGCGCGATCGAATCGTGGCAATCTGTTCGCGCGGAGAACGGCCGTTCACGCTTTGGGACACCGGTGGAATTTTTGGCGCGGGAGAAAAGGACCTCACCGCGCAGGTGCGCCGCACCGCGGAAGACGCGCTGCACGAAAGCGACCTCCTCCTGTTTGTTGTCGATGCTAAGGATGGCCTATCGCCAAACGACCAGGATCTCGCGCGTAGGCTCCGCAAATCGCGAAAGCCGATCGTGCTTGTCGTTAACAAGATCGACAATGACAAACACGAGCCGCTGGCGGCTGAGTTCGACTCGTTAGGCTTTGAAAAAATCGTCTCGATCAGCGCTGAGCATAATCGCGGCATCTCGGAGCTGTTCGGCATCGTTGACCAATTGCTCCCCTCGCCCGCGGAATCCATCGCTCAACCCTCAACCTTTAACCCTCCACCAGTTGCCATTGCCATCATCGGCCGCCCGAACGTCGGTAAATCCTCGCTGATTAATGCGATCGTGCAGAGCGAGCGAGCAATCGTGAGCGAGTTGCCGGGAACTACGCGAGACTCGGTCGATATCTCTTATGAACGCGACGATCGCCAATTTCTGTTCATCGACACCGCTGGAATCCGCCGGCGGGGTAAACTTTCCAGCTCGGTCGAAGTTTTCAGTGTCATGCGCGCCGAGCGAAGTATTCGCCGGGCCGATCTCTGCGTCCTGATTGTCGATCTTACCGGCGGCGTGACTGCGCAGGACAAACGAATCGCCGGATTAATTCAGGAAGCGGGCAAAGCGGCGTTGGTGGTCTTGAATAAGTGGGACCTGTTTAAGCCAAAACGCGGCGAGCGACAGGCGATCCGCGAACTTGTGGATGAAACGCGCGAGAGAATTTTCTTTCTCGATTACGCGCCGGTGTTAATCGCGTCCGCGCGCACCGGCGAGAACGTCGACCGGCTTTTCGGACTGATTGGCAAAATCGAGAGCGCGTCAGCCACACGGATCGGGACCGGCGTTTTAAATCGGCTGATGCGCGCGGCGTTCGCCGCAAGTCCGCCGCCGATGGTCAAAGCCCGGCGATTGAAACTGTTTTACGCCGCGCAGGCGGCGGGAACACCAGATCGATTGGCCAAAGGACGAATTCGTCATGGCGAACATCTCCAACCTCCGGAGTTCGTGTTGTTTGTGAACGATCCCCGATTGCTCTCTCAATCCTATGCGCGTTATCTCAAAGCTAGGATCCGCGATGCTCAACCCTACGTCGGGCTGCCGATCATTTTAACCTTGCGCCCTCGTACGGAGACGCTTCGAAAATAATTGCCATCTCCGGCGCTTGTCGGGAGCACAGTTTGATCGAACATTGTCGGCCTAACCTTTGTCTCAAAACCGCGTATGAAATCGACGCAGGAAATCACTCGTGAAGTGCAGGAGCTGGGCCGCTGGATCCCCGATTTGCGCCAGCAAGTTTCGCGTGTTGTGGTCGGCCAAAAATATCTGGTCGACCGCTTATTGCTCGGTTTGCTCGCCAACGGACACATCTTGCTCGAGGGCGTTCCGGGCTTGGCCAAAACGCTCACGGTCAAGACAATGGCCGCGGCGATCCAGACTGGTTTCCAGCGATTGCAATTTACGCCCGATCTTTTGCCCGCCGATTTGATTGGAACGCTGATTTACAACCCGCGCACCGGCGAATTCACGACCAAGCTCGGCCCGATCTTTTCGAATTTGATTCTGGCCGACGAAATCAATCGCGCGCCGGCGAAAGTGCAGAGCGCATTGCTCGAAGCGATGCAGGAACGCCAGGTCACAATCGGCGAACAAACTTATCCCCTCTCCGATCCGTTTCTTGTTCTGGCCACGCAAAATCCGATCGAACAGGAAGGCACGTACCAATTACCCGAAGCGCAGCTCGACCGGTTCATGTTCAAATTGAATATCGGATACCCGGAAAAGTCAGAGGAACGGACGATTCTCGATTTGATGGCGACGTCAGCGCCCGATTTGCGTGTCGACGCGGTCATCGAGCCGAAACAAATCATCGCCGCGCGGGATGTGGTGAACGAAATCTACATCGACGACCGGGTGAAGGATTACATTGTCGATGTGGTCTGGGCAACGCGCGAGCCCACTTCTTACAATTTGCCTCTGGAAGGATTGATTCGTTACGGTGCATCGCCGCGCGCCACGATTTATCTGGCGCTGGGAGCACGCGCCCACGCCTTCCTGAACGGGCGCGGTTACGTCACGCCGCAAGATGTCAAAAGCATCGGGCCAGACGTCTTACGGCATCGCATCATCGTTAGTTACGAAGCCGAAGCCGAAGCGGTCACGAGCGAAACGATCATCGAGCGCATTTTTGGCGGCCTTCCCGTTCCCTGATCTACGATGAACGGTTTGCAGCAAAGAACCGCGGAGATTCTTAAAAAAATCCGCACGCTGGAAATTAAAACGAAGGGTCTGGTCGAGACCGTCTTCGCCGGCAATTACCATAGCGTCTTCAAGGGCCGCGGGATGAATTTCGAAGATGTGCGCGAATATCAACCGGGCGACGAAATTCGGGCAATCGATTGGAACGTGACCGCGCGACTTGGAAACGCATTCGTGAAAAAGTTTACCGAAGAACGCGAGCTGACCGTGATGTTGATTGTCGATGTTAGCGCGTCGGGAAATTTCGGAAGCACCACCCAATCGAAACGCGAACTGGCCGCGGAAGTCGCGTGCCTGCTCGCTTTCAGCGCGATCCGCAATAACGATAAAGTCGGGCTGATTCTTTTCACAGACCGGGTGGAGCTTTTTATCCCGCCAAAAAAGGGCCGCTCGCACACGCTTCGACTCATTCGCGAGATTTTATTTTTCGAGCCGGCCGGCCGCGGAACTGAGGCTGCTCTCGCGCTCGATTATTTGAACAAAGTCATCACGCGGCGTGCGGTTGTGTTTTTCATTTCCGATTTTCAAGCGCCGGATTTTTCGCAAACGCTCGCGGTCAGCGGTCGCCGGCACGATTTCATTGCGGTTCACATTCAGGACGAACGCGAACAGGTGCTGCCTAATGTCGGCATCATCACGCTCGAGGACGCTGAAACCGGCGAGCAAATTGAAATCAACACCGGGGACCGCGGTACGCGGACGCGATTCAGCGATCTGGCCGATGAAAAGGCGCATGATCTTTCGCGCACGCTTCGACGCAACAACATCGACGCAATCACGTTACGGACGAGTGAAGATTATCTGCCGGCGCTACGCTCGTTTTTTAAATTGCGTGAGCGCCGCGCCGCCATGCGATGACTTGTTTATGTTGATCTTTCTCGCTCAACAACAATTTCACGAGATCGCGCCACCGGTTGATTACTCGTTTATTCCAACGTGGGCGATTTTTTTGGCCAGCTTTGTTGGACTGTGCCTCGTCGGTTTGATCATTTGGTTTTTCACCCGAAGGCGCCAACCAGAACAACCGCCAAAATTGCCGCGCGAAATTGGGCTCGAGGAACTCGAACTGATCGCCGGGGAAATCGAAACAACGAATCCGTACCTCTTTAGTATTCGCGTCTCCGATATTTTGCGCCGCTACGTCACCAATCAGTACGCGTTGCCGGTGACGCGGCAGACGTCGGTTGAATTTCTCACTGCGCTGGCGAAGTCGTCGCCGTTTTCAACGAATGAAAAATCGTTGCTCGAAGATTTTTTGAACCGGTGCGACTTGATCAAATTCGCGCGCTACGAAGCAACATCGGCGGACAGCCGCCTTTTGCTGGAAGAGGCAACCCGGTTTGTGAAAGGAGAGCAACTTGCGCTTGCTTGATTGGTGGCCGGCAAATACCGCGCTGACGTTCGTGCGCCCGTGGCTGCTATTGTTCCTCCTGGCAATTCCGCTCCTTGCTTACTTGCGCGGCAAACGCGGACCAGCAGCAGCGCTTACGTTTTCTTCGACCTCAACGCTGCGCGCGATCGGCAAACAAAGCGCCGCCCACGTCGGAAAGCTTTTGCGTGCATTAATTTTCGCAACGCTGGCGATCTTCGTCGTTGCGCTCGCACGGCCTCAGCTCGGAAAGAGCCTCACTCAAGTCGAAGCGAGCGGGATCGACATCATACTGGTGCTCGATGTGTCCGGATCGATGCTGACCAAAGATTTCACGATCGGCGGAGAACCAGCGACGCGGCTGGACGCGATCCGCGAAGTCACGCGCAAGTTCATCGAAGGCCGGCCTAACGATCGCATCGGCATCATCGCATTCGCGGGTCGACCGTATGTCGTTAGTCCGATGACGCTGGATCATGATTGGCTTCTGCAAAATTTAGAACGCGTTCGAATCGGGTTGGTGGAAGACGGAACCGCGATTGGTTCCGCAATGGCGTCGGCGGCAAACCGGTTGAACGATAAACATTCAAAGAGCCGCGCAATTGTTTTGCTGACCGATGGCGAAAATAACGCGGGAAAAATCTCACCGAACACGGCTGCCGAAGCGGTTAAAGCACTAAAGATCCATTTCTACGCCATCGGCGCTGGAATCAATGGAATCGCGCCGGCGCCAATTTTTACGTCGCGTGGTCCGATGACCGACGTGCTCGGCAATCTGCTCTACGAAAACCAACGCGTGGAATTTAACGAGGCCGGCTTGAAACAAGTTGCGCAAATTGCCGATGGGCAATTCTTCCGCGCGACCGACACCAAATCGCTCGAGCAGATTTACAGCGACATCGACAAGATGGAAAAATCGACCGTGGCCGTGAAAAAATATCAGGAGTACCGCGATTTGTTTCCACTCTGCCTGATGAGCGGCTGCGGTCTGCTGGTCGCTCAACTTTTATTGTCGCAAACCATTTGGAAGAAATTGCCGTGAAGGAGATGTTGATCTTATGAGTTTCGGCGCGCCGATCTGGTTTTGGGCACTGCTCGCGATCCCGGTTCTGGCCGTGCTGTTTGCGCGCGCCGAGCAGCGGGGAGTTACGAAACTTCGCGAGTTCGTTTCGCCACGATTGCTTCCGCAACTCGCCGCGACAGTGAATCGCTCCCGCCGCGTCTTGCGATTTGCTTTGCTCATGCTCGGACTCGCTTTGGCGATCGTAAGTCTTGCACGACCACAATGGGGTTACATTTACGAAGACGTGAAGCGCAAGGGTCTCGACCTCCTTTTTGCGGTGGACACATCACGGAGCATGCTTTCGAACGACGTGCAGCCAAATCGCCTCGAACGCGTCAAACTCGCGGCGCAGGATCTCGTTAATCAGTTGCAAGGCGACCGCGTTGGATTGATCGCGTTTGCCGGTCGCGCCTTTCTGCAGGCACCGCTGACAATCGATTACGAAGCGGCCGTCGAATCGATTAACGATTTGGACACAAAGACGATTCCCGAAGGCGGGACGAATATTTCCGAAGCGATCAATCTCGCCGTAAACACATTTGGAAAAAGCGCCGCCGGAAATCGAGCGCTGATCATTTTCACCGATGGCGAAGAGTTGAACGGTGACGCGGCGAAGACAACGAAGTCCGCGACTGATGCGGGCGTGCGAATTTTCACGGTCGGGGTGGGCACGCCGCAGGGCTCGCTCATTCCAATCAACAGCGACGATGGCGGAACGGCGTTCGTGAAAGATTCCGCGGGACAAGTTGTAAAATCGAAGCTTGACGAAAAACGGTTGCACGAAATCGCGCAGATTAGCGGCGGTTTTTATCTGCATCTCGACGACGGGCCGCGGACGATGTCACAACTTTATTCGCAGGGATTGGCGAACATGAAGGCGGCTGACATCGACGCGCGTTTGGGGCGGAGACCGATCGAGCGTTACGAGTGGCCATTAGGCGCGGCAATGCTTGCGCTGACGATGTCGATCTTGATCGGCGAGCGCAAAAAAGTGCACGTCCGCGCGCGTTCACCGCGATGGTCGAAGATCGCGGTCCCGGCAACTGCGCTGCTTTTTATTTTCGCGGGACCTGTTTTTGGAACTGCGACCGGATTGAATCTTTATCGCGAGGGCAAATACAACGACGCCTATCAGAGTTTCCAACAAGACCTGAATTCGCATCCGGATTCATCGGAAAAAGAAAAAATCGAATTCGATGCCGGCGCGGCAGCTTTCAAAATGGGCGATTACAACAAAGCGTTGCAATCATTCAGCGACTCGCTCCTCTCATCCGACAAAGCACTTCAGGAGAACAGCCATTTTAATCTTGGCCGGACTCTCGAAGATCGCGCCGACATGGACGAGACGAACGACAACACGCTAAAGGATCTCACCGATGCGGCGTCGCATTATGAATCCACTTTGAGGCTGAATCCGAAGAACGAAGCGGCCAAAGCGAATCTGGAGGAGGTCAGGAAGAAGATCGAGCGTTTGAAACAGCATCCGAAACAAAAACCAACGCCACCGCCTCAACAGCAAAATAAGAAAGACAAGAATCAGCAACAAAACGGCGGCGACCAAAACCAGGATCAGCAGCAATCGCAATCGCAGAGCAGTTCCGGCAAAGATCAAAATCAGCAACAGCAACAACAAAACCAGCAGGCGCAATCCCAAAACCAATCGGGCAGCAGCCAGAGCAAAAATTCTCAGGACAAGTCGAACCAGGCGCAGGCAAAAAACGAGCCGCAAAAAAATCAACAGCCGCAACCGGGTGAAAGTCCGAGTCCATCGCCGGGCAAAGGTCAACAGCAAACGAACCAACCTTCGCCCGCGCCCGGAAAAGGAGAAAACAAAAATGCCCTCGCCACGGCGAGTCCGTCCGCCGGCGGACAAGACCGACAATCTTCGCGCAATCAGGAACAGCCGGAAGAATCGCCAAGTCCGGGTGGAGGCGAAGATCAAATGCCGTCGCCCTCTCCCGGCGAAGGCGAAAGTGAGGGAGAAAATGCGACGCCGTCTGCAACGCCGACTTCCTCACCACAGAAAAAATTGGCCGGTGAAATCAAAGGAGCAAATGGTGACAAACAACCGGAGTCGCCGCAGCAGGCCGCGCAACTAGGCGGGGCCGAACCGGAAAAGGAGGGACAGATGAGTGAAAAACAGGCCGAGCTCCTTTTGAAATCGATGAAGGACGAAGAGCAGCGCGTCCAGCTTGATGAACGCAAGGTGCGACGCCATGTCTATAATGACTGGTGACCGAAAATTTGAGGTCCCAAGGGAGATGTCGATCTACGCAAGGACTTTCAAAATTAGTTTTGCGCTGCTCGTTTTGATTTTAACGCGTAGCGTCGCGTTCGCCGCGTCGCCGAGTGTGACGGCCGTGTTGAGTAATTCGCAGCCGGCGATCGGACAAATGGTGCAGTTGGAAATCAAAGTGAACGGCGCGAATAGTGCAAATGTTCCGGAAACGATTTCAATCGACGGCCTTGAGATTCATCAGACCGGAACGTCGCGCCAATTCGAGATGCATAATTTCGATGTCAGCAGCAGCGTGACTTACAATTACACCATTCTACCGTTGAAAGCCGGGCATTTTAAAATTCCCGCGCAGACAGTTCGGGTTGGAAATGATTCGCTGCACACACCCGAACTCGTATTGAATGTGGCGCAGGGATCGAGCAGTTCCGGCAGCTCGGCGGGTTCGGCGCAAAGCGGGCAAAGCACGGCTGCGAGTAAGCTCGCGTTTGCGGAATTAGTTGTCGCCAAAAAAGACGCGTATGTGGGCGAGATGGTGCCGGCGGAAATTCGATTGGGGTTCGATCCGCGTGCACACGGCCGGCTTGAGGATGGACCGGAACTTTCCAGCCAGGGTTTTACGACCCAAAAGTTGCAACAACCGCGCGAGAATCTGGAAACAATCGGTGGCAGAACTTACCAGGTCTACACATTTAAGACCGCCATTGCCGCCGCGCGGCCGGGGAAATTCGAGGTCGGTCCGGTAACGGCAAAAGCAGTTGTCGTATTGCCGCGGCGACCGAGCACGTCGCCGCGAACGCGTCCGCGATCGCCTTTCGATCTATTTAATTTAGATGATCCCTTCTCGGATCCATTTTTCAGCGATCCCTTTGGAAGCATGGGCGAGCGAACCGAGCTGCCGATTAGAAGCGAAACTGCGACGCTCAACGTGAAACCGCTTCCGACCAATGCGCCGCCGAATTTCTCGGGCGCGATTGGCAATTTTACCATGGCGGTGGACGCGAAACCGAAAACTGTGCAAGTGGGCGATCCGATCACCGTCACATCGACAATTAATGGTCGCGGAAATTTTGATCGGATGAATGGACCCGCCCTCGAGGACGAGCGCGGGTGGCACAAATATCCGCCCTCCGCGAAATTTAAACAGGACGACGACGTCGGCATTAGCGGCGAGAAAACTTTCGAGATGGTGCTCGCGCCTAACGAAAAGAAATCGGCGGTGCCGCCGCTCGTTTTCACTTACTTCGATCCAATCAAGGAAAATTACGTCACGCTGCGAAACGACGCTCTTCCAATCCAAGTCGAAGGCGGCGCCGCGCCAGCCCCAAGTGTGGCAGCGGCTCCGGCGATGGGGGCAAAATCGGCAACACCGCCGACTCCAGCCGCACCTGTAGTCGCTCCGACCGCAAAGCCGCAGGATATTCTGTATCAAATGAGCGATCTCGGTCGCGTTCGATCGTTCACTCCGATTTACGCACGTCCAGTTTTTTGGATGGCCCAACTTGCGCCACTGATTCTGTTATTAGGCTTCGTTGGCTGGAAAATTCGGCAAGCGAAGATCGACAATCGCGACGCGCAGCGGGTGGCGGCGCTGCGACAGGAATCAAGCGAGCTTTTGCGAAAACTACGTCGTGGCGAGTTATCGCCGCAGGAGTATTTTTCAAATGCGTCGCGCGTCGTGCGCGTCAAAACGGCGCTCGCCAAAAATGTTAACCCGAACGCGGTCGACGCGGAAACGGCCGCGAAGGCTTTTGATTTGGCTGAGGACGAGCGCGCACAATTGCGGACGTTATTCGAGCGCAGCGATGAGTTGCGTTTCAGCGGGAGCGGAAACGGCGCGGGAGCGATCTCGAATGACGAGCGGGAAGAAGTTTTAAGGTTGCTGGAAAGTTTGCGCGTATGAAAATCCGAATTGTACTCAGCTGCGCAGTTCTGTGGTTGGTTAGCGGCCCGTTTTTAATGGCGCAACCTGCCGCGCAATTTGCCAAAGCCAATCAGGAATACGCGGCCGGCAATTTCAAATCGGCCATCGCCGACTATGAGGAGCTGGTGCGTTCCGGGCAGGACACTCCGAATGTTTTTTACAATTTGGGTAATGCTTATTTCCGACAAAACAGTTTCGGCCACGCCATCCTAAATTACGAACGCGCCTTAGCGCTCGAGCCGCATCATCCAGAAGCCCAGGCCAATCTGCGGGTGGCGCGGGATGAAGGGCGCGCGCTCGAATTGATTTCAAGTAGATGGGAACGGTTATTTGGATTCGCCACGGAAAATCAATACGTCGTCGCTGCCACAGTCGCATTTTGGATCGGTCTGTCTTCAATCGCAGTATTTATTTTTGGCCGGCGCCGCGCGCGCAGCGCGATTGCATTGTCGATCTTATCGTTATCGATCGTCGCGATCGCCGTCCTGGCGAGTTATCAACTCGGCCATGGGAAAAATGGTCGAGGACTGGCTATTGTGACCGGACAAAATGTCGAAGCGCGTCTCGCCACGGCGGACAATGCCAATCGCGTTTTGACTTTACCGGCCGGGAGCGAAATCCAAATCGTCAGCCAGCGCGGCGATTGGATTTACGCGGCGCTGCCGAGTAATTTGCACGGCTGGATGCCGGCGAATAGCACCGAGAAAGTGCGCTTCTAAAATTCGCTCCTTTTTGCGGCGGTCATGGACCGCCGCTACAGTGTTCATATGAAGGCGGAGATGGACGTGGGGACGAACCGGAAGGCGTTTCAGATCAATCTGGATCACCAAAAGTATGGGACGTTCGCCGAAATCGGCGCGGGCCAGGAAGTGGCGCGCCGATTTTTTCACGTCGGCGGCGCCGCCGGCACGATCGCGAAAACGATATCAGCTTACGACATGACGTTCAGTGATGCTATCTACGGACCAGCCGATCGCTACGTGAGTCGGGTGCGCTTGAATACGATGCTCGATCACGAGTACGACCTTTTATTGGAGCGTCTGGAGGCAAAGATTGGCAACGAACGCGCGTTTTTTGTTTTCGCCGACACGGTCGCGGCCAGAAGTTTCAAGGAGCACAACGAATCGCACGGCTGGTTGGGGGTTCGTTTCCAACCGGCGCCGCGCGGTGAACCAAGCCAGATCATCATTCACGTGCGCATGCTCGACGAATTGAACGTCGACCAGCAGGAAGCGCTCGGTGTGGTCGGCGTGAATTTGCTTTACGGCGCTTTTTATTATTCGGAACCGGAGCGCTTGATTTCATCGCTGCAGGAAAATCTCGCGCCCGGAAAAATTCAGGTCGATCTGATCAAATTTTCCGGACCAGCATTCGCTAACATCGACAATCGGCTGATGAGCTTGCAACTGGTGAGCCAGGGTCTAACCGACGCGGTGATGTTCACTGCCGATGGCGAGATGGTCCAGCCGTCTGAGATTTTGCACAAGAAAGCGATCCTGATCGAACGCGGCAGTTTTCGGCCGGTGACTTATGCGACCAACGACATGCTCGACGGCGCGCGGCGACAGTTTCTGAAAGAGTCGGGCTGCTCGGAAAAAGATCTGGTCGTGCTGATGGAGATGACACTCGAAAATTTGCTTTCGGAAGGACAGCTGAATCACGCTGATTTTTTGGCGCGGGTGGACATTCTGGGAGCGCTCGGACGAACGGTGCTGATCTCGAAGTTCGGCGAATACTACAAGCTGGCCGGTTATCTCTCGCGTTACACCAATCGAATGATCGGTCTGGTCATGGGCGTGCCGAGTCTGATCGAGATCTTCGACGAAAAATATTATCTCAATCTCGAGGGCGGAATTCTCGAAGCGCTGGGCCGGATGTTTAAACACGGGCTGAAGCTTTACGTCTATCCGATGATCGACGAAAAGACGGGCAAGATCACGACCGCGACACAGGTTGAAGTAGCCCCGAATCTTCGCTCGCTCTTCCAATACTTGATCGACAACCGCCACATCGACGAGATTGCCGATTATCAGAAAGATTTTCTACGAATCTATCCACCGGCGGTTCTGGCCAAGCTGAAGGCCGGCGACGGAAGTTGGGAAGAAATGGTGCCGCCGGAAGTGGTCCAGATGATCAAACAACGCGAGTTTTTCGGATATCGAGCAGCGGTAGCGGCTTGAACGCCAAGAGTTAGCGAAGCACGGTCGAAAGCGAAGCGCAGATCGCCATTCAAAAAGCGTCTGCCCGGGGCACGCTTCCCGCTACATGCCCCTGCAGCATCATGGCGAAACGCGCAGATTCTGTTGTCGGCATCGATTTGGGAAAGCACGTCCTCAAAGGCGTTGCTCTTCGGCGCAGAAGCGATTCGCGCTTTATTCTGACAAACTTCGCGTCTCGACCTGTCCCGGAGGAATTTGACTCGGCCGAGGACCTTTCCCGAGAGCTCAAACAGCTCCTTTGCGATCTGGGCGGCAGCGCCAAAGCTTGCGCGTTCGCGGTTTCCGATCCGAGCACGATTTTGCGCATCATCGAGCAACCGGACACGCCGGTCGATTTGCTTCGGAACGCATTGCGATTCAACGGACTGGCGGTGTTGAATCAGGAATGTAAAGACTTCGTGCTCGATGTCGCGCCGGTTGCCAGCCAGGTCGATGGCGGATCGATAATGGAAAACCCGTCGGCGGCTGGAAGCAAAAGGGCCGTGCAGAGCGGAGTTGTCACGCAGACGAAATATCTTGTCGGCGGAATGCTGCGAAGCCAGGTAAAGCAAATTGTCGCGGCTGCGAATAAAATCCGGCTCTCTGCCGAGATGCTTCAACTCGCCCCGGTCTGTTCCTTTAACGCATTCGAATTTGCCTATCCCGAAATTTTCGCGAATGACGCCTTTCTCCTGCTCGATACCGGACATTTGCAGAGCACGGTCTTGATCGGCAGCAGAAGCGAACTCGTGCTTGTGCGCAGCATCGATTACGGCGGCAAAGCGCTAATGCAAGCGCTCACTGCCGAAGATGCGCTCGATGCCGATGCCGCCTGGCTGATGATTCAACAGGGCGACGAAGGAATGACCGAAATTTGTCGCGGGTCGTTGGCGCGCCTGGGAACGGAAGTGCGCAATTCGATTGGATTTTTCGAAGGTCAACGCGAAGAAGGCATCAACCGAATTTTTGTTTCCGGGGGTCTGGCTCGCGCGGAAGCAGTTTTGCAGGCGTTGAGTGACGAGCTCAGCTTGCCCTGCGAAATTTGGGACCCGCTTGAAACCTGCGAGGTCGCGCTGCCGGCGGCGAAGCGGCAGACTTTGCCTAACGAATTCGTTTCACTCAACGTCGCCTGCGGGGCGGCCTTCGAATATTTCAAAACCTGACGAGCACCGATGGCACTTCACCTCAATCTCCTGCATGAGGAAATTCTCGAGCAGCGACAGCGGCAACGCGACCCGCTCAAAATTGGAATGCTTGTGCTTTCCAGCTGCGGAGCGTTGCTTTTTCTTTATTACGCCTGGAATGGGTATCGGATTTTCGAGATAAAAGCCAAGCTCAGCGGCGTCGAAGCCGAATGGAAAAAACTCGAACCGAAAGTTACCCAGGCGCAAAAACGCTCCGCCGAGCTGACTGACCTCATCAACACCACGCGCGTTCTCGATGATTACATCGACAATCGCTTCTTCTGGGGACCGTTCCTGGAAAAACTTTCACGCTGTGTTCCGCCAAACGCCCAAGTGACCAGCATGGAAGCGACGTTGTTGGACGACGAAAAGGGAGGTAGCGTCTCCGTCATGATCGACGGCGTGGCCGCCGCCCGTGAACCACGCTCAGCCGCGGAAGATTTACGTCAAATGTTGCTGGAGCAACTCGGCAAAAGTTATCACGACGTAAAAGCGGAATTCAAAACGCTCGAAGACGTCGAAACGGTGGCGAACATTGGCGGCACCAGCGTCCCGATGTCGCGATATCTTTTGTCTGTCACCTTTAATCCCAGCGCCGTCGCAAAACCCGCCGGCACGCCGGCGCCCGGACGAAGAAAGCAGAAAAGCAGTGAATCTTCCTAAATTCTCCAAGGACCAGATCAAGAAACTGTCGCTCAGCGCGATGGGTTTTGTGTTTCTGCTCTACGTCTATTTCACTTTCTTTCTCGGGCCATTGCAAAAAGCCCGCGCCGGCACATTGGCCCAAATCGCCGACCGGCAGAACAAAATCGATAGTTCCAAATCGGAAGTGGCCAAAGCAGCTGCTCTCGAGCACCAGGCCAAAGACGCGATGGCTCGCTTCGCCGCGCTCAAAGCTCTCATTCCGGAAGGCGCACCGATCGCCTGGTTTCCCCCGCGCACGAAAACCTTCTTCGCCAATCAGGGAATCGATCGCTCGGTCGCGCGCTTGGAAAGCAACACGAACTTCAAACAAACCGAGCTCGCCGCCTGGACGAAATACAATTGGCTAATCGATATGCCTCAGGCCGATTTCGCCGCCCTCGGCAAATCCATCGCCGAACTGGAGAACGCCCAGCCGCTGCTTTCCATTACTAAACTGAGCATTCACCTCCTGCCCGAACAGCCCCAATATCAACAGGTCGTGATCGCTGCAACTACGGTCATCGAAAAACGATGAACAAATTTTTCTCCCTCATCTGTATGTCGATCCTTGCAGCGCCGGCTTTGCTGGCCGCCGACGAAAAGCCGGCGCCGATCGCGCTGAAGAATAAATCGAAAGACGAACCCGCGCCGATCGAACTCAAGAATAAGTCAACAGAAGAACCACCGCCCATCGCGCTCAAGAACAAATCTTCCTTCAACATTGATGCCGGAACGCGGAGCCCATTTTGGCCGATTAGCTGGAAACCGACCGGAAAAGTTGCGACCGGCGGAACCGATCAGGGTGAAGTTCCACCTGGCGCATTTCTCGTCACCACCATCACGCTCGATGGCGCCACGCGTTTCGCGATCATCAATGGCAAGTCCATGTCGGAAGGTCAACAATTCGGCCTCCAAGTCGGCACTCAAGTTTACCAGGTTACGGTCAAGAGAATTGAAGATGGCCGCGTAATTCTTGAACGCCGCGACGAAGAGATCGTCGTTCCGCTTCGCCGCAAATAGTGGCGCATATTCGCCAGCGGCGCAAAGTAGACCGAAGCTGGCCTGCGCGCCGTAGCCTTGGCAAAGGCCGGTGCGCCTCCTGCTGCATAAATCGCTCTGCTCAGACGATTCCAGTTGAGTTTTTCCGCAGAAAACGGCAACCTCTTTGCCGCTCTACCCTCGCCACAGATGGCGACTAATCCGTAACGAATATGAGATCATCTTCCGCAATCCTTTTGGCCCTTTGTTTATGTCTCAGCAACAACGCCGGTGCGCTGAGCTTTAGTGATTTCTTTGGCCCGCGCCTCAACGGCGTTCAGACGACACGCACTGCGCTAGCTCCAAAAAATGCGCTCGACTCCATTCATCGCTGGAACGCGATCGCGATTAACGCCAGCGGACTCGATCACACGCCTGTGGCACCCGGTGAGATCCGCACGTTCGGTGAGCAACTCGGACCCGGTCGCTCCAGTCGCGCCATGGCTATTGTTCACATCGCAATTTTTGATTCCGTCAACGCCGTCCTTGGCGGCTACCGAAGTTACACTGGGATTCAACCGGCGAAGCCGCCAGTCTCGCTCGATGCCGCAGTCGCACAGGCCGCGCACGACACATTAATCGCGCTTTATCCGTCGCAAGCGCCGGCTTTTGATTCACTCCTGACTGACGATCTCGCGAAGGTCAGCAACAAGAACGAACGCACCAACGGCGTTTCGTTAGGCCAACGCGCCGCGTCGGCAATTCTTGCGCTGCGTGCAAGCGACGGCTCACAGTTAGCGGAGCCACGCGTCGGCGTAAATTATTTCACCAGCGATCAACCCGGACACTGGCGCCAGGATCCGATCAGCGTGATCCCGCTCGCGCTCGGCGCGCATTGGGGTGATTGCAAAACCTTCGTCGTCCAATCGGCCAGTCAATTTCGCGTTCCACCGCCGCCGGATATGAACAGCGCCGAGTATGCCGCCGCCTACGCCGAAGCGAAAGCGGTTGGCGGCGACGGCGTTTTCACACCGACCACACGCACGCCCGAACAAAGTTTTATTGGAATTTTCTGGGCTTACGATGGAACACCAAGCCTGTGCGCGCCGCCGCGGCTCTACAATCAGATCATCATCCACATCGCTGATCAGATGCATCTCGGCACTGCCGATCTCGCGCGACTCCTCGCCCTCGCCAACACCGCCATGGCCGATGCCGGCATGTCGATTTGGGAAAGTAAGTATTATTACGATTTCTGGCGACCGATCGGCGGCATCCGCGAATCCGATCTCGGCACCGGGCCAACCGGCCTCGGCGACGGCAACGCATCGACAACTGGCGATTTAACTTTCACGCCCATGGGCGCGCCCGCCAGCAATCTCACCGGCCCGAATTTTACACCGCCATTTCCGTCCTATCCGTCCGGGCACGGCGGCTTTGGCGGCGCGCTGTTTCAGACGTTGCGAAGGTTTTTCGGGACGGATAGTGTCGCGTTCACCATTGTCTCCGACGAATTCAACGGCGTGACCAAAGACAACGCCGGCAACGTGCGTCCCTACATGCCGCGCAGCTTCGCCAATTTCTCGCAGGCGGAAGAAGAGAACGGCCAGAGCCGGATTTATCTCGGCATCCACTGGTCGTTCGACAAAACCCAGGCGATCGCCCAGGGCCGCAACGTCGCCAACTACGTCTTCGACCACGCCTTCACGCCGGTCAGCAAGAAATAAACAATTGTCATCCTGAGCGGAGTCGAAGGATCTCTGACTACTTCAGTTTTCTTTCGTAGCGAAACACCGACGCCGCGCAGTGTTGTTCACGCGAGCAGACAGGCATAGCTTTGGGGCGCTATGCACGAAGCGACACTTCGCGATTTCCTAGCGGGTGCTGTGACGACCGATGTCTTGCGGCAAGATCTTGTCGGAACTGTCGAGAAGCTCGGTGACAAAATGCATCGGCACCACATCGCTTCACTTGAAGGCGAGTTCCACGTCAACACGAGTCATCTTGTTCGCGTCTGCGACGCTGTCTTGAGTGGCGGTTTGGATCCTGCCTACCTCAAGACTATTGGCTTCTGCATGATCGCGTCCGATTATTTTCACTGGGACGATGACACGCAGGAAGCGGAGCGCGTTGGCGAAACACTACACGATTGGGCTTCGCCAGAGATTAACTACCCGCTGACGCTCGAAACCGTTAGATTGTTTCGCGAACGCCTTGCTACAGGCAAAGACGTGTTCAAAGACACGCGAATGACTTAACCAATCGCCGCTGAAGTCGTAACCGACGTTACCGGCACAAACTCGCTCTCGCGCAGCACGACCGGCTTCTTGCCAAAGATGAGCTGCCACCATTGCGTCGCTGAGCCGACCACGATCAGGAACACGAGCAGCAAGAAAAATCCGGCAACGACGGCGTCGAATTGCCAGACCGCTGCTTGTCGAATCAGCTCGCTCGCTTTCGTTTCATCTACAAGCCCAGAGGCTTCGCGCGCGAGTGATTGCGCGCCGCTCAAGAACCCAAGCTTGGGATCGGCCGAAAAAATCTTGAGGTAACCGGCCGAGAACGTGACCGCGCACATGAAACAAAGCGGCACAACCGTGATGAACAGATATCGCGTCTTCTGCATTTTGATCAGGATCGTGGTACACAAACAAAGCGCGATCACGGAGAGAAGTTGGTTCGCCAGTCCAAAGAGCGGCCAGAGCGTGTTGATGCCACCGAGTGGATCGACAACTCCCTGATACAAAAACCAGCCCCAGGCCGCGACCAGCAGCACACTGGAAAAGAAATTCGCCGTCCACGATCGCGTGTTGCCGAGCGGCCGCCACACGTTGCCTAACAAGTCCTGTAACAAGAAACGCCCAACGCGCGTGCCGGCATCGATCGTCGTCAAAATGAAAAGCGCCTCGAACATGATGGCGAAGTGATACCAAAGCGCCAGCGCGGTCGGACTGGCCGAAAGTTTGGCGAACATGTGCGCCATCCCGACGGCGAACGTCGGTGCGCCGCCGGCGCGATTGAACATTGTCTTTTCGCCGAGGTTCTGCGCCAGGATCGACATCTCATCTTCCGTTACTGGAAATCCTTCCGCCGAAACTTTCTGAACGACTTCAGTCGGCGTCCCTTTCATGTTGATCGCGAAATACTGGCCGGGCTGAAGCACTGAAGCAGCGATCAAAGCCATCAGCGCGACCATCATCTCGGTGATCATCGCGCCGTAACCGATGTCGCGGATGCGCGATTCGCGCCCAAGCATCTTCGGCGTCGTGCCACTCGCGATCAGCGAATGAAATCCTGAC